>Ga0265339_10000094_pt1 | contig 75397 bp, 59 predicted proteins | sample 4CB219metaG_FD_202085 | JGI IMG/M metagenome (GOLD analysis project Ga0265339, IMG submission 202085) | Rhizosphere microbial communities from Carex aquatilis grown in University of Washington, Seatle, WA, United States - 4-CB2-19 metaG | ecosystem: Host-associated > Plants > Roots >... | reverse complement strand
GCGTGCCTCGCCACTGCAAGACCTGCTCCCGAAACGACTCGATCTTCTCGTCCATGGAAACCTCCTGGCCGACGAAGGTCCCACAGCCACACGCCTACGTCAGGAGGGGGATCGGCGAGGATTTACGAATGATGACTCGCTTCGATGTGCGCGCAAACTACACGGGAAGCTATCATGAGGAGGCGACGCCAGGCGAGGCATCATGAAGATACTCTCAGCGAAATGGAAATTCTTCTCTCTTCACGCAGCAACAATCGTCATGGTCTGGCTTTCTCTGGCGTTTTGGGATTACGGGCTTGCCTATCTCTACGTGGTGGCACTTGTCAGTGGAATCGTGCTGATGGTCAAAGGGGTGCGAAACTGCACGAGACGTGGCATTGGCCGGGAACGAGCCACAGTAGTGCTGGTCCTAAGTGCTGCTGGACTGACTCTGGCGTGGGTGATCGTGTTAGCAGTACTTGCCATTGTTGCATCAATCCCATCGCAGGGCATTGGCTTCCTAGGTCTCTGGGCTCCCGGTTTCGCGGTGCTCTCAGCTGGAAGCATGGCCAGCTTGGGCCTAGGACCATTTCGCGGTCGGGGATAGGCAAGGCAGGACTCCGGGGGTCCGTCAGCTAGAAACTTTTCTAAGCCCTCTGACAGAAGTCGAGTCAGTTCGGCTGGTCAGTCACGGACTTCGTGATTTGATCCAAGCGCCAGCTTCCGTTCTCCTTGGCAAGCTTCAGGCCGAAAGCCGTGCCACTGGTTCGGTAAATAACTGTGATGCTGCCGCCGTTCATGTTTCCGTTTTCCCCCACCTTCCACTTGTCCGCGCCGGAGCACGGGTTGTCGAGCGAACGACGGCTCTTCACCATCAGCCCCCAAAACACTTGGCCCGAAAAATCTTCGCGCCGGCCGCGATAGTCGTACATCTTTCGCAGCTCTGTCGCGGGCAACGCCTGCCGCAGCTCTGTGGCTCTTTGTTCGAGCTCTGCGTGAAACCGTGACGTCATCAGGTTCCACACGGTATCTCCGGCTTGCTCGCGGCAGGCGCGTACCACCGTAGCGACGATCGCATCCTGGTTCGAAGCTTGTGCTGCAGGAACGGCCGAGTAGCTACCGCTTACCGAAATCTCCGTTGACACTCCCGTTCGTGTGCCGTCCGGCTTTCGCGGATCCGCATGGGAACAAGTGCCGGTGCCGCGAATGGCGGCTACTTTGTCGGTGACCTCGATCTTCAACTCGTTCTCTTCTGGCATGCCGCTTGTCTTGCCCTCAAAGATGAACTCGCATCGGCTGCCGGCGTGGCCCAAGTCCTTGACGTCGTACGGGTGCCCGGATATCTCGACACCGCCGCCGACCCGATAGCGAACGTTGACATCGATCGTCTTGGGAAGCTTGTCGGATCGACACCAGCTCCCCTTAGGCAGCCACTCTTCCCCCTCTGCAGTTGGCCTCGATAGCTCGAAATGCCACTGCCCCTCGCACTTCCCGGCCGCTCTTGCATTCGGCGCTGCCACCAACAAAATCGCCGGTAAGAACCAGCGATAGACCTTCGACTGGGATATTGCAGGGCCTCTACCTGCCGTTCGGCGAGTCATGGAAGATTGCTATCACGGCATCGGAGTCTTCGCCATCCAGCGCGCGAAACGTATGGGAACTGGCTGTGGACAGGACTCAACCGATGGGAAGATTCGCTCCATGGACGAGCCGCATGGATGGTGGTAGCTTTTCGTCATGACGCTGAGGGCGCGGGTTCAAAAGGGTCGTCTGGTTCTTGACGAGCCGACGGACTTGCCCGAGGGGACGGAGGTCGATTTGCTTCCTCTGGACCCGGGTGACTGGCTTGACGACGAGGATCGCGAAGCCTTGCATCGTGCCCTGGACGCATCTTCGGCCGATATCGCTGCGGGAAGACTCGTGGACGCGGATGAGGTCTTGAAGGAAATCCGCTCTGCGTGAAGCTGCGTCGGGTTCGCTTCACCGAGGGGGCCCGAGCCCAGATCGCGGAGGAAAAACTCTGGTGGTTGCGAAATCGCGACCAGGTGGAAGTGTTCGGTGAGGAACTGCACGAAGCAGTGGCTCTTCTGAAGATCTCGCCTGCCGCAGGAACTGACTATCCGCGGCCGGCGATACCAGGCGTGCGACGGGTCCATCTGCGTAGGCTCTCGTCGCATCTTTACTACACCTTCGATGACGCCGAAGTCATCGTGCGGCGTTCTGGCACGCAAAGCGAAAGAAGGGCCCGACCCTCGATTCACGTTAAGCCACGTTGGGCGTTTCGTCGGCTTGGAATGCTGTCGACCGGGACGCTATCGCTGGCACATGGCCAGCGTCGCTGCGCCCGGCAAAGAGGCGCCGTTCAAAGACCGCCACGCGGTCCGGAAGGACTGTTCAGTTCCGCGCAACTGAACGAGCTGGTGGCGTCCTTCGGCGAGTACAGGCAACAGCAATGGCGAGGTAGGCGACGGTCTCAATGAACGCTACTCCGCGCGCCCTTCACCGCGACGGAGTATTGGGGCTGGGCGACGCATCCCAGGCGCCCGCCTGGCGGTTCGCCTCCGGTAACGGCCAATCGACGATGGCTCGGATTGAAACTGAACCCGGCTGCCACTCAATGGCGTCACCCAACTGGACCATCTCCAGCTCGACCTCGCCAAGAATCTTGTCGTGGTTGTCGCGAAGAACCGCCCGGCCGGGAACGTCGCCCGACTGACCTGGCATAAGGCCCCATCGACTCGGCCGCCGATAGACGTCTACTTTGTAGCGTCCGTCGGGGCGCGCGTGGCTGGCGTAGAGCTCCTCGGGTCGCCTCGTCAAGACGAACAGCGTTCCGGCCAGCACCAGAGCCGCGAGGCCAATGGCCATCAGCCTGCGATATCGCACCGACTACACCTCGAAGACATCGGGCTCGGCAAGCATCAGCTTCTTGGTATCGGAATAGACCAGGAAGTCACCGCCCTTTCCTGTTTTCGAGCGATAGTCTCGGAAACTGGCATTGGTGACTTTGTCGCCGGACAGTGGATTGATCATACTCACGGAATTGTCCGAGTCGTCCCAAAAGCCCAGGAATTGATCGCCGTTGAAGTCAAACGAATCGCGAACGTAGATCCCGACTTGGTGGACGTAGACTTTCGTTTTTCCACTCCGCACGGCTTCGCTTTCGCCAGCAATGACGACGCGGAAGGTGAACTTCCCGAGCGAAGCAGCCAAATCGTCCGAGTCAAAAATGCCGAAGGTAACTGTTCGGAAGTTGATGTAGTCGCGTTCGAGAATCGACGGCGCCAGGTTGATATCGCCGAACCAGCCTCGCGGCCTACCGAGACGTCCGAGCCGATTCAGGAGCCTTCGAATCTCGACCTTCGCTTTGGGGTTGGACCAGATCTTCTCTTTGACCAAGCCCTCGTAGACGAGCCGCGCACGAGTGAACGTGAGGACAAAACCATCCATCTTGATAGTCGTCGTGTCGGCCGGGCCGTACGCTGGCGCAATCGCGCTGCTCCGACTGAACCAGTTGTCCAGAAGGCGCGCGCCATTCTTCCAACCTTGGTAGCGCATGATGCTGGGAATGTTCGTTAGTGTAAGCGACATAGTGCACGGAGGATCCTCCCGGCGCGCCGCTCGTGTCAAGCAAACCTGCAGGCGCAGGAGAATTCCACGCCGCATCAGCCGAGCAAAACGTGGCGAGCCTCCTGGCGTTGCACGCAGACTTCACACTGGCTCCTCGTTGCCTTTCAGGTAGGTTTCGCTCGTGCGAAAGCCACGAACTTCTGCCTCCAACGCCCAGGGACAGTTGGAGCTGCGCGAACCTACCTCGCGTGTGCTCGCGCTCATGCGCGAGCGAGACAAGCTGCTCGCCAAGATCGCGCGCAAGAAACAGAGCCTGGAAAAGGAGATGGCCTCGATCGCGGAGCTGCAGGCTCACGTGGCACGGGTGCAGGATGGGATGCGGCCGCTCATGGAGGAGGGCCTGAAAGTGGATCAGGAGATTCACCAGCTCTTTGCTAACTTGCTCGCCAAGGGGCGGCTCAAGGCTAAAGAGCGAAGCCTGGTGAGGAAGGTGTATGACCAGCTGCAAAGCGATGGCGTCATCACTCCTTCTCCCGATGCCGTCGACGATGACGTCTTCGATTGGTTGCAAGATGATCCCGAGCCCTATTCGTCGGCGGAGCACCATCCTCCACCGGGCAGTCCGGATCACGTTGCCGCGGCGAGAAGGCCCGCTTTGAAAGGCGCCAGCAGTCTGCGCGACATCTTCCGTCGGCTGGCCGTCGCTATTCACCCGGACCGCAGTCAAACCGACGAAGACCGCGAGCATCGCACCGAAGCCATGAAGGAGGTCACGCGCGCCTATCGGGACGGCGATTTGGCACGCCTGCTCGAATTGGAAAATGCGTGGTTGGCTGAAGAGAAGACGTCGGTTGCAGCCCACGATGAAACAGAGCACCGCTGCGCCAATCTGGAGCGCACGAATCGCGAGCTCAAAAAGCAGCTTCGGGATCTGGAAAACGAGTTGCGCACGCTGAAGAGCTCACTCCCCGTGCTGGCCGCCGACGAGCTGGGACTGCGAAGGAAGGACAGTGCTGCGCGAGTCGAGGCCATGATGGCCGAGACGGAAGCCGGCATCAGCGGCCTTTGCCAGCTTCGCGACTTCGTGCGCTCGTTCGCGGATGGGAAGATCACGCTCGACGAATTCGTGGTGGGTCCGGAAGGCGGTTCGGACTGCGCCGAGCAGGAAGACAGCGATATGGATCTGGCAGATCTCGATGCCTTCTTGGACGACATCTTTCGCGAAGTCGAGCGCGCTCCAAGCCGCCGACGCGGGCGTCGGCAGTCGCGGCGTTGAGTCAAGGATCCTGGTGGGAATGGCAGTCCGCAACATGGTCGACTTTTTCAGCTGCCTTGGGTCGACGCGCGGTATAGATAGGACGCCCATATAGCCAATTCCCGGACACCCTTACGATTACACAGCTGGCGACCGAGGGAATGTGTATCGGAAGTATATTTGTTGGTGGCGCGCGGTTCTCCGTGTACGTGGTGCTCAAGCCTTGGCGAGAAGAACGGTGATTGGCCAAGAAGAAGCGATCAATCGCGCCAAGGATCTGGCTCGTGAGCATGGCTGGGCCTGGCAAGATCCGGCAACTGCAGTCCTTCGCCGTCGCTGGTTTCGTGCAGGTGGCAGGTGGGAAATTCTGTCCAATGCCCTCGCGCTTGGAGCAAAGGTTCGGGTCGTGCTGGACGCTGACTCTGGCGAAGTGATCGAGAAGGGCTAGGTGCCACGGTGATTTGTGCGCCCTTCGGGGGGGCTCGCAGCGCTCGGATACGGGCCTTCGGTTCCGGTCGTAGCATACTTCCGTTGATGCGATCTTCTGATACGAGCTTGGAGGCGTGCCACGCGCTGGCTGGTCTTTCGGCCGAGCAGTGAGCCTTCGCGCTTCGCTCCGAGGCGCTGTAGAGGCGCGCGCGAGGTCGCGAGCGAGAATCCTGGCGTTGACGTCGGCGACATCGTTCACGCGTTTCAGTGCCTCGAGTTGACTCCAACCGAGCGTCTGCGCAGAGGATTGGCACGTGGATGACTTCGCGCTTACGCCCGCTGAGCGGGCGTTCTTTCAAGCGTTGAACCGCCGAAGCGCGCGGTTCATCGTCATCGGTATAGGTGCGGCAGTGTTGGAAGGCGCACAGCTCGCCGCGCTCGAGGCGACCCGGCTAGCGCGGCGATGAAGACCGCTAGCAGGGTGCGCGGTTTGAAACCACGGTGGAGTCGTTTGGTGAAGCAGCGGCGCGCGGTTTGAACCACGACAGGACGACCACCGCTGGTGCGACGGCGCCGACTTTTCTGGATGTCTTGGGTCGTCGCACGGTGTAAATTCACGCTCCTATGACGCGAATACTATCGACCTCTTCCTGTTGCCTCTTCGTGGTTTGTTTGGCTGGTTCTACTCACGCGGAGAAGCCCTTGTCCAGGGCGGCTAAGGAGAAGGCGGCCAAGAAGGCTTGCGCGACGGGGGACTATGCCAAAGGCGTGGATCTTCTCGCCGACCTTTACGTGGAATCGAACAACCTTTTGTGGGTCTACAACCAGGGGCGCTGCTACCAGCAGAACAATCGCTGGGAGCAGGCCATCAGCCGTTTTCGCGAGTATTTGCGCAAGGCCAAGGACATCTCCGAGAGCGACCGCGCGGAGACCGAGCGCCAGATCGCCGATTGTGAGCTGTCGATGGGCAAGACCTCCCAGGTCGCACCTCCGCCCGTTGCGGCGCCTGCGCCGCTGCCGGTGGCTCGCCCGGAGACACAAGCTTCCGACGCACCGGCATCCTCAGTGTCGATCAAGCCAGAGCCGTCGCCATCGGATCGGAGCAGCGGTAAAGGTTTGCGCGTGGCTGGAATCGTCTCTGCCGCTGTCGGCGTGGCGGCGCTTGGTACAGGCGTCGGACTGGCTCTGAAAGCAAACGGCCTGTCGACGACGGACTACAGTCGAAGCCGCGAAGACCAGCGTGCATCGCTGAAGGCCTGGAGCATGGTGGGTTATGGGGTGGGCGCAGCCGCCATCGTGACCGGCGTGGTTCTCTACGTTGTTGGCTGGCCAAGCGAACAGTCGTCCAGCGTCGCTCTTCTGCCTGTCGTGGCCTCGGACGGGGCATCTGTGTCGTTAAGTGGGAGATTCTAAATGCGAGCTTACTCTCAGACCGTCCTGAAGGTTGTCTATTGCCTGTCCGTGGTCACCCTGGCGGGCTGCGTTTCCAGTGGCGCCAAACCGCCAGGCGCAAACGCGCCTTGCAAGACCGACGACGGCTGCCCGTCCGGGTACCAGTGCCTCCGACCCACGACGGGCACCTCGGGCCTGTTTTGTTGCAAGGACAAGAACAGCTGCGGTCCTTCGGGGTCCGGCGGTGCGGGTGGAGGAACGCTCGACGGCGCAATTGGCGCGGACGGACTGTCCTCGCAAGGTGGTGCTGGTGAAGTCGGCATTGATAGTGGCACCGGCGGCACTGGGGGAATCGTCGATGGCGGCCCCGACGTTCCCCAATCGCCCCCAGACGCGGGCTGTACTTCGGGCGAGCTCCGGTGCAATGACCTTCAACCGCAGACCTGCAGTCCTACGGGCGAGTGGCAAAACACGGGTACCGCTTGCCAGTTTGTATGTTCCGCAGGGACGTGCGCAGGCGCCTGTTCCCCAGGGCAAAAGCAATGCAAGGCTTTGCAGCCTCAGATGTGTGATGCAACGGGCTCGTGGCAGGACAACGGCTCGACGTGTACCAGTCTTTGTGACAATGCGACCGGTTCGTGCACGGGCGCTTGCACTCCCGGCAACAAACAATGCTCGGGTCTGCAGTTACAGACATGCAGCTCCGCGGGTGTCTGGCAGGCCACAGGTACTCCCTGCCAGTTCGTCTGTGACAACAAGACCACCACCTGTACTGGCGTCTGTGCGCCCGGTCAGAAGCAGTGCAAGGGGCTTCAACCCCAGTCCTGCGATCCCAACGGTGCCTGGCAAAACAACGGCACGGCATGCACCTACGTCTGCAGCACGAGCGGGACGTGCGCCGGCATCTGTACGCCTGGCCAGAAACAATGCAACGGACTTCAGCCGCAGGTTTGCGATGCGAACGGCACGTGGCAAGACAGTGGATCGGCCTGCACTTATGTTTGTTCCAGCTCGACGGGCGCGTGTACCGGAACCTGCACGCCGGGCCAGAAGCAATGCAACCTAACACAGCCTCAGACGTGCGACAGCACTGGCACCTGGAAGGACAATGGCAGCGCCTGCACAGGCAGCGCCTGCAATGGTGGTTCCTGCACAGGCACATGCACGCCCAACGGCGTTAGATGCAATGGGAACCAACCGCAGGCCTGCGACAGTTCCGGTACGTGGAAAGATCAAGGCACTGCCTGTCCATATGTTTGTGACAATAGTACTGCAAAATGCACGGGCACTTGCACGCCAACAAGCCACCAATGCAGCAACCTGCAGCCGCAAGTCTGCGATAGCTCTGGCACATGGCAAAACAGCGGTAGCGCTTGCCAATATGTCTGTAGCAGCAGCTCGGGAACCTGCAGCGGCAACTGCACGCCAGGCAACCACCAATGCAGCAATCTGCAGCCACAGACATGCGATAGTACGGGTACCTGGCAGAACACAGGTAGTCCGTGCCAATACGTATGTTCGGCAACATCCTCTGCGGCCAGCTGTACCGGAAGCTGCACGCCGGGATCTTACCAGTGCTCAGGTTCTCAGCCGCAGAAGTGCGATTCAACTGGGACTTGGCAGAACTACGGGAGTCGCGCCTGCACCGGCTCGTGCGAGACCTGTACCGCTTCCGCGACCACCGCAACCTGCACGAACGTAGCTACGCCGCCATCAGGCAAGTCCTGCAACGGCACCGACGCTACCTGCAAGGGCTACTGCAGTGGTTCTAGCGCGGCATGCACGTACCCCGACACCTCGGTATCGTGTAGCTTGTCTACTTGCTCCGCCGGAACTCTCACCACCCAGTACTGCAATGGCGCTGGCGCCTGCTCGACGGTCAAGAACCAGTCGTGCGGGGGCTTCCCCTGTGCGAGCGGTAGTGCGTGCTCAGTGTCCTGTACGGCCCGCAGCACGACGGGATGTATGGATGGGTATAAATGCGTCGGAGGCAACGCGTGCGTCGCCGCCACGGTGCCTTGCGGCCTCACTGGCCAAACGCAATGTTCCATTGCAAACCACGGCGGTTGCCTTTACACGGATGCGACGATAGATTGCTTCAATCCGAACACTCCTCCCGTAGCTGGATTCTTTCCGTGTATGAGTGGATCTGAGTGCCCCAGCGGACAACAGTGTTGCGTCGTAGGAAACAGTTTTTGCTCCTCGACCGGATTTACCGCAAAGTGCAGCTCCAATCCTGCAGACTGCACGGGCGGACCATATTCGTCTGGCTACTACCTCTGCGACCCGAACCTTTATCCATCCGAGTGTCCAGCAAATTATTCATGCCAGCCCCTGGGCAGCAACTGTCAGGGTATCTATGTCTGCACCCGATAGCGTAGGTTGATGACAGAAAGTAAGGTGGCCGTTTCTCTCCCGGAGTGACGGATTGACTATCACACTGATGAGTGTCCTCCAGCCAAGTGCAGGGCAGAAGTGGGTGGGGTGACGGAAAGAACAGTGATTAGCCAAGACGATCCGTCGTGCGAGAGGACTGGCTTGCGAACTTGGATATCGCGTTGACGTCGGAGGGCCTGGATGCTTTCGATCTCGAATATGTACGTGCGGTCGAGCAAGAAATCGGAGGCATCAGGTTGGTGTCCTGCCATCGATCGCATCCTCGCCGGCAAGATGTGCCGCGATGCGGGACAAGGATTTTGCGCGGCTGGCCGCCCTGGAAGGCGACCAGGCTAGTACCGCTGGCGTCAGAAGAGTCGTAGAGCGTCCCGGATTGTTTGCGGACACCAGCAAAGGAGAGGCATCTCACTTGCCCAGCCTACCGGATTTCGGCCAATGCACGAAGGGCCGCGAGGCTGGGAACCGCGCGGCCCTTTCTTCAGAGCGTTCTTTTTACTTCACTTCACAGGTAAGGGTACCCGTGAGCTTGCTGGCCGCACTGCCTGTCCAGATTTCGAAACCGGCGAAGACGTCGGTCAGATACCAGGAATTCGAGAAAGCCTGACTCGTGCCGCCCCCGCTCTGGTCAGCCGACGCGTTGGTCACGGCATCGCTGATGAAGTCCTTCAGGTCGAACGATAGACTCGATACCGGTGAGTCTTTAGCTACGTAGGAGACGACTGGTCTTCCAGAGTCGTCCGTGCCTGCACTGGTGTTTCCGCGAGGACCAACCCAAACGTCCCATGAGTGCCCAGCGATAGTGGCTTGTCGCTTGACGCTTCCGATGGGTTGCTTGCTTTGGGGCTTGTAGAGCCAGACCATGATGAATCCTGAGATTGCGTCATTGTACGCTGCGCTCGGAAGAGTGGCCGACTTGTTGAACCAGACATCGTACGTGGCATTGAAGTCGCCGCCGCTCGATCCACCTGACCACGCGAAGGAAGTCTTAATGCTTGTGATCGAGCTGATCTGTATTGGTAAGTTGGAGTCGGTTGTGGAGAAGGATCCGTTTTGTGTATTTCCGTTCTGTCCGATGAAAATAGACGGGAACGACGCCGGTGCGCTGCTGCCTGATCCCGTGCTGCTATCGACTGTGAATGAGTTGCCCGTGTAGCTAATAGATTGCGTACTTCCGGTCGGACTGCCCCAGTTGTTATTCTGGATCACGTACTGCTTACAGTCTGTACCGCTAACCTTCGCGCGCGCCATCGAGCTGTCTTGGGTTGCTTGACCTCCCAGAGTTCCACTGAGGGTTCCACACGTGCTGGTACCACCCTTCGGTGCATCTGCGGCGCTAGTTCCAGGTGCGAAGCCGTTGATTGTGAAATCAAAGGGTGTCGTCTTTGTGCCATCGCCGGGCTGCAGGAACACAACAGCGCTAATGGGGGTTGTTCCGTCATACTTCGCGCCAGGATCTTTTCCGGTTTGGTTGGCGTACCAGCAAGCCGTGTAGAAATCGCTGAACTTGATAAAGCTCGGCCCCGATACGTCAGCGATCGTTGCACACCAGCGATGGGCAGCGTTAGTGGCTCCGTCGACACCCTGAATCTGAATACGGAATTGGCCGGTCTGTGACTTTGACCAATTCACTGCAATGCCAGTTGCTGAGCTCGGCATTGTGACACCGGGAGGGCCATCCTTGGTCGCGGCGGCAGCGTTGTACACGCATTGTTTGCTATCTCCCGTCGCGGCTTCATTTAGGTTGAAGCCGAGGAGTGAGACTGCGTTGTAGTCATTAAACACAGTCCCCTTTATCTCGTACGGTCCGCCATCCTTGGTACCGGTCGTGAAATCCTGAGGTGTAACGCTCGTGGTGCTGCCGGTGACTGTGCTGTCTTTTCCGGTCCATACGCAACCGTGCCAATCGACGGAGGTCACGCTCCAATCCTTGGTCATGTAGTAACCCGGTGGTCGGTTGCCGGTCGACGTGCTTCCACCGCCCGCTCCGCCGGCCGAGCCACCCGCGCCTGCCGACGAGCCACCCGCGCCCGCCGCCGAGCCGCCGTTGCCGCTGCCTGCCGAGCCACCAGCGCTGCTGCCTGCCGAGCCGCCGGCGCTGCTGCCGCCTTTGGCGCTCGTTCCGCCGCTCTGGCTGCCCCCGGCGTTGTTGCCGCCGCTTTGGCTGCCGCCGGCGTTGTTGCCGCCACTCTGGCTGCCGCCGCTGCCGCTGCCGCCCGAGCCTTTGCCGCCCGAGCCGCTGCCGCTGCTGCCGCCGCTGCTGCTGTTTCCGCCGGAGCTGTTGCTGCCGCCGGAGCCAGAATTATTGCTGGATCCAGCGCAGGCGGTGAAAGCCAAAGCCAGGCTTCCTGCCAGCAGGGCAAGTCGAGGAATTGCGGTCGTGGGACTCGATCCGACGGTCAGTCGGTCGATGCGGGACGATTTCGAAAACATGAGAACCTCCAAGGTGGCGAGTGAGGGGTAGGTATATACCCCACCAGCGTGTGGACGAGCCGATTTTCAGAACCGTCGCAGCGGCTCCCAGCGATCTAGAGCACCAACGATGCGACAGGTTCCTTCACAGAACACGGAAGCTCGGTCAAATGCGAAAGCTCGCTCGGCACTATGCTGTGTGCCGGCACGCTGGGTAGAAGAAGACTGTGACGCTGGGCGAGTAGCGTAGACGGCGGCGGCCCTTCTCGATCAAGGTTCTCTGGACTAGCCTATGCGTTCGCCCTTAGCCCGGTGCTCCCATTCGCTCGGACTGCGATGTTGGTGAAGGACAGCGAGTACGACTACTGCGTCGGTTCTGCTCAGGAAATAGACACCGTAGGGAAACCGGTGGAGCAAGGCGCGATGGAGGGAACTGCCGATCTCCGGGAACTGATGCGGCATTGAAACCGCGCGTTCTAAGACGCCGCCGAGCTCGGTCAAGAAGCGCGCGCCAAGCCCGACCTCTTCCGCCTCATACCACTCGAAAATCTGTCGCACATCGAGCCGCGCAGCTCGGCGGACGATCAGGTTGGTCATCGCTTTTTCGCTTCGTCCTGAAGCTCAGCTCGCAACTCCTCCCACGATACTCCCTCGTTCGGATCCCGCTCATACTCCGCAAGTCGCTCGGCCAGAATCGCTTTGTGCCAGCCGGGGACGGGCACCTTCTCCGGACGCGCTGCAATGACGTCCCACAGGGATTGCACGTAGTCGATCTGCTCTTCGACGGGCAGCTCGGCGAAACCTGGCGGAGGAATCTGCAACGCGCGAGACATAACCAACTGAATTTAGCACACCGGAAAGCTACCAAGGCCTCGAGATGGCTCATGCAACAATGAGGATGGTCGCGGCAGCATCCTGTCCGTCTTCATCGTCAATCACAGCATCTGAGTTTTTACACCGAATCGACCAGGAAGCGCACGGCAGGGCACGGCTCTGCGTCGCGCACCCTTCCGGCATAAAGGCGAATGCGAAACGCGCGCAAGAGGAGGAACAGCTTTCGCGCCTTGCTGGTATAGGCGCGCCTCGATACCGAGTCGTAGTGGTTGCGAGCGACGACGCGCCCGATTTCCGAATAGATGAGGCGGGCCGCACGCACGCCGAGCCGACAGTCGGCCGGGTAAAGCGCCATGCCGCCGTCGGCGCGACAGTAATAGGTTTCCGCGCGCTGCAAGACGCGACGGACGACGGTCCCGAGCGCCTCGCTGTGCGCGGGCTGCGCGATGAGGCGGTCGGGATCGAGTCCGGCCTCGGCCAGCCAGTCGAGGGGAAGATACATGCGGTTTGCCCGCGCGTCTTCGCCGACGTCGCGGCAGATGTTGGTCAGTTGCATGGCCAAGCCCAAATCGCACGCGCGCGCCACCAGCGGCTTCGACCGCTCGCCGAAGAGTAGCGCCATCATCACGCCCACGGTGGCGGCGACGCGCGCGCAGTAGGCGTCCAGGTCTTCCGCCGTGGGATAGCGGCGCTTTTCCGCGTCCCACGCGAATCCTTCCAACAGCGCGCGCGGAACCGTTTGCGGAATGCCACAGGTGGCGACCACGTCGGCAAGAGCGCGGTCGACGGGATCGTTCTCGGGACAGCCGGCGTAGACGTGATTGAGGCGTTCGTGCAGCCGGGCCAGCGCCGCGTGCACGTCGGTGCCCAGATCCACGGCGTCGTCGGCGACTCGGCAAAAGGCGTAGAGCGCAGCCGTGCGATCGTGCAGGCGCCTCGGTAGAAGGCGCGACGCTGCCACGAAGCTTTTCGATCCGCGCGCCAAGATTTCGTGACAGGTGCGCAGGTCGGCGCGCCGTTGTTCGTCGTTCGCAAAGAATGCTGCTGGCATTGGCTAGGCGGTATGGCGGAGCTGGTTGCGCAGCTCGGGTGGGCACAGGCGCTGCGCCGCCATTTCCACGAAGTTCTCGACGCTCTCGCGACGGCTGCACGCGGGAATCGAATGCATGGTTTCGTGCAGCCGCTGGTCGAGCAAGCGCACGGCGCCAGCGGTGCCCAAGCTCGCGACGGCACTCGGTCGCGCGTGATTGCCGTCCTGATGGGTCGGCTTTCCCAATCGGCCTGATTCGCCGAGCGCATCGGCGATGTCGTCCGCCACTTGATATGCCGAACCCAAGAGCACGCCGGTGTGCCGCCACGTCTCGACGTCGCCACCCGCGGCGATGGCGCCGCACACGGCTGCGGCTTCGAAGAGGGCGGCGGTCTTCGCGTGATGGTACGCGTTCACATCGACGGCTGCTTCGCTTTCCCAGGCTTGTCCGGCAGCGATTCCTAGCGGTGCTCCGGCTGCCGCTGCAAGGGCTTGAAGAATCTGCGCACAAGCCGCCGGCTGTGCCGCGATGTGCTCGGCCACCTCGGCGAAGGCTCGCACGATGAGGGCGTCGCCGACCAAGACCGCGACCGCTTCGCCAAAACGTTCATGCAGCGAGGCTCGCCCGCGGCGCACGGAAGCATCGTCGAAACATGGCAGATCGTCTTGCACCAGCGACGCGCAGTGAAGAAGCTCGATGGCCACCGCGGCGGCATCGGCCAAGCGCGGATCCTTGTCACCGCAGGCTTGCGCAACCGCGAGGCAAAGCCCCGGCCGCACGCGCCCGCCTCCTGGGAAGACAGCGTAACGGATCGCCTCCGCCAGGTGGGACGGGCATGGCGCGGCCGTGGTCTTTTCCACCACGTGTCCCAGCGATATTTCGATGCGCGAATCCGTTTCCACGCGACTCGTACTATGCCCCAAATCGGGGTGCGACCGGCAAGAACCACCACCTGGCTACTGCCTTGGGCGGCAGCGGCGCCGGAATCATTTTCTTGACAGTTTCTTGCTTCGGCTCAACCTACTGTCAGTCCAATGGCTGCCCAGTCAAATAACAAGTCAGCAAAGACAACGAAAGCACCGGCACCAGCTGCCAAATCAGTTCCCGCGGCCGTCAAGGCCAGCCCGGCAAACCAGCCGGCCAAGGCCAAGGCTTCCTACGAGCCGACCCAGGAAGAGATCCAGACCCGCGCCTTCGAGATTTATCTCAGTGAAGGCTGTAAAGAGGGCAACGATCTCGAGTACTGGTTGCGCGCCGAAAAAGAACTGCGCCGATAGTTGCCCAGCGCCGTCTCGGGACGTGCGAAGGGGTGGTCTATGCCTGGGCCGCGAACTCGGTGGGCGTGGGGCTTTCGTCGATACTGGCGGCGGCGAGCGCAAGAAGGCCGCACAGGCTGAACAGGGCGGGCTTGGCCGAGTCCACATCCAGGCCGGTTGCGGCGATGAGGAAAAGACCCCAGCCTATGAGAGTCGTATTACCTCGTTTGAGCACGCAGGCAGTTGCGGTGGCGCAAACGCCAGCAATGGCCAGAACGAGACCGCTGGTGTAGGCGCGCTCGGTCGCGCTGGCCAGGCCCGTAAGCTCGAAGTGGAGGCCGTAGTAAGCGACGGCTTGAACCAGGTCGAAGCGCAGGGTGGCCGCCACGCTCAGCGCTGCCGCAATCAGGACGCCAACCGTGGTGGCAAGGGCCAGGCGAATCTTGCCGAGTGGCGCGGGCATGAGCAGAAGCGGCGTTAGCATCATCGCTGTCAGTGCCAGCAGGTGACTGGCCCGAAGCACTTGTCCGGCGTCGATGTGCGCCACGCCCGTGCGATGAACGAAAAGCGCCGCCGGTTGCAGGAGGATGGGAATGGCAAGGAGGGTGATCGCCAGCTTGGCGCGCATCCGTCTTAGGCCGTGCCAAACGCCAAGCGCCAGGAAGCACACCAAGAATCCGTGGCTGATGCGCATGTACATGTGGTAGCGCGGCGCCAGAATCGCGAGTACGTCGAGCGCTGCAATCGTCGTAAAGAAGAGGCCGATGGTGCTGACCGTGATGCGCATCGAGCGCGGAAAGATGCGATCCGAGCGGAGGGCGTTGACTAGCGCGACGCCGACCAAAAGCAGGCCCAAAAGACCCGAGAAGTTCGAAAAGAAGAGTGCCAACCCGGCCACCCAGCGCTCGGCCGGGCTACCGTGCTGGCTGGGCAGAAAGACGCCGCTCACCACGCGGTAGAGAATCAGGTCACCGAGCGCCGCCAGCGCAAGAACGGCCGTGAGATTGAGAGCGGGGAAAAAACGTCGCATGCCCGAGATCCGCGCAGTATAGGACGTTCACCTGGCAGATGCCGCCTACCTCTGCGGCTTTTGTCACTCTCGCGGTTTTTGCCCACGGTGGTACGATTCCTAGAACCTATGTCGGGCCGATCGATGCCTAGCGCCGCCTGTGGCCAAGGAAACAGGCATGCACGGCGGTGACGATTACCTCGCGGGGCTCGCGCAGATCCACACGCGCGAAAGCCTCGACGAGCGGCGATCGCTTTGGCGGCAGGGCATGGCCAGCCTGGCGGCGGCCGCTGCCGACCAGCAGCCGACGCCTCTCGAAGGCATGGCCGCCGATGAGCTGCTCGCCAGCGCCAAGGTCGCGCTCAACTCGGGGCTGGTCGACGATTTGTCGTTTCTGTCGCGGCCGGTGGCCGCTGCCGCGCTTTTCGAGCTGGCGGGAGCTTTGCCGCAAGGTCCGGAGAAGCGCGAATTCGGGCGACGGGTGCTGGTGGCGTTGCACGAAGGCGACGCTGCCACCTTCGTGACCTTGACCACCCAGCTGGCGCTTTCGTCTCCTCGGGCTCTGGGAGGGGCGCAAATTCGATCCCGCGTGGCGCTTTCGCTCCGCTTGCCGCTGGCGACCGGTCCGCACGTGGATGCGCTGGCGCTCGCGCTCGTGTCCCGGCCCGAGCTCGAGCGAAATTGGCTGACCGCGCATTCGATGGGCGCGCTGGCGGCGCGCCGCCTGGCGGGACGTCTGCTCGAACGCGCGGCACGCGAAGCCGCTCGTCGGGCGAAGGAGGGCGACGACAGCGGTGTGCGCGTGTTCGAGCGCCCGGCCGTGCGAGTGGCGTGGAGTCGCCTCATCACCGATCGGGAATCGCTGGTCTGGCGGCACGTGGCCGTCGCGCGCGGGCTGCTTGCCGCCGCATCGCCGGCGCGCGCCGCAGAAATCGAACGGGACTTATCGTTGCGCCTGGGCCCAAGCGAATGGCGGCGCGCGGCCGCGTCGCTCGCAGCGACGGTCGCGCACGATCCTACGACGGCGCTGCCTGCCTGCCTCAAGATCCTGCAAAGCGAGATGCAGATGCGCGACAACGGCATTGCCTCCGCGATGATCTTCGGCCTGTCCCGCGTGGTCGAGCAAGAGCCCGAGGCGGCCGACGAGCTTCTGGCACGGCTGGTCCCCTGTGGGGGGATCGAGGCCATCGAGGCCCTGGTCGATTTGCGGGAAGAGCTGGCCGGCGATCCCATCGGCTCCACCACCGCCACGGCGGCCATCGAACGCTTGCGTGCCGACCAGTCCGCTTCGGACGACGGCACGGTCGCGCTCATTCAAGCCCTCATCGACGACCTCGACATGCCGGCAGGCAAGACGGTCTCGCTGCGAGCGCACCTCGGCGATGCCTTGCGCGCTTTTGCCGAGGGCAAAGACCTCGCGCCCGCCACCGACGAGGCGTTGCGCCTCGCCGGGGCCGCGATGGATGTTCTCGAAACTACGGGCGATGGTACTTCGGCCGAGCACTGGGCGGCTTTCCGAGCCTTGCGCGAGCTCGACGCGGGCTTGTTGGCGACATCGGCGCTGTCGGATCTGCTGATCGTGCGCGCCCGCCATCAAAATGCGCCGAATCCGCTGGCCGGCATCTTGTGGCGCCTTGGCACCTTCTTGCTCGTGCGCGAGCACCAGCCGGTGACCAGCGAGGTCATTCCCCACCTCACCTTGCGCTTTCGCCAACTGCGGACGCTGCTGCATTTGGTGGACGCCGACGTCGCGGAAACGGAAGAGGTGTCGTCGGAGATGCGCGGGCGACGCTTGCACGTGTTCAAGTTGCTGGCGCAGCGAGCGCAGACCGACGTGTTCTCGCCGCTGCGACGGCTCCTGTGCGCGACGCTGGCGCGGGCCGCGGATGCGCTGGCGCGTGACCAGGTCGCCGAGCTTTCCGACGTGTTCGTTTCCGTGCTGTGGAGTCTGAACGGGGCCGCCGATCTGCGCGCCATTTCGGAAGCCTGCATGGTGCCCGAGTTCAAGGACGTCTTTGCGGCGGCGGCGCAGGTGCCGCGCGTTCTCGCCGAGCGCGGCGGTCAGGCCGATGAGCACGCCTTGGTCGAGAATCTGCGCGATGTCGCCGAAGCGCTTCCGCCGGGCAGCTCGCCGCGGGTCGAAGGCTTGCGCCGCGCGGTCCTCGGGATCACGCGCGTGCTCGAGACGCTGAACGAGGCCGTCTCGCTCACCGAGCTCCGTCGAGGCGAAAACAATGCCGCCTTGGATCGCCTGGCCGGCGCCATTACCTATGCCGCTCGCCTGTGCGGAGGTGCCATGCGGCGCACGGGCATGCGCGACGACTACACGGCGCCGGCATCGACACGTGCCTTGCACCGTCTGGAAGCGTGGATCGAACGTGCGGTGCTCGAGCGCGACGAAGGCGTGGGGGCCGCGGCCGCGGCTGCCGCGCAAGCCGTACGGCAGGATCTGCCGCCGCTTTTCGCCGAGGTCGTGGCGCGCTCCCTCATGCGCGTCGGACGTCTTCCGCGTGAGCCGCGCCCCGAGGGCGAGGTCACGAGCGTCACTCGTCGCAAGCGCCAACTGCACTTGCCGGCGTGGCTTCCGCCCAGCCGAATCATCGGCGGATTCTTCGTGGTGCGGCCCATCGGTACAGGCGCCGGCGGTTCGGTGTTCGTGGCTCGGCGCTCGGAAGAACGCCACGAGGAAGGCGCCGAGGTCTTTGCGCTCAAGGTGCCAGCGTACACCGGCGCGGCCGCGCACACGCTGTCCGAAGAAGAGTTCATGCAGCTCTTTCGCGAAGAGGCGGGGGCGCTTCTCACGTTGCCGCGCCACCCGAACATCGCCGGCTTCGTGACCTTCGATGCGGGTGTTCGCCCCAAGCCGATTTTGGTGATGGAGCTCGTTCAGGGCAACACGCTCGAGCGATTGGTCGATCGCCGCGCGCTCACCATTCGGCAGGTCGTCGACGTGCTCGACGGTATGGCCGCCGGACTGCAAGCCATGCACGATGCGGGGCTCGCGCATTTGGACGTCAAGCCGGCCAACGTCATCCTGCGCAGCAAGCGTGATATGACTTCGCCGCCACCGAAAGCGCGCACCGACGGCAAACAGGTGCCTGTGCTCGTGGATTTTGGGCTTGCCGGACGCAAGGTCCGGCCTGGCTGCGGCAGTCCCTACTACGGCGCACCCGAGGTGTGGGAGCGCGCGGCCTTCAGCGAAGTGGATCCGTGCGCGACCGATGTGTACGCCTTTTCGTGTTTGGCCTTCGAGCTGCTGACGGGCAGGCCGCTGTTTGCGGGTGACAGCTTGCCTGCCATTTTTACGGCACACTTAAGTCACGATGGCCGCCCGGCGGAGCTCGAATGGATGCTCTCGCACGATCGCCACGGTCCCTTGGCGGAGCTTCTGTGCGCCGGCCTCGTGCGCGAGCCCAGCAAGCGCATCGGCATCGGCGCCATGCGAACCCGTTTTCTCGCGCTTGCCAAAGAGCGGCTGGCGGACGCCACCTGGCCGCTGCGGCCGTAGACGCGTGGGCAGCCGCCGAGCTTTGCTTGGCGCGGACCATCGCGGGCATCGCGGGCATCGCGGGAAGGTTTGGAAACCCTCCCAGGGTTTCCATCACAATCCTCTCAGCGCGCTCGCGATGATGTCCGGCAAGCGAGAGCGCTCGGCTTCTTCGACAAGCGTGAGGCCGGCAGCTCCGCGCAGCTCGACGAGGCCGCCGCTGGCGAAAGCAACGGTCGGCGTCTCGCACGCCAAGGCTTCGCGCACGACGAGTGGCATTCCTTCGCTCCGCCCGCTATCGAGCGTTCGGCAGGGATGCACGAATAGATCTGCCGCGGCCATGTGCTCGGCGAGGTCCCGCTGCCAGAGCATGCCTGGCAGCTGCAAACGCACGCCTGCGGCTTTCGCAAGCTGAACCAAGTGAGGTCGTTCGCAGCCTTGGCCGGCAATCACCAGCGTGGGTCTTGTTTCGGCAGGCAGGCGGCCGATGGCCGTGACGAGCAGGTCGAAGCCCTTGATGGGAACCAGGCGGCCAGCGGCGAGCACGGTCGGCGACGAGAAGCCATGGAGGGCGCGAAGGCGCGCTTTCTCGTCGGCCGAACGCGGGTGAAAGAGCGCCCGATCGAAGGGCGCTGCTTCCACCAAGACGTGCGCGCCGAGCAGCTCGGGCTCGTTGCCCGCGAGCGCCGTGAACCGCTGGTGCAGCGATGCGCTGGCAAACACGAGCGTCAGCCGACGTCGGCACAGAGCGCGCGCGATGCTGTCGCCCCACGGAAGACGTGCCAGCAAGAATATATCGCCGCCATGCACGTGGGCGCGGTGGGGCAGGCCGGGCAGCAGGGCAGCGACGAGCACGCCACACGGAACCAGCCAATGGCTTTCCACGGCTCGCCAACGGCGCCCGCGCTCGACGAGGTGGCGTGCGAGCGAGAGCGAAAACTGCGCGCCCGCCGCCCAGGCGGCAAGACGCGCGCGCATGCTCGCCGCTTCGAATGCCTCGGGCGCGCCACCTTCGTAGAACAAAGCGCCAGCCGAAATGCGTATCAGCTTCTCCGATTCGCTCACGGCGGGGATTCGTCCGTCGGCGGCAACGATCTCCACCGCGTGTCCGTCGGCGACGAGGAGGCGCACCCGTTCGCGCACGAAGACACCGGCGCTGTCGCCCTCCGACCGCGGATACGATGTCGTGACGACCCCGATCACGACGGCGGTGGCTCGGGCATGACCACGGATCGCGGGCCGAGCAGCCGCCGCTGAATGCCTCGTCCAATCCGCGCCAGGAGCCCGCGTGCCATCAGACGCAGGAGCGGAACAATCACGCGCAGAATACGAATGCCCGAGTGCCAATCGGCGCCGTACACCGGCCGCACCGGCACGTCTACGACTTTGGCACCGTGGCCGTTCAAGCGACAAAGGAGATCGTTCGGGTAACCGTAGCGCGGGAAAACTTCGCCGCTCACGATCCGAGCGAGCGCGCGGCGGCCCACCGCCGTGTAGCCACACTGGGAGTCGAAGACGTGCCAGTACCCAGACGCGACTCGCGTGAGATGCGACAACACCACGTTGCCGATCGCGCGGGAAAGCGGCATCACACGGTACACCCCAGGCCACGCGAAGCGATTGCCCTTGGCGTAGTCGGCGCGCCCGGAGAGCACCGGTTCGACGAGAAACATCAGGTCGGCGGGATCCATTTGCGAATCGCCGGCCATCACCGCGGTTACCTCGGCGCCCGCTTGGTAGGCAGCAGCATAACCGGTCGCGATGGCGGCGCCGACGCCCTGGTTGCGTTCGTGGCACAGAACCAGAAGCCCGCGGCGCTGGCTGCGCTGGGCGATGCGAGCGGTTCCGTCGGTGCTGGCGTCATCTACGACGATGACGTGATCGACGAAACCGGGAATCGAACGTAGCGTGCGCGCAACCTTCGCCGCCTCGTTGAACGCCGGCACGACCACGGCAATACGTCGACCTCGAAACATGGAGCTTGCTGCGACCTCGATCTCAGTCGAACGGAGAGGCTTTCGCACCACCCGGCGTCTTGCTTGCGGGTGTGTCGAAGGGATCGCCCTTCTCCCCGTTCTTGCCCTTGGCGTGGGTCCTGCCGCCGTGGGCCTTGCTGGGCTTGTCCTTGTTGTCGAGAACTTCGGTCTTGCCCGTTGGCGCCACCGGTTGGACGGTCGGCGGAACGGGCGTGGTCGGCGCGGGCGCGGTTGGCGCGGGCGCCGGATGGGCGGGAGCGTGGGGTGTCGTTGGAGCTTGTGGAGCCGGCTGCAGGGTTACAGCTCCTGCAAAATCGGGTCGCACTTCTTTCGTCGTTTCCACGTAGCCGGCCAGGCGGAACACCACGAAGGTCGACCGGTCGTCGCGATACTCGACTTTGCGACGGAAGGGTGTGCGGCCGAGGTATTCGTTGCTACCGACGATGTACACGTCGGAGCCGATGGGGCTGGATTCGAAGGCGAGATCGAGGAGAACAATCTTCGGAATCGCGTTCTGAGCGGCGTTGGTGCCGATCGGTGTCCGCAGCGTCAAGAAGGCGCCGCCGACGAAGGCAAAGCCGAGAAGAAGAATGACGAGCAGTGCGACCCATCCGGGCACCGAGCCAATGAACGGGCGCGCGAGGAAGCCGGCGGGCGCAGGCGGCTGCGGAATGCTGATGTTCGAACTCGTGGGCGGTTGCCGATACGACGGTGATGCGACGGCGGGTGCGACGATGGGTGGGATCGTCGGCGAGCGGGTGGCGGTGGGGTTCGGCCGCGAGCCATGCGAATCGTTGCGTGGCACAGCGGTGTTCGAACGCGACGGGCTCACCGAGCCGGTCACCATTCGGGCGGCGGAGCCGGTCGCACGCAGCTCGCCGCCAGCGTCGGCTGGAAACAAGCCGCGCATGGTCTGCGCTAGCTGCGTCGATTGGAAGCGCGTGGCGTAGACGATGTCGTCGAGGGCGTCCGCCATCTCGGACGCCGACTGGTAGCGTTCGTCGGCATTTTTGGCCAGAGCTTGCAACACGATTTGATCCAGCTGCGGGGGGCACAGCGGATTGAAAAGCGACGGTGCGACCACCTCGCAGCGACGTACGCGCTCGATGGTTTGCATGTCGTTTTCGCCCTTGAACAAGCGACGACCCGTCAGAATTTCGTGCAGCACGATGCCGGTGGCGAAGATGTCGATGCGGCGATCGATATCGTTCGACGCTGTTTGCTCCGGCGCCATGTACGCGAACTTGCCTTTGAGCGTTCCGCTCTTGGTGGCCTCTTCCACGGGGTCGCCGCCAAGCGCTTTGGCAATACCGAAGTCGAGGATCTTGACCGCGCCATCGTACGACAGCATCACGTTCGAGGGCGAAACGTCGCGGTGGATCATCCCCAGCGACTCTCCGTCCTCCGACGTGAAGTCGTGCGCGTAGGCGAGGGCGCGGCACATCTCGCGTCCGACGTACGCAACTAGCTCTGGTCGCGGCGGGCCAACGCGCGCCCACAGCGTTCGCATCGTCTCGGCCAGGTCGTGCCCGCGCACGTACTCCATCGACATGAAGTATTCTTCGTCGACGCTGCCGAGCTCGAAAACCTGAACGATGTTCGGGTGACTCAGCTTCGCCGCGATCTTCGCTTCGTCAATGAACATCTTGGTGAACGTGGGATCGTCCGACAGATGCGGCAAGATGCGCTTGACGACAAAGGTTCGCTCGAACCCTGCTGGGCCCTGGATGCGCGCTTTGAAGACATCGGCCATACCTCCACGCCCGATGCGTTCAAACAGCGTGTACTTGCCGAATGGAATCGGCTGAGGAAGCGCTACCCCCACGGCTTTGCTTTCGATTGTATCCTGAAATGCCCCTGCTCCGCTCCTTCGGTGGCTTCAATATGCACAGGAACACTTCGTTTTTCTGCCACGCTGAAACTACCCACGGTTCGCCAACCTGTGCAAGTGTTCCTGTAATCATTCGAACAACCGAGGTGGCTGTTGACCCTACAAGTGAGCAACGAGGCTGAGTCTACTGCGCGTATCGTCGTGGTGGGCGGGCTCGATCCTGGCGCGGGCGCCGGCATTGCCCGGGATCTGCTCACGGCCAGCGCGCTGGGTGCACGCGCAATACTGGTCGGCACTGCATGGACCGAGCAGGGGGCGCTGTCGGATCGCACCATCGAGGCCCGGCCAGCGGGACGCGTCGCGGCCGCGTTGAAGGCGGCGTTGGCGAAAATCGGCGGTACCGGCGCCGTGAAGATCGGCATGGTGGCTACCGCTGCCATTGCGAACGCGCTCGGCCAAGCGCTCGCCAACTACGCTGGTGCCGTCGTCTATGACCCGGTTCTGCACGCTTCGAGTGGCGACGCACTCTACGACGGCGACCGTCCATCCGTGCTGACGCTGGCTCGGCGATCGACGCTGCTAACGCCCAACTTGGCCGAGGCCGCTTGGTTGCTCGATCGGTCGGTAGCGAACGAAGCGGACGCTCGGGCGGCTGGTCGAGCTTTGCGCGAGCTCGGCATTCGGGCGGTCCTGATGAAAGGAGGCCATCTGCAAGGCGACGCGACGGATATCCTGTTTTCGCCTGCGGGCGAAACGCTGTTTTCCAGCCCGCGCATCGCGGGGCCGAGCCCGCGGGGCACCGGCTGCGCGCTGGCCACCGCTATCGCCGTCGGGCTTGCCCGAGGCGAGACGCTCGACGGTGCCGTGGCTGCGGCCAAGGCGTGGCTCTACCGACGAATCGAGCAGGCCCGGACGGTGGCTGGCGAGCACCAGCTGGGATCAGGCTGACGACGCTGTACCGACCGGCCAGTGGCAGAGCTTGTCGACGACCGCGCAGAGGCGTGCTGCACGCTCGCCGCCTCGCCCGTCGCCCAGGGGTGACGGCTCGGATAGCTTCATCGCCGCCAAACATGCTTCGAGCGTGCCCGTCCGTTGCTTGAGCACGCGACTGGCCAAGACCCGCGCATCGAGATGCGGATGGTCGCAAGCGAAGCCGTCCGCCATCGCCGTCGCGAGCGAAAACGGGCCCCAGTAGACGAGCACGTCGGTCGGGCGAACAAACGCCGCCCAGCGCGCGCTGAAGCTCTGCCAGGACTCACCCGCCATCAGCGTCTGATCCGAAAGCTGAAGGTGGCGACCGGTCGACGGCGCGAGCGTGCGGCGCGGGGCGATCACCGCGGAGAAGTTCTCTTTGCTAGCGATCCGTCGGCCGAACCAGTGCACGATCTCAGGCGGGTTGTGGTCCGGATGAAAGCGCGGCCACGCGTTGGCTTCGCCGAGAATGCACACCACATCCGCCGTTCGCTCGCGTAGCAGCGCGGGAATGGGATCGCGAGGGACACGCAGCTTGGCGGCGTTGCGCTTGATGGCGGCGCTGAGATGACGATTCGAGCCGACCTCGCTAGCGAAGGCCCGCTGCTGTGCCACCATGGCGGCCATCGGCCGCAGCAGCGCCGAAAAGCGTTCCTGATTGTTTTCGAGGTAGCCAAGGACGTGGGCGATCGCCTCCACCGTGGCCACGCAGTGGGCAGCCGGCTCGCGGCGAATTTCCCCGTAAAGGCTCGGCGCGCGCGGCGAAAGACGCAGGCGCGGAAGCGCCGCCAGCGCCGGGTTGCGATGGATGAGCTTTTGCGCCTGCCGCCAGGTCCCGTCGACGACGATCAGTGTGATGGGCTCGGCGAAGCTCGCCGTCTCCACGTCGATGGCGTCGTCGCCTGGAAAAAGCACGTATGCATTTCCCGAAGCTGCTACCTCGCGGACCACCGGATCGTCGCTGAAATCGATGCCCCGGCGAAGCTCGGCGCTCGTCAGTCCGACCCGGGCCAGGCGGACCGTGCCGATGCCGACGTCGCGTTCGCGCGGATGCTGCAGAATCACCACCCGCGTCTTCGTCGCGATCGGCTGCAGATCGGCGCAAAAACAGCCCGATTTCGGCCGAAAGCACCTTGGACAGACAAGTCTCGGTTCTGCGACCGTCGGGCTGGTGGTCATCGAGCGGTCCATGTCCATGCTACGGTGGCTGGAAGGCCAGCCACCTGCGGGACGAGCTTCGTCTAGTCTTCTTGGTGCTCGTTGATGAGGTACTTGGCGACCACCGACTCCACCGGCACGGCCGACGGCTCGCCACGCAGCAGGCGGCTGAGCGCTTCGATGTCGGATTTCCAGCCCAGGTCACCTGTGGCCAGCACGCAGAAACGACCCGCATCGTAGGTATCGTAGAGCTTGCCGTCCTTGAAGTAGTAGTTCGACTTGCTGACCTCGGTCGCGTACGGGTGCATGGCCGGCGGAATGTCGTTCGGCTTGAACCACAGCTTGAGCTCGCGCTCGGCATCCGCGGTATTGGCCGACGCGTGGATCAGGTTGTCCATGCGCTCGCCGAGCACCTTGCCGCTCGCGTCCTTGATGATCTCGAGCGTGCCGAGGGAGCGAATACATCCGGGCTTCTCGTCGCGCGCCTTGTGCGGATTGGTCGGGCCGCACAGCTCGCGCACCCGGCTGACTGCCTTCGGACCCTGGTAGACAATAGCGATCACTCGGCGCTTCCACGGCTCCTTGGGGTGGTGCAGGCGACCTTGAATGTAGTCGAGCAGCGATGGGAAGAAGAACTTGCCCCGGTGCTCGGCGTAGTGCTCGCCCGCCAGCATCGAGCTGACGTGGACGATCTTGGTCGCGGCGAAGCGCAAGCCGGTGTGGAATTCCGAAAGCTGCGACAGCACGTAACCCGTGAGCGAGTTCTTGAGAGCGTCGGGCTTGATGAGGACGAGTGTTTGCTCGATGTCGTTCTGTTCCATGGACATTACATCTACAATTTGAAAAGCGGATTAGCCAGCGCCGACTTGCGACTCAACAATCGTCTTCGTCTTCTTCGCGATCATCAGCTCTTCGTTGGTCGGGACGACCCAGGCGGCGATGCGCGAGCCGTCGGTCGTGATCAGCTTTTCCTTTGCGTCGGATCCGTTGCGCACGGGATCCAGATCGGCACCCAGGAACCCGAGCGGCTCGAGGATTTTGGCGCGGGTGTGGATGGAGTTTTCGCCGATACCGCCGGTAAACACGATGGCATCCGCACCACCCATGGCCGCCACGTACGAACCGACGTACTTGATCACACGGTAGATGAAGACATCCAGGGCCAACTGCGCCCGCTGATTGCCTTCGCGTGCCTTCTCCTCGAGAAGGCGCATGTCGTTGCTGATGCCGGACAGGCCTTTGACACCGCTCTTGTTGTTGAGCAGCGTGTTCATCTCCTGCGGCGACAGCTTCTGGCGGTCCATGATGTAGAGCACGACGGCGGGATCCATGTCGCCCGCGCGCGTGCCCATGACCACGCCCTCAAGAGGGGTAAGACCCATGGACGTGTCGAACGACTTGCCGTTCTTGACGGCGGTGATGCTGGAGCCGTTGCCCATGTGGCACGTGATGAGGCGGAGCTTGTCGAAGTCTTTCTTCATCAGGTCGGCGCAGCGGCGGGCAACGTACTCGTGCGAGGTGCCGTGGAAGCCGTACTTGCGGATGTGGAACTTGTCGTACTGCTCGTAAGGCAAGCCGTAGAGAAATACGTGCGCAGGCATGGTCTGATGAAAAGCGGTGTCGAACACCGCCACTTGCGGCAGGCCGGGGAAGATGGCCTCACAGGCGGCGATGCCCGCCAGGTTCGGCGGATTGTGCAGCGGCGCGATGGCGATGCACTCTTCGATGGCCGCGCGCACGCCCGGCGTGACCAGCGCAGCGTTCGAGAATTTCTCGCCGCCGTGGACCACGCGGTGGCCGCAGGCGTCGACTTCGATCTTTCCCTTGAACAGGCCGTACTCGGGATGGAGGAGCGCGTCCTTCATCACGGATACGGCTTGGGTGTGGTCTTTGGCGACGACCTCGAGGACGATCTTGTTCGGCGATTTGTGCGTCTTGTACGTGAATTTGGACTTTTCACGTCCGATTTCCTCGACGACACCTTCGGCGAGCAGTACGCCCGTATCGGGCGAGGTCAAATCGTAGAGCTTGGACTTGAGCGACGAGCTACCGCAATTGACGACGAGAATTCGCATCGCGCCTCCGAAAGCTACTTCTGCGCGAATTGCAGACGGACGACGTTGATGGCGATGACGTTGACGATGTCGTTGGCCTTGCAGCCGCGCGAAAGATCCGACGACGGCTTGGCCATGCCCTGGAGAACCGGACCTAGCGCTTCCGCCTTGGCCAAACGCTCGGTCAGCTTGTAGCTGATGTTGCCCGAGTCGAGATCCGGGAAAATGAGAACGTTGGCGTGGCCAGCGACCGGCGAGCCTTTCGCCTTGCGCTCGCCGATGGCGGGAATAAGCGCAGCGTCGCCCTGCAGCTCGCCGTCGATGACCAAGTCGGGCCGCCGCTTCTTGGCCTGCTCCATCGCAGCGATGACTTTGTCGACGCGCGGATGTTTGGCACTGCCCTTGGTCGAGCACGACAGCATGGCCACGCGCGGAGCCTCGCCTACCAAACTGGCGTAGCTGTCGGCGGTGGAGATGGCGATGTCGGCCAGTTGGTCCACGGTCGGGTCGATGACCACGCCGCCGTCGCCGTAGAAGAGCACTCCGTCTTTGCCGAACGACTTGTCCGGCAGAATCATCGCAAAGAAGCTGGATAGCGTCTTGAGGCCAGGCTGCATGCCGACGATCTGAATGCTGGCGCGGCACACGTCCGCCGTGGTGTACGTGGCGCCGCCGACGAAGCTGTCGACCACGCCCTTGCGGACCATCATCGCGCCGTAGAACAGCGGGTCCTTCATGGTCTTGAGCGCGTCCGCCTCGCTCATGCCCTTGGCCTTGCGCAACTCGTAGTAGGTGCCGGCGTAATCCTGCAGATTCGGCGGCTCGGTCATGTCGACCACGTTCACTTTATCGAGCGACAGAGATGCCGACGCGGCAGTCGCTTTGATCTTGGCGGGGTTGCCGAGGATCGTCACCTCCGCGATGCCGAGCTTAGTGGCCTGGCCAGCCGCCTCGATCACGCGGACGTCCTCGCCCTCCTGGAGAACCACTTTCTTGGGGCCGAGTTTCGCCTTGTCGTGGATCTGCTCGATGAACGTGCTCATGGTACGAACTCCTCAGGTATTTCGCCGCGCATTTGGCTGTTTTTTCTGTCACGAATCGCCTGGGCGCGGACGAGGGGGAGAGTAGACCTGTGCCCTCTCCAATTCAACCGCCAACTCGATCTTTTGCGAGGGTTTTTCGGCCGGAATTCCCCTCGACTTGAGCGGAAAGCCTGGCGCTAGTACGCGCGCTTCGGTTGACTGTGACGGCTGGGCTAGCGCGGCGCAATCCGCGGAACGGAGGGAGGTTTCGCTTGCTGCTTGTAAAACAGCATTACGGCTCCTCTTTATCCGTTAGTACCCGCGTCGGCGGGGCTGGTGCCGCCGCCGGTTCCGGTACTGCCACCTGCGCCGGCGCTGCCGCCCGTCCCCGTGCTGCCGCCCGCACCACTGCTTCCTCCTGCGCTCGTGCTGCTGCCGCCGGACCACGATGGGAAGGGTCCAGCTGTACAGGTTCCGTACCAGTACATGCTTGCGTAGGTCAGGGCCGATGACGATCCAATGAAGTCGAAGTAGTAAAGACCATTGAGCTTCGGCGGCAAGGTGCCACCACAGGTCACGACTTGCCCATTGACCTTCAAGGTCCATCCGCTGAGGTTCGAGCAACCCCAGCCGTCGATGGTGGCCATGGTACGGAAGCAATACTCGGTCGTGGTGTTGAAGTTGTTTGTAGTGCCGCTTCCACTAGGCGCGCAGCTGATGTCCTTTGGCGACGCACACGGCTCCGATCCTTGGCCCCAGGTATACGTCGTCGAAGCCGAGCTTGATCCGCCCGAGCCCGTCGCTCCGCCGCTGCTCTTGGTGCCGCCCGAGCCGGTCGCGCCCCCAGACGACCCAGAGGATCCGGCAAACGGATTGGCGCCGCCGCTTCCACCGCCGGCCGCCGACGTGGTTCCGGTTGTTCCGCCCGAGGAAGGCGGCGTTGTCGTCGTACCTCCTGCACCGCCGGCCGGAGCGGGTTTGGTGCCGCCCGAGCTAGGGGTCTTGACCATTCCGGGCAGAACCGCGTTGGGATCCGGTCCACAGGCTACGATCAATAGAGCGGCAGAAACGACGGCTATTCGGCGCATGGCAATTGAACAACACTTCCTGCTCTAGGGTTGAGAAACTGGTCCCGCAAACGATCACCTGACATCGTGACCGATGCTAGAGCCCCCTATGTACCGCGCCTTAGGAACTTTTCGCCAGCAGCATCTGGATGCGGTCTTTGATCGCCAGCTTTTCCTTCTTCAGCTTGGCGCGCTCGGCCTGTTCTCGGGTCGTGAGCGACAGGTGCGAGTCGATCGAGCAGAGCGCTTCTTCAAGTTCTTTGTGACGTTGCTTCAACGTGTCGATTTCGGTCATCGAATGATGCTTGGATCGTAGAAGCGCCCGTTCGTGGAGTCAACAAGCCGCAGGTAACTACGGTGTAAGAAGTGGGTTCTTGGGCCGGGTGATGTCGGGGGCCCGGCCATAGCGCGGCACCGCCGTCTCCAGGGCGTCGTGCTCACCTTTTTGCAGACGGCGGCGGGCCAGCGTTGCGATGGCGTTTGCGCTAGGGCCAGCGACGGCCGAGAGCACCGCGAGCTCGCCGAGCGACTGACGAAAGACGTCGATGAAACGGTCGACGCCGGTTCCGCCCGCCACGATCTTCAGCCCGCGAGCGTTTTCCGTCGCCAGAGTGGCCAAGTCCGCTGGCTTGAGCACCCAATCGGCATCGCCCATTGCCACGGAGCCCTCCGCGCTCTTCCGGTAAAGACGCGCATAGACTTGGCCTTTTCCGGCGTCGATACACGGAAGCAGCAAGCACGACGAAGGCTCGGCCGATAGGGCCGCCACGTGACCCAGGAGGTCGCTTGCCAGCGCATCCAGGGACGACACCAAGACGAGCGGTCGCGCCGACGGAAGCGCCAGACCCTTGGCCACGGCCAACCCGACGCGCAGGCCGGTAAAGCTCCCCGGGCCGGCGCCGCACGCGATCGCCTCCAGCTCGGCGGGCCTGACGCCACCGTCGCGCAGAACCTCGTCGCACAGAGCGAGTAGGTTCGCCGAATGGCGGGCTGCCGTCTTCTCGCGTAGGGCGAGGCACTGGCCGGCAGCGGTAAACAGCGCCACACGGGCGGTGGGGGTGGAAGTGTCGAAGGCGAGGAGCAAGTTGGAAGAAGCTGTCATCGTGGCAAGAAGAAACGAACGACGTCGTTCTTGAGCGCAAACAATACCAAGAGTACGACGACGACCACACCGATATACGTCGTAATCGAGCGCGCGCGCTTGGACGGAGGCCGGCGCTTGAACAGCTCGATGGTGAAGAACAACAGCAGGCCACCGTCGAGAATTGGGATGGGCAGGAAGTTGAGCAGCCCGATGTTGATGCTGAGTAGCGCCATCAGCCACAAATACTGGGCAAGCCCTTGCTCGGCTGCGACGCCGGCGGCGTATCCGATGGTGAGCGGTCCGCCCAGCGACTGCGGCGACATCTCGCCGCGGATGATCTGGAAAAAGCCCTGCGCCGTGAACGTCACGATTTCCCCGGTGCGGGTCAGCGCGTGGCCGAGGGCATAGCCAAAGCGATTGCGAATCGGTACCGGATCCGCGGTCTTCCAGGCAAAGCGATTGGACGCGCCGAAAACCAAACGCTGTTCCTCCTGCCGGTAGGCATCGATCTCCGAGCGCAGCTCCTGTTTGAAGTCCGCCTGTCTCTGCAATCCGCCCGGCGTCGCCCACACGATATGGAACGTACGCTCCGGCTCGGAGGCCAGGCGCTGGCGGAGCAGGTTCCAATGCAAGATGGGCTGGCCATCGAGCGCCAGTAGTTGATCTCCGCGCCGCAGTCCAATGCGATCCGCGGGGCTGCCGGGCTCGACCGAATAGACGAAAAGCTCGGACGACTGGATGCCCGTCTCGTAGTGGCGGCTGCCGCTCGTGGCGAGCACGGGCTGCGGCAGAACCACGGCGGAGCCCGGCTCTTGAATTTCAACGTGGACGAACGGGAGTGACGAGTGCGTGCCGCGCAGGTACGTGATGCGCAGAGGCGAGGCACCCGCGCGGGCAACGGCGCGCTCGAACTCCGCCCAATGCGATACGGGCGACCCGTTCACCGAAATGATGTAGTCGAAGGTTCGTAGGCCGGCCTGAGCTGCTGGAGAGGTCAAATCGACGATGCCCACTTCCGGCAGTTGGAAGCGGGGCGAGACACCGATCCAACCGACGGTTTCGTTGAGATTGAGCAGATCCTTGCGTACGTTGACGCCCGCCGTGACGTCGCGTTCTTCGGCGATGTTGCCGCGACGAATACCGAAGCGCATGGTCTTGCCCGGTGCCTCGGCGATGACTTCTTCCAGCTCTTCCCAGTAGCGGATGTATTTTCCGTCGACGGTTTCCACGCGGTCGCCGGGCAGAAGGCCCGCCTTGTCGGCGGGCAAGCCGGCGATGACCGTGCCGACGGTGGGCGACAGCAGCGTCTTTTGCCCGACGTAGTGAACGAAGTAGATCCCGACCGGCAGAAGGAGATTGAAGATGGGGCCGGCGATCACGATGGCGTAGCGCTGCCACAGCGGGCGGGCGAAGAGTGCGCGGTCGTAGTCTTGGTCGGGAACTGCCTCGCTGGCGTCTTCGCCGAGCAGGCGCACGTAGCCACCGAGCGGGACGAGGGACAAGCGATACTCGGTAGCGCCGACGGTGAACCCGAAGAGGCGCGGCCCGAAGCCGAACGAGAAGCGCAGAACCTTCACGCCGAAGAGCTTGGCCACGAGAAAGTGGCCCAGCTCGTGCGCCAGAATGAGCACGCCAAGCAGAGCGACGACCGCGATGGCCCAAAGGGTTAACGTCACAACAGACTCTTAACATGCGCCGGCCGTTTATGGACCGCCGCGCGGGGCGGCAGTAAGATCGCTTCGTGAAGAAGGCGGGCGCCTTTACGTTTCAGCTCACGCGCGAGGGCATTGAAGCTCGGCTGGGCGAGATGGAAAAGAAGATGGATCGCCTGCGCTCCATGTACGAGTCCTATTTCATGGGCATGGAGCGGATTCCGCCCGACACGGCACGACGTGAGATGAACCGCCTGATGCTGGAAATGCAGCAGGTTTCCATCGTCGCCTCGGCGCTCCGGTTTCGTTTTCAGTCGCTGAGTCAGCGGTGGGTTTTGCAGTCGACCTACTGGAACCGAACCATGCGCGAGATCGAGGCAGGAACCTTTCGGCGGGACGTCGCCCGCACCCAGCGGCATCTGGCCGAACGGGGCGGTGTCATCACCGAAGCGGAAGCACTGGCGCTCGGCATTCCCAAGAATCGCGTGAAGGCATTCGTGGCCCGCCACCGCTCGAGTGTGAAAAAGAAAAGCTCGGGCGAGCGCGCGGTCGCGCCCGAAGCGGCGGTACCCAGCGATGCCAAGCTCGGCGTCTCGACACCGTCCTCGATGGTTGCGCCGACGGCCGCGGCTACGCCGGCACCGCCTACTGCTTTCGCAAAGCCGCCGGCTGTGCCGCCTCCACTTCCGCCTCGCGCGTCGCCGCCGCCCATTCCGGCGTTCGCTCGTCGTTCGCCGTCCCCCGACGCGGCGGCGCCTTCCGCGGCGCCTCCGCTGGCCGGCGTGGCCGATCGCGATTTCGAAGGTGCGTTCCAGCGCTACCTGCAAGCGCACCGCGAGCTCGGCATCGAGGCGCAGGCTATTCCCAAGGAGACGCTACGGCAGCGACTCGGCAAGCAGCTGCCCAAGATTTTGCAGGAGAAGGGTTGCGAGCGACTGCGGCTGGAAGTCGCGGTGGAAGGCGGCAAGGTTCGCTTGCGCGCCTGGCCTGCGGAAAACAAGGTCTAAATCGTTTTGGCTATCGGCATTCGATCGGTCTGTGCTTCCCGAACCACCATGCGGGGGTGTTACGAAAGCATGTATCGAGCTGGCGGATTTCTCGTGCTCATTAGTAGTTTCGTGGTTGCTTGCGCTGGCAGCGGTAGCCCGGGAACCGACAGCGGAACGGCGATTACGGATGCCGCGTCCACGGCGGATGCCGCGCCAACCACCACGTCGGTGGTCTTCACCATCGACAGCACCAGCGCCATTCACCCGATCTCCCGTTACATCTACGGCACCAACGACTACACGTTGCCGGCGGCTGCCAAAAACCTAACGCTCACCCGGGTGGGCGGGAACCGTCTCTCGGCGTACAACTGGGAGACCAACGCTTCCAACGCCGGCTCGGATTGGAAGTATTCCAGCGACAACTACATGAGCACGAGCAGCGAGCCTGCCTTGCCGTTCAAGCAAGCCGCGCAAACGGCGAGCGACGCCAGCGCCAGCATCATCCTGACGGTCCAGGCGGCTGGTTGGGTGGCTGCCGACGAGAACGGCGCCTGCGAGCCCAAGCCAACGCCCGCGCAGATCGCTCAGCGCTTCTTGCCCATGCTGCCGCAAAAAGGCGCGGCCTTTGCGTCTCCGCCGGATTTGACCGACGGCAAGGTCTACGCCGACGAGTTGGTTGCCTACCTCGAATCGCAATTCCCGACGGCGCAGAGCGATCCGCTTCGCCGCATCTTTTACATGATCGACAACGAGCCGGATCTGTGGTCACAGACCCACAGCGAGATGCATCCGACGGCCCCCACGTACGCCGAGGTCGCGAAGGTCAACGCCGACTTCGCCACCGGCATCAAGAATGTTGCGCCGTCCGCCTTGGTGTTTGGTCCGGTGAACTACGGTTGGCAAGGCATGGTGAATTTGCAGAACGCGATCGATGCCAACGGGCGCGACTTTCTGGAATTTTTTCTCGACGCGATGAAGGCTGCGGAACAGACGGCCGGCAAACGATTGCTCGACGTGCTCGACGTCCACTGGTATCCGGAAGCCACCGGCGGCGGCAAGCGCATTACCGACAATGGCGTGGCCGAGGACGAAGTCCAGGCGCGCTTGCAGGCGCCACGTTCGTTATGGGATTCGACGTACACCGAAACGAGCTGGATCACGCAGTCGAGCACGAAAGCCCCGATTGACTTGATTCCTCGCCTGAAGGCGAAGATCGACCAACACTACCCGGGAACCAAGCTCTCGATCAGCGAGTACAACTACGGCGCCAGCAATGACATCTCGGGCGGCGTCGCCCAAGCCGACGTGCTCGGCACCTTCGGTCGCGAAGATGTGTTCGCCGCGACGGTGTGGATGATGAATTCCACCAACACGTTCATCTACGGCGGTTTTGCCATGTACCGCAACTACGACGGCAACGGCGCGACCTTTGGAGACACGTCCGTGGCTGCCAGCACGAGCTCGGTCGATACCAGCTCCATTTACGCCAGCGTCTCGTCGCAGGATCCAACGAAGGTCGTAGCGGTCGCCATCAACAAAGCCGCCAATCCGATCAGCGCGACGATCACGGTCAACCATCCCACGCAGCTTGCTGCGGCTGACGTCTACGTCTTGACCTCGGCTTCTGCCGCGCCGGCAAAGGGCGCCGCCATCACCGCAAATGGCGCCAATACGTTCAGCTACACCATGCCCGCACGCAGCGTGAGCACGATATCGTTCCGCTAAAAATGGAACCTCCTAAGGTTCGCGCTGGCGGGCTTCGCGTTCGACGGCAGCGAACATGGCGGGCAGCGACAGCGCGACGAGGCCGTCGGTGATTTTGCGCAAGAGGAAGGCGGGCACCGGTGCCGAGATTTCCATGGTCACCTGGTAGCTCACTCGAGCGCCGCCTGCCTCCGCAGTAAATTTCCAGCCACCCTCGGAGTTTTTCACCACCTCGCCTTCCACGAAACGCCAGGTGACGGTCAGCGCATCGGGGTCGCAGTCGAGATCGAGAACGTAGCGGAACGGGAGCACGATGCTGCCGCGAAATTCGACGCGCGCGTGCCGACCGTCGGTCGACAGCACATCGACGTGTTTGATTTCCGAGAACAAGCGCGGATACGCGGCGAAATCAACCACCACGGCGTACGCTGCCGCCGGCTTGATGCCGGGCATGAGTACGCTCTTGCTGACGGGAACCAGGGGCTCGGGAGACACGTGCTGACCATAGCCGATGGCCTTCTGGAAGCAATGCTTTGGCTCTCCCGTCGGTTATAGTTGCGATATCCCATGGTTGGGTTTCGGCGAATGGCGCGACTCTTCGTGAGCTTGGCGGGGTTTGCTCTGCTGGCGGCGCAAGGCTGCGCCAAGCGGGGCAACACTTCGGCGCCCGATTCGGCTGTCGAGCCCTCACCCGAGGTCGAAGCGGATCAGCCGCCCGATCCGATCGATGCTTCCGCGACGGCGATCGACGTTGCCAAGAACGACGACGCGCCCTCGCGTCCGGCCATCGACAGCGCTATCGATGGCGCTGTCGATGGCGCCGTCGACCGTGCCGTCGATGAGTCATGGGATGAGCAGGCGAGGGAAACCATCTCCCTTTCGCCCATTCCCGCGGCGAACGTCGTCTTCGGCGATTCCTTTCAGGATGGAAGGATGGATGGTTGGCAACCCGCGGATCCTGGCTCCGGTGGCGCGCTCGACACCGACTGGTCCATCGTGGTCGGGCCAAGCGGTCCGGTGTATTGCCAGGGCACGCTCGACGACCGCACCTGGCACATCAGTCGCGCAAGCACTAGCCCGCTCGGTGACCAGATCGTCGAGGCCATCGTTCGTATCGACGATTTCTACGCTGACACGTCCTCGTACATGGCGGCGGTCTTCGCGCGCTACGACGCCCCAAGCGACAGCGGTTACTTGCTAGCCTTGCGCGGCGACGGGCGGGCAATTCTTCGCAAGCGTACGCAGGGGGCGACAGCGTCCTGGGTGACCGGCCCCGACCTCGGTATCGTGCCTGGCACCTGGTACACCGTGCGGTTGGAGGTGGTCGGCGCCACGGTGACCGGCTTCGTCGACGGAGCCTTCGTCATGGCCGTCACCGACACCGCGCCCATCGCCAGCGGAACCGTCGCGCTCGGAACTTACGGCGCAACGATGGAAGTCCAGAACGTGGTCGTGGCGAAGCCGTAGCGGCGGCCGTGGTTACGACTGCGACTTTTTGCGAATGCCGAGCAGCTGGTTGAGCGATCCCGACGAGAAGCCGGCGAGATCGAGCGCGACGAAGGTAAAGCCAAGCTCGCGTCCCAAGTTCACGATAGCGGCGCGGGTTTCCGGTTCGACGGCCCGAGGCAAAGCTTCGGCATCGAGCTCGAGTCGCGCAACCTCGCCGTGCCAGCGCGCGCGTACCTGGCGAAAGCCGAGAGCGCGCATGCCGTCTTCCAGGCGGTCGACTTGTTCCAGCCGTTCCGGCGTGATTTCCGTCCCGTAGGGGAAACGCGACGACAGACACGCCAATTGCGGCTTGTCCCACGTGGAAAGACCCAGCTCTTTGGATAGCGCGCGCACTTCGGACTTGGACAGATCTGCGTCCACCAGCGGCTGTCGTGCGCCGTGATCGCGCGCTGCCTGCAATCCCGGTCGATAATCGCCCAGGTCATCGGTGTTCGTGCCGAGCAAAATCGCCTGCAATCCCAGTCGATCGGCGGTGGGCTTCGCTAGATCGAGCAGCTCGTCCTTGCAGAAGTAGCAACGATCTTTCGGATTCATCCGAAATTCCGGCCGCGACAGCTCGTGCGATTCCGTGACCTCGGTTCGCGCGCCGATTTCGGCGGCAATTTCCAGCGCGGCCTTGCGTTCGCTGGCGGCCATCGTCGGCGACAACGCCACCATGGCCACGCAGCGATCGCCCAGCACGTCGTGGGCGACCTTGAGCAGTAGCGTCGAGTCGACGCCGCCCGAATAGCACACCAGCGCCGACCCGAAGTCGGCGATCGTTCCGCGCAAGCGCGCGTGCTTTTCAGCGAGAGTCATGCCGGCCTATATAGCGCAGGTCGGAACGTTGTCGATGGGAACCCTGGGCGGGTTCCCATACCCTCCCGCGATGCTTCGCTGCCGGCAAAGCCGGCAGGCTCCGCACGCGCTCCGCGGATGCTAGGCAGCTGTGGCGTCGTCGCCGTGATGGAACGGCGCAATCGCGGTGAATAGAATCGACGGCGCGGCGGCGAGCAGCACGATGATGAAATAGGTCTGATAACCCACCGCTTGCTGAACGTAACCACTGACGGCGCCAGTGATGGTCATACACAAGCTGAGGCCGAAGCCCGTTGCAAAGGCATAGTGGGCCATCTTGTACGGGCCCGGCGCGATCTGCTGCATCATGTACACCATGTGACCCACGGCGCCGATGCCCCAGCCGAGCTTCTCGATGCAGAAGATGAGGCCGATGATGTAGACGCTCTCGGGTTGGAACCAGCCGAGATAAAGGAACGTCACGTTCGGTACGTTGAGGAACATGCATAGGATAAGCAGGGAGCGCTTGAGGCCGCGCTTGGCCACGAACCAGCCGCCCACCAGCGAGCCTACGATGAAGGCTGCGGTGGCGATGCCGTTCAGAATGCCGAGCTTGCTGTTGTCGAGCCCGAGGCCACCGGTTGCGCGACTGCCGAGCAGAAACTGCGTGGAGACCTTGTCGAGCAGGCCGAGCCCGAAGCGATAAAAGAACGCGAACCCAATCAGCTTGAGCACGTCCTTCTTCTGAAAGAAGGTCACGAAGACGCGACCGAACAGACGCACGCCATCGCCGAAGGTCTTGGGTGCATCCGCCGCGCGCGAGCCCTGGGGCAAGAACGCCATGTGCCACAGCGCCATGCCCGCCATGAGGACGGCGAGCACGATGAAGGTGACCAGCCACGCCGAGCTGTAGGCCGAAACCGGCGGCTTGGGCATGCCAGCTTTTTCGCCGGCCAAAACGCCTACCAGCAGGACCAGCGCGCTGCCGGCCACGATGGGGCCGATGCTCCAACTCATGCTTTGCACGCCCGAAAAGGCGGCCATGTGCTTGTTGCTGAGCGTGGTCACGTAAACCCCGTCGGTGACGAGATCCTGCGTCGCGCCTGCGAAGGCCGCCACCATGAGTAATATGACTGCCGGCACGATGAAGGACGGCATCTTGAGCGCCGCCGCGAGGGCGGCGAAAACGCCCGCCAGGATGAATTGCATGAGCACCACGAAGAATTTCTTCGTGCGGTAAAGCTCGAGCAGCGGCGCCCAGAGTGGCTTGAACGTGAATGCGAAGCCCGTGAGGCTGGAGTAGAGGGCCGACTGGGCGTTGGAGAGGCCGAGATTGACGAACAAGATGTTCGCCGCTGTCGTGACCATCGTGTACACGGTCCCCATGGCAAAGTAACTGGTGGGGACCCAGAGGATGGGATTTTTGTAACCGGGGGTTGCTTCGGTGTTCATGACAGTAGGGCGGCGATGATACGCGGTTGCACGGCTTCAACAAGTGCCCTGTTGGACTGGGCTCTGCTAAACACCGGATGGCGGTGCGATGGGCAAGTCATTCTATCGGCGCGCCCACTTTTGTGACGACCGACACCGCACCTGCTTCGGTTGGGGCCGAAAACGCGAAAAAAACACGAGCTCCTACCTCCCGGTGCTAGCTTCTACGCCTGGTGTTTTATCTCGCCTTTGGTACCATTCCGCCGAATTCGTAGCGCCCCCCCAACTGATGAGGTTTCCAATGAGAAAGTCGATTCGTGGTGTTTCGTACTTAGCGACCGGAGCAGCTTTTGTGACACTCGCACTCCTTGCCAACTGCCAGCCAAGCGGCGGTGGTAGCGACAGCAGCGGCGGCTCGCCCTCGAAAGGCGGCAACAGCGGCAATGGTGGTAGCAGCAATGGTGGAAGCAACGCCTCGGGCGGCAGCAGCAGCTCGGGCGGCAGCAGCACAAGCTCGGGAGGCAGCAGCTCGGGAGGCAGCAACAGCTCGGGAGGCAGCAGCTCGGGCGGCAGCAGCAGCTCGGGTGGCAGTAGCAGCGCAGGCGGAACGACGACCAGTGCCGGCGGCACCACGAGTAGCGGCGCGGGCGGATCGACGTCGTCGTCGACAGGCGCGACGCCGACCGGCACGACGGTGACGTTCAAGAGCGGCCAAGCCCAAGGCGCGATGGTTGGTTATGGTTGGGTCGCGGGCGGCTCGTTGGACACCATTTCCGATCCAACTTGCGGACCGACTAAGGCGGCCATTACGGCCACCGCCACATGCGCAGCTGATCCGAACTGGGCCAGCGCGACGTCTTTGTGCATCTCGGGCAGCATTCCAGCGCTGCCTGCAACTCCTACATCGAGCGACTACACCAACAACTATGGCCTCGTGGTCGGCGTCAACGCCAATGATCCCTCGGGAACTCTGGGACAAGCGTTTTCGACCATCGCCATCGCAGCCACTGGTGTTCCCTCGGGCACGGTTCGCGCCCAAGTTCACAAGAAGGGCGATCCGGACGGCACATCGTACTGTCTGGCCTACTCGACTTCAGCCATGACGCTCACGAAGTTCGCAACCGACTGTTACGCCTCGGCTCCCGCCGGGTTCCTCGCGGCAGCGGACGTCGCAAACATCGACAAGGTCAGCCTCGAGGCCGTTTCCGGCGCCGCAGCGGTCACCGTTACCAGCATGTGCATCACCGGCATTACGTTCGCAAAGTAGCTCTACTCAACAGCCAATGACAGTCAACGGGGCGCTTCGGCGCCCCGTTGGCGTTTGTACTCTGTGCCGCGCCCCCGTCGCAAGCCTGCGCACGCGACTGTCCATCGACGACTCGAGCACCCTATCAATCTGCTCGCACAACAGAGATGATGCGAGCTCATAAGTGTCTGCTCGCAGCACACGAAGTGACTGTCTGGCTCGTACACCACTGGCGCCTCCACAGACAGTCGTACAGTGGAACTTCGTACAGGAAGAGGGCGGCTATCGCCTGGCGGCGTTCTTGACACTCAATAGGGCGCGGTCCACGGGGCGCAGTCTGCCTTTCTCCCGGCGGCGTTGCAGTTGGTCGTCGAAGCGGCAGCCCGGGCATCCGACGCCGCGGCTCGTGCGGTAACCGATACCCGCTTGCCACTCGTGGCCCCACTTGCATTGCCACCAGACGACCTTTCCGCTGTTATGAGTGACGTTCGACGGATTCAGTTTACCGTTCTTGGTCGGATGCCATTCCTGGGCGACGGCTCTGTTCATGGTGGCGAGCGCGTTGGTGCGCGAGACCCGAAGGTTTACGCAGAACGGGCAGTTGGGGTGCACACATCGTCCGCCCACCGGCACTTTCCACTCGTGGTCCGGCGCCTCGGGACATTTCCACCAGACTTCCCGTCCACTGCCCGGCGATACGTCGTCAGGTCGCAGCCGCCCATTTCGGGTGGGGTGCCAGGTTGCAGCTACCTCGGGATTCAGGATTGCGAGCGAGCGCTCCGGGCTGAATGTCCTTCCGGAGCACATCGGACAGCCGTAGCCTCTGCGGGCTCGGGAGTTGATCGGGGCGTGCCACTCGTGACCGCGCTTGCAGCGCCACCAAACCTTCTTGCCGCTGCCTGAAGCCACGTCCGACGGTTTGAGCGGCTTGTTCTTCGTCGGATGCCAGGTCTTGGCGACGGCGGGAGCAAGGACGGCGAGCGTGCGGTCGGGGGTGACTCGGTACCCTACGCAGTAGGGGCACGACGTCCGAACCTTCGTCCTTTGCACGATGACGGCTTGCCATTCGTGCCCGGCGCGGCAACGCCACCACACTTTTTTGCCGGAGCCAGGTACCACATCGGTGGGCTTCACGGCGCGGTTTTTCGTTGGGTGCCATTCTCGCGCGATTTTCGGCTCCAGCACGGCAAGTGAGTTCTTCGCGCTGATTTCGCGGTTGGCACAGAAAGGACAGCCATTGCCCCGGTAGGCCCTGGCAAGAACCTTCGATTTCCAGATGTGGTCGGGACCCTTGGGACATTTCCACCAGACGTACGTCTCCATGCCTGCCGTCACGTCCCAGGGGGTGAGCGGAAGGTTTTTCGAGGTGTGCCACTCGGCGACCAAATCGGGCCGCTCCTTCGCAAGCGCTTTGTGGTGTGCGCGCTTCTTCGGTCGGGGTCTCTTCATTGCGGCGCGATCTTGCCACACCTTGCAGCTAGCGCGGCAGCGACTTTCAGATCGCCTCGAGCCGGGCGATCACATTCGCAAGGTTCGTGTGCCAGTCGGGCATCGGACCGAGTAGTGCTTCGGTCTTGCTCAGATCGAGCACGCTGTAGGCGGGTCGCGGCGCCGGGCGGGGAAACTCGGCGGTCGTGCACGGAGCGATGGTGCAGGTTCGACCTAGCAGCTTGGCGATCTCGACGGTGAATTCGTACCAGGTGCACTCGCCACCGTCGGTGACGTGGAAACTGCCGCGGGCGCCGCGGTCGAGCAGGTCAAGCGCCGTCCGCGCCAAGTGCTCGGCGCTGGTCGGCCGGCCGCGCTGGTCGTCCACCACTTTGAGGGCCGGCTTGTCGCGGGTCAGCTTGGCCATGGTGCGCACGAAATTGTTCGCCCACGGGGCATAGAGCCAGCTCGTGCGCAGAATCAAGTGGTCGGCGCCACTTTGCCGAACGGCTTCTTCCCCCGCCGCCTTGGTGCGTCCGTAGGCGCCGAGCGGCTGCAAAGGTGCATCGACCGGATAGGGCGTGGCGGCATCGCCCGCGAACACGTAGTCCGTACTGAAGTGGACCAGCGGGATACCCGCTCGCTTGCATGCGTCGGCCAAAATCCGTGGGGCGGTGGCGTTGCCGCGCATGGCGGCCTGTTCGTTGGCTTCGGCCCCATCGACGTTGGTGTACGCCGCGCAGTTGATGAGCGCGCTCCACGGTTTTGCAAAGACCGTTGCCACCTGTGCCGGGTCGGCGGCGTCGAAGTCCGGCAGGTCGAAGCCCGAGACGGCGCGTGCTTTGCGGTCGAGCAGTGCACGAAAGGCGCGGCCGAGCATGCCGCGATCGCCGACGAGAAGAATGGGTGCGGTCATGGCATCAACCTTGGTAGCGCGGCAGCCGTGCCGGATCGATCGCGGCCAGCGGAGGCGCTGCTCTATCCTTGGGCGAGAGTTGCGGCTCGGCGATGGGCCAGGCAATCCCGATCGCGGGATCGTTCCAAGCCACGGCGACTTCGTCGCTGACCGAATAGAGCTGGGTGCATTTGTACGTGAACAGCGCGCTTTCACTCGTCACGCAGAATCCGTGGGCAAATCCCGGCGGAATCCACAATTGCCGGTGATCGTCGGCGGAAAGCATGGCGCCGGTCCATTGGCCGAACGTGGGCGATCCCACGCGCACGTCGACCGCGACGTCGAACACTTCGCCGGCCAGCACGTACACTAGCTTGCCCTGCTCGTGCGGGTGCTGCAGGTGCAGGCCGCGCAAAATTCCCCGCGCCGACTTCGACAAGTTGTCCTGCACGAAGCCGAGCTTCATCCCAGCCGCGGCGTAGCGTTCTTGGTGGAAGGTCTCGAGGAAATAGCCGCGGTCGTCGCCGAATCGCTTGGGCTCGACCAGCAGGACCTCGGGCAGATTCATCGGCGTTACTTTCACAGCGGACCTCGCGCGGCTAGATGCAGAAGGTACTGTCCGTAGGCGGTCTTGGCGAGCGGGAGTGCCAGCTCTTGCAATCGAGCGGCGTCGATCCAGCCTTTGTCAAACGCGATCTCTTCTGGACAGGACACCATCAAGCCCTGGCGCGCCTGGATGGTCTGAATGAATTGCGCCGCCTGCAGCAGTGAATCGTGGGTGCCGGTGTCGAGCCAGGCCACACCGCGGCCCATCTTTTCGAGATAGAGCTGTCCACGTTCGAGGTACAGGCGATTGAGGTCGGTGATTTCCAGCTCGCCGCGGGCGCTCGGCTTGAGGGATTCCGCCAGGCTGACGACGCTTCCGTCGTAGAAGTAAAGCCCAGTCACGGCGTAGTTGCTCTTGGGTTTCTTGGGCTTTTCTTCGAGGCCAAGCACGCGCCCTTCGGCGTCCAGCTCGGCGACGCCATAGGCATCGGGATTTTGCACGAAGTAGCCGAACACCGTCGCGCCGCTGGTCCGTTGTGCCGCCTTTTTGATGAGCGTCGGCAACCCGTGGCCGTAGAAGATGTTGTCGCCGAGAACCAGCGCGCAGGGATCGCCGGCGATGAATTCGCGACCGATGAGAAAGGCTTGCGCAAGACCATCGGGGCTCGGCTGGACGGCGTAGCGAATGGAAAGGCCCCACTGGGAGCCGTCGCCCAGCAGCTTGCGAAACGGCGCTTGATCGTCGGGGGTGGTGATGACCAGCACCTCGCGAATGCCGGCCAGCATGAGCACCGACAGCGGGTAATAGATCATGGGCTTGTCGTAGACCGGCACCAGCTGCTTGCTGAGCGCGCGCGTGATGGGATGCAGGCGCGTCCCCGAGCCGCCGGCGAGGATGATTCCCCTTTGGACCATGTTACCGCCCTCCGTAATTCTGTTCGATCCACTGCCGGTACTCGCCGGTGCGCACGCTCGACACCCAGTCTTGGTGGTCGAGATACCAGCGCACGGTCTTGCGAATGCCCGAGGCAAAGGTTTCTTGCGGCTTCCAGCCGAGCTCGCGTTCGATCTTGCCGGCGTCGATGGCGTAGCGCAGGTCGTGGCCGGGCCGATCCTTGACGTACGTGACGAGGCCGAAAAGCTCGTTTTCGCGGGCGCCGGTTTCCTGGGCGACGATGGCACACAGTTGCTTGACGACGTCGATGTTGCGCTGCTCGCTGCGTCCGCCGATGTTGTACGTCTCGCCAACTTGGCCCTTTTGCACCACCGTCCAGATGGCCTCGCAGTGGTCGCCTACGTACAGCCAGTCGCGCACGTTCTCGCCCTTGCCGTAAACCGGCAGCGGCTTGCGTTCGAGCAGGTTCTGAATCATCAGCGGAATCAGCTTTTCCGGGAACTGCAGCGGACCGTAATTGTTCGAGCAGTTGGTCACCTTGACCGGAACGCCGAAAGTCCGGCCCCAGGCGCGCACCAGGTGGTCGCTGGCCGCCTTCGACGCAGAATAAGGACTCGACGGGTCGTATTTGGTGTCTTCGCGGAACAGGCCCTCGGCACCGAGCGAGCCGTAGACCTCGTCGGTGGAGACGTGGTGAAGCAGGCCCTGGCCCGGCTGCCATGCCTCACGGCACGCTTCGAGAAGGTTGAACGTTCCTTCGATGTTGGTGCGTAGGAACGGGCGGGGTCCGGCGATGGAGCGATCGACGTGGCTCTCGGCGGCGAAGTGGATGACGATCTCGGGCCGATGCTTGGCGAAAACCGCGCGCACCGCCTCGAAGTCGACCAGGTCGGCGCGTACGAAGACGTAGTTCGGCCGCCCGTCGAGAGCGGCCAGGCTGCGCGGGTTCGCCGCGTACGTCAGCGCGTCCAGATTGACGAACACGTGCTCGGGGTGGCGCGGGACGAGCAGATTGAGAAAATTGGCGCCAATGAAGCCGGCACCGCCAGTAACGAGTATTTTCATGGTAGGGCGGAAACCATACCTTATTCGTGCCCGGTTTCCCCGGTGAAGCTACCGGACTGAGTCGCGAAAGGCTGGTTCTGACGAGGAGCGGCCGGTTGTCCGCGTGGAGAGCCGCCGAGCTTTTGCTCGGCGCGTACCATCGCGCGGCCGAGCGTAGCGAGGGGGCGGCGGGTGGTGGGGCCGGTGCCGCGGGTTTGGAAACCTTTCGAGGGTTTCCATCACAAGTCGTTTTAGCGTGCGACCGATCTGCCGATCGCTTGGCTACCATGAAGGCGTGGTGGATGAAGGTGCGGCGGATCGCTGCCGTGATCCTCGCCACGTTTGCGATGTCGACCTCGACGAGTTCGCGGTAGACATCGGGGTCGGGGACGATTCTCGTCGAGTCGGCAACATCGAGCGCGACGTCCACCGCGACCGGCGTCGGCCAGGATCACGTTCAGCTCACCATTCAGTTCACCGGCACGGGCGGCGGATCGGTGACCGGGCCGAATCTCAACTGCCGAAGCGCTGCCGTCAGTTGCAACATGGGCGTAGTTCGCACCGACGCCAGCTCGTTCCCGACGGTCAACCTGTCGGCGCTGCCCAACGCGCTTTCCGTCTTCGCGGGATGGAGCGGGGGAGGCTGTGCGGGCTCTGGCAGTTGCTCGGTGGTCATGGATGCAAGCAAGACCGTGACGGCCAAGTTCGACACGCAGTAAGACCGACTCGGAGCTGCTACTCTTTGCGGTCATGATCACGTTGCGACCGGCCGAAAGGCGAGCGCTGCTCGAGCGCTTCTTACGCTACGTCCAAGTGGACACGCAAAGCGATGAAGGGTCCATGACCCATCCGTCGACCGACAAACAGAAAGACCTTGGGCGCATGCTGGTGGACGAGCTGCGCGCTCTCGGCTGCGACGATGCCGCGATGGCCGAGACGGGACACGTGGTCACGACCGTGGCCGCCAATCTGCCCGACGCTGACGCGGCCGCGGGCAAGGTGCCGGTGCTAGGATTTATCGCCCACCTCGACACGTACCCGGGAACGTCGGGCGCTGACGTTCGTCCACAGATCATCGACTCCTATGCCGGTGGCGACATCGTGCTGCCCGCAACCGGCGCGACGATCTCTGCGGCCGCCAATCCGAGTCTCGCGCACTGCCTTGGCCATACGCTCATCCACACCGATGGCACGACCTTACTCGGTGCCGACGACAAGGCGGGTATCGCCGAAATCATGACGATGATTGATTGGCTGGCTCGCCACCCCGATTTTCTCCACGGGAAGCTACGCATTGCCTTTACGCCCGACGAGGAAATCGGTCGCGGCGTCGACTGCTTCGACGTCGCCGCGTTTGGTGCCGACTATGCGTATACCCTCGACGGCGGGAGCTTGGGTGAGGTGGAGGACGAAACCTTCAGTGCAGACTCGGCGACTCTGACCGTCATCGGACACGATGTGCATCCGGGCCAGGCGAAGAACGTGATGGTCAACGCCGTTCGCGCCGCGAGCGCCGTCGTGGCGGCTCTGCCCATCGACCGACTGCCCGAGACGACCGAGGGCCGCGAGCCCTATCTGCATCCCTGCGCCGTCAAAGGCGACGTCTCCAGCGCTCAGGTTCGCTTTCTCTTGCGTGCCTTCACCGAGGCCGAGTTGCACGAGCGCGAGGCGGCTTTGCGAGCGGTCGTCGCGCGCGTCGGAGCCGCGTTCCCGGGCGCACGCTTCGATCTCGAGGTCAAGCCGTCGTATCGCAACATGGGCGAGCACATCGCAAGAGATCGCAAGGTGCTCGACCACGCGCTGGAAGCGGTTCGGCGACAGGGCGTGCAGCCGGTTCGACGGGCGGTTCGCGGCGGCACCGATGGATCGCGCCTCTCCGCGCTGGGTCTGCTGACGCCCAACCTTTTCGCCGGCGGCCAGAGCTTGCATGCGGTCACCGAGTGGGCGTCGCTCGACTGGATGGGCGCAGCGGTCGGCACGTGCTTGCACCTGCTCGAAGTCTGGGTCGAGTCGAGCCGCCGCTAGGGCATGGCCGCGGCAATGACATGGTCTTTTCGTAACTCGACCGCTCTCTGCTAGGCTTGCGTACCGATGGCGCGGGACGATCGATTCACCGGATTCTGCGACCTCTCCGTGATCGTGGCAGTGCGCGACGTGGAGGAAACCATCGGGCGCGACGTGCGTAGCCTGGCCGCCGAGCTGCGCGGGCGCGGCATGCGCTTCGAGATTCTCGCCGTAAGCGACAGTTCGCGCGATACGAGCCTGACGCTCTTGCGCTTGCTCGGCGAGGAAGTGCCCGAGCTTTCGGTGCTCGGTCTTGCTCGCGGCGGCCGAGCCTTTCGTCGCGCCATCGCGCAGGCCACCGGCCAGGTCGTGCTTCTGTGGGGAGCCGACGGCCGAACGCCTTTTCCATCGGCGCTATTCGACTGGGCGCTCGCGCAATTGTCGCGCCGGACAGCGGTAGTTGTGCGCGGACGTTTCGTGCTCGCCAATCGGCTTTCGGCTTTGCCGATTTTGCTCGAGCTCGCAGGGCGCTGGGACGACTACGACGCACGTTTCGAGCGGCTGGCGTCCCGGCAAGGAATCAATTTGGAAATTGCGGGGCCGCGCCGTCGTCACCGGGGGCGCCGCCTGATTGCTCCGGTGCTGCGTATGCTGTCCATCCAATCGGTGTGATGGCGGCCAAAGCCTGCTAGATTTGGCCTGATGTCCATTGCGGTTGCCATCCTGGGTTTAGCCCTTCTCATCATTCTGCACGAGGGCGGGCACTTCCTTGCCGCGCGCTTGTGCGGCATGCGCGTCGAACGATTTTCCATCGGCTTCGGCAACGCGCTGGTTTCCTTCAAGCGTGGCGATACCGTGTACCAAATCGCACCCATTCCGCTGGGCGGCTTCGTGCAGGTCACCGGCATGAATCCGCAAGAGGAATTCGACCACGACGATCCGTACGTCTATCCGAACCGGCCGCGCTGGATGCGGTTCCTGGTTTTGGTCGCCGGCCCGGCCGCGAATTACATCACTGCCATCGTGGTCGGCTTCATTGTGCTCGTCACGTACGGACAGTACACGGGCACAACTACCGTCGACGAAATCGTGCCGGGCAGCGCCGCGCAGATGGTGGGCTTGCAGCCGGGCGACGTCGTGTCCGAAGTGGGCGGCAAGCCGGTCGCCACGCCGACCGATGTCACGCAGGTGGTGCGCGCCTCCGGAGGATCTCCCATCGATCTCAAGATTCAGCGCAAGGGTGCGTCGATGGCTCTCCTGATTGCGCCGCGCAAGGATTCGTCGAGCGGCAACTACATGATCGGCGTGCGCTTCGGACAGGAACGGGCGCGCGGGCCATTCCTCGACGCCGTGAAAGAATCGGTCGTCATGCCGATCGCGCTGTCGGGCATGTTGCTGAAGAACATCTGGGATCTCGTGACCCGCAAGATTCATGGCGGTCTGACCGGACCTTTGGGCATTGCCAAAGAAATGGCCGGTGCTGCCAAGCAAGGGGTGCTCAAGTTCCTGGAAATCATCATCCTCATCTCGGTGGCGCTCGGAGTGTTCAATTTGCTGCCACTGCCTGGCCTTGACGGCGGACGCATCTTTTTCGTCGGCATCAATGCCTTGCGCCGCAAGGACATGAATCCCGCGACCGAAACCAAGATTCACATGGTCGGCATCATGGTGCTGCTCATGCTGCTGGTGGTGGTCACCTTCAACGATATTCGCGGCATCTTCTTCAAGAAGATGGGCTAGCTGCTCGGAGCATCGTCCTTGGCGAAACCGCCGAGTCGGATCCACCGCGGCCTGGTGGGCCAGCGCGCGCTCGTGGGCACAACGTATTTGGCCGACACGGAGCTGCGGCGGGAGTACGAGAGCGAAATCGCACCGCGGACCGTGGCTGCGCTGGAATGGATCCTCGCGCGGCAACCCTTGCTTGCGCCGAGGCGCGTGCTCGACTTGGGCGCCGGCACGGGCGCGGCGAGCAACGTGGTTCGTACGCTCTGGCCAGAAGCGGAAATCGTCTTGGTGGATCGCGTGGCTGGGCCGGGCATCGTTCGCGCCGATGTCACGCGCGGGCTGCGGCCCGCCGGCGTGGGCGGAACGTTCGATCTCATCGTCGCCGCACATCTTCTCAACGAATTGCCGCTGGATTTGGATGGGCGGGCGCGCTTGGTGCTCGGCTGGTCTCGCGAGCTGTTCGCGGCTGACGGTGTCGCGATTCTCGTCGAGCCGGCCTTGCGAGAAACGTCGCGTGCCCTCTTGGGCGTTCGTGACCGGCTGATCGAGGCGGGACTTTTCGTCGAGGCGCCGTGCTTGTGGCAGGGCCCGTGTCCAGCGCTCGTGCGCGAGCGAGACTTTTGCCACGCCAGCGGCAAGGCGCTCGTGTCCGGACGATCGCGGGTGGATTTCAGTTATCTGGTCGTGCGCAAGCAGGGCACCGCTTCGTCGGATGCGACGCTCTTTCGCGTAGTCAGTGACAGCATGAAAGACAAGGGCCGCTCGCGCTTCTTTGCCTGCGGGCCGGCCGGTCGATTGCTGATCACACGGCTCGATCGAGATCGTGGTCTAGGCAACGAGCTGCTCGATGACGTCGAACGCGGTGCCGTGATTCGCATCGTCGGCGCGACAGCGCAGTCGGATGGCCTGCGCTGCGGGCGAGATTGCGCGGTCGCGAAGAGTTAGCTCATCGGCTGGATCTCGTCACGGCCGATCGGACAACATTCTTCTCCGCCGGCCCCACCGCGCATAGAGTAGTGGTCACACTTTAGATGAACGCGAACCCATACCGAAGCTCGCCGCTGGGCAGAATTCCCGTTTCATTCGTGGTTTTCGTTCTGTTACTCGCCGCTTATGACCGAACCTTCGGCGCGTATTTTCCAAACGTGCACGGCACCATCGGGAACGACTACAGCTACGTCTTGCCCAACCTTTTGGCGGGCCATTTCTGGCGCCTCAAGAATGGAATCTTTGCGGTGCCATGGTTCACGCCCGCGGTGTGCGGCGGGCTCCCGTTTCTCCCCGATCCGCAGTCGCATTACTACTCCGTTGCGCAGGGACTGATGCTGCTTCTGAACCCGCTGGCAGCCGTGTATTGCACGATTCTCTTGTTTGCCTCGGCCGGCTACTGGGGCATGTATTTGTTCATGCGCCGGTCGCTCGGTGCCAAACCGGTCGCCGCGATGGCTGCTGCCGCCGTATTCATGTGGAACGGCTTTTTCTCGGCGCGCATGCTGGCCGGCCATTTTCTTTTCAGCGGTTTCATGCTGGTTCCGTGGTTGGCATGGTTGCTTGGGGAGCCGGCGCCCGACGAAGCGAAACGCGTTCTCCGCGACATGGACCGAACGGTGGCAGCGAGTGTCCTCATCGCTTACTGGCTGCTCTCAGGCCTTGGGGCGATGGGACCGGTCTCTGTCCTCACGGTTGCGCTGTTGCTGGCGGTGAAGGTTGCGGTCGTTCCCACCTCGAGGTGGCGGAGCATCATTCTTCACTCGGCTCTCGCCCTGGTCATCGCGGGTCTGCTATCGGCGGCCAAAGCGGTCGCGTCGCGGTCCTTCATGGAAGCCTTTCCACGCAGCGATTATCTGATCCCGGGCTTTCGTGGCGTGGCAGCGGCCTTGCGTTCTCTCGTTTCCATGTTGTTCTTCGACCCAGTCAGCGCCGCAGAGCAGGCGCGCGCAAGGCTCGTGAATCTGCAGTGGGCGGTTACGCGACACGAGCTCGAATACGGCGTCACCTGGGTACCGCTGGCGACGATTGCCCTCGGCGCCACGTTCTTCTTCCTCAAGAGGTTTCGTGCCACGGTCGGCGCGATGGCCCCACGGCAATGGTGGGCGCTGGGTCTCGTCGGGTTCGGTCTGGGAGCTGTCCTCCTGATCAACGTACACTCGCCGGCCTGGAATAGCGTGCTCAAGGCCCTGCCCATGCTGCGCTCGACGAGCAGCTTCCTGCGCTGGCTGGCGCCCTTTGTCGTGCTGGCAGCCGTGGCGACAGGCTTGGCTGTCGACGTGTTGCCCGGGCGATTGGCGGTCTTGGTGGCTGCCATCGGGATCGTCGCGATGGTACTGACTGTGGCGCTCCAAGATCGGGCGTACTATGACGGGCAGGACTACGATCCAACGCAGATCGTGGCGGCCAGAGAGGCCGTGCTCTCGGCATCCGACGTGCCGTCGATTCAGTCGATCGGCGTCTATCGGCACGACGGCCAGGCCTTGCGCGCGCGAAATACCAACGACCTCTTCGTGAAAGGACAATCGCAGCTTCTCTGTTACAACCCACTCTTCGGCTATCTGCTGGAACGATTTCCAATTCGGGATCTCCATCCCGGTTCCATCGAAGATGTGCGGGACGGCCACTTCAATCTCAAGAACCCGGCGTGCTACGTCTATCCGAACGAAAACCGCTGCCGTCCCGGCGACCACTTCACGGTGGACCAGGCCGCCGCGATGGCTGCCTTCGCCGACTACCGGCCCTATCCTTTCGAGGTATCCCGCGCGCAACGAATTGCCAACTGGCTCAGCTTGCTCAGTTGGGGCGCCGCCATCGTTATCCTGGCCGCGTCGACTTTTCGGCGCGTTCGCAAGCGAAGGTCAGCAGCACGCACGCCAGCAGTCCAAGCACCGACAGTGTAATTCCAAGCGACAGTCCGGGCGTCCTGAACCGAAGTGCGAGATCGTGAAGACCAGCGGCAAGGTAAACTCCGCGCATGGCGACGTCGGCACGCACGATAGGGACCGGTTGGCCATCGACTGTCGCGTGCCAACCTGGGGCATACGCGTCCGCCAGCACGACCAGGGCCTCTCCGTCGTCGATCTTGCAAGTGAGGTGCTGCGATTCGCGGGTCGCGCTCACGAAAGCACAAGTACCTCGACCTTGGCCGGCAAGCTCATGCGCGGCAAGTCCAGGCGCCACGATTGCGATCGAAGCCGGATCGATCGTGCCCATCTGCGCGAGCGCGTGCGCATCGTCTGCCACGTGCGCGGTGCCGAGCACGCGGATCCTGGTCGAGCCTGCGCGATGAAACAGTGCCGCCTCGCCCAGATCGGTCACGGCGACCGCGCCTCTGGCCACGGCAGACTTGGGCAGGACCAGCCAATCGATGTCGAACCAATCGATAGCGCGGTCCGCGTTGGCGGTAAGGCTGTCCCACAGTCGATGGGTTTGCGCCGGCTGCGCGGTCTCGTGACCCGGCACGTACGCCACACCCCAGGGCGCCGCCAAGTTATCCACCAACGTCGACAACTCTCCGCCGACGGCTGGCGCGTGGTAAAGCCGCGGCGGGGGCGACGCTGCATCCGCGTGGATCGGCAGCGTCGCTGGCTCCTCGAGAAGATGCGCGTCTTGCCAGTGCAGCACCGGCATGGCAGCGAGAAGGAGATCGAGCCCAACCACGGCGGGCCACGTCCAAACGAGTCGCGGGAACGTGCTACCGTGGTGCCGCCAGAGAAACAGAACGAGTACCGCTGCAGCGGTGGACAGCCCGACGTGACCGAGCTCCGGTACGGAGGTGCCAGCAAGCAGCAACAGGAACGGCGGTAGCGCGAAGACGAGGTCGCGCAGGTGCAGCCGGCCTTGAGTCGGCCCAGCAGCCAGCAGCCGTTCGGCGCCGAGCGCAGCCAACCAAGACAGTGCGCCCACGCAGACCAGCAGATGCTTTTCGGGATAGCGCAGATAGCGCAACGGTGGGATCAGTCCGCGCAAGGCTGCGTGCACGGGCGCGTGGCTGCCGAGAGCGGCAAGCAAGCCAAGGAGCGCCGCAAGCCAGAGCGAGGCTGCGAGGGCCGAACGACGAGCCCAAAGAGCCATGCCCAGCGTCGCGCCGCCGACATAGACGGAAAGTGCCCAAACATCGCTACCGTCGGGAAGCGCGCGCGGTCGCAGCAGGTCCCAAATACGCGAAGGAGCGAAGGACCATTGTTCGGCGAGCGCTTTCGAAAGTCCCCCCGCTCGCTCCGTACCGCCGAGCAGATAGAACGGCGGCACTAGCGCAACGGCGGCAATCAGTGCCGCGAGGGCCAACGCCAAAGTGGCACGTGCAAGAAACTTCAGCGTCGCCCTGCGCAGGCCAGATTTTTCTGCCTCGGCACCGATCGCGACGGCCGCGCCAAGGAGGAAGGCATGCAGCCAAAGGAATGGATCGCCAGCCAGGGCCACGAGAGCGAACGCCAGCGCCGTTCCACAAAGGGGTCGCGCCCAGCGCTTGGTGTCCACCAGGACGAGCAGCCCATAGGCAGCCCACGGCACCCAGGCTCCCGACAGAACTTTTTCTCCGTTGCCCCACATGGAAACCGCGTACCCGCCGATCTGCCAGGAAAGCCCCGCGGCCAGCGCAACGGCTGGACGGCAACCGAGCTTGCGCGCAACCGCGAGGCCGCCGAGACCAGCGATGATGGTGTGGACCAGCCAGGTCAGGGCCATGGCGAAAACTGGCGGCCCCACCAGCAACAGGGCGTGGCCGGGATAGAACGTGCCGTGAACGGGAGCGGCGAGCACCGGAGCGCCGAGACCGACGAAAGGATTCCATTGGGGAAGCACCCCGTCGAGAACCGCGGTTCGCCACAAGGCCCGGCTCGGCCACGCCCAGCGCGGCCAATCTCGATTGCCGACGATTCGACCGAAAAAGAACGGCATGAACAGCAGCGCCGGCGCAACCATTAGCGAAAGCGCTTGCTGCAGGGAAACCCGCGGGCGACCGGAGTCAGCCGCGCACGTGGACGGGGGTGGGCTTTCTGCTTTTCCCATGCTCGGCAAATGCAGTGTGCTCGGAGACACTACTAGTCAGGAAGTGAAAACGTTCGTGGACAGGCCGCATGTACTTCTACAGGGTCAGCGTTGACAAGACGATTCCCAAAGAGGGTTGAGCCGCACCTCAATCCACCTCATTGGGTCGTTTTTTCCCGGGCCGTTCCACGACCCTAGGCCTTTCCCACCTGCGCATGACAAGTTGTTAACTAAATTGCGAGATCAGCTAGCCGTGCGTGCAACTGATCGCGTGTAGTACTTGAAGACCGAGCTTACGGGCACACCCAAGCAACAACAAACGACCCGCCGCGAGGACTTCGTGATGAGAAGACTTCTGTTCGCTTCTGCCCTTACTCTGGCCGCGCTCTCGTTTGCGGCCTGTGGGGATACCCCATCGACAACGGTAGGGACGGGAGGGCACCAGGGTTCCGGTGGTGCTGCCAGCGGCGGTCGGCCGAGTGCAGGAGGGACGATGGGAAGCGGCGGTGTCGGCGCGGGCGGCAGCCTCTCGACGGGTGGCACCGTTGCATCCGGGGGACAAGCAAGCGGTGGCACGCACGCAACCGGAGGAGTCGTTGCGTCCGGAGGTGCCGGTGGTCTTGCCGCAGGCGGCACGACGGCTGTCGTTGGCAGCGGTGGTGCCGTGCCTGCCGGCGGCGCGGGCGGAACGACGGGAACCGGCGGTGCCAGCGGGCAGCTCAACCCGCAGGACGTGGTCAAGCTCATGGCCCCGGGATGGAATCTGGGCAATTCGTTCGACGCCACTCCCAACGAGACGAGCTGGGGAAATCCCACGCCGACCCAAACCTTGATCAACGCCGTTCATGCCGCCGGCTTCAAGCTATTGCGGTTGCCGGTGACCTGGACCGACCACATCGGCTCGGCGCCGTCTTACTCTATCGATGCGGCGTGGATGAACAAGGTGAAGCAGACGGCCCAGTGGGCGGTCGACGCCGGCATGTACGTTTTTCTCAATACGCACCACGAGGCGGACGGGAACGGCGGATGGGTGACGTTTCCGTCGACGACGACCGCTGCGCAGAGTGTGGCTACCGAGGTCACTGCGGTGTGGACCCAAATCGCCACCACGTTCAAGTCGTTCGACCCGCATCTGATGTTCGAGTGCTTCAACGAGCCCAATTATGCCGGCAAGAACGATGCTCAGAGCCAAGCGGATCTCAACCTATACCTCGAGGCGTGCTTCAAAGCGATCCGCGATACCGGCGGCGCCAACGCGACCCGCATCGTCATGATTCAACCCATCGGTGCAAGCCCCATCCAGGCCGGCATTCAGTCGATCCAAAAGGTGAGCTTCATCAACGATCCGAACCTCGTGATCTCGCTTCACACGTACTACCCGACGAATTTCGGGCTCAGTACCACGCCCTACGCCTGGGGCAGCGCCAGCGACTACACCAGCATGCAGAACTCGATTGCACAACAGATCCGAGTCTGGCTTCCGACGCAGGTCATTTTCGTCGGCGAGTGGGGCTCGATGGACTCGCAGCCGCTCAGCAATCGGGCGACGCACGCGTTGGCGTACGCGCAAGACACCACGACGGGTGGCATCGTGCCCGTCTGGTGGGACAACGGCGGCTCGGGTAGCGAATCGTTCTCTCTGTTCGACCGCAACACCGGCGCGGTGACTCGGCCGACCATCGTCAGCGGCCTTATGACGGGCGTCAAAAACGGCCTTGCCGCACCAAACTCGTGGGCGAAGCCGTAGTCCGTGACAAATAGCAGAGGGTTTGACCTATAGTTGGCGGCCAAGACGTCCCGCTCGCGGGAGCCCCTCGTTTGCACAACGGAGAACTCATGGAAGCTCGGATCATCCCATCCATTGCCCGCGCCGGTTTGGCGCTCGGTCTTCTTACGCTGGCCAGTGCGTGCTCCAGCGGCTCCGCGACCGGCAGCACCGGCGGCACCTCGTCCGGTAACGGCGGAACGAGCGTCGCGGCCAGCGGTGGTTCCGCGGGCTCGGCTTCCGGCGGATCGGGAGGCGGTGGTACTACTACTCCATCGAGCAACGGCGGCGCGGCGGCGGGCGGAGCGACGAGCAGCGGCGGCGCTACGGGAGCGGGCGGGCGAGTCGTGGACCAGGGTGGCGCAGGCGGATCGAGCACTGCCACCGGCCGCGGAGGACAAGGCGGCAGCGCAGGATCGAGCGGCGGCAGCGCTGGCATGGGCGCCGGCGGTGCGGGCACCGGCGCTGGCGGTGCCGCTGGCAGCGGCGCCGGCGGATCGCAACCGGCGGCACCCTTTCCCGGCGCGGCTTGTCTAAGTCGCGCCGACGGGTTGGTCGCGCAGATGAACGCCAACGAGAAATTCGGCCAAATGCTGCAAATGGAGCGCGAGGGCCTGAGCGCTCAAGCCGTCACGCAATACGCGCTCGGCTCCGCGTTCAGCCAGGGCGGCTCGGCACCGACCGACAACTCGCCGACGGGATGGGCGGACATGACCGATTCCTACCGACAGGGCGCGCTGTCGAGCCGACTCAAGATTCCCTTCCTCTACGGCGCCGACGAAGTCCACGGCGTCAGCACCGTCAAGGGCGCCACGATCTTCCCGCACAACATCGGCCTGGGCGCTAGCCGCGACACCGATCTCGTCGAGCAACTCGGTCGCATGGCCGCCGACGAGGCGCGCGGTTGCGGTGTCGACTTCTTCTTTTCGCCGGTCGTCGCCGTGGCGCTCGACGAGCGCTGGGGACGCACCTACGAAGCGTACGGAGAAACCACCGACCTCGCGAGCACCATGGGTGTGGCCATGACCAAGGGCATTCAGTTTTCGACAACCGGCACCTTCTCGGGGATCTTGGCCAACGCCAAGCACTACCTCGGCGATGGTGGCACCGCCGGCGGCGTCACCGGCGGCAACACCGCAGGTGACGAAACCAAGCTGCGCGCGATTCACCTGCCACCGTACCAGGCGACGGTCAATGCTCGCGTAGGGTCGATCATGCCTTCGTACAGCAGTTGGCAGGGCACCAAGATGCACATCAACAAGACGATGATCACCGATGTGCTCAAGGGTACCCTGGGTTTCGGCGGGTTCATCATTTCCGACTTCAATGCGTGCTTCCAACTCGGGCTTTCGAATCAAGCGGGCATTGAGCAGTGTGTGAATGCTGGCGTCGACATGTTCATGGCACAGGGCCTGAATATCTCCGACATGATCGGTTACCTTTCGACGGCGGTAAGCGACGGCCAGGTCCCGCAGTCGCGCATCGACGACGCTGTTCGTAGAATCATCGCCGTGAAGTGCGAGCTCGGTCTCTTCGACTCGACCGGCAAGGTCGACCGTAGCCTAACGTCCAACGTCGGTTCTGCCGATCACCGCGCGTTGGCTCGCAAGGCTGTGCAAGAGTCGCTGGTGGTGCTGAAGAACGACGGCAACGTGTTGCCGCTTGCCAAGACCGCCACCGTCGCGCTGGCCGGAAAGAGCGCCGACAACACCGGCAACCAGTGCGGCGGCTGGACGATTACTTGGCAAGGCGGGAGCGGCAATATCGTTCCCGGCGCCACCAGCATCCGGCAAGCCTTCGAGTCGGCCGTGGGAACCAGCCACGTGGTGTATTCGGCAACCGGCTCGTCGACCACGGGCGCCGCGGTAGGCGTCGCGGTTATCGGCGAAACTCCCTACGCCGAAGGCAAGGGCGACAAGACCGACCTCACCGTCACCAGCGACGACGTCGCGGTGGTCAAGGCGCTGAAACAGGCCGGGCTCAAGACCGTCGTCGTGCTCATCGCCGGGCGTCCGATGATTCTGGACCCGATCATGAGCTACGCGGACGCGATCGTCGTGGCGTGGCTGCCGGGCAGCGAAGGGGCCGGCGTCACCGACATTCTTTTCGGCGACGCGCATCCCAGCGGCAAACTGCCGCAGACCTGGCCGCGCTCGATGTCGCAAATCCCGATCAACTACGGCGACGCGACCTACGATCCGCTCTATGCCTACGGGTACGGGCTGACGTACTGATTATCGAGTCTTAGAGCTGCGTCTTGAGCGCGCGTCGGGCCTGCCGTCGTTCCACGGCGAGATCGATGAGGCGACTGACCAGCTCTTTGACCGGGATGCCGGACGCTTCCCACATCTTGGGGTACATCGAGATGGCGGTGAAGCCGGGCAGGGTGTTGACCTCGTTGACGTAGAAGTCGCCGCGATCTTTGTCGAGAAAAAAGTCCACGCGAGCAAGTCCCGCCAGCTCCAGAGCCTGGAACGTTTGCACCGCCAGCGCGCGCACTCGAGTCATCGTCTCGGGCGGAAGGTCGGCGGGAATCTTGGCGTCGGCGCCGCTGGCGTCGACGTACTTGGCGGCGTACGAGTAGAAGCCGTCTTTGTGGTGCACGACGATTTCCGCGGGCATCGACGCCACGGGCTCGTCGTTGCCCAGGACGGCGCATTCGATCTCGCGTGCGTTGACCGCGGCTTCGACTAGAACCTTGGTGTCGAAGCTCAGGGCTTCGGCCAAGGCAGGTTCCAGCTCGGCGGCGCTCTTGACTTTGCTCACGCCCACCGACGAGCCGGCATTGGCTGGCTTGACGAACACCGGAAAGCCGAGCTGACTGGCCAGCGCCAAGGTGGCGGCGTGGTCTTTCTTCATGGCGTGCGCGGTGACGAGTCGCCACGGCACGACGGGAATGCCGGCCTGGACCAGCAGACGCTTGGTCACGTCCTTGTCCATGCCGATGGCAGATCCGAGATGGCCAGGGCCGACATAGGCAATGTCTGCCAGTTCCAGCAGTCCTTGCACGGTTCCGTCTTCGCCGTAGGTGCCATGCAGAACCGGGAATACGACGTCGTCGCTGCCGAAAAGCGGAGTCGATGCGTCGGGTTTCGTTACCTCGCGGGTCTCCGGATGCACGGGCACGGCGATTTCGTTGCCGGCCGCCACCAGCTTCAGCAGGCGCGGATCGCCGGTGGCGTTGAGCAGGGTTTGGTCGGGCTCGATGCGCCAGCGGCCTTGCTTGTCGATGCCGATGAGAAGCGGATCGAAGCGCTCGCGATCGAGCGCGAGAAAGACGTTGCGCGCCGACAGCAGCGAGACTTCGTGCTCTGCCGAGCGGCCGCCGAAGAGAATGATAACGCGGGTCTTCTTCACGGTGGTCCTTTCAAATCACGGGGCCGACAAGCCCAGCTCGCCAAACAGGAACGAGAGCTCGTCGGTGTATTGAGCGATGATCTTCCCCAGGGGTTTGCCGGCGCCGTGGCCGGCTTTGCCCTCGATACGCAGCAGGATGGGCGCTTTGCTCGACGTGGCGGCTTGCAGCCGAGCGGCGAATTTGCGCGCGTGCATGGGATCCACGCGGGTGTCCGATTCGGCCGAGAAAATCAGCGTGGCCGGATAGGCGGTGCTGCTTGTCACGTGGTGGTACGGCGAGTAGGCATAAAGATGGGAAAATTCATCCGCATTTTCGGACGAGCCGTACTCCGGGATCCAAAGCCGCGCGATCTGCAGCAGGTGGTAGCGAACCATGTCGGTGAGCGGAACGCCGCACACGGCAGCTTTGAAGAGCGACGGATGCTGTACGATCGATGCTGCCACCAGCAAGCCGCCATTCGAGCGGCCGGAGATGGCCAGGCGGTCGCTGCTCGTGACCTTCTCGCGAATCAAGTACTCCGCCGCCGCCGCGAAATCGTCGAACACGTTCTGTTTGGCGGCCAGCATGCCTGCGCGGTGCCAGGCCTCGCCGTATTCGCCGCCACCGCGCAGGTTCGCCACGGCGTAGACACCGCCGCGTTCGAGGAACGGCCCAACCCACGCCGCGAAACCCGGCGTGAGGCTGACGTTGAAGCCGCCGTAGCCGTAAAGCAGCGTGGGGTTCGTCCCGTCTTTGGCAAAGCCCTGCTTGTGCACGAGGAACATGGGAATCGAGGTGCCGTCCTTCGAGGGATAGCGAACCTGCTCGACCGCGAACTGGCTGGTGTCGACCGGCGCCGCCAGCTCTTGCCACAGCTCGGTCTTGTCGCGGGCGACGAGGTGGCGAAAGACTTTGGTCGGCATGAGAAACGAGCTGAAAGAAAAGTAGACCTCGCGCTGATCGAACTTGCCGTGGACGGCCGCGACGGTGCCCAAGGTGGGCAGGACGATCTCGCGCAGCGGTTTGCCCGCCGACGAAAAGACTCGGACGCGCGAGGATGCATCCTTCAAGTAGAGCGCAAACAACTTGCCGTCGGCAGCGGTGACCGATTCCAGGGTGTCCTCGCCTTCCGCGACGAGCAACTTCCAGTGCTCGCGGCCGGGCGCATGCAGATCCACCTGCCAAAGTTGGTAATGGGGCGCGCCCTCGTTCGAGACGACGTACATGCGGTCGTCCAAAACCTCGACGACGTTGAAGATGGCGTCGCGGCCTTGCACGACGGTGACGAAAGCCCCCGGCTTCTTGCGATCCAGCAGGACGACGTCGCTTTTGCTCCAGCCTTCCGTGACTTCGATGACCACGTAGCGACCGTCCGGCGAAATCTGAACGTTCGGCCACGAGGAAAGGCTGAGGCCTTCGCCGAAGACTTTCTCGTCGCCTGCCGGATCGTCGCCGAGGCGATGGAAATACACCGAGCGGTGATAGGGCTCTTCACCGGCCGGCACCGACCCGGCTGCCGGATAGCGCGTGTAGAAGAAACCGCTGCTGTCTGGTAGCCAGGCGAGCGAGCAGGCGCGGGTCCGGGGAATCTCGTCGATTCGATCGCGGCCCGTAGCGACTTCGCGCACGTGCAAGACCGAGTTCTCGTCGCCGCTCTTCGAGATGCCGTAGGCCAAGAGCGTCCCATCGTCCGACGGGTACCACCAGTCGAGGGCTTGCGTTCCGTCGGCGGCAAGCTGATTCACGTCGACCAGCACTCGGTCTTTGCCGGCCGCTCCCTGGCGTACGTACAGCACGGGCTGGTTCTGCTTGCCCTCGCGGCGCGTGTAGAAGAGGCGCGTCGCTTTGCCCTTGCCACGCACGACGGGCGCGCTGAGCGATCCGACTTCCTGCCACTGCCACAGTCGGCTTTCCAGCCAGGCGCGCGCCGGCACAGCGTCCAGTCGTTCGCGCAGGACGCGGTTTTGCGCCGCCGTCCACGCCTTCACTTCGTCGGAATCGCCGTGCTCGAGCCAGCGGTACGGATCGCGGACCTCGACGCCATGGACCTTTTCGATGACGTTATCGGTGCGCGTCGCCGGGACAGCGGCAAGAAGTGTAACTGCCGTGGAAGCTGCCATGATGCTCAGCACGTCCTATCACGCCCTCCCGGCCATGAGACGTTTTACGACCGGCGAGAGCACGAGCAAAGCGGTTCCGGCGACGAAGGTCGAGACGACGAACATCAAGAAGAAGTCGGCCTGGCCGCCGAGCAGGTGAAAGACCTCGCCTCGTTCGACTTTCTCGACGGCGCCCGCCACGAAGCCGGCCGCCAAGTCGGAGATGAAGAAGGAAAAGAACCAGGCGCCCATGGCCAGCGAGGCGAACCGGCGCGGCGCCAGCTTCGTCACCATGGACAGCCCCACGGGTGAAAGGCACAGCTCGCCGCAGGTGTGCAGCACGTAGGTGACGATGAGCCACAGCGGGCTGACGCGGACGCCGCCGTCGGAAATGCGCGCGCCGATGACCAGCACGATGAAGCCCGAGCCCAGCAAGAAAAGACCCAGCGCAAAACGCACGGGCGTGCTCGGCGCCCACTGGCGCGCTTCGAGGCGCGTCCACACCCAGGCGAACACGGGCGCGAGCAATATGACCGAAATGGAGTTGACCGACTGAAAGTAGGGGGCAAGGAAATTGATGCCGAGAAACATGCGGCGTGTGCGCTCTTCGGCGAAGAAGGTCATCGACGAGCCGGCCTGCTCGAAGGCGACCCAGAAGAAGATGTTGAAGAAAGCGAGGATCGCGATGGCGGCGATGCCTTGCTTTTCGAGGGCTGTGAGCCGCTCTTGTTGCTTCGCCGGATGACCTCTATGTAACAGCCGGTCAACGATCAGGTAGAGGATGGCGATCGGGAGCGCGAAAACGAGACAGAGAGCCGTGAGGACGACGCGAAGCTTTTCTTTCGTCGTGCGCGCCGGTCGTGCGGCCTCGTCGCCAATCGTTCCGAGAAACCTTCGCTTGAAAATCAGGTACACCACGAGTCCCAGCACCATGCCAAAGCCGGCCGCGGAGAAACCGATGTGCCAGTTGTAGGCGTTGGCGAGCTTCGGGCAGATGATTTGCCCAAGCGAGGCGCCCAGGTTGATGCCCATGTAGAAGATGGTGAACGCAGCATCTCGGCGACGGTCGCCCTCGGTGTAAAGCTGGCCGACCATGGTCGAGATGTTCGACTTGAAGAAGCCGGTGCCGAGAATGATGAGCCCGAGTCCGACGAAGAAGGTCGTGTGCGCCGGCACCGCCAGGCAGAAATGCCCCGCCGAAATCAGAATGCCGCCGACAATAATCGAACGGTGCGTGCCGATCAGGCGATCGGCAAGGTAGCCGCCGAGCAGCGGCGTCAGGTAGACGAGGCCCTGGTACCAGCCGTAAAGGTGGCTCGCCTGTTCTTTGCTCCAGCCGAAGCCGCCCGCGCTGCTGATGAGGAAGAGCGTCAGGAAGGCGCGCATGCCGTAGAACGAGAAGCGCTCCCACATTTCGACGCCGAAAAGCAGGAACAAGCCGGGCGGTTGCTTCATCGGGTTGCCGGCGGCCTGTGCGTTCGTCATTGCCCCTGACAATCAGACGCCCTAACCGGTTTTGCAACTTCGATGCGACTTGCGCTGCGAGTTCGGTGATAATTGCCGCACATGCACGACGCGCGGGCTCGAATCCTGGTTGGTCTCGCGGTTGCGGCTGCTGTCGCAGGCGGGTTGCCGCGGGCGGCTGCGGCCGATGCCATTTCCGTCCGCATGGTCACCAGCGTCCCTGCCGGGCAGCAGCCCAAGCTGATCGTCGTTGCGGCCGAGCCCGTGGCCGAGGTCGAGGTCCAACTCAATCGTGAGGACGGCAAGGTCGTCGACGAGGCCATCGGGGCTCTCGCCGCCGGCGCCTCGCGCGACATCCTGCTCGACGGCAAACCGGGCAAGCACCAGTACACGGGGCACATCCGCTGCACTTCGGGCGGCAGACCGCTGTCGAGCGAAATCTCATTCGAGACCGTGGTGGCGGGCGTGCTTTCCGTATCGCTCGACAGATCACGCGTGGATCTGCCGCGCGGTCGGCTGGAGTTGATGGTGTCCATTCCCGAGGGCAGCGTGACCCTCAAGGTTTTTTCCGCCACGGACAACGGCGTGCTGGTCGAAGAGGAGCAATCCTTCTCCGAGCACTCGGCAAGCCAGCCGTTGCTCGTGAAATGGGATCCGCCGGGCAAGACCGCGGAAATCGGCCGCATCGACGTGCGCGTGTCGGATCCGGCGGGCGCCTTCCAGACGTTCTCGCTTTTTCCGTGGTCGATCTACATCCCACACGAGGAAGTGACGTTTGCGACCGACTCCGCGGCGATTGCAGCGAGCGAAGCCCCCAAGCTGCAAAGCAGCTTGGCGAAAATCACCGACGCGCTGGAGAAGCACAAAGATCTCGGTGCGATCAAGCTCTACATCGCCGGTCACACCGACACCGTGGGCGCGGCGAAGTACAACTTGGCGCTTTCGCTCAAGCGGGCGCAGGCCATCGCGGCGTGGTTCCGCAAGATGGGTCTTGCGCTTCCCATCGCCTTCGAAGGATACGGCGAGCAGGCTTTGCGCGTCGCCACGCCCGACAATACCGACGAGCCCCGCAACCGGCGGGTCGACTACATCCTTTCCGTCGAAGACCCCGTTTTGCGAGCGACGGATTTCAAGCCGGTGTGGAAGTTGCTCAAGTAGCGTTACCGAGCTGGCGTCGGACGGCCAACAGCGCTATCAATTCGTCGATCTAGTTTGCTCGCTTGCTCGCAAAATTGCATCGCATTGCTACCTGTGTTGTACATTCCCCCGCCCTAACTCACGCCACCACTTCGAGGGGCGGATGGGGGGACCAGGAGCAGAAAGGCTCGACCGTGATACAGAAGAGTTTTATCCAGCCGGTTCGACGCAGCAGTGAAGGCAGCCCGCTTTCTTGGTTTCAGGAGCGGCTCTGGTTGCTCAACCAGAAGAACCCTCACGACACGAGCTACAACATCCCGGTAGCGTTTCTCATCGAGGGCGCCCTCGACGTGCCGGCGCTCACGCGGAGCTTGAGTGCGATCCTGCGTCGTCACGAAAATCTGCGCGCTTGCTTCCCGGCGACGCCTGGGCAGCCGCCCGTTCAGATTGCCTCGCCTCCCGAAGAGCTGGTGCTCGAGATCGTGGATGCCGCACCGGAAGAGGTCGCGCGCCACGTCTCCGAGAATGCCGATCACCGATTCAATCTGGCCCGCGGCCCGGTGGTGGTGTCGCGATTGCTTCGGCTTGCAGCGGAGAGGCATCTGCTGCTTCTGAACGTTCACCACATCGTCGCCGACGGCTGGTCCATCGAAGGAATCCTGTTTGCGGAGTTACGCAAATGTTACGAGGCATTCTGCGAGGGCAAGCAGCCGGATCTGCCAGAGTTGCCGATCCAATACAGCGATTTCGCCGTCTGGCAGCGTAAGCAGGACATTTCGGGCCACCTCGCCTACTGGCGCGACAGCCTGAACGGTTACGAGGGCGGGCTCGAGCTGCCCACCGATTACCTGCGGCGGCCGAGCTCGGGTGAGCGAAGCGCCTCGTTCATCCATCGCTACACCAGCGACTTTTCGGGCGAGCTGGATCGCTTTTCTCAGAAGCACAACGTGACGCTGTTCATGTCCTTGCTCGCAAGTCTTGGGCTGGTCGCGGAAAGGTACACGGGCAAGCGGGATCTGTGCATTGGCACGACTACCTCGGGCAGGCCGTTGCCCGAGCTGGAGGGGCTGATCGGCTTCTTCATTAATATTCTGCCGCTCCGAATGCAGATCGACGACCGCTGGTCCGTCCGGCAATACATGGCCGAGGTGCGGAAGCTGACGGTGTCGGGATTCGATCACCAGGCCGTCCCGTTCGAGCGCATCGTGCAGTCGCTGGGGATTTCCCAGAGTGGCAAAGGCGGCGCTCTCGTGCCCCTAGTGATTCGCCACCAGAACTTCCCGCACGCGAAGATGGACAAGGATCTTCCGGGCGGGGTTCGCTTCAGCGCCTATTCGCAAACTGCGGACGACGCCAATGCGTCGCTGAGCAAGAAGGCGCACGCCCGCTGCGAGGTCGAGCTTTCCTACACCGGCAATCGCGACAAGCTGGAGGTCGAAGCAGTGTATGCGTCGGATCTGTACCGCAAGGCAACGGTCGAGCGGCTGCTCGAGCACCACGAGCATTTGCTTCGGGCGATGCTCGAAGACGACAGCCGCGCCGTCGGCGATCTGCCGATGCTGAGCCGGGCGGAGATGCATCGCATTTGCGTCGAGGGCAACCAAACCCTTAGCGCCTCGACGGTGCGTGGCACCTTTGTCGAGCGCTTCGACGGGCAGGTGCAGCGCACGCCTGACAAGACTGCCTGTATCGATCGTACCGGTCCGTGGACCTACCGGTCGCTAGCGCTGCGAACCAATCGGCTCGCGCACGCGCTCGCCGCGAAAGGCATCGGCCCGGGAGACGTGGTGGGCATCTGCCTCGAAAGGAGCGGCTCGCTCTTGGCCAGCTTCTTGGCGGTGTGGAAGACGGGCGCAGCGTACGTCCCGCTGGATCCTTCGTATCCGGAAGCGTACTTGGGGCAAATCCTCGCCGATGCGGCGCCCAAGCTGGTCCTCGGGACTTCCGCAACCCTGTCGCGGCTCAGCCTGGATCCGGCGCGGTGTTTCGCTTTGGACGTCGAGGCGGATGCCCTGGCGAGTTTTCCCGAATCGGCTCCCGAGGCTTCGAGCAATCCGTCGGCGCTGGCGTACATCATGTACACCTCGGGATCGACCGGCGTTCCCAAGGGCGTCCGGGTTCTTCATCGGCAGCTTACCAACTGGCTCGGCGGCATCGAAGCCAACTGGCCGTTCGAAGCGGGAGAGGTCGTGGGTCAGAAGACGACCATCGCCTTTGCCCCGTCGGTGAAGGAGCTCTTCGCGGGGCTGCTCGGCGGAGCGCCGCAGGTGTTCATCGATGGCTCGGTCGTGCTCGACACGGCGGCCTTCGTCGCCACCTTGGTCCAGCATCGGGTCACGCGGTTGAATATGGTTCCGTCGCACCTCGAGGGCGTGCTCAAGTACATGGAGAAGGAGCAAACCACCCTGCCGGCGTTGCGGATGTGCATCACCGCAGGCGAGCCGCTCTCGGCCGAGTTGGTGGCGCGCTTCCGCATCCTCTTGCCGCACGCGCGCCTGATCAACAACTACGGCTGCACCGAGCTCAACGACATCACCTACTACGACACGCGCGAGTTCGACGGCGCCGAGGGCTTCGTGCCGGTCGGCAAGCCCATCCAGAACACGCGCATCTACATTCTCGATCGCGAAAAGCGGTTGGTCCCGGAGGGTGTTCCCGGCGAGGTGCACGTCGCGACGGTCGGCATGCCCGAGGGCTACCACCATTTGCCCGAGCTCAATGCCACGCAGTTCTTGCCCAATCCCTTTGGCGACAACATGGGCGATCGGCTTTTCAATACCGGGGACGTTGCCAGGCGTTTGCCCGACGGCAACATCGAATTCATCGGACGCTGGGATTTCCAGGTCAAGGTGCGCGGTCAGCGGGTGGACGTTCGCCACGTCGAAAAGATACTCGGAGAGTTTCCGGGCATCGGCCTGCGTGCCGTCGTCAGCGACGGCAGTCAGCTTTCAGCGTACTACGTCGCGAGCCAGGATCAGACCGATCAGACCGTGGATGTGGCCGAGCTGCGCAAATTCCTGCAGGCACGACTTCCCGGCTACATGGTTCCGGCCGCGTTCCTTGCCGTCAAAGCGATGCCGCGCCTGCCGAACGGCAAGCTCGACCGACGTGCGCTGCGGCCTGCGCTCGGCCAGCTCCAGCAAAGCAGCGCCTACGCGGCGCCGACGACGGACAGCGAGCGAGCACTCGCGGCAATCTGGTCCCAAGTGCTGGAGATTTCGAACGAGGAGATTGGCAAAAACTCCCAGTTCTTCGAGATCGGAGGCGACTCGCTCGCGGCGGCGCGGGTCGTGGCGTACATCAAAGAGAAGCTGGGCGTCGAGATCGGCATGTCCGAAGTTTTCGAGCACCCGCGGCTTGTCGATCTTGGGGAGCGTGTAACGAGCGCTCGCCAAGGAGGCGGCAGCGCCGCTGATGGGCTCGACCACGATGACCTGTCTTCGCCTGGCGAAACCGGCGTTCGGGTCGTCAAGGGAGCGGGTCTTCTAGAAGGGAAAGTCGTCCTCATCACGGGTGGAAGCCGAGGTATTGGCAGCTCGGCGGCCCGGCTGCTGGCAAGCCACGGGGCGAAGCTGGCCATCAATTACCTGAAGAGCGAGGCGCGAGCGGCCCGGGTCAAGGAGCTCATCGAGGCCGATGGCGGCACCGCCGAGCTTTATCAAGCCGACGTCACCGACCGCGAGCAGACCTCGCGCATGGTGGAGAACGTGCGGGCCAAGTTCGGCAAGATCGACATTCTCGTTTCCAACGCTGCCATCGGTTTCAAGATGCGGTCATTTCTCGATCACGACTGGGCCGATTTTCAGCGCAAGCTCAACGACGAGATAGGGTCGATGTTCCACCTGTGCAGGGCGGTGGTCCCTGACATGATTGAGCGCGGCGGGGGCAGCATCATCGCCGTGTCGAGCAGCATGTCGAGAACCTGGGGCAATGGCTTCGTTGCTCACAGCACCGCGAAAGCCGCTCTCGATTCGTTCGTGCGCTCGCTGGCGTGCGAGCTGGGACCCGAGGGAATTCGTGTGAACACGGTCGCTCCTGGACTGATCCTCACCGACGCCACGGCGAACTTGTCACCGTATCTCAAGGACGCCGCCTCGGCCCGCTGCCCCTTGCGGCGCAACGGCTTGCCTCGCGACGTCGCGGGCGCGGTGTTGTTTCTAGCGAGCGATCTCGCTCAGTTCATCACCGGCAGCTATCTTGCAGTCGACGGCGGTTTCACGATGTTGTGACTTGGTTCCGCGTTGTTCTTTGTAGGCTCGTTGAATAGATCAGAAGTACTAACCATGAATGCAAGCCTTCTTGTCCTCGATAACTACGACTCGTTTACGTTCAATCTCGTGCAGATGTTCCGGGCGTACCCACTGAAAATTTCCGTGGTTCGCGCCGACAAGGTCACCGTGCAAGAGGTCGCCACCCAGCGGCCCGACTACATCCTCGTAAGTCCCGGTCCGAAGGATCCCGCCGCGGCTGGCATTTCCGTTCCGCTCATTGCCCAGCTTCACCGAGACTTTCCCATTTTCGGTGTCTGCCTTGGCATGCAGTCGATGAACGAAGCGTTCGGCGGCATCACCGTGCGGGCGCCCCTGCCGATGCACGGAAAGACCAGCGAGGTACGCCACGAGGAGCGAGGCGTGTTCGCAGGTCTTCCGAATCCCCTTAGAGTGGCCCGCTACCATTCGCTGGCCGTGGCCAACGTCAACCCGGCGCTGGAAATCACGGCCAAGGCTTCGGACGGCGTCATCATGGGGCTGTCGCATCGCGAGTATCCCCTGCACGGCGTGCAGTTTCATCCCGAGAGCTTTCTCACCGAGCGCGGCTTTCCCATGATCGAGAACTTCCTCAAGACCGGCCCTCTGCGGAGCGAGTTGCGATGAACACTTTCGACGCCCTCGCCGAATTCGTAGGTCAGTTGCCACGGCCCATGGCGCGAGTTCATAGCGCCGAGCTCGCGCTTTCCGAGTCATTCATCGACCTCGTCAGCCGCTTCGCCGATGAGCCGGGCACGGTCGCACTGCTCAGCGGCGGCGCGCTCGATTCTGCTCGCTATCACATTCTTGGTCTGCGCCCCTGGCTCGCAGTTCGCGAACGCGGTGGCAACGTCGTCGCGGATTTCGCGAACGGCAGCGCGCGTGCCGACCTGGATCCGTTTGCAGTGCTCGAACGTCTTGTCGAGCGCTACGCTTTGGAAGGGACCGAGGAGACACTGCCGCTGTCGGCGGGCTTGCTCGGCTACCTCACCTACGATCTCAAGGACTGTCTCGAAGTCCTGCCGCGGACCAGCTGTGACGATCTGAATCTGCCGCGCTTGTATATGGCGGCGCCGTCGATTCTCGTCGTGCATGACCGCCACGAAGCAAAGACGACGGTTCACATTCCGGTGCAGGGCGATGACCACGACGGCTCGCACCGCTTGCTGGCCCAATTTCAGCAGGAGCTGGCCGCATCGAAGCCGCCGGTTCGCAGTGTGGAAGCGCGCGTTGGCGAGCTGCTGTCGGGGCTTTCGCGGGACGAGTACATCCAAGCGGTCGAGGCGGTTCGCGACTACATCGTTCGCGGCCATGTCTATCAGGTCAACATGTCGCAGCGGTTTGCGGCGGCATTCAGCGGCGACGCCTTCGCCCTCTTCGCCAGCATGTTCGAGGCGAATCCAGCACCCTTCTTCGCGTTCGTCCAGGCCGGCGATCACCAAATCATCTCGACCTCTCCCGAGCGTTTCATCGAGCTTCGGGGAAAGACCGTCGAAACACGTCCCATCAAGGGAACGCGGCCTCGCGGCAAGACGGCCGAGGAAGACCAACGCATGCGGCGCGAGCTGGAAACCAGCTTCAAGGACGATGCCGAGCTTTCCATGATCGTGGATCTTCTGCGAAACGACATCGGCAAGGTGTGCGCCGCAGGCTCCGTGCACGTCAGCGAGCACAAGCGCGTGGAGGCGTACGAAAACGTCTACCACCTGGTCAGCGTGGTCCGCGGCGAGCTCGATGAAGACAAGAACGCGGTGGACTTGATTCGCGCGACCTTCCCGGGCGGTTCGATCACGGGGTGTCCCAAGATACGGTCGATGGAGATCATCGACGAGCTCGAGCCGGTTCGCCGACACCTCTACACCGGCTCCATCGGCTACCTCGGCTTTCGCGGAACCATGGATCTGTCCATCGCCATCCGCACCGCCACGGTTGCGGATGGGCGTCTGGTCTTTTCGGTCGGCGGCGGCGTCGTGTTCGACTCGAAGGCCAGCGACGAGTTCGAGGAAACGCTTCACAAGGGGCAGACGCTCATCCGTGCGCTGCAGAGCAAGAGCTCGCAGGGGGCGGCATCTCGCGCGAGCGCAGCCTTGGCCAGCCAGCCGCGCGTCGGTTGGCAAGACGGCAAGTTCAAGCCCGTGGCAGAGATGATGGTGTCGGTGGAGGACGAGGGCTTCGCTTACGGCTATGGCATCTTCGAGACGGTTCGCGTGCAGCGCGGACGCGCGCTCATGCTGGCCGCCCACCTGGCCCGCTTCCGGAGATCCTGGGAAGCCTGTTTTTCAGCGCCTTTTCCCGATGTCACCTGGCAAGACGTGATCGAGCAAGTCGTTAGCCAAAGCGGCCTGAAAGACAAGATCGCTGCGGTCAAGCTGCTGGCAGCGGCGGGCAGGGCCGGCGACCGCGGGACAAACTTGATAGTGACGGCCCGCGAGTACACCCACCGTCTCGCGGGAAGCTCTCGCAGGGGCCTTCGCCTGGCGGTCTACCCGAACGGGCGCCAGTCCCACCTCGCCGACCACAAGACGATGAACTACATGTTTCAGCGCATGGCCGGAAAGTGGGCGGGAAAGCAGCAAGCCGACGAAGCGGTGATTCTCAATGCCGACGGATCGGTGTCCGAAACGAATACCGCCAATCTCATTTGCAGCATCGGGGGAAAGCTCTACTGCCCGAGCTCGGCGCATGTATTGCCGGGAACCATGGAACAGGCGGTCTGCGAGCTACTCGCCACGTGGGGCAGGCCGGTGGAGAGCGCGCACCTCACGGTGGACGCACTCAAAGGCGCCGAGAGTGTCATCGTGACCAACGCGCTGATGGGCGCCGTGCCCGCCACGGAGATTGACGGCGTCGCTCTTCCCGACGACAGCGCCCTTTGCGAGCGGATCAACGCCGCCTTGTTCGGATTGAGCACGGTAGACTGATAGGGGAAGGGCGTTCCTCGCCCGACCCTCAGCTAGCCCGCACGAACGGCGGCTGCTGGGTTCCGGTTGCGGTGGCGGAGATCTGCATCAGGTTCAGGCGGCGGGTGCGGAACTGGGCGGCGCTGCTGAGAAGGTAGAACTTCCACATGCGGTAAAAAGCGTCGCCGTAGCGATCGCGCAGACGTGGCCATGCGTGCTCGAAGTTGGTCCACCAGGCCATCAGGGTGCGGTCGTAGTGCTCGCCGATGTTGTGCGCATCCTCGATGACGAGCAGTCCATCCATGGCGGTCGCCAACTGACCCAGCGTCGGAATGACGGCGTTGGGGAAAATGTACTTCTGGTACCACGGATCGATTTGCGTGCGCGGTGCAATTCCGGTGATGGTGTGGATGAAGACCCGTCCGCCCGGCGCCAGGCAGCGCGCCGCCAGCTCCATGTACCCGCGGTGGTTCTTCGGGCCGACGTGCTCCATGAGGCCAATCGACACCACAGCGTCGTAACTGCCCGTGGCTTCGCGGTAGTCGGCCAGCCTTATCTCGATGGGCAAGGTGGAGTAGCGCTCTTGCGCCCAGGCTTGCTGCTCGCGCGACACCGTGTAGCCGACGACGCTGGCGCCGTAGTGCTCGGCGACGAAGGAGGCGAAGCCGGCCCAGCCGCAACCGAGGTCCAAAATGCGCATGCCGGGTCGCGCGCCGATCTTGCGGCACACGAGATCCAGCTTCGCGCGCTGGGCGGCGTCGAGCGTATCGGCGTCTTTCCAGTAGCCGCAGGTGTAGACGAGGCGCTCGCCAAGCATGGCCTCGTACAGGTCGTTGCCGATGTCGTAGTGGCGCTCGCCGACTTCGAACGCTCGTGCGACCTGCAGGTTGAACACGCGTGCGCGGACCGCGTTGGCGACGAGGACCCAGCTTTCCTGCAACACCTCGTCGGCGCGGGTGCGCACCAGGCGCTCGATCATCTGATCGATGGCTTGGCAATCCCACCAACCTTCGACGTAGGCTTCGCCAACCCCGAGTGTGCCGTCGCGAAGCGCCCGGGCGTAGACGCGCTCATCGCGGATCTGCACGTCCCACGGTGCGCTGCCGCCGATGGCGATGCCGGCTTGGCGCGCCAGATCCTGCATGACCTCGGCGGCGCGGCGGTTGTCGAAAACGGATAGCAATCGTCGTGCGGTCTGCGCTACGTCGCTCATGCCGGGTCTCCTTTGTGGCCGAGCCATGTGCCCGCTCGGTCGAGGGCGAAGTCGATGAGATGGGGCGCCGGTAGGCGGGCGCCCGAAAACAACCAGGCGAATCCAGAACGTACGGCGCGTCCAGCTCCGCGGGCGACAAGTCCGCGCGGCCGCGTGCTCGCCCTGCGTGGCAACCGGCGTCGCAACGAAGCGGCAGCCTCGCGCAAGCGAAAGATGCGTCGATAGTCGGCCAACACCGGATGCGCTGCGAGTCGCGCCGGATAGGACGCGGCCTCGCCTGCCAGAATGGACTCGGCCAGCATTCGACCTGAAGCCACCGCGGGCAGAATTCCTTCTGCCGTGATCGGCTGCGCCAGTCCCAGGCTGTCGCCGATCAGGTAGGCGCCGGTGCCGCTCTCGTCTACGACGGCGGCGCCCCGCAGATGCTCGGGATGGTAGAGGTAGTACGAATAGCCCTTCATGGCGTCGAGCTCGGCTTGGTTTTCCGCCGGCAGGTGGGCGCTGAAATCGGCCCGTGCGCGCTTCCACGCCTCGCGCACGTCTTTCGGATCGATGGTTCCGCTGCCCACGTTCAGCCACTCGGTCTTGGGCACGTTCCACGAATAGCCGTCGAGATTGTCGTGCAATAACAGCTCGGGCTCGCCGTCGCGGCCAAGGCGCGTGCGCGCGATGTTGCTCGGGTCGGCGCGAAACTCGTGCTCTTGCACGCCCACCGGTCCGAAGGGGCGCGGCGGCATGCACACGCGCGCCACGGGGCAATGGGTGCCGCCCGCGCCCACCACGTGGCGTGCGCGCAGCCCGGCGACGGTCCACAGTCCGTCGCCATCCCGCTCGACGGTGGTGACGTTCTGGCCGAGGAAAAGCTCGGCCCCGCTCGAGCGCAACAGGAAGTCGTCGAATTCGAAGCGGCGGATGAACCAGCCGTGGCAATCGACGGCGCTGCTCTCGCCGCCGTAGCGAACGTGGCAGGTCCGCCATTCCCAACGGGCGCCGGGGTAGCTGGTGGGTGAAAGGCCAAGCTCGTCCCAAATCGGCGTCGACAGCCAGCCCGAGCAAAGCTTCACGCGGGGAAAAGCCGCGCGATCCACCACCGCGACTTTGGCACCACCTTGGGTGAGAACGCGCGCACAGGTGCTGCCCGCGGGACCACCTCCAACCACGACAACGTCGTAAACCTGCATTCGCCAAATGCTAGCCGACTTCGGCTTGATGCCAAGGCGACGAACGTGTTTCGGTGCAATGCGGTGGCTATCCGCACAAGCATTCGCCAAACCGTCTAGGCACACCGATGCAAAACGCATATCCTCCGCCCAACCTTTCCCCCTCCAGGAGTACGCACGAAGATGAACCCCTTTGGCCATTTCGACGACAGCAAGCGCGAGTACGTGATCACCCGGCCGGACACACCACTGCCGTGGCTGAACTACTTGGGCCAGGACGAGTTCTTCGGGCTGTGCACGAACACGGCGGGCGGTTACACGTTCTGGAAGGACGCCAAGCTGCGCCGGCTGACCCGCTACCGCTACAACAACGTGCCGTACGATTTGGGCGGTCGTTACATCTATGTAAACGACGGCGGCTCGGTGTGGAACCCGGGCTGGAAGCCCATCAAGGCCAAGCTCGACAAGTACGAGTGCCGCCACGGCCTCGGCTACACGCGCATCATCGGCGAAAAGGACGGCATCGAGGTCGAGATGCTGTTTTTCGTGCCGCCGGGCGAGAACCTGGAGCTATGGAAGGTCACGGTTCGCAACAAGAGCAAGGTCGCGAAGTCGCCGAAGATCTTCAGCTTCCAGGAGTTCTGCCTGTTCGAAGCGGCGAACGACATGAACAACCTGCAGCGCACGTATTCGATTGGCGAGGTCGAGGTCGAGGGTGCCGCGATTTACCACAAGACCGAGTACCGCGAGCGCCGGAGCCACTACACGCTGTTCGCGTGCACCCGCGCCGTCGACGGTTACGACACCAGCCGCGACGCTTTCGTCGGCATCCACGAGGGCCTGCACGACCCGAAGGCTCCCTTCGCGGGCAAGTGCACGAACAGCAACGCCTTCGGCTGGAACCCGATCGGCGCGCACCAGATCGATTTGAACCTGGCGCCGGGGCAGGAAGAGTCGTTCTCGTTCATCCTCGCCTACGTCGACCAGGGCAACGAGCCCAAGTTCGACAAGCTGTACGTGATGAACAAGAAGCTCGGGCGCGAAATTGTCGCCAAGTACAGCAAGCCCGGCGCCGTCGACGAAGCCTTCGCCAAGCTCGGCACCGTGTGGAACGATTTGCTCTCGAACTTCCAAGCCAAGAGCCCGAACCCGCACGCTAACCGCATGCTGAACGTGTGGAACCAGTACCAGTGCATGGCCACCTTCAACATGAGCCGCTCGGCCAGCATGTACGAAACCGGCATCGGCCGTGGCATGGGCTTCCGCGACAGCAACCAGGACTTGCTCGGCTTCATGCACATGATCCCGTCGCGCGCCCGCGAGCGTATCCTCGACATCGCGGCCACCCAATTGTCCGACGGCACCTGCTACCACCAGTACCAGCCGCTGACCAAGAAAGGCAACGCCGAGATCGGCGGCGACTTCTACGACGACCACCTGTGGCTGATTCTGTCGACCTGCGGGTACATCAAGGAGACGGGCGACGTCGGCATCTTGCAGGCGCCGTGCAGCTACGCCGACACGCCCGACAGCAAGACCACCCTGCTGCACCACCTGGAAACCAGCATCGCCTACACCATGAAGAAGCGCGGCCCGCACGGACTGCCACTGATTGGGCACGCCGACTGGAACGACTGTCTCAATCTCAATTGCTTTTCGACCGAGCCCAACGAAAGCTTCCAGTGCGCGGGCGATGTGAAGGGCAGCAACGCCGAGAGCGTGATGATCGCGGGCCTCTTCCTCTACGCCAGCCGCGAAATGGCGGTTCTGTACGATTTCCTCGGCAAGGGCAGCGACGCCACTCGCATGCGTGGTCACTACGACGAGATGTTGAACGTCGTCGAGACCACCGCGTGGGACGGCGAATGGTACCGTCGCGCCTACGCCGCCGATGGAACGCCGGTGGGCAGCAAGGAAAATCCCGAGGGCAAGATCTTCATCGAGAGCCAGGGCTGGTGCGTGCTCGGCGGTGCCGGACAAAACAACGGCCGCGCCAAGCAGGCCATGGAGAGCGTGCACAAGCACCTCTTCACCAAGAACGGCGTGGTCCTGCAGCAGCCGCCGTACTCCACGTACCACGTCGAGCTCGGCGAAGTAACCAGCTACCCGCCCGGCGTGAAAGAGAACGCCGGCATCTTCTGCCACAACAACACCTGGATCAATCTCGGCTGGTGCCTGCTCGGCGACGGCGATCGCGCCCTTGAGTACTACCTGTCGATTTGTCCGTCGGCCAAAGAAGAGCAGATCGAAACCTACCGAAGCGAGCCCTACGTCTACGCGCAGATGATCGCCGGCAAAGACGCGCCCTGCTTCGGCGAAGCCAAGAACAGCTGGCTGACCGGCACCGCCGCGTGGACCTTCGTCAGCGTCGCCGAGGGCCTGTTCGGCATCAAGGCCGACTTCAAAGGCCTGAAGGTCGACCCGTGCATCCCCAAGTCCTGGCCCGGCTTCACCGCCACCCGCAAGTACCGCGGCGTCGAGTACCAGATCGAGGTCAAGAACCCGAACGGCATCTGCAAAGGCGTGAAGTCCGTCGTTGTCGACGGCAAGAAGATCGCCGGTAACGTGATCCCGCACGAAGCCGGCAAGAAGACCGTCAAGGTCGAGATCACGCTGGAAGGGTAGCGCGCAGCCCTCGGTTCAACGCGCTGGTAGGCACCTGCGCGTTGAGTGGATTAGGCTTAGCCACAAGGCCATGGCCAATACCGGTGATTCCGCGGACGTCCACGTTAGATTGGACAAGTGGCTATGGGCGGCCCGATTTTTCAAGACGCGATCGTTGGCGGCGCAAGCGGTGGATGGGGGAAAAGTGGATCTTGGGGGCGAGCGCGCCAAGCGATCACGCGTGGTGGCGGTTGGTGGTGAGTGCGGTCTCTGGTACCAGGGGATCGGGCACGGCCGCGGCCACGCTCGGTTCTGTTGCGATAGTTCAGCAAAATGTCCCCGAGTCATGGCCAGCTCCTAGTTGCGAAACAAAGGAGGGCCGCCATGACTCAAGGGACGAAGAAGACCGTAGCCACGTTGCTCGAGCAAGACAA
>Ga0265339_10000093_pt1 | contig 75604 bp, 64 predicted proteins | sample 4CB219metaG_FD_202085 | JGI IMG/M metagenome (GOLD analysis project Ga0265339, IMG submission 202085) | Rhizosphere microbial communities from Carex aquatilis grown in University of Washington, Seatle, WA, United States - 4-CB2-19 metaG | ecosystem: Host-associated > Plants > Roots >... | reverse complement strand
AAAACCAGTGCCACAACCAAATAGAAATGCGGAACGCGAAACCATTCATACCCCCGTGCTGTCGGCAACAAGCGCGCGTCAAGGCGCGACAGGGCAAAACGTGCGCTACGTGCTCGCGTTCGGCATGATCGCGATCATCGTCGCATTCTTTATCATCTACCTTATTTATTTTGCCTGATGGCGATTGTACCGCTGCCCAGAGCCCCGCGTATCAATCGCTGCGCTCGACCAGCATCTGCCTGGTCTTTTTGACGTCGCTCGCGGTCACCGAAGGCGCCGAGTTACCCCAGGCGTTGCGAATGTAGGTGACGACAGCCGCGACTTGGCTGTCATCGAGGAGCCAGCCGAATTGCGGCATCGCCGGTGCAGTAGGCGCGGGTTTCGTCCCGACACTCAGCGCGCCGCGCAACACGACGTGCATCGCCGTTGTGGGGTCGGTTTGCTCGACCGATGGAGATCCGTCCAGCGCCGGAAACAGACCCGGTTCCCCCTTGCCGTCAGGCCCGTGGCAGGCCGAGCATTCGTCAGCGTAAATCTGCCCTCCCACTTTCATCGCTGATTGGCTCGGCGGATCGGCGGCGGGCGGCGGATCGGCAGCGGCCGTCTGCTGGCCGGCGCCGCCTTTTAGATAAATCGCAATGGCTTGCAGGTCCGCATCGCTCATCTTCGATGTCGAAAGGTTCAACGTCTCCGACATTGGGCCGGTTGCGGCACCTGTCCTGTTATGTCCGGTTTTCAGATAAGCGACGATGTCGTCGGCCGACCAGCCGCCGATGCCGCGACGCGCGTCATCGGTAATATTGGGCGCGAACCAACCCTGCAGGGCGTAACCCTCCAATCGCTTGCTGGTCTCGTCCGCGCCCATGAAATTCTTCGGCGTGTGGCACATGCCGCAATGACCGGGTCCTTCGACCAGATAGGCGCCGCGGTTCCACTGCGCGCTCTGCTTCGGGTCGGGATGGAACGTCCCCGGCGTGAAGTAAAATTCGTCCCATCCCGCCAGCGTCCAGCGCATATTGAACGGGAACGGCAATTGATTGGACTTCACGGGGTTATGCACCGCCGGAACGGTGCTGAGATAGGCGCGGATCGCAAGCGCATCGTCGCGGCTGAGTTTGGTATAGTAGGTGTAAGGCATCGCCGGATAGAGCCGCGTGCCGTGGCGTCCTGTGCCCTTCGTTAGCGCATTGATGAATTCGTCGTCGGTCCAGGCGCCGATGCCGGTCTGCGGATCCGGCGTGATGTTCGGCGCCAGCAGCATTCCGAATGGCGTCTCGATCGGACGTCCCCCCGCAAATTCGTGGCTGCTGCCGGGCAACGTATGGCACGCGGCGCAGTCGCCGACGATGGCAAGGTAGTGCCCACGCTCGACCTGCCCGAAACTCTGCTTGTCGATGCCTGCAGCGCCGGCTGGAGTTGCCGATGCGGCAAGCGCGACGCCCGCGACAGTGCCCAACAACCATTTTCTCTCGCTACGCATGGACGAGCGGCCCCGGATTTTTCAGGTACTGCGAACGGATAGCCTGCGCAGACCAGAAGGCGAGCGCGCCGACCGTGCCGGTCGGGTTGTAACCGGCATTCTGCGGGAACGCGCTCGCGCCCTGAACGAAGAGATTGGGAACGTCCCAGCTCTGCAGATACATGTTGAGCGCACTGTTGCCCGGATTGGTGCCCATGATGGCGCCGCCGTTGAGATGCGACGTCTGATATTGCGTCACGTCGTATGGCCCCTTGCGCGGCTTCTTGACGATCTGCTTCGCGCCCATTTTCTGCAGAATTTCCGCATACTTATCCGTCAGGTAGGCGGCCATCTTTAATTCGTTGTCGTGAAAGTCGATGGTGATGCGCATGAGGGGGCGGCCGAAGCGATCTTTGTAGGTCGGGTCGAGATCGAGATAGACGTCGCGATAGCTGTACATCGACCCATGGCATTGGCCTCCGACGATAGTGCTCAGATAGTTGTCGCGCAGCGCCTGTTTCCATTTCGAACCCCAGGCTGGCGTACCGGGCGGCACCGGCGTCGATTCGATCGGTCGGCCGTTCGTTTGCACTTCGCCGATATAGCCGCCGCCGACGAAGCCGGCCTGGCCATGATCGAAATTGTCACCGTTGAATTCGTCGATGCAGGTGCCGATCGCGCCCGCGGCGACAAACGGATTGAAATTGTATTTATCCTTGTCAAAGAAGCCGATCGCCGACGACATCGTCTGGTGGGTGAAATTCCGGCCGATCTGGCCCTGCCCGGTATTTGGGTCATAGGGCTTGCCAATGCCGGAAAGCAACAAAAGCTGCACGTTGAACAGCGAGAAGGCGCACAGCAGAACCAGATCGGCGGGCTGCTCGAACTCCTCACCCGACGTGTCGACGTAGGTGACGCCGGTCGCGCGCTTTCCCGTATTATCGAGATTGATGCGCATCACCTCACATTCGGTGCGCGCCTCGAAGTTTGATTTGCGCAGCAGCACCGGCAGCACCGTGGTCTGCGGTGTCGCCTTGGAATAATTGGCGCAACCGAACCATTCGCAGAAGCCACAATAGGTGCATTGCCCGAGCATGACGCCGAGCGGATTGGTGTAGGACTGCGAGAGATTGCCGGACGGCTGCGGGAATGGCTTGTAGCCAAGTTCTTTCGCGGCCTGGGCAAACAGCGTATGGCCGTAGCCCTGTTTCATCGGCGGCGTCGGGTAGGGCCGCGAACGCGAACCCTCGAATGGATTGCCGCCGGCCTGGACCGCCCCCTTGAGATTGCCGGCTTGGCCCGACGTGCCGCACAGATACTCGAAATCGTCATAGTGCGGCTCGAGCTGATCGTAGGTGACGCCCCAGTCCTGAATGGTCATGTCTTGCGGCAGCATATTGGCGCCGTAGCGCTGCGTCAGGTGAGTTCGCAGCGTGAAATCGGTCGGCAAAAACCGCCAAGTTTCCGCGTTCCAATGCACGCCGGCGCCGCCGGCGCCGTTGCCGAGCATGAACGCGCCCCAGGTCCGCACCGGTAATGCCGTTTCCTTGGCGTTGTTGCGGAAGGTCACCGACATCTGCGACGGACGCAGAAACAGCTCGTGTTGGATGCGATACCGCAGCTCGTCCTGCGCGTACGACATCAAAAAATCAGTCGCCGTATCGCGCCAAGGACCGCGCTCGATCGCGACGACATCGAGGCCCGCATCGGTCAGTTCATTGGCGAGGATGGAGCCGGTCCATCCCAGCCCGATAATGACCACGTCCTTGTGCGGCAGCTTGCGCGCCATCGTTTCTTCCCGTCAACAAAATTTCACGTCAGCGAAAAACCTGTCCGGTTGGGTGTTCACCCCGACCAGTTCGGGTGATCGGCAATGCTTATCGTCGGCAGCGTCACGCGCTGATTGTGGCGGTCAATCCAGCCACGATAATCGTAATGGGTACCGGGAAACCCGATCATCTTCCACGACGCCATGTTTCTGTTGCCGCCGTAGATCGGGTCGGCCAAAAAGCCGTTCTGGGTGTCTTTCAGGATGAGCTTGAAGAATTCCTTGCTGTCGGTGCCGTCGAGTTTGAGCGAGCCATCTTCGAGGCCCTTGATCGCCTCGTCCTTCTGCGCATCGGACAGCGCCGTGAAGACCTTCCCGCCGAACTTTGCGCCGCATGCCTTGTCGAACGCGGCCAGCGCCTTTCGATAATGCTGCGCCGGGGTCACCGGCGACTGCGGGCCTTGTTGTTTGGTGCCCTTTTGAAACGGTCCGCTCATGTAATAGCCGTCAAAACGGCCGTATGGACCGGCAAGCTGGCGATCAATGTAGACTGCGCAGCCGCAATCCTTGCCACCGGGTGACAGGTCATCGGTGGGAATGAGACGGTCGACGAATGCTTCGACGGTCGCGGCTTCCTGAGACGTAAAAAAATGCCAGCCGTTCGGTGTGACAAGGGCCGGCGGATCGGCGGAGCCGGGCTTCCATGGCCGACCGCCTTTAATAATGGCGGCGCGGGCGGCGGGCGAAGCGAGCAATAGCACGATCGCGCTGCTGGTAAGGAGCTGCCGCCGGTTGAGCTGCGACACCTAATTTTGTCCCGGTTAGCGCCGCCCCGCGCTGTTTGCTCAATGCGCCGGCGAGAACTTTGTTCCATCCAACTATGACGATTGGCAGTGCGGGCGGAATCGCAGATCTCTAAACAATGTCGGCCTCTGCCAGTCGGCCGCTTGTCCCGCAGCTTGACAGCTATCCGGACAGGCATAGAACTTTGACTTTCGGACAATCGCTCCGCCGGCTTCAGCCTGCCGGCGCGGCCAATCATCAAAGAGCCGAGGGAGGAGACCGCGCATGAGCGGCAACGACCCGAAGACCACCGTCATCCGCAACGGTACGCTGATCGATGGCAAGGGCGCGCCGGCGCGGCGTAATGAGGCCATTGTCATCGAGGGCAATCAGATCAAGAGTGTCGGCCCGCTGCCGCCCGATATCTCGCTCGACGACCGACGCAATGTCGCGGTGATCGATGCCGCCGGCCAATGGATCATGCCCGGCTTGATCGACGCCCACTGCCACGTCTCCTACGGCTATCCGATCGTCAGGGGCGAGGGCAAAGGCCGCGGCACCACGCGGCCGGAATTCTCGACGCTGAAGTCGGCGCGTAGCGTGCAGCGCGTGCTGCGCTCCGGCGTCACCAGCATCTCCGTGCCGGGCGGCACCTGGTTTACCGATGTCGGCGTGCGCGACGCCATCAGGCTCGGCCTGATGGAAGGACCGCGCATGTTCGTCGCCGGGCGCATGATCGTCACCTACGGCTGCATCGAGGACGACGAGCCGTCATGGGAAGGCACGCCCGATCACTCGATCGGCAAGCTGTGCAATACCGCCGACGAGATGGTCACCGAGGTGCGGCGCCAGCACAAGCACGGGGTCAACTTCATCAAGATGGCCGACAGCCGCTCCGGCGAGTCGCAGATGCTGGCGAAGGACGAGATCGCCGCCGTGGTCGGAGAGGCACATCGCCGCAATCTGCGCGTCGGCATTCACTCGCGCGGTGCCGGCTCGACCCGCGCCGCCGCCGAAGCCGGTGTCGATTGGATCATCCACGCCGATCTCGCCACCGATCGGGATCTCGAAGCGGTCGCCAAGGGCGGCATGCCGATCATTCCAACCGCGACGTTCCTCGCCATGGTGGTCGAGCTCGGCACCAAGGTCGGCGCCGAGCAGGTGCAGCTCGACATTAACCGCATGAAGCGGCATTTCGATTTGCTTTGCGAGCTGATGCACAAGGCGCGCAAACTCGGCATCAAGCTTCTGGTCGGCACCGATACCGGCAACAACACTTTTATGCGCTATGGCGAGGTGCACGCCAAGGAGCTGGAGATTTTCGTCAAATACGGTGGCTACACGCCGCTCGAAGCGATCACGGCGGCGACCCGCGACAACGCTTACGCGGTCGGCCTTGAGGGCAAGCTCGGCGAGATCGATGCGGGAAGACTCGCCGACCTCATCGTGCTTGACGCCGATCCGCTCGCCGACATCACCGTGCTGCAAGGCGGCAAACACCTGACCCGCGTCATCAAGGACGGCAGACTCATCGATCTTGGGCCGCGCGACGACATGGTGACGTTCCGCGAAGCCGCGGAATAAGACTGCAAGGATCGTTCCCCGCATGGCGGAGCAAATCGCGCGGCTGCGCGTCGAGATCGACGAGGTGACTCCCGCCGTCGTCCGCCGCGTCGAGGTGCCGCTCGATATCCGGCTCGACGATCTGCACTTCGTGCTGCAGATCGCCATCGGCTGGCAGAACTGTCATCCCTTCGAGTTTCGCCTCAATGGTGAAGACGACGCCAAGCGCTGGGGTCTCGTCGACCGGGACGATCCCGAATCGTCGCCGCAGCCGGCCGAGCATGCGACGCTGGCCGACCTGCTGGCGCACGAACAGCACGCATTCCACTATGATTATGTGTATGGCGAGGATTGGGCCCATACCATCGAACTGGAAGCGGTCGCGCCGGCCGACCCAACCGCGCACTATCCGCGCCTTATCGAGGCCAGCGGCCGCTGTCCGCCGGCAGATATCGGCGGCGTGACAGGTTACGAGACGTTCCTGCGCGCGATTTCAGATCCGTTGCACCTCAATCACGAGGGCTTTCGCGAGTGGGACGACCCCGATTTCGATCCGCACGTCGTCGACGAGGCGGCACTGCGTGCCAATCTCGCTAATCTCGGCAAATACCTGGGCCGGCGGAAACCCGTGCTCTAGCGCCCTACTCGGCTGGTTGCGGATGCGGCGGCGGCAACGCTGCCGATGGAGCCGGCCTCCGACCCCAGATCATTGCGTCGATGCTGTAAGGACCGGCGCCGAACGCAACGACGTAAAGCATCCCGCCCATGATGGCGATGTGTTCGAAGAAAATCGAGTATTGCGAGTGAGCAGCAGCACCGTTCATCGTCCAATAAGCATGGAACATCACAGCGAGCGTCAGTGTGTAAAAGAAGAATGCAAGTCCGATGAGACGCGTCAGCAAGCCGACGATCAACAGAATACCGCCGCCCAGTTCGAGCGCCACCGCGCCCCACACCAGATCGTTCACGTAGGGAATTCCGGCGCTCGCCATGTGTGCCGATGTGGCCGCGATCGCTCCGAGCTTGCCTATCCCGGAAAGAACAAAGATCAGGGCTAAAAGGACACGGCCGATGGCCGGCAGGGAAATAAACGTTGGATGCATTGAGTCCCTCGACATTGCTCGCATCGCCCCGCCGCCGCTATAGCAAAGTCTCGACGAGCGCAGGCATCAAGATTGAATCGCGCAGATTTGATGAAACTCGGGACTAGGGTCGCTGCGTAAACTGTTTTTTTATGCGCGAGCGCCGCGGTCCGGTCTACCCGAACTCCGGGCCCGCAATCACAAAAGTGCGCGCAGCGTCGCCGAACGGATCGCGATGGCGCAACGCCATGCGCAGGAAAGGCCGTTGTACAGTAAAGGCACGCTGTTTGAGTTGACCCACGAGACCGTTCCAGCGATCGCAGAGGTCGAGAAATACCGGCCCGGCGGCAGCGTCGAGTGCCGCATCGAGCAGCGCTGCAGCCATTGGTTCGCTGGCAGCGACGATCGGGCCGATTTGCGTAGCGATGCGACCCGTGCGCGCCAATGCAAAACCGTCACCACTTTCAGTGATGAACGCCAGTTGCGGCGCTCGGCGAAAGAAACTATCGAGCAGAAATGACCGCTCCGCGCCGAACGCGGCAGCATCGATTGCAGCGGCGGCGTGAAAATCCCCTTCCCCCATCGGCCGAATGCCCGACGACGTTGGGCCACGACCTCCGCCCGCGCCTTGCCAGCGCGTGAGTCCAAATAGCGGCTCGAAGCCAAGCGGCCGATAGACCTGCTCGCCCGCAGGCGTGGCATCGAGCACCGCCACCAGTTGGCGCTGTGTCACCTCCATGCAGCACGTTTCCAGAATGCGCGTGCCTATGCGCGCACGGCGGCGGCTCGCCGTGACCAGCACCATGCTGATCCACGCAAAGGCATCGCCGTAAGGCAGGATCGCGCCGGTGGCGTCCGGGAGACCGCTCGCGCTGGACAGCCCGAACACCGTACCGCGATCGAGAAATAGCGACCAATCGTCGGGCGTCTGGTTCCAGCCCGCCTCCGCTGAAAGCGCCATGCAGCCGGCAATGTCGCGCTTTTCCAGCGGCGCCAGCGGCAGGGCGTCAGTAGACGCCATCGCGAACCTCGAAATGCGTGGGCTTGCTAAAGCTCGGACGATTGTTGGCCACCCAATCGGTCGTCCAGTCGATCATCGCCGCCAGCGGCACACGCGGCTTGCCGAACAACTGCACGGCTTTGGCCGCGTTAGTCAGCAATGCCGTCGGCGATTCGGCGCCGACGGTCTGCACTTCCACGCCCAACCGTGTGGCAAATTCGCCGGCGAGCCAGCGCACTGAAATCGTTTCTGGGCCGGATACGTTGATGGGCGTGGTCGGCGATGTGGCCTGGCGCAGGCAGCGTAAGGCGGCCGCATTGGCGTCGCCCTGCCAAATGACGTTAACATGCCCCATAGTGACATCGACCGGGCGTCTGTCGCGCACCTTGCAGGCAACGTCGAATAACACGCCATAGCGCATGTCGATCGCGTAATTGAGCCGAAACAGCCGACCCGGCGTGCCATGACGTCGCGAGAAAAACTCAAACATTCGCTCACGGCCGACGCAAGTTTGTGCATATTCGCCGGGTCCTGTGAGCGGCGCATCCTCGGTCGAGCCGCCGCTATCGCTGGCGACGAACGGATAGACGCAACCGGTCGAAAAGGCGACGATGCGCGACGAACAAAAATGCTCGGCGATTAGCGCGGGCACGTGCACGTTCATCGCCCAGGTCAACGCCGGATTGTCCTGCGCGCCGAATTTACGTCCGGCCATGAAGATGACGTTACGGACCTGCGGCAGCTTTTGCACCGCCGCGCGGTCAAGGAGATCGCACGCGATCGTCTCGACGCCATGAGCATTGAGTGTCTCGCGCAAGCCGGCTTCAGAGAATCGCGCAACGCCGATGATGCGCTTGTCCGGTGCCGCGTTGCACGCGAGCCGGGCGAGCGTCGGTCCCATCTTGCCGCCAACGCCAAGTACCAGGATATCGCCGTCGATGGCAGCCAAGTCGGCGGCGAGCGCCCTGCCCGGGAGCGTCAGAAACACATCAAGGTCATCGGGGCCGGCGAAGCGGGCCGGCAACGGCGTTTCATCAAGCCAAGGGCTCATGCGCGGACCGAGGACGCGCGCCTTATTCCGCGGCCTGCCGCGGCGGCGCGCGCATTGACTCAAGCCCGTCGGCCGCACTCGCCGATATCGTGGTGCGCACCATGTAGCGCGGCTCGCGCGCCGGCCACGGCCGGCCGCGATGCATGGTCGCGCGATTGTCCCACATCACCACATCGCCCTTGTTCCAGGTGTGCACGTAGCTGCATCCCGGCGCGGTCGCAGCGGCCATCAGTTCGCCGAGCAACTTTTTACCCTCCGCGTCGCCCATGCCCTCGACCGCATAGGTGTGAGACGCGATGTAGAGGGCGTAACGGCCGTTGACTGGATTTTTCCACACCAGGCGCCAGCATTGCGGCGGTAGCGCCGCACGCTCGGCCGGACTGGCGAGACCGGGCGCGATCTTGCCGCGAGAATACGCGTAGTCGTGCCACGCGAAGGAATTTTGCAGCCGCGCGCGCAGGGTAGGATCGAGCCGCTCGTATGCGAGCCGCGTCGATACAAACTCGGTTTCGCCGCCGCGCCCGGGAATGATGCGCGATGACAGCACCGAGGCCAAAGCCGGCAGGCTCTTGAACGGGCTGTCGGTGTGCCAGAGCTGATTGGCCTTGTTGCGCAGCGCCAGCCGATGGTCCTCCGGCACCACATTGCCGTTATCGTCGAGCGTCTTCAGGATTACCAGGTTGGAGCCAAACCCTTCCGAACCGACCTTGGTTGTTTCGAGGGGGCCGAACCGCCGCGAGAAGGCAAGCTGCGCCTCGTCGGTCACATCCTGGCCGCGGAACAACAAGACCGAATGGTCTTCGAAGGCGGCGCGCACTTCCGCATAGATATTATCGTTTGCCGCCACATCGGCCAGCGTCACGCCGCGCAGTTCGGCGGCAAAACCTGGACCAATAGGGACGATGTCCATCGGCATCCTCCGCGCAAATCATACGATTTGCGCGAGTTTCCTCCAAAACCGGCAACGCGGCAAGAATGCCTGACAGGATGCCTAACGGTGTCCGGGCGGGCCCGCTGGCGTGACTTTTCGCGCCGGACGCGGCGCGGGCCTGCCCAAAGTGCCAACGGCGGGAATACCAAGCATGACCGACATCGATAGTCATCATGGCAACCACGTCAGCTGCCATGCCACAGACTGATCACTCGGGTTTTGATCTCGGTCCAATCGCGGCCGGGTAGTCGGCAGCAGCACCGTCAGTTTTCGAGGTTGACGTTCTTGGTCTCCGGCGTGCGCAGAATCGCGATGATCGCCGCCACCGCATAGAGCATGACAAAGCCGCCGATATACGGATAGGCGCCCTTCACGCCATAAGCGCGCAGAACCTGCCCTGCAATGATCGGGATCAGGCCACCGCCGTAGACCTGGGCGATCTGATAGCCCGCGCTAGCGCCCGAGGCACGATAGCGCGTCGGAAAGTTCTCGGTGTAAAAGGTGGGAATGGCGCCGTAACCGAAGCCGAACACGAAGCCGAAACCGATGATGTCGGCGATCGTCGCCAGCACCACGTTGCCGGTACTCACCAGATAGAAGTACGGCAGCGCGAAGATCAGGAACACGATTGCCGCAATCAGCAGGATCGTGCGCCGATTGATATAGTCGGCCAAGACCGAGCCGATCAGCATGAAGACCAGCATGAAACCTGCGGCGATGAGCCCGATATATTCCGGCGTATTCCCGGTGAAGCCGGCGGCCTTCATATAGCTCGTGCCGAACACGAAATAGAGAAAGAAGGCGCCACCGAACATGGCATTGACCAGCGACGTGCGCAGAATGGTGCCCGGCATCTCGCGCCAAACCTGACTCGACGGGTATTTCAGGATCGTGACCTGCTGCTTGTGCTGTTCGAACACGAAGCTGTCCATCGTGCGGGTGCGAATGATGAGGCCGACGACCGCCACCAGAAAGCCGATAAAGAAGAAGATGCGCCATCCCCAGGCGTTGAAATCCTCCGGCGTCATCAGTGACTTGACGAAAATCACCGAGCCGAAGCCGAGCAATAGCCCGATCGGAATGGCGAACCCGACCCACGCGCCCCAGAAGGCCCGGAATTTCGAGCGCGCCGCTTGCTCCACCACCCAGGTCGAGGCGGTGCCGAACTCGGCGCCGAAGCTGATGCCCTGCAAGAGCCGGAACAGGATAAGCAGCGCCGGCGCGATGGCGCCGATGCTGTCGTAGTTCGGCGTCAGCCCGATCGCCAAGGTGCTGATCCCCATGAGCACCAGCGCATAGACCATCGCGTCCTTGCGGCCCTGCCGGTCGGCGATGTGTCCGAAAATGAAAGCACCGATCGGCCGGATGATGATGCCAAGCCCATAGACGGTGATGGCCGCCGCCACGGCGGCTAGGCCCTTTTCCTTGAAGAACACGCCGCCCCAGACCGTAGCGGCGATCACGCCGGTGACAAGGAAGTCGTATTGCTCGATCACCGAGCCGATGATGCTGGCGACTGCGACTTTATAAATCTGCTGCTGGGTCGGGCCCGCCGCGGCGTCGCTCATTGTCTCTCCCCGCAAAATGTTTGCAGAATTACCCGTCGTCCCGCTGCGATTATCGCAAATCGTCGTGGCGCAGGCCAGCCATTGCCCCATGCGGCGCCCGCGCGGCTTGTCGGCGCCCCGCGCGTGCGATACTTTTTCATCGTATGGCAATAGCAGCCCTCGATGCGATGAATCAGGACCTATCCCGCTTCGTTCAGCCCGGTCGCGTGCACCGTCAAGTCTACACCGATCCGGCCATCTTCGAGTTGGAACTGCAACGCATCTTCGGCGTGGCATGGATTTATGTCGGACACGAAAGCCAGGTGAAGGAACCTGGGGATTATGTGCGCACGTTTATCGGCCGCAAACCGGTCGTATTGGTGCGCGACGCCGAGGGCAAAATCCGCGTCATCCATAACCAGTGCGCCCATCGCGGCTCGCTCGTCGTTGCGGGCGACAAGGGCAACACCAGTGAATTCCAGTGCTGCTATCACGGCTGGACCTATCATCTCGACGGCCGCCTCAAAGCGGTGCCGCTGCAGCATGGCTATCCGCGCGATTTCGATCCGAAGAGCCCGAAGACCGCGATGCAGCAGCTGCCGCGCGTTGCAAGCTATCGCGGCTTCGTCTTCGCCAGCGAGGCGCCAGACGGACCGAGCTTGGACGAGTTTCTCGGCTACATGACGACGTCGCTCGACGATATGGTCGACCGCGCGCCCGACGGCGAAATCGAACTCGCCGGCGGTGTGTTCCGGCACGCCTATGACGGCAACTGGAAGCTTTACCTGGAAAACCTGTGCGATGCCGCGCATCCCTGGTTCACCCATCGGTCGTCGATCGACGCCTCGCAGCAGCAGTCGGACCAGGTTTTCTCCGACGGCTCCGGAGAAATCGCGATCCGCCAGATGCGGCAGAACGGAGCGCCGTACAGCTTCTGGGAATCCCAGGTCGGCATCTGGACTTATCCCAACGGCCATTCCTATCTCGGCGATTATCACGACGACGCCAAACTGGTCGCAGCATTGAAGGACCCGCTGTTTCGCGAGTACATCGCGGCGCTGGAAAAGAAAAAGGGCAAAGAGGAGACCCGCCGCGTTCTGGACGTGCGGCGCTGGAACACGAATATCTATCCGAACCTGTCGTTCATGAGCCAGTTCCAGCAGCTGCGCGTGGTACACCCGATCGCGGTCAATCGCACCGTGGTCTGCACCTACAATTTTCGCCTCAAGGGCGCGCCGGCGCAGATGTTCCGCAACACCATCAGTTTCGCCAACACCGTCAACGGCACTGGCTCGCTGGTGCTGACCGATGATCTCGAAATCTACAATCGGATCAGCATGGGGCTCTCCAGCGCCGGCGCCGAATGGATCGAGATCGGACGCGGCTTTCAGAGCGACGTGCCCGACGCCCATGGCGGCCGGCGCGGACAGAACTCGACCAGCGAAATTTACATCCGCAACATGATGGACGCGTGGCTCGGCTACATGACGAACGGCCAGACGAGCGATCGCGCCACGGCCGTGCGGGCGGCCTCGTAGCGCCCCCGCGATGGCGAAAAAGCTCAAACGCCCGCGCAGACCTGCGGCGCCACGCCGGCGCCGGCCGCTGGCGGCTTCCTCGCGGAGGGCGCCCCTGCCGCAGCCGCAGCGGTTCGACGTCCGCCGTTGCGAGCAGTTTCTGCTGCACGAGGCGCGCCTCCTTGACGACGCCAAGTTCGACGATTGGCTGGCGCTGTTCACCCCCGAGGCCTGGTATTGGGTGCCAATCGAACCCGATCAAGCCGATCTGGCCGAAACCGTGTCGCTGATCTACGATGATCGGCGTTTGCTCGAAACGCGCGTGCGGCGGCTTTCGAGCCCGCGCATGTATTCGCAGGAGCCGCGTTCGCGCACCAGCCGCATCGTTACCAACGTGACTATCGAGGACGCCGACAGCAAGTCCGCAATCGTGCGTTCCAAATTCATGATGATCGAATACCGCCGCGAACAGCAGCGCCTGTTCGGTGGCACCATGCTGCACCGCCTCGTGCAAAACGACGGGCACATCATGATCGCCTCGAAGCGTGTGAACCTCGTCAATTGCGCCGCGCCGCTCGATGGCATTACGGTGCCGTTTTGAAATTCCTGCAGGTGTAGAGGCGGTCCCTGTGGCCGCCTAACATCGCGCGAGGGGAAGACCCTAAGTCCCTGTTGGCCGGTGCAGCGCGGTGCGCGTGCGCTGAGCGGTGAGCCATTTCGAACGGCCGATCATGGAAAGCGTGAAGGCGCGCACCGTCGGCGGCCACGTGGTGGGCAAGCCGAGGAAATAGGAGATGCGCTGCGTGTGTTCGGTAAGCGGGCGCTCTTCACGCTCCCACGCCACCAGCGCCGCTTCGACGTCGTTCTCCTGTTCCAGATTGACCGCGAGCGACAGCGCATTCATCATCGCGCAGCCGCCGCCCTGCCCTATATTCGGCGGCAACGCGTGCGCGGCGTCGCCGATTATCGCGACTTTACCGGCGGACCAGCGGCGAAGCCTGATCAGATCGAACCGGTCGTAGCGGCCCTGCTCGCCGATGCGGTCGATCAGCGTTTCGAGATGCGGAAACCAGCGCTTCCAGTCGTCCTTGCGCACCGGCACGGTCTTGGCGGGTTCGTCGCTGTCGAGCATCGTCAGCGCGATATAGATGTCGGTCTCGCTGCACGGCGTGTAGAGCACGCGGCGCGTGCCCGACCAATACTCGACGGTCGTGGCGCCGTCGATTTGCGCGCGCTCGGCGTAGGTCTTCCCCATCAGCAAACGCGTGCAGCCGTCGACCAGATATTTGCGCTTCGCCAACAGGCCGAGTGAATCGCGCAGCCGCGAATTACTGCCGTCGGCGCCGACGACCAGATCGGCCTTGAGGGTTCGCCCGTCCGCCAGCAGCAGCATACCGTCCGCCGATGCGCCCGCCGCAACCGAGTTGGTGACGATCTCGACGCCGGCGCGCGCGGCCGCCGCCGCGAGCGCGTTGATGACGTGCTGGCGGACGACGCTGAAGACGCGGCTGCCCTTCCAGCGGTGCACCGAAATCAGCTTGTCATTGCCATCGCGCACCTCGCGCGTATGGGCGAACGGCGCACCCTTGACCGCTTCATCGTAGGCGCCGACGGCTTCAAGGACGCGCAGCCCGTTTTCGTAGATGTAGATTCCAGCGCCGGTGGTGCGCAGACGGTCGGCGCGCTCATGCACGCGCACGCTCCAGCCACGTTGCGCCAGGGCACACGCCGCGGTCAGGCCGGCAAATCCGGCGCCGGCAATTTCCGCGTGGCGTTTGGTCATGCGCCGTCCGAGCTTGCAAACGACATGTCATCGTCCGCGAAGGCGGACGATCCAGTAGACACTGCATTCTGCAAGAAAAACTCCGTCGACACCGGCGATTGCTGGATGCCCGCCTGCGCGGGCATGACATCATCACATGACAAACTGGTTGGTGAAGAGCTCATCCACCGGCGTCTTTTTCTGGATGATACCCTTGGCGAAATAGAAGTCCTGCAGCTTCGTGACCCGCTCGGGATCGACCGCGCCGAGCACCTTCTGTCCCGGATAAACCAGCTTGTCGTAATAGGCGAAGGCTTCCTTGACCTGGCCTTCCTTGCCCTTCCATTCTGGGACGAATTTTACGAAGTCAACCGCGGTCTTGTCGGGATCGTCCATGATGTCTTTCATGCCGCGCAAAGCCGCCTTGACGAACGAGCGAACCAGTTCCGGCCGCTCCTTGATGGTCTGATCGGAGGCGGCGACGGCCTGCGCCATGTGCGGAAAGAACTCGTCGGTTGGCAACACGTTGACGGCGACGCCAGCGGCTTCGACCGGCGGAATCCAGTCCGGCACGCCAGCCATCCCGACTGATTTGCCGGTCGCCACCATCTGCCAGACGCCGACCGGACCGGCCGACTGGATATTGACGTCATTCTGCGTCAGCCCGGCGCTCGCCAGCAGACCGAGCAGCGCATAGAACGTCGTGTCCTGATACGACATGACGGTGATGGTCTTGCCTTTCAGGTCGGCCGGCTTCTCGATGCCCGAATCCTTGCGCACGACGAGTTGCATAAATCCCTTGCCGCCGAACAGGCAGACAATTTTCACCGGCACCCCGTTCTGCCGCACCACGATCGGCGCGTCGGCGACGATGCCGCCGAGCGGCGCATTGCCGGCGCCGACCTGCTTGGCGACATCGACGCCGCCACGCCCGACCGCGTAGCTCACGTCAAGCCCAGCCTCGGTGAAATAGCCCCGGCCCTTGGCAAGCTGGATCGGCCCGAAGGCTGGCAGCAGCGGCGGCGCGGGAAACAGGTAGGTGATCTTTTCGTTCGCCCTGGCCGGCGTCGCCAGCCCGCCGAGCCCGGCCGTCAAAGTGAGTGCGGCGGCACCTCGCAACACCCGCCGGCGCGATAATTGTTTAGCTTCAAGGACAAACATCGCATCCCCTCCTTCATTCCCAAAGCCTTACCAGAATCGCAGGCAAGTGCAGCGCCCAGAGCTGGCGTTGGCCGCCTTGCCCTATCGGCGGCCCCGGTATGTCTCACTATACTTGAGGCTCCTGGGCGGCGATATGCGTGAAATCGGCCCAAACAGCTAGTGTCCTTCGGGCCATCCGTATAACTACAGTCCATGCCCGCCTCACCCGCCTCTACGCCAATCCGGCTCGAATATCGCAACGTGACAATGCGTTTTGCCGACCGCACCGGCGGCGTTCTGACGGCAGTGCGCGGCGTCAATCTTTCCGTCCGCGACGGCGAGGTCGTCTGTCTGATCGGCCCGAGCGGCTGCGGCAAGAGCACGCTGCTCAACATCGGCTCGGGCCTGACTGCACCGAGCGAGGGCACGGCTTTCGTCGATGGCCGCGAGGTCGCGGGGCCGAACGCGCAGGTCGCCTTCATGCTGCAGAAGGACCTGCTGCTGCCGTGGCGCACCGTCGCCGAGAACGTTATGTTCGGCGTCGAGATCCAGCGCGTGCCGCTGCCGGAGCGCCGGCGCCGAGCCGAGCAGCTTCTCCAGCAATTCAGCCTCGCCGAATTCTCCGGGCACTATCCGCACCAGTTGTCGGGCGGCATGCGGCAGCGTGTGGCGTTGGCCCGCACGCTCGCGGTCGATCCGCATGTGCTGCTGCTCGACGAACCGTTCTCGGCAGTCGACGCGCAGACGCGGATCGTGCTGCAGCGCGATCTGGCGCGAACGCTGGCCGAGAATGGCAAGACCGCGCTGTTGATCACCCACGACCTTCTGGAAGCGGTAACACTGTCCGATCGGGTCCTGGTCATGAGCCGGCGGCCGGGCGTCATCATCGAAGAAATCGCTATCGACATGCCGCTGCGCGCCGATCCGATTGCGCGACGTGGCGATCCCAAGGTCAACGATTATGTTGCGCGGCTGATGGACAGGCTCGACATCGCGCACGCGTCACTCGAGCGGGAGTCTGCTGGAGGCGCGGCATGAACAGTTCGCCGCGCTCTTCATCGACCCGCAACGGCGCCACGGCGAGCCTTATTCTGCTTGTTGTGTTTCTGGCCGCCTGGCAATGGGGCCCGCCCCTCGTCGGCGTGCCGAGTTTCATCGTGCCGCCGCTGTCCATGGTCGCCACCGAGTTCGTTCATGCCTGGCAGTTCGATCATCTGCTGTTGCATACCGGCGTGACGATCGCCGAAGTGCTCGCCGGTTTTGTGCTCGGCAGCCTGCTTGGCGCGTCGATCGGCTATCTGCTCGGCATGTCGCCAACGGCGGAGCTTGCCCTCTCGCCCTACATTCTGGCGCTGCAGATCGCCCCCAAAGTCGCGTTCGCACCGCTATTCATCCTGTGGATGGGATTTACAGTTTATCCGAAGATTCTGGTCGCCATCCTGATTGTGTTCTTCCCGGTGATGGTCAACGTGCTGACCGCGGTGCGCACCGTCGATCCCGATCTGGTCAATCTCGCACGCGCCTTCAAGGCGACGCGCGCACAGATTTTCTGGAAGATCGAGTTTCCGAATTCGATGCCGCCGATGTTTGCCGGCTTGCGCATCGGCGCGACGCTCGCCGTTGTCGGCGTCGTTGTCGGCGAACTGGTTGGCGGCAACGTCGGGCTGGGATATCTGCTTACCTTCGGCGAGGGACAGGCCAACACGCCACTGGTGTTCGTTTCCATCGTGATGCTGACCCTGGTCGGCAGCATCGCATATTTCGCCGTGATTCTCGTCGAACGGCGCGTATTGCATTACCTCCCGCAGCGCACCGCCATGGACCGCAACCTTTAGCTGCGGGGCAATTACCGCGACTCACTTTAAAGTTTGACACAGTTCGGCGTCGGCCTTGCCCGCAGGCAGAAAGGCGCGCTCGATGACTGCTTCGTTTGTTTCATCCGATTACAGAGCCGTGCGCGCGATCGCCGCCGCGTCGATCGGCAACGCCCTGCAATGGTTCGATTTCGTCGCCTACGGCTTTTTCGCCGTCACGATAGGCAAGCTGTTCTTCCCCGCTTCCGACCAGCGGATATCGCTGTTGCTGGCGCTGGCCTCGTTCGGCGTGACTTTTTTCATGCGACCGTTCGGCGCGGTGGTGATAGGTGCTTATGCAGATCGCCGGGGACGCAAGGCGGGCTTCGTGCTCACGATCCTGCTGATGCTCGCCGGCACTGCGATAATCGCGGTGGCGCCGACCTATGCGACGGTGGGGCTGTTCGCGCCGGTTCTGATCGTAAGCGGACGGCTGTTGCAGGGCTTCGCGGCCGGCGCGGAGTTCGGCAGCGCGACGGCTTTCTTGGCCGAACAAAACCCGCAACGGCGTGGCTTTTTCGCCAGCTGGCAATTTGCCAGCCAGGGCCTGACGACGATTCTGGCCACCGGATTTGGCGCGATTCTCGCGGGTTCCCTGACGCCCGCTCAGATGATCGATTGGGGATGGCGTCTGCCGTTCATCTTCGGCCTGCTGATCGGCCCGGTCGCCTTCTTCATCCGGCGAAACGTCGAGGAGACCGTCGAGTTCCGCTCGGCAACGGCGAGCAGGACACCCGTACGGGAACTTTTCTCCGACGGCATTGGGCGATTATTGATTTCATTCGGGTCGATCATTCTTTGCAACGTCGCAATGTATACGGTGCTTTTCATGCCGACTTATGCGGCACAACAGCTTGGCCTGCCGGCGACGGGCGGCTTTCTCGCGGGCCTGGTCACCGGTGCAATCCAGGTGGTGCTGATGCCTATCATCGGCGGTTTTACGGATCGGCATGGCCGCATCCCCATCGCCGTGACATCGGCGCTTGTCATTTTGCTGACCATCTATCCGATGTTCGCCTGGCTGGCGGCGGTTCCAACATTGCGTACGTTGCTGATCGTGCAGGCAATTCTAGGCGTCCTGCTGTCCGGATACATGGGCGGACTGCCCGCGCTGATGTCGGAACTGTTCCCGACCGCGACGCGGACCACCGGGCTATCCATCAGTTATGCGCTGAGTGCCGCGCTATTCGGAGGTTTTGCGCCGTTCTTTGATGCATGGCTGATCGACGCGACGGGCAGCAAACTCGCTCCGAGCTTTTACCTTATGGTTGCAGCAGCGGTCAGCCTCACCGCTTTAGTTGCGGCGCGGCGAACCGGAATGCGGTGATCCGCTCATCACCATAAGCGTCTGATTAATCATACCTTCTCGCGGTCTTCCGCCCTTAACACATCACGAGGATGATCTGGCCAAAATACCAGGGCCAGGATCCATGTCCGCAGCGGACCTCGTATGAGCGTCAAGGAGGCGATCGGCCGGCTAAGCCATCGTTTGGACGGGCACGTACCCGACCGGGCACTGCATTTCGAGCTGGTTCGCGCGCTCTACAGCGGAGCGAGCAGCGCAAAAGCCATGCTCGGCGCCACGTTCGCAGCGCTCACCGTCATGACGGCGGCAGCTACGTTGAGCGGCGACGCTATCTATCGAATTCTGTTCGCCGGCTTCTTGCTCATCGGCGGCGCGCGCAGCATCGCCGCATGGTGCTACAATGAGACGACGCACAATCCCGACGATGTCGCTGCCACGAACCGCTGGGAGCTGTTCGCGCTCGCCGGGGCCTGGAGCTTTTCCGGACTTGTCGGCCTTTCCGGCGCATATTCGCTGACATTTCATTCCGGCGGCGACGTTGAGATGCTGATCAATTGCTGCGTGATGGGCTATATCGCCGGCATTTCGTCACGCAACGCCAGCCGGCCGCTGATCACGATCGGCCAAATCAGTTTCACCTGCCTGCCGTTCACGGTCGGCCTGATCCTGCGAGGCGATCTGGTCCATATCGTGCTCGCGATATTCGTCGGCATTCTCTACGTCGGCACGGTCCTGGTGTGCCGCAGCGTGTTCGAGAACATTGTGTCGCGACACCAGGCACACCGGCGGATCGAAACGCTGGCGCAGCGTGACGTGTTGACGGGCTTATGGAATCGCGCGGCATTCCTTAGCCTGCTGCAGCGGGAGCTGGAGGCCGCGGCCAGGTCGCACAACGAGCTGGCCTTGATCGCGATCGACCTCGACCGCTTCAAGGATATCAACGACACGCTCGGCCATCCGACCGGCGACGCCATCCTTAAGCAGGTTGCGGCCCGCATCCACGCGGCGCTCGAGCCCGGCGATGAAGTCTCCAGGATAGGCGGCGACGAATTCCTCATCATGCTCGCCGGCGGCAGGACCGCGCACATGATGGCGGTCGCCGAAAGCGTGCTGGCTAGTTTCGCCGCGCCGTTTGTCGTCGACATAACGCGCAGCATGTGTGGCGCCAGCATCGGCTGCGCGGTCGCGCCGCACGACGGCTCGACACTCGACGTGCTGTTGCGCAATGCCGACCTTGCGCTGTACGAGTCGAAGCGGAGTGGACGCGGACAGTTGGTAAGATACACCGCCGCCCTGTCTCAGGTTTATGAAAGCCGAGTTGCGCTAGAACACGATCTCCAGTTCGCGCTCGACAATGGCGAACTCGGCATCGTCTACCAGCCGATCATCGACCCGCGTTCGGGCCGCACCATCTGCTGCGAAGCATTGCTGCGCTGGAATCATCCGGTGCTCGGCGCTATTTCGCCCGCCGTGTTCATTCCGATCGCCGAGACGACCGGCCTGATCGTTTCGATCGGCGCTTGGGTGCTGACATCTGCCTGCGCGGAAGCGATGAACTGGGGCCGCGACATCAAGGTTGCGGTCAACCTGTCGCCGGTCCAGTTCAGGCTGGGGCGCGAGATCGTCAGCGTCGTGGTGGCCGCTCTGCAGGAAACCGGCCTGCCGCCGGATCGGCTGGACCTCGAAATCACCGAGTCGGTCCTGATCGACGACAGCGCCGCGGCATTTGCGGTCCTTGAGGAGCTGCGTACCAAGGGAATCGGCATCGCACTCGACGATTTCGGCACCGGGTTCGCGTCGCTATCTTATCTCAGCGATTTCGCGTTCTCGAAAATCAAGATCGATCAGAAGTTTTCGCAGGACCTCGATCACTCCTCGCGTACGTCGGCCATCATCAAGGCCACAGTCCAAATCAGCCGCGAGCTGCACATCGAGTGCGTCGCCGAAGGCATTGAAACCGAGCCGCAACTTGAGCGGATGCGAGGCTTCGGTATCAATGCGATGCAGGGCTATCTGTTCAGCAGACCACTGCCTCCGCGCGAACTGCGCGAGCTGATTGCACAGCCCATCGCGCCGCCGCGACCTCGGCCGCAGCGCGCAGCGGGCGGCCGCGAGCCGCCGCGTCGGAAAATTGCATCTTGATCAATGCAAAGACAGTAGCCGGTCGAGAATTGCCATCCGCATGAATTTCGACAGGCGGACCTGCTCGAAATACTTGGCGTTCGGCAGCGGATCGCACGACGGGTCGACTTCGTCGAAACGCGGCAAGGGGTGATAGAGCAGCGCCTTGGAATTGGTGCGCGCGATCTTCTCCGGCGTGATCGTGTAATGCGCCGGCGTGTCGTGCGGCGAAACGAAATTCGATGTCCCGGGCTCGCCGATTTCCGACATGTCATACGGCGCCATCGTAATCGCGTCGCAATCGGTCAGCGCGTATTCGATGTCAGGAATAATGCGGTAGCCGATCCGGCTTTCGCTTAGCGCCGCCACGATATCCGGCGGCACGCCGTAGTGCGGCGGCGGACAGAACACAATCTCGGCCGGCGCTTCGAGCCGCAACAGCTGGATCAGCGACCGTACCACACGGCCGCGTGGATCGCCGCCGAACGCGATGCTCTTGCCGCGCAACGAGCCGAGGCCGCGGCGCATGGCGTAAATGTCGACAAGCGCCTGGGTCGGATGTTCGTTCCAGCCGTCACCGGCATTGATGACCGGGCTCACGGATTTCGCCGCCATGCGTGCCGCCGCGCCGACCTCGTAATGGCGGACAACAATTAGGTCGCTTAGCCGCGATACGACGGCGGCGCAATCCTCAAGCGACTCGCGCACGCGCGCATTGCTGCGTGACGCCGACATGTCCTCCATGCCAATTGAGTGCGCGCCGAGCGCTACTGTCGCCGATTCGAAACCGAGCCGCGTGCGCGTGCTCGATTGGAAGAACAAGAGCGCCACGGTTCGTCCGGCGAACTTGAAGCACGGTTCGGCGCTGTTTTCGAATTCGTCAGCGACCTGACAAAATTCATCAACGTCGTCGATGTGCAATTCACTCGCGCTCAGAATGTGCTTGAGATGGCCGGTCTGTCCCGGTCCGATATTCGCCCGGCGGGCTCCCTGGTCGAGTCTGCCGCGCGGCTCGACGGATATATACGCCATACCGCAACGCCTCGTCTGACCTCTTAACTAAATGTTAACCTATGGGCCACCGAGTGTAAATCAATATGTCGTTAACCATAACGCGTGGTGCTGGGAGAAATCCGCCGCACCAGGCCGTTGTAATAAATCCGTCACAGACAACCGGACGCATTCAGCCGGAGCGTCTCATGGAAAATGCTCGGCGTGCCAATCGGCTTCAAGTTCCGGATTGATCTTGCCGTCGATCACCAACACGCCCGGCGCGCCTTCGGCAACCCACGCCTTCACCGGATCGAGATCGGCCCGCGTGCGCACCGTGATGCCGCGCGCGCCATGGCCGCGCGCGATAGCGGCAAAATCCGTATCAGGGAACTGCACGATGTCGACGGACAAACCCTGGCGGCGAAAATAATGCACCTCGGCGGCGTAGGAGGCGTCATTATAGACAAGGATGCAAAGGCGCAGTCCGAGCCGGATCGCGGTTTCGAGGTCGGCTATCGACATAAGGAACCCGCCATCACCGGTGCCCAGGACGGCAAGCTTGCCGGGGTTAGCCAAGGCAAGCCCGATGACCGACGGCAGCCCGAGCCCGACCGACTGGAACGAATGGCTCAAGCACGAGCTGCGCGCATTTGGCACGCGCAAGTAGCGCGGCACCCAGCCGCAGAAGTGGCCTGAGTCTGACGCCACCACACGATCCGCCGGCAGAATGGCATCAACCGCTTTGCTGAGCGTGCGCGGATCGATGAAGCTTTTGCTCGATTCATCCGGCCACGGATAATGATGGTTATCGCCTGAGCGGATGCGCTCGCGGATCGCGTTCGATCGCCGGCCGGCACTCGGCACGCTGCGCCTCGCCAATTCTTCCAGCACGGCCTCTGCCGTCGCCTTGGCATCGGCATGCACGGCGATCTGCACCGGCATCTGATAACCGAGCTTCGGCACCTCGGTGTCGACCTGCGCCACCACGGCGCCGGGCGCGATCAGCTTGCCCTTCTTGGTCGTCCACTGCGTGAGGCTGGCGCCAAAGGCCAGAACGAAATCGCTTTCCGAAATCAACTCGTCGGCGATCGGCGATGAGAAGCCGCCGCTGATACCAACCGACCACGAATTGCCGGCGAACAGGCCGTGGCCACACACCGATGTGGCGAGCAGCGCGCCGACGCTGTCAGCAAGCGCAACGAGCGCTGCTTCCGCGTCCGAAATGACCGCGCCGCGCCCGCCCAGGATGAGCGGACGTTTGGCCTGTGAAAGCGCATCGGCAAGGCGCACCACGTCGCGCGGATCGGGATGCATGCGGCCCGGCGCCGGCGCCAAGGCGATCGGCGGCTGGTTGGTCGGCAGCGGCGCATGCTGCACATCGAGCGGCATCGACAGCACCACCGTCTGCCGGTCGCGCAACGCGCGTGTCACCGCGCGTAGTGTATCCTCGCGCGCTGAGCCGACCGTATGCAGCCGTTCCGGCACCGCGCCGACCGCGCGCACCATGTCGGCTTGCTCGATATAAAAGTTGTTCTTCACCGCGCCGTTCGGCACGTCGCCCGCAAGCACGACAAGCGGCGTACGGCTCTTCGCCGCCTCAGCGATGCCAGTGAGCGCGTTGGTCAGGCCGGGGCCGGAATGTACGCTGACAAGTGTGAGCTCACCCGTGGCCTTGGCGTAGGCATCCGCCATGCTGGCGGCGTTGCATTCGTGCCGCGCCGAGATCAATTCGACCCCGGATTGCACCAGCGCGTGCGATACCTTGAAATTCGCGGTGCCAAGGAGCCCGAAGCAGCGCCGCGCGCCGTACTGAGCAAGATCCGCGGCGATCACGCCAGCGACCGTGGGATTGCCGTTCATTCTGTCCCCTGCCTCGCGGATGCGAGAAAAAACCAAACATTACAACATCGTATTGCACACCGGACGGATGCCAGGAAGCCCCGCCGGGTCCAGGCCATCAGGCGGAGGACAACTCTTCAAACTTAAACCTTTAAGCTTGAAATATATCCGTTTTAATGCCATCTTGTCGGCATCGAGCAGAGGTTTTGGCCATGAAGATCGCCTGTCTCGGCGGCGGCCCGGCCGGACTGTATTTCGCGATCAGCATGAAGCTGCGCGACGCCGGTCACGACATAACCGTGTTCGAACGCAACCGCCCCGACGACACGTTCGGATGGGGCGTCGTGTTCTCCGACGAGACGTTCGACAACATTGCCGTCAACGATCCGCCGAGCGCCGCAACGATCCGGTCCAATTTCGCCTACTGGGACGACATCGCCGTGCATTATCGCGGCCAGAGGGTGGTGTCGGGCGGCCATGGCTTCATCGGGATCGCCCGCAAAAAGCTGCTCATGCTGTTGCAGGAGCGCGCGCGCGAACTCGGCGTAAAGCTTATCTTCCAGACCGAAATCGCGAGCGCCTCTGAGCTCGCCGCATCTTACGATCTCGTCGTCGCGGCGGACGGGCTTAATTCCAAGACGCGCACCGAATTCGCCACGCATTTCAAACCCGCCATCGACCTGCGCAAGAACAAATTCGTCTGGCTCGGCACGCGGCAGAAATTCGACGACGCCTTCACCTTCATCTTCGAGGAGACCCCGCACGGCTGGATCTGGGCACACGCTTATCAGTTCGACGCCGACACCGCGACCTCCATCGTCGAGTGTTCGCCCGCGACTTGGGAAAAGTTCGGCTTCGGCGCCATGAGCCAGGACGAGACATGCCGCACCTGCGAGCGCATCTTCGCCAATTATCTCGGCGGCCATCCGCTGATGTCGAATGCCAACCACCTGCGCGGCTCGGCGTGGCTGAATTTTCCACGCGTGCTGTGCGAGAAGTGGTCGTACAAAAATATCGTGCTAATGGGCGACGCCGCCGCCACCGCGCATTTTTCCATCGGCTCCGGCACCAAGCTCGCCATGGAGAGCGCGGTCGCCATGGCCGATTACCTGCACAGCGAACCGACCATGCAGGCGGCCTTTGCCAAATACGAAAATTCTCGCCGCACTGAGGTGCTGCGGCTGCAATCGGCGGCCCGCAACTCGATGGAATGGTTCGAGGATGTCGAACGCTACCTGCATCTCGACCCGGTGCAATTCAACTATTCTCTGCTCACGCGCTCGCAGCGCATCAGCCACGAAAACCTGCGGGTGCGCGACCGGCGCTGGCTCGAAGGCGCGGAAGCTTGGTTCCAGCACGGCGCCGGCGCCGCCGACAACGTCGTCCGCCGGCCGATGTTCGCGCCGTTCACTTTGCGCGAATTGCGGCTAAAAAACCGCGTCGTCGTTTCGCCGATGGCGCAGTACAAAGCGGTCGCCGGCTGCCCGACCGACTGGCATCTCGTGCATTACGCCGAACGTGCCAAGGGCGGCGCCGGTCTGGTCTTCACCGAGATGACCTGCGTCAGCCCCGAAGGCCGCATCACGCCGGGTTGTACCGGCATGTACGCGCCGAAACACGAGGCGGCGTGGAAGCGCATCGTCGACTTCGTCCATGCCGAGACCGATGCGAAAATCTGCTGTCAGCTCGGCCATTCCGGGCCCAAAGGCTCGACCCAGCTCGGTTGGGAGGAGATGGACGCGCCCCTTCCAGCTGGCAATTGGCCGGTGATGGCCGCATCTGCCACCGCCTGGTCGGAGCGCAACCAGACCGCCCGCGCCATGGACCGCGCCGATATGGATCGGGTGCGCGATCAGTTCGTGGCGGCGGCCGAGATGGCCGCGCGTGCCGGCTTCGACATGCTCGAACTGCACTGCGCGCACGGCTATCTGCTGTCGTCGTTCATCACGCCGCTGACCAACCGGCGCACCGACCAGTATGGCTGCTCGCTGGAGAACCGCATGCGCTATCCGCTCGAGGTTTTCCGTGCCGTGCGTGCCGCGTGGCCGGCTGAGAAACCGATTTCCGTGCGCATTTCCGCGAATGACTGGGTCGACGGCGAAGGCATAGAACCACGCGACGCGGTCGAGATCGGCCGTATGTTGCAGGAAGCCGGACTCGATATCTGCGACGTGTCGGCCGGCCAGACGTCGATCAGGGCTCAGCCGGTCTATGGCCGCATGTTCCAGACACCGTTCTCCGACCGCATTCGCAACGAGACCGGCATGGCGACGATGGCGGTCGGCAACATCTACGAGCCCGACCATGTGAACTCGATCCTGATGGCCGGGCGCGCCGACCTCGTCTGCCTCGCCCGGCCGCACCTTGCCGACCCGTATTGGACCCTGCACGCCGCCGCCAGACTCGGCGACCGCGGCGAGACATGGCCCAAACCCTATTACGCCGGCCGCGATCAGCTCTATCGCCTGACGGGCGGCGGCGAGCCTCAAACGACAGCGGTATGACGATGACGACCCTCGAAGGCAAACACGCGCTTGTAACTGGCGGCGGCAGCGGCATCGGCGCTGCCATCACGTTTGCGCTGGCGCAGGCCGGTGCTCAGGTCACGATTTGCGGTCGCCGCGCCGAAGCACTGGAACTCACCGCTGAACGCCATCCGAACATTCACGTCCAGACGGCCGACGTGACCGATACGGTATCTATCGGCAGCCTCTACCGGACGGCGCAAAAAGCTCGCGGTCAATTCGCCATCGTGGTCGCCAATGCGGGCACCGCGGAAAGTGCGCCGGCCGAAAAGGTTTCCCCCGAGCTGTGGGACAAAACGCTCGACACCAACCTCACCGGCGCGTTCTTTTCGGTGCAACCCGCGCTCGCCGCCATGCGTGAGAAAAAATGGGGACGCATTGTCTTCATTGCCTCGACGGCAGGACTGAAAGGCTATCCATACGTGGCGCACTATGTCGCTGCCAAGCACGGCGTGGTCGGGCTCGCCCGCGCATTGGCGGCGGAGACCGCCAAGGACGGGGTCACCGTCAACGCAATCTGCCCCGGCTTTACCGAAACCTCGCTGCTCGATCGCGCCGTCGACCGTATTGCCGAGCGAACCAGGATCAGCGAAACCGAAGCGCGCAAAGCCTTGGTGTCGCACAATCCGCAGGGCCGCTTCATCCAGCCGCAGGAAGTCGCCGATGCGGTGGTGTGGCTCTGCCAGGAAGGTAGCGGCGCGATCACCGGCCAAGCCATTTCGGTATCCGGAGGCGAGACGTGGTAAGTGCTCCGCTCTCCGCGATCGAGCCGCAGCCCGATAGCAAGTCGCGGCTCCGCCTATGGATCCGACTCTTACGCGCGAGCCGCTTGATCGAAGGCGTGGCTCGCGAGCGGCTGAAAAAACAATTTGACGCCACGCTGCCGCGCTTCGACGTGATGGCGGCACTCTACCGCAAGCCCGACGGCATGCTGATGAGCGAGATTTCGCGCTTCCTCATGGTGTCGAATGGCAACGTTACCGGCATCGTCGACCGTCTCGTCGCCGACGGCTTCGTCGGGCGCGCGCAGCGCAACGGCGACCGCCGCACGTCGTTCGTCAGTCTCACCCGCAAGGGCCGCGCCGCCTTCGCACAGATGGCGGCAGCGCACGAAAGCTGGGTCAACGAACTTTTGGGCGGCATTTCAGCGCGCGACGCCGAGCAGCTCTCGGCGAAGCTCAAATCATTTCGCAGCGATTGGGAGAGCGGCACATGACCAGTATGGCGACGCTCAAGCCATCGCACTTTCTCTGGCGCGCGGACGGCGCGGTCGCGGTCATCCAGTTGAACAGACCCGAGCGTAAGAATCCGCTGACATTCGAGTCCTACGCGGAGCTGCGCGACACATTCCGCGCCCTGCCCTACGCCGACGATATCCACGCCGTGGTGTTCCTGCCCAACGGCGGCAATTTCTGCTCCGGCGGCGATGTTCACGAGATCATCGGGCCGCTCACGAAGATGAGCATGAAGGAGTTGCTCGCCTTCACGCGCATGACCGGCGATCTGGTCAAGGCCATGCTCCATTGCGGCAAGCCCATCATTTCGGCGATCGACGGCATCGCGGCCGGTGCCGGCGCCATCATTGCCATGGCGTCCGACCTGCGCATCGCGACGCCCGCAGCGCAGACCGCGTTCTTGTTCAACCGCGTCGGACTTGCCGGCTGTGACATGGGCGCGTGCGCGATGCTGCCGCGCATCGTCGGCCACGGCCACGCCGCCGAGCTGCTCTACACTGGTCGCGTCATGACGGCCGAGGAAGGCGAACGCTGGGGCTTTTTCAACAAGATCGTCGCCGCCGAGTTGCTGGAGCAGGAGGCGCTTAAACTCGCGCAGCGCATCGCCGGCGGCCCGACTTTTGCAAACAGCATCACCAAAACGCAGTTGAATCAGGAATGGTCGATGAGCCTCGATCAGGCCATCGAGGCCGAAGCCCAGGCGCAGGCCATCTGCATGCAGACCGAAGATTTCGAACGCGCCTATCGCGCGTTCGTCGCCAAGCAGAAGCCAGTGTTTGAGGGGAATTAGAGTGATTGATCGGAGCTTTCTCACCTGGCCGTTCTTTGAAGACCGCCACCGTATATTGTCGGAAAATGTCGAGCGCTGGTGCGCCGAGAATCTTCCGGTCGATCACACCGATGTCGACGCCGCCTGCCGGAAGCTTGTGCAAAAACTCGGCCGCGATGGCTGGCTGAACCACACCGCGCCCGAACCGGACGCGCCCTCGACGCTCGACGTGCGCACGCTGTGCTTGATGCGCGAAACGCTGGCGCGCCACGATGGGCTTGCCGATTTCGCCTTCGCCATGCAGGGACTCGGCGCCGGGCCGATCAGCCTGTTCGGCAACGCCAAGCAGCGCAATTGGCTCAAGCGCACGCGCGGCGGCCAGGCCATCGCCGCGTTCGCGCTGACCGAGCCGCAATCCGGCTCGGACGTCGCCAATATCGAACTGACGGCGCGAAAGTTCGGCGACGGCTACATTCTGGACGGCGAAAAGACCTGGATCTCCAACGGCGGCATCGCGGATTTCTACGTTGTCTTCGCCCGCACCGGCGAAAGTCCCGGCGCCAAAGGCCTGTCCGCTTTTCTGGTGCCGGACGGCCTGCCGGGATTTTCCATCGCCGAACGGCTTGATGTCATCGCGCCGCATCCGCTGGCGCGCCTGAAATTCGAGCGTGTCACCGTGCCCGCCTATGCCATGATCGGAGCTCCGGGCGACGGTTTTAAGATCGCCATGGCGACGCTCGATATCTTTCGCGCCACCGTCGGCGCCGCGGCGCTCGGCTTTGCCCGCCGCGCGCTCGACGAGGCGACCGCGCGTGCAAAAAGCCGCGAATTATTCGGCGCGCCGCTCGCCGAGTTGCAGATGGTGCAGGAAAAGATCGCCGAAATGGCGGTCGATGTCGACGCTGCGGCGCTGCTCGTCTATCGCGCCGCCTGGGCCAAGGATAACGGCGCGCCGCGCGTCACGCGCGAGGCCGCGATGGCAAAACTCTACGCCACCGACCGCGCGCAGTCGGTCATCGACAAGGCTGTGCAGCTCCATGGTGGCGATGGCGTGCGCCGCGGCCACATCGTCGAACAGCTCTATCGGGAAATCCGCGCGCTCCGCATCTACGAGGGCGCATCCGAGGTCCAGAAAGTCATCATCGCACGGCAAACTCTCGCGGGAGCAAAACAATGACGCTGCAATCGCTCGGCCGCACGGCCCACACCGATACCTTCACGCGCGACAACCTGCCGCCGTCGCAGCAATGGCCGGAGATTCCGCTCAACGGCTTCAGTTACCCGGAGGGGCTCAATGCCGGCGTCGAACTGACCGACACGATGGTCAAGCGCGGCTTCGGCGATCATGTCGCGCTGATCGGCAACGGTCGCCGCCGAACCTATAAAGAACTCTCCGACTGGACCAACCGCATCGCCCACGCGCTGGTCGAGGATTTCGGCATCAAGCCCGGCAACCGCATCCTCATTCGCTCGGCCAACAATCCCGCCATGGTCGCCTGCTGGCTCGGTGCCACCAAGGCCGGGGCGGTCGTCGTGAACACCATGCCGATGCTGCGCGCAGGCGAGTTGGCCAAAATCGTCGACAAGGCAGAAGTGGGGCTGGCATTGTGCGACACGCGGCTGATGGACGAGCTCGTCACCTGCGCCAAGACCTCGAAACATCTCAAGCAGGTGATTGGCTTCGACGGCACCGCCAATCACGACGCCGAGCTCGACCGCATCGCACTGTCCAAGTCCGTCACCTTCGACGCGGTCAAGACCGGCCGTGACGACGTGGCGCTGTTGGGTTTCACCTCCGGCACCACCGGTGAGCCGAAGGCAACCATGCATTTTCACCGCGATCTCCTCATCATCGCCGACGGCTATGCCAAGGAGATATTGAACGTCACGCCCGACGACATTTTTGTCGGTTCGCCGCCACTCGCCTTTACCTTCGGGCTGGGCGGGCTCGCGGTGTTTCCGCTCCGGTTCGGCGCCACCGCGACGCTTCTGGAAAACGCCTCGCCCGCCAACATGATCGAGATCATCGAGACCTATAAGGCCACGATTTCGTTCACCGCGCCGACCGCCTACCGCGCCATGTTGGCGGCGATGCAACAGGGCGCCAATCTGTCATCGCTGCGCGCCGCGGTATCGGCGGGCGAGACGCTACCGGCGCCGGTATTCAAGGACTGGGTGGAGAAAACCGGCAAGCCCATTCTCGACGGCATCGGCTCGACCGAGATGCTGCACATTTTCATCTCCAATCGTTTCGGCGATGCGGCCCCTGCCTCGACCGGCAAGCCGGTGATCGGCTACGAGGCCAAGGTCGTGGGCGACGACATGAAGGAGAAGCCGCGCGGGGAGATCGGCAAGCTCGCCGTGCGCGGGCCGACAGGCTGCCGCTATCTCGCCGACAAGCGGCAGGAAGCTTATGTGCGGGACGGCTGGAACCTGACCGGCGACTCGTTCATTCAGGACGAGAACGGCTATTTCCATTTTGCCGCACGCAACGACGACATGATCATCTCGGCTGGCTACAACATCGCCGGTCCCGAGGTGGAAGCCGCGCTGCTCGCACATCCGGACGTGAAGGAATGCGCGGTAATCGGCGCGCCGGACGAAGGGCGCGGCCAAATCGTCGAAGCGCACGTCGTGCTGAAAGATGGCGTCATAGCCGGCGTCGACGAGATCAAACTCTTGCAAGATCACGTCAAGGCGACCATAGCGCCGTACAAATACCCGCGCTCGGTAAAATTCGCCGATACGCTGCCTAAGACGGCGACCGGCAAGATCCAGCGTTTCCGGCTCAAGCCCGGGGCGCAGTGAGCCATGGATATTAGTGTCAGGCCGCACATGAGCGAACCACACCAATTTCTTCATCCGCGCGGCTGGAAACAGCCGAAAGGCTTCGCCAACGGCATCGCCGCCGAGGGCCGGCTCGTGTTCCTCGCCGGCCAAGTCGGCTGGAATGCCGAGCAGATTTTCGAGAGCGACGATTTCGTCGCCCAGGTGCGTCAAGCGCTGGCGAATATCGTCGCGCTCGTCGCCGAAGCCGGCGGCAAACCGGAGCACATCACCCGTCTCACCTGGTTCGTACTGAGCAAGCAGGAGTATCTGTCACGGCTGCGCGAATTGGGCGATGCCTACCGCGGGGTGATGGGCCGGCACTTCCCGACGATGACGCTGGTCCAGATCGGCGCACTCGTTGAGGACCGAGCGAAGGTCGAGATCGAAGCGACCGCCGTGGTGCCGCGATAGCCTCACCCATCCCGCCGCGAAGACGCTCCGGGCGACCAATGCATGATTTGACGGGGCGACGAGCCTTGCTAGCATTGATAGCGATGGGAGCACGGCAACAAGCAACGGAAGTAGCGGATGGCTCGCAATCTCCATGTGCGCAATGTCGATGATGACCTCATCGGGAAATTGAAGCGGCGCGCCGCGCGGCACGGGCGATCGGCCGAAGCGGAGCATCGTGAAATCCTGCGTCAAGTCTTGCGTGATGAGATTGAACCCTCGTTCGAAACTTTGGCAGCGGAACTGCGCAAGCTGATAAGAGGCCGAAAGCAGATACCGTCGGAAGCGCTCCTGCGAATTACTTCCGACCAGATCCTTTCTTGAAGCCGCGACACGGATCGCAATCGATTTGGATCATCCAGCTTATGACTGCTTGTATCTTGCCTTAGCGGCTGCGAACAGCTGCCGCCTTGTCACCTTTCCCGCGCCGGGCTCGGCTTTGCACTCGCCGCTATCGTGGGCGTGCCGTTCGCCGCCGCCATGGCGCGTTCGACGTTCGTCCGCAATCTGTTCGAGCCGATGTTCTTTTTCGGCTATCCGGTGCCGAAGATCGCGCTGTTTCCGATCTTCACCTACATTTTCGGCATCGGTTCGCCGTCCAAGGTCGCGTTTGCGTTTCTCGAATGTCTCTACCCGATCGTGGTCACGGCATATCTCGGCTTTCGCGCCATTCCGCTTCCGCTGATCTGGACCGCCGAGAACATGGGCGCGCGTCGCGCCACCCTGCTTCGCCGCGTCGTCTTACCGGCGGCGTTGCCTTCAATCTTTACTGGACTGCGCATCGCGCTGCCGATCTCGATCATCGTCATCGTGCTGACCGAGATGATCGGGGACTTTCGCGGGCTCGGCTATTACATCTCTGTCTCCAGCACGCGCTTCGAATTTGCCGATGTCTATGCCGCCATCCTGGTGATTGGTGCCTGCGGCTTTGTGTTCGACCGCGCCATGCTGTGGCTGCGCCACACCGTGTTGCACTGGGACCCCGACGACGAGACCGGCGCAGCGTCGTGAACGCCTTCATCCGGCCATCCGCGGAGCCGCAGCAGGCTCTTCAAATCCGTATAATCGCCCGCGCGAGGCGCCGTGCGTAATGCAACGGCGCCCAGCCGCCTGAACGCAGCCTGTTTTTACTGGATGAGATCGCAGAAGGCGACGACGTAGGGAGCCGCCCAAAACGTGATGGAAGCCAAGGCGATCCAACCGACGATTTGGTATTTCATGACACCCTCCGTCCTTATCGCGTCGGCCGGTCACCCGCGGCCGTCTCTGCCGGGCAACGGCCTGGCAATTTGTTAGACGCGCGGAGGCGCCAAAAGGTTCGATTAACCTTAACGTCGGCGCGCCCAAGTGAATTCTCCTTTAGAAATAGCCACTTAGCTAGTCTCCCCCTGGACCCAAGAGCCCAAAATGGTTGCGGCCGGCTCTCGGGGAAGAGCCGGCCGCTACGCGCTGACCCGATAGGGGGGTGTCGGGGGGATTGGGGGATCGAGCCGGCAGTTATTCGTTAGTCGCGCCAGGTCCGCGGAAGGTTCAAAGCCCGGCAAAAATAATCGGCTGGACGCCAAAAACAGCGGCGCCCCACTCGGCCGAGCCATCGCCTTTCCTCCCGCGTGGAGCGATAGCGACCCGCCCTACTCCGCAGCGAGCTTGCCGAGCGCACCGCCGTGGTCATAACCGGCCATCAGATCGTCGACGAGCTTGTTGAAGTCCGCCCAATCGGTCTCGCGGAAGGTGTGATTGCGCACGATGAAGGAGGCGCCGGCGTAGAACTTTTCGTATTGCAGATGACGGCCGGCGAATTCCGAGCCAACCATGTCCCAGGCGAGCTTGAACAGCTTCATGCGGGTGATGGCGTCGTTCTGCGGCGTCTGCCAGAAGGTCTGGAAGTCGCGGGCGAGGTCTTCGTTGTGCAGCACCGAAATATTCGCCGGCATCTGAAACACGCCGCCGCCCATCAGTTCGCGCAGTTCGTCGACAAATTTGGTGTAGTTCTGCGTGCACCATTCGAGCGCGCCGTACATCATGCGGCGGTTGAAGCACACATAGCCGTTCCCCGGCCAATTCTCGAACGCGTTGATCTGGCCGTTGACCATGCCGGCGATCTGCGCCTCATAAGCCGATACCCGGCCGAGTGTCTCGCGCACCGCCGGCACCTGATCGGCGCCGGTCGCGCCCGCGATCTTGCTGCACAGCCCGACCAGAAGCCGCATCTTCGCCCAGTACCGCACATTCGACTGATGATTGCCGAAGCAATGGCTCGGCGTCTTGACGTAGATATCGCGCGACAGCAGCGCGTCGCCATGCACGAATACGCGTTCCCACGGCACCTTGACCTCGTTGCAGATCAGCATGCAGTCGGTTTCGTCGTAACGATACGCAAGCGGCGAATCGAATTCCGATGTGCAGCCTAGTCCGAATGGCTGGCGCGACCACAATTGCAGGCCTGGCGCGTTGCAGGCAATGGCGCAGGTGATGGCCTCGTTTTTCTGGTCGGGCGCCAGCGGAATGACGTTACCGATCCATATCTCGTTGGCGAAGGCCGCGCCGGTCGCCAGCATCTTCATGCCGGAAATGACCACACCGGCATCGTCCTCGCGCACGACCCGCAACGTCGGCACCGGAATGTTCTGCCGCTGATAGAATTCCGGATTGCGCGCGGCCTGCGGCGGCACCACCGCGTAGACGACATAGAGATCGTTGTCGCGGGCGTAGCGGTAATAGGAAAGGAGATTGTCAGCGTGGGCGTGCGGCGCCTTCAGCTCGTCGGGCTTCATCGCCATGCCGGTGATGAAGGACGCGACGTGGTCGGGCGAGCGGCCGAACAAGCCGTGGGTAAAATCGGCGATGCGGCGATGGCCTTCCATGCGCCGCTGCAGGTCGTCCCGCGAGCGCGCGCGCAGGAAATAGATCGCGTGCCGGCCCCCATCCTCCTCGTAAGTCAGCGCGTCGCGGTTGGCCGGGTCGGCCTTGAGATCGTAGAGGCCGGCCACGGTCGCCGCGGCGTTGCGAAACGCCGGATGGGTCGTGACGTCGTCGACGCGCTCGCCGCCGATATAGATGGCACGGCCGTCGCGCAACGATTCGAAATGCTCTTTTCCCGTACGCAGCATGACGCTATGACAATCTTCGAATTGCTTCGGCGCCGCCCTTGCGTTCGCCTCGCAATGACGGGATTCAGTGCGGGCGTTCCACGCGTGAGTCAAGGCCGATCAGGGATTTGCGAATGAGAAATTCGCGGCCGTATAGTCTGAAAAATTCGTTCGCATGAGCCGCGCGCGCGCCGCCTACGACGACGTCGTGGTCACCTGCCCCGTGACCGTGCCGTACGTGCGCTATTCGATCCGCGGCGCGCACTGGTTTCTCGCCGGCGCCCTGGCGCAGCTTCTGAAAACCGCAGGGCTGGCCAAGGACAAGCTCGACGGCCTGTGCATCTCGAGCTTCACGCTGGCGCCCGACAGCGCGGTCGGCCTGACGCAGCATCTCGGGCTGACGTTGCGCTGGCTCGATCACATTCCGATGGGCGGCGCCTGCGGCGTCGTCGCGCTGCGCCGCGCGGCGCGCGCGGTGCAGGCGGGCGACGCCGACGCAGTCGCCTGCATCGCCGGCGACACCAATCACACCAACTCGTTCCGGCTCAATCTCGCGACCTTCAGTCAGTTCGCCCGCGACGCGGTCTATCCGTATGGCTCGGGCGGCGCGAATGCGAGCTTTGCTTTCCTCACCGCTTATTACATGCGTACTTACGGCGTGACGCGCGAGGATTTCGGCAAAATCTGCGTGGCGCAGCGCGCCAACGCGCTCAAGTTTCCGCTGGCGCTGATGAAGAAGCCGCTGACGCTCGCCGAGTATCTCGACGCGCGCACGATTGCCGATCCGCTGCGGCTTTACGACTGCGTCATGCCGTGCGCGGGCGCCGACGCGTTTCTAGTCCTGCGCCGCAGCGAGGCGGAAAGACGAGGCCTGCCCTACGCGCGCATCCTGGCGACGATCGAGCGGCACAATGCCTTTCCGGATGATGCTATCCAGTACCGCGGCGGCTGGGCGCTCGATCGCGACGAGCTTTACGCGCAGGCCGGAGTCGGGCCCGAAGACATCGACGTGCTTTCGACCTACGACGACTATCCGGTCATCACGCTGATGCAGATCGAGGATCTCGGCTTCTGCAACAAGGGCGAGGGCGCCGATTTTGTGCGCCGCGAGACCTTAACGGCAGATGGCTCGTTTCCGCTCAACACCTCAGGCGGGCAATTATCGGTCGGCCAGGCGGGCGCAGCGGGCGGCTTTCTCGGTTTGGTCGAGGTCATCCGACAGGTCACCGGGCAGCCGCTCGGCGCCAAGGTGGCGGATGCGCGGCTTGGTCTCGCGAGCGGCTTCGGTATGATCAATTACGATCGCGGCCTGTGCAGCGGCGCCGCCATTCTGGCAGCGGGGAACCAAAGATGACACGCCCCTTGGTGCGACCGCCGCGCAAAAATCCGGTGCTGCGCACGCGCCTGCCGAATTTGCCGCCGGGGATGCGCAGCCGCGTCGCGCTGGGCCTGACGGCAGCGGCAGCGCGCGGCCGCTTCGAGCTGCAAGTCTGCCGCGACTGCGGCACCGTGCAATATCCGCCGCGCGAGGCCTGCCGTGTCTGCCTGTCGCACCGGCTAGACTGGCGGGCGCAGGATGGCGCGGGCGAGCTTGTATCCGAAACGCTGCTCCATCACAGCAACGAGCTGTTCTATCGCGAGCGGATGCCGTGGCGGCTCGGCCTCATAAAGCTCGATTGCGGACCGCTGATCGTGGCGCATCTGCACGGCGATTGCGCGGCGGCGCCGACGCGGGTGCGTGTCTCGCTTCATCTCGATCGCGCCGGCCAGGCGGCGCTCGTCGCGCTTCCGAAAAAGGACACCCCGAACATGGCCGACGATCGGCAGCTTCGCGAAATGACCTGCGATCCGAAATTCCGCAAAATCCTGATCACCGACGCCAAGACGCCGCTCGGTCAGTCGCTAGTCGAGGCGGTCGTCGCCGCGGGCGCCGATCTGGTATGGGCCGGACACGCCGAGCCGTGGAAGAAGCCGCCAGACTTCGACCGACTGGCGTCGATCCCCCAGGTTTCGCTGGTGCCGCTGGACCTCACCAATTCGCGCGCGGTCAAAGACCTTGCCGGCGAAATCGGCGGCCGCGTCGATATTCTGATCAACACCGCCGACTACCATCGCAATTTCGGCATTGCGGCTCGCGACGGCGTCGAGACCGCGCGCGCCGAGATGGACATGAATTATTTCGGCCTGTTGCGGCTGGCACAGGAATTTGCGCCCGCGATACGCGCGCGCGGCGCCGATGGGCAGTCGAGCGCCGTTGCCTGGGTCAATCTGTTATCCGTCTTCGCGCTCTCGAATTTTCCGCCGCACGGCACCTATTCGGCGTCGAAGGCGGCGGCGCTGTCGCTCGCCCAATGCCTGCGCGCCGAGCTGTCGCCCGCGGGCGTGCGCGTCATCAACGTGTTTCCGGGACCGATCGACGACGAATGGAGCCAAACGTTGCCGCCGCCGAAGATCGCCCCTGCCCGGCTCGCCGCCGACATCGTCGCGGCTTTGCGGAGCGGCGCCGAGGACGTTTTTCCCGGCGACATCGCCGAGGACTGGCTCGCCCGCTGGCGCGACAATCCGAAAGCGCTGGAGCGCGAACTTGCAGCGCAGCAGATTTAAGGTCTCCCGATGAGTGAACACCTTCTGTCGCAGTTGATCGGCGCGCTGGCGGGCGGGCAGCTCCGCATCGTCGACCTGACGCAGACCTTGTCGCCGGATTTCCCGCAGATCGTGCTGCCACCCGAGATGGGACAGGCCTGGCCGTTCCGCATCGAAGAGGCCTCGCGCTACGACGCGCGCGGGCCCGGCTGGTACTGGAACAATTTTTCTTGCAGCGAGCATACCGGTACGCATTTCGACGCGCCGATTCATTGGATTTCCGGCCGGCACCTGCCCGACAATTCGACCGACACGATTCCGGTGCAAAATTTCGTCGCGCCGGCCTGCGTGCTCGACTGCTCGCGCGAATCCGCCGCGGACGCCGACTTTCTGCTCACAGTAGGCTTTCTCAAAAACTGGGAGCGGCGTCACGGCCGAATTCCGCCGGGATCGTGGGTGCTGATGCGCACCGACTGGTCGAAGCGCACCGATCCGGTCGCCTACCAGAATATCGACGAGACCGGACAGCACACGCCGGGGCCGGACAGTGAGGCCGTGCAGTTTCTGGTCGACGAGCGCCAGGTTCTGGGCTTCGGCTCGGAAGCGATCGGCACCGATGCCGGGCAGGCGTTTCATCTCAAGCCGCCCTACCCCTGCCACTACTTCATGCACGGCTCGGGCCGTCTCGGCCTGCAATGTCTGACCAATCTCGATCTGTTGCCACCAACCGGCGCCGTCATCATCGCCGCACCGCTCAAAATCAAGGAAGGCAGCGGCAGTCCGTTGCGCGTGCTGGCGCTGGTGCCGGACGTTTCTCTTGCCGCAAAACGGGGAGGAGAAAAGCGCCCAAGCCGGATGAGCCGCAAACGTCGCCCGGCGAGCGCGAAGAAGAAACGCCGATGAACCCCGCCGACCTGGTGTCTGCATTTTCGCCCGGCGAGCGCACCGTACCGGCGATGTTGCAGCGGCAGGCGCAGCGTTATGGCGACCGGCCGTTATTCATCGCCGGCGAGGTGAGCTGGAGCTTTGCCGAAGCGCCGGCCATCGCGGCCGGCTTTGCCGGCACGCTTGCTGCGGCGGGCATCCGGCCCGGCGACCGGGTGGCGCTGATGTGCGGCAACCGCGCCGAATTCATGGAGGCTTTTCTCGGCTGCGCCTGGCTCGGCGCCATCGCGGTGCCGCTCAATGTCGCCGCCCGCGGGCCGCAGCTTACACACTACCTGCGAAACTCCGGTGCTCGGCTTCTCATCATCGAAGCCGAATTTCTCGACGCTCTCGCCTATATCGATTCACAAGAGCTAGCGTTGGAGCGCATCTGGTGCGTTGGCCATACCCTGCAGTTGCGGCCGGTCGGCAGGCTCTCGATCACCGATGTGCCGCCGCGCGCCGAAGCGATCCCGCCATGTGCCGCCGATCCGGCGCAAACGCTGGCAATCCTGTACACGTCGGGAACGACCGGGCCGTCGAAGGGCGTGTGCTGCCCCCACGCGCAGTATTTCTGGTGGGGTTTTCACGGCATCCGCAATCTGGAAATCCACGGGGGCGACGTGCTTTCCACCACGTTGCCACTGTTTCACACCAACGCACTCGGCACATTCCATCAGGCCTTGCTGTCCGGTTCGACGCTCGCCGCCGAGCCGCGCTTTTCCGCATCGCGTTTCTGGCAGCGTCTGATCGAACGGCGCGCAACCATCACCTATCTGCTCGGTGCCATGGTGCCGATCCTATTGTCCAGGGAGCCGTCGCCGGACGAGCAGGACCATGCGGTGCGCTGCGCGCTCGCGCCCGGCGTGCCGGCCAACCTGCATCGCACCTTCGAACAGCGAACCGGCATTCATCTGCTCGACGGTTATGGCTCGACGGAAACCAACTTCGTCATTGGCGCCACCGCGGCCGAGCGCCGCGCCGGCAGCATGGGCCTCGTGCGCGATGGCTTTGACGCGCGCGTCGTCGGCCCATCGGGCGGCGACGCCACCCCGGGGGAGCCCGGCGAATTGCTGCTGCGCAGCGACGAACCGCTCGCCTTCGCGACGGGCTATTTTGCCATGCCAGACAAGACCGCCGAGGCGTTTCGCGGCGGCTGGTTTCACACCGGCGACCGGGTGGTGCGCGAAGCCGGGGGCTACTTTCGTTTCGTCGACCGCATGAAGGACGCTATCCGGCGGCGCGGCGAGAATATTTCCTCGTTCGAGGTCGAGCAGGTGCTGCTGAGCCATCCCGATGTCGGCAATGTCGCGGTGTTTCCGGTCCCCTCCGAATTGGCCGAAGACGAGGTCATGGCTGCCGTCGTGCGCCGCGCCGGCAGCGCGCTCACCGAGCGGGGTTTGGCCGAATTCTGCGCGCCGCGGCTTGCCCGTTTCGCCGTGCCGCGTTTTATCGAATTCGTCGACGAACTGCCAACAACCGAGAACGGCAAAGTGCAGAAATACAAGCTCCGCGACCGCGGCGTCACCGCGAAAGCCTGGGATCGCGAGGCAGAAATAGCTCAAATCAAGCGTTAGAAGGAAGCGCCGGGCGGACATGACGGCCCGGGAATTGCAGGTATAATCCGCGCGCAACCAAGGGGTTGAGGGAGCACATCATGGCGTACCGGCTGCGACGGCGATCGTTTCTGCAATTGGCGTTGGGCACGACCGCCGGGCTTGCGGCGCCGCTGTCGCGCGCATCCGCCGCCAACGATGCGGCGACCATCGCGTGGCCGAACGACGTGCCGTCCTGGGACCCCAATCAGCGCTTCACGCCCGACGCTCAGCCCATCTTCAAGGCGGTCTACGATCAACCGCTCGACCAGGACCCGCAGCTCAAACTCATTCCGCATCTGATCAAGAATTGGACCCTGGCGCCGGATGCCCGCAGCATGGCGGTCGAGCTGCGCGACGACGTGACGTTCCACAACGGCGACAAGATGACGACCGAGGATTTCCGCTACACGTTCCTCGAACGCATCAAATCCGGCGTCAAGCTCGATACCGCGAACTCCTGGCGCAAGGTCGAGGACATCGCCATCGAGTCGCCTACCAAGGCGACGATGAAATTCAATGCGCCCGACCCGACCGCGCCGCAATGGATGGCGTTTCTCGGCAGCTACGTCGTGCCGAAGAAATATATCGAGAGCGGCGGGCTCGCGAACTTCCTGAAAAAGCCGATCGGGACTGGGCCATACAAACTCGCCGAGTACGAGTTAAATTCGCGCATCGTGCTCGAACGGAACGACAAATATTGGGGGCCGAAGCCGGCGTTGGCACGGATCACAATCGAGATCGTCAAGGACACGTCGGCGCGCGTCGCCGCGATCCAATCCGGCCAGGCCGATCTCACCCTCAACGTACCGGTGCGCGAGGCGCAGCGATTTGAGAACGAAGCCGGCTTCGCGGCCGAGCTCGATCCGATCACACGCGTCATTCTGCTCAATGTGCGCGCCGACCTCGGATTTTCCGACAAGAATGTTCGTCTCGCCGCGCATCACGCCATCGACAAAACGGCGTTGTCGAAGGCGTTTTACGGCGGCGCCGCCGTGCCGCTCTCGGTGTTCGCGACGCCCGGAACGCCCGGCTATCTGCCCGACTTCAAATTCCCCTACGACCCCGAACTCGCCAAGCAATTGCTCGCCAAATCGGGCTTCGGCCCGAACAAGCCCGCCAAGATCGGGTTTGCGGCGACCAACGGTCAGTTCCCGAGCGATTACGATATCGCCCGCGCCATCGTGCAGATGTGGAAGAAGGTCGGCATCGACGCCGATCTGCAGGTGATCGAGTACGCCAAATATTTCGAACTCAATCGCGGCAACAAGTTGCCAGAAGCCACATTGTACAGTTGGGACAATGCGACCGGCGATCCGGAGATTTTCGCCGGCTACATGCTCAACCCGAAAATGCCGTTCTCGCCGTGGAAGGACGCCGATATCGGCAACCGGACGCTCGCGCTTTTCAATGTCGCCGATTATGAAAAACGCATTGCCGGCTATCGCGAATTGGAACGCTACGCGGTGGAGAACGGCGCCAGCATGCCGCTGTTGCAGAGCGTGCTCACGCTGGTACGCAAGAAGAACCTCGCCTACACCAAATACGGCAACGGCTGGGTGCTGCCGCAGACGCTGCGGTGGAGCTAATGCTGGGGCGTGCGGCGAAAGGAGACTGTTCATCATGGTTTGTCATTCCGGAAGCCAAGCGCAGCGAGGCTGTCCGGAATCCATAACCACCGACCGTGAATATGGATTCCGGGCTCGCGGGCAAACGCCCGCAACCCGGAATGACGATAAATGCTCGCAACTCTCGCCAAGCTGATCGCGCGCCGCCTGTTGGCGGCGATCCCGATCCTGCTGATTGTCTCGGCCCTGCTGTTCTGCGTACTGCGACTTCTACCCGTCGATCCGGCCGCGATGTCGCTGCCGCCAACGGCGACGATCGCGCAGATCGAAGCCAAGCGCCGCGAGATGGGTCTCGATAAGCCGCTGCCGCAGCAATACCTGATTTGGCTTGTCGACGCGCTGCATGGCGATTTCGGCCGCTCCATCGTGTTCGGCCGCGAGGCGGGATCGCTGGTCGCCTCGACCCTGCCGGCGACCATCGAACTCGCCGCGGTCGCAATGATTATTGCGGCCGGACTCGGCCTCGGCGGCGGCCTTTTGCTGTTTAGCTTGCGCAGCACCTGGTTTGAATCCGTCACCGATCTCGGTTCGATCCTGTTGCTCTCCATTCCGGAATTTCTGTGGGGCCTCATTCTCCTGTTCGTGTTCGGCGTCGTGCTGCACGCGCTGCCATTTACCGGCGAAGTGTCGCCGAATCTGCCGCAGCCGCACATCACCGGCTTTATCCTGATCGACGCCCTGCTGATCGGACGCTTCGACGTGTTCTGGAGCGCCTGCCAGCATCTGATCCTGCCGGCCTTTGCGCTGGGTCTCGCCTTCTCACCGGCGATCATGCGCGTGCTGCGATCAAGCCTGTTCGATATCTACCACGAGGACTATATCCAGCAGGCGCGGCTGCGCGGCCTCTCAGAGCGCCAAATCCTGCTTCGCCATGCGCTGAAAAACGCGGCGCTGCCGACGCTGACGCTTGCCGGCGTGCAATTCGGCATCCTGTTCAGCGGCACGCTCTTGGTCGAGCTGATTTATTCGTATCCCGGCATGGGCGACCTGATGGTCGACGCGGTGCGCAATGCCGATCTGCCGCTGATCCAGGCCATCGGTCTGACCTATTGCATCGTCGTGCTCCTGATCAACACGATCGTCGACAGCCTTTACGTCGTGCTCAATCCGAAGCTGCGGGTGGGCTGATGGCCGATCCCGTCCGCAATTCCCTGCGTTCGCCTCGGGTCCTGATCGCACTCGGCATGGTCGGCGCGGTCGCCTTCTGCGCGATCTTCTGCGGCATAATTGCGCCGCACGATCCCGGCGATCAGAACCTGCTTTCGATCCTGACGCCACCCGCATGGATTTCAGGCGGCGATCCGCAATATCTGCTTGGAACCGACAGCCTCGGCCGCGACGTGCTGTCACGCCTGCTTTACGGCGCCCGCACCGCGATGATCGTTGCGCTGTTCGCCTCGCTGGGCGCCATGATCATCGGCTCGATCCTGGCGCACATCGCCGGCTATTTCGGCGGCGTGGTCGATTGGCTCATTGGACGCCTGGTCGACGTATGGATGTCATTTCCACCTGTCATTCTCTCGCTCATTCTCATGGTCGGGCTCGGAGTCGGGCTCGATCGGGTGATCCTCGCCATCGTGCTGGTCGACTGGACGCGCTTCTGCCGCGTGCTGCGCAGCGAAGTGCTGGTGGTGACTCGAAACGATTATGTGGCCGCCGCGCGACTTTTGGGTTTCACCCATTGGCAGACGATCGTGCGCGAGGTGCTGCCGGCGACGCTGCCGCTGCTGATAACGCTCCTTAGCCTCGAAATGGCGATTGCCGTCGTAGTCGAAGCAATCCTGTCGTTCGTCGGCCTCGGCGTCGGTCCCGATCAGGCCGCGTGGGGGCAGATGATCGCGGATGCTCGCCAAAACATCTATCAGTCGCCGTGGAATCTGCTGCTGCCGATCTTTGCGATCTTTTTCACCGTCGCCGCGTTCAATCTGCTCGGCGATGGCTTGCGCCGCACGCTCGACGCGCGGCTTGCGGAAACCGGGCACTAACGCCGTGCTGACACTTCAGGCCCGTAAGCTGACGATCTCCACCCGGCTTGAGGGCGCGCTGTTGCCGGTTATCAGCAATCTGTCGTTCGATCTCGCGCCGGGAAAAATTCTCGGCCTGGTCGGCGAATCCGGCGCCGGCAAAACCATGATCGGCCGCGCCATCGCTCAATTATTGCCGCCGGGTTTTGCCGTCGCCGGGGGATCACTGCTGTTCGACGGCGATGATCTGGTGACAATGGCGCCGGCGCGGCGGCGTGCCTTGCTCGGCCGCTCCATCGCCTTCATTCCGCAGGCGCCGATGACTGCGCTCAACCCGGTGCGCACGATCGGTGCGCAATTCGACGAGCACTTGACGCGGCTCGGGCGGCGCGGCGCCAAGGAACGGCGGGAGCATGCGCTGGCGATGCTGGCGGCCGCGAGGCTGCCGCGTGGCGAGGACCTGCTGGCGCAATATCCGCACCAATTGTCGGGTGGCATGTGCCAGCGGGTGCTGATCGCGTCCGCCTTCTCGAGTCATCCCCGCCTCGTGATCGCCGATGAGCCGACCACGGCGCTCGATGTCACCATGCACGCGCCGATCCTGCGGCTGATCGCCGACATGCAGCGCGAGCACAGCACCGCGGTGGTTTTCATCACCCATGATCTGCGGCTTGCCGCTCAGTTATGCGACGACGTGATCGTCATGTATGCGGGCCGACCGTTGGAACGCGGCCCAGCGCGGGCGGTGCTGTCGAAGCCGGCGCACCCGTATACGCGTTGCCTACAGCTCGCCAATCCGTCGCTCGCGGAGCGGCGTGCGCTTCATGTCATGCCGGAACAGATGCCGAGCCTGCACCAGCTGCAGCACATGACCGGCTGCCGCTTCGCGCCGCGCTGTCCTCTGGTGACAGACGAGTGCCGTCACGTTGAGCCGGCCAGCGTGGAAATCGCCACCGGTCATTTTGCCGCTTGCCTCCGCGCTAACAGCGCCTCGGGCATCGATGCCGTACACAAGGACTACGGTACGCCAAAAATGGGCGAGCGGCGCGTCCTGGAGGTACAGACGCTCAGCAAGATTTACCGGACCAGCCAAGGGCTATTCGCCGGCGCTGCGGTCACTGCAGTCAAAGAAGCGTCCTTTACCATTTTCGAGAACGAATTTGTCGCCCTCGTGGGCGAGAGCGGCAGCGGCAAGAGCACCATTGCCAAAATGCTGGTTGGACTGGAACAACCTTCAGGCGGGCGCATCGTCTTCAACGGCGAAGACATCACAGATCCCGCGCCGCGCGAGCGGGTGCGTCAAGCCGGCACGCTACAGATGGTATTTCAGGACCCGCAATCGGCGCTCAACCCGCGCCGCCGCGTCGCCAGCATTGTCACCCAGGCGATGGAAGCCGGCAGCCGCCATGCCGCTTGGCAAGAACGGCGCGAACGCGCTGCGGCGCTCCTGGCCGAAGTCGGGCTTGCAGGCGATTTCGGTGGCCGGCTGCCCGGTCAATTGTCGGGTGGCCAGCGCCAGCGCGTCAACATTGCACGCGCGCTTTGTCAGATTCCCAAGGTATTGATCGCCGACGAGATCGTCTCGGGTCTCGACGTTTCGATCCAGGCACAGCTGCTCTATCTCTTGGCGCGTCTGCGCGATGAGCTCGGCTTCGCAATGCTGTTCATTTCGCACGACCTCTCGGTCGTGCGCCACCTGTGCAGCCGTGTGCTGGTGATGTATCGCGGCGAGATCGTCGAGCAAGGATCGATCGACGAGGTTTTTGCCAATCCGCAGCATCCCCACACCCGAGCGTTGCTGTCGTCAGTGCCGCCGGATAAGCCGGCGGAAACGTGGCCGCTACTCCAGGCAAACTAGAGTCTGATTAATACTCAAAAGCCTGTTCAACCGTGGCTCAGAAATTCCTCGAGCGATTGGGCCGACGGCAAAGCAAAGCCGGACTGCGGGTGGCGGCTTATGGTGGGAAATCCCAAGCGCTTCAACTTCACGGCCATCTCGGCAGCTTTGATGACGACCGTGACGCCGTTGACGATGGGGGCGCCGTCGACATTTGCGTCCGGATCGTCGCCGAACAACATCATCGGAATGCCGCCGGTCGGCACAATGATGTCAGCGCCGTCATCGATCAGGCGTCGCGCCTCATGCTCGAACAGGGCCCACAGTTCGGCCTTCTTGGCCGGTGCGGCAAACGCCACCATGTAATCCGCGATACTGGCGTTGACGGCCCGAATGCCGGCGATGCGCTGTTGCAGCCCATAGCGATGAATCTGCTCGCTGTGAGTCGGAATGAACGCGGGATTGATCGCAAGCAGGCCGAGCTTGCGGCCCATCGTGCAGGCATGCAGCAGCGTCGCTTCGCCGAGGCCAAGGACGGGGATATTCACGGACGCACGGGCGTCATAGAGGCCGACGTCTTGAAAATGGTTCATGAAGAACACGTCATAATGCTCGCGCTCGGCCTGGAGCGCGCCGCGGATGACCTCACGTGAGAAACGGAATTCAGACAGCGCATGTACGGTCGTGACCGAAGGCGTCATGGTCTTGAATTCCAGCGCGAAGCCGGGATCGACGCAGGCCTTCATGTGCGGCAACAGCTTCGCCAGGTAATTGTGGTGAGCAACCTGATCGGTGGCGCCCTGCGCCCAGATGCGAAATGTCTTGGTTGCGGTCAATTCGCCCTCCACGGCGTTTCCTCCAATGATCGGATTAGTCTTAGTATACTGAGCGTCCGGAATCACGACCTTGACGGCGTGCCTGCGAGTACCCCATGACCACCTGCCTGTTTCTCAGCTTTCGCCCCGCCACTGCACCATCGACGGTCGAAAACGCAAAAATTGACGCGCTCGTTCGCACCACGCCGAAGCTCGTCAAAGGCCTGTTGCACTCTGCGGCAAGCGCCAGCGATCCCTACGTCAAGGACGGGCCCTCCCCGTCTCTCGTGCTGCAGCTCTATTTTGCCGAATTACCGGAACTTGAGAACGCGCTGTCGCGCCGTGGCCACCTTGCGGGACTTGCCTCAGGCGCCGAATTTCCCACGCTGGCTCGGGCCGAAGTCGCCCATCAGGCGATGCTTGTTCGCCCATTTCCCGTGCCCGATCCGCATTTCAGAACCGCTTCCGGCGAGCCCCATTGTACTTATCTCGTGTCCTATGAGGGCGAGGCGGAGGATTTGAACGCTTGGCATACCCATTACCTTGAAAGCCACACCGGCCACATGGCGTCGTTTCCGGGTATTCGCGAACTCGAGATCTACACTCGCCTGGATTGGATAAGCCGCCAGCCCTGGGCGCGGCAGAATTTCATGCAGCGCAACAAGGTTGTGTTCGACAGCACGGATGCTTTACAGACCGCGCTGCATTCGCCGGTGCGCCATGAAATGCGCGAGGACTTCAAGCGCTTTCCCAAGTTCTCCGGCCCGAACAATCATTTTGCCATGGCAACACGCGCCGTTCGCCCGCAATAGCGGGGGATATTCCTGGACGTCCGGATTCCCGCCGTATTGCGTGGCGCGGCATCTCAGTGCGACAACTTTCTCGCCAAATTTCCACATGGGGATTATCATGCCTCAGCCGCCTCGTTCCGCCCGAATCTGGTATCAGAGCTTCGTCCATCCGACCGAGCAGAAGCCCTATATCGAGCGGCTGCAGGCCTTTCTCGATCATGCCGCAGCGCCGAGCGCGCGTTTCGAAGTGCACGGGCTCGATCCGCCCGACCGGCATTTCCACGCGCTTACCGAATTTCGCTGCGCGGCGCAGACGATCCGGAATGCCCTCGAAGCCGAGCGCGCGGGCTACGACGCCTTCGTCATCGGCCATTTTCAGGAGCCAGGCCTCCTGGAAATTCGTGGCGCCGTGGACATCCCGGTGGTCGGGCTCGGCGAGGCGAGCATGCTCACGGCGCTCAGCATGGGCGGACGACTCGGCCTTGTGACAATCGATCCAAGTTTCATCGATTGGCACGAGCGGCAGGTCCGCACGCATTGCTTCGACCGGCGCGTGGCGGGCGTGCGCGCCGTACACATGGACCTGCCGAGTTTCATGCGTGCGTTTACGGATGAAGATACCTACGCGCGGGTGCGGGCCGATTTCATTGAGCAGGTGCGCCCACTGGTCGCCGCAGGCGCCGAGGTCATCCTGCCTGCCGGCGGCCTGCCGATGCTGTTGTTCTCCCGCGAATGCCCCTTCGTTATCGACGGCGCGCTGGTGCTCAACGGCATTGCGGTGGCGGTGAAGGCCGCTGAAATGGCGCTGTCGCTGCGCCAACTCACAGGCGCGGTCGTCAGCCGCCGCAGTACCTACGCCAAGGCATCCGCAGCCTGTGTCGACGAGTATCTGCGAGCCCGGTGGTGAGTACCGGCGAATGAGCAGCGCAGTGCGTGCGCGGAGATCAGCGAACCTGAAATACCAGCTTGCCGTGGAAGTGCCGTCCCTCGCTCACGCGGTGCGCCTCGGCGGCTTGTGACAGCCGGTACAGCTTTTCTTCGGGCGTCATGACGGCGCCCGCCATGTATAACTGCGCGATCCGCTCCATCGCCGCGCGCGAGCGAGGCACCGGCGGCCGCAACGCCGTCACATCGCTGCGATCCGGCTTCGGCGGTTGCGCGCCCGAGGCAATGAACGCGGCGCGGCCGCCCGGCTTGAGCACCGCGAACGATTTTTGCGCGACATCGCCGCCGACCGTTTCAAACACAGCATCGCAATTTTTCACCACCTTGGCGAAATCCTGTTTGTTGTAGTCGATGACCTCGTCGGCGCCGAGACCGCGAACGTAATCCATGTTCGCCGCGCTCGTAGTGGTGATGACCCGCGCGCCGAGGTGCTTGGCGAATTGAATGGCAAATCCGGCGACGCCGCCGGCACCGCCCTGGATCAGGATCGTTTCGCCGCGCTTGAGCTTCAGCGTGTTTTCGAGCGAGTCGATCGCGGTCAGACCGGTCAGCGCCAGCGCCGCCGCATCGACGTGCGACAGTTGCTCGGGTTTCTTGGCGATCACCGCGGCCCGGATTGCGATTTTCTCGCAGTAGGTGCCTTCCTTGCCGGGCTCGAGTACGCCGAACACGGCGTCACCCACCTTGAGGTCGCCTGCGGCCTTCGCCACAACGCCGGAAAAATCCCGGCCCGGAATCTGTGGAAATTTCACCTGCGCATGGCGCCCATACTCGCCGCCACGAAACTTCCAGTCGGCGGCGTTCACGGTCGCGGCGTGGACATCGACAATAACCTCGTCCGGTCCCGCCACGGGATCTGGCACATCGCCATATTGCAGGACTTCCGGTCCGCCGAATTGCATGAAATATGCAGCTTTCATGTGAGTTCTCTTTCCGTCTCAGGCTGTTTTCTCGTATCGGCGCAACATGCTGACAGCGATCAGGCTGAGCAGCGACGTTGCTATGATGTAGTAACTCGGCGACAGCTTCGAACCGGTGATCTCGACCAACGATTGCGCGAAGAAAGGAGCAAAGCCGCCGAAAATCGTCACGCCGACATTGTAACTAAGCGACAGGCCGCTGACGCGCGTCGCCGCCGGGAATATTTTGGCCATGTAGGACGGCAGCGCGCCGCTATAGCAGGACTTCAACAGCGCGATCCAGCACACCATCAGGATCAGCACGCCGAGCGAGGCATGTGCCGCGAGTAGCGCAAACGCCGGATAGGCGGTGAGAAAGAACAGGGATGCAGCGCCCAGCATGACGCGCCGCTGCCCAACCTTATCGACCCAAATCCCTACAAACGGCACTACGACTGTTTGCAACGCAGCGGCCGCAACCGCCGCCGTGTAGCTGAGAAATTGCGGCAGGTGCAGTTCGCGGATCGCATATGTCGGCATGTAGACCAGCATGTATTGCGAGCTGGTAGAGATGGTCACCGCACCGATGACCAGCAGGACCCGATCCCATTGCGTCGTGATGAGATCGCGCATCGGGGCCTGCGGCGGAGGCGCCGCGCGGAATTCCGGCGTCTCCTCCATATTGCTGCGGATGTAATAGCCGATCGGACCGATCAGCAGCCCGAAGGCAAATGGAATGCGCCAGCCCCATGCCTGCAGGTCGGCGGCCGACATCGTGCCGCTGAGCAGTACGCCGAAGCCGGTGGCAACCAACGCAGCCAGTCCCTGGCTCGACCATTGCCAACTCGCGAAGAACCCGGCGCGGTCCGGCCGGTGCTCGACAAGAAACGTCGTCGATGAGGCGAATTCGCCGCCGACCGAAAAGCCTTGCAGCAAACGCGCGGCGATGACGAGACAGGGCGACAGCAAGCCGAGCGAGGCATAGCTCGGCATGATCGTCATCAGCGCGGTGCCGATCGTCATCAGCGCGATCGAAAGCGTCAACGCCCGCTTGCGCCCGCGCCTATCGCCGTAATTACCGAGGAAGATCGCGCCGATTGGCCGCGCCAGGTAGGAAATACCGACGGTGCCCAATGTTATCAGCAAGGACACGGTCGGATTGGCTGCGGGGAAGAACACCTTCGCAATGGTTACGGCGAAATAACCGTAAACCAGGATTTCGTAAAACTCGAGCGCGTTGCCGAGCGACGCAGCAACGATCAACCGCGTAGCGGAAGCGATCCCCTGCGGCGGCGTCTCATGTTCTGTCGCCATTGCACTCATATTCGATGCCCTGCTCCACTCGCACCGCACGCCGCGCGGAGCGTAGAGACCGGCGGACCTTTCGTCAAAATGGCGAGATTATCGGGGGCCCTGCGACGCGCACAATGCCGCGCCGACGGCTCAGCGCCGCAGGGTCAGTTGGCACTCACGGCGCCGGCCCGCCCGGCCTCCTGAGACCAGACGAAGTGCGTCGCCTGCAGGATGCCGACCCCGATCGGGGTCGGCACCGAAAGCCGGTACGGCACCATCAGCCGGGTGCCGCTCAACGGCGCGAGCCAGATTTCCATGCCGCGCGCGGCCTGCAGATATTTGATTGCGTACCGGTTCGGGTCGTATCCGGCCAACGGAGTAAAGTAAACCGCGCAGACCACTGCGGGACCGTGATAGCCGTCGGGCACCTGCACCTGTTCGATCCGCTTGAAAGCGAGCTTGAGATTGAATCGCATGCGGCCGTCGAACACCGCGATCGTACGCGCACAGGCGGCCGGCCCCGCCATTTCGCCGCTGCCCGGCACGTTGACGAGCAGCGCCGACATCGGATCGACCACGCCGGTGCGGTAGGCCTCGTTGAGCGGCACGAGTTGTGGATTTGGTTTCGGCGGCGGTGCCAAAGATTCGCTGGCCTTGCCGTGCTTGAATAGAATTCGGACCTCTTGGGACGCGCTGCCGTGGGTGATGTTGATCAGAAAATTCGAGACGAGCGGCTCTTTGCCCGCGACGCTGCCCTGAGCTTCGGCATTGCCGTGGCCGCGCGAAAAGATAAGCATCAGGCCCGCCGTCGTGCCGTGCGCCACAGCGGAGTACCGGCTGTCGTGAAGGCTGATTGTCCAGGTCACATCGCCGATCGGAAAACCGAGCAGCGTCGCCTCATAGGCCGCATCGAGCTTGGCGCCAAAATGGTGCGCCGTGGCCGCGGAGCGGCTCAACGCCACCGGAACGCACAGCGCCGAGCCGGCCATAGCAGCGAGGCAGGACCAGATTGCCAAGGCGCAATTCCATCGATGCCGGAACGCACGATGCGGCCCAGATACCGCGCTGCACCGATCGCGGCGAAGTCGCAACAGCTTCAGGATTTGGAACTGGACTTGAAGCACTTTGCGCTCCGTGTCTTCAGTCCTCGCGTGCCATCGTGGCCCGGTCAAGGCAACGGTAGCCGCCTGAAACTCTCAAGATACACGTTTCAGGTTCGCCGCATAATCCTGCCAGCGCTGGAAATAGATTTCCGCTGCGTTCGAGATGCCCTTGCGCGTCGCCTCGTCGATGTCGCGCAGCTTGCGCGCGGGCGAGCCGACAAAGAGTGAATTGTCCGGCACCGTCTTGTTTTCGCCAACAAGCGCGCCGGCGCCGATGATGCAATTGGCGCCGACCCGCGCGCCGTTCATCACGATCGCCCCCATGCCGATCAGCGTGTTGTTACCGACCGTGCAACCGTGCAGGATCGCATTGTGGCCGATCGTACAGCCCTCGCCGATCGTCAGCGGAAAACCTGGATCGGTGTGCAGCGTGCAATTGTCTTGAACATTGCTGCGCTCTCCGATCTCGATCCATTCGTTGTCTCCGCGCAGCACTGAATTGAACCAGACGCTGGCGCCGCGCTTGAGCCGTACCCTGCCGATGACGACCGCATTTTCGGCCACGAAACAGAGTCCGGCCGGCGCTTCAGGCGATTGTCCGGCCAGACTGAAGAGAGCCATGCGATACTCCGCCATGCTCGTGCAGCGAACAAAAATTCGCCGCGGCTTCAGCTATCTCGCCGCGGCCTCTGATCCGCTCAGCGGACCTTTAACTTGAGCAAGGCATCGGCGGTGCCGTGCGTGAGCTTTGCCATGTCGGTGGGCGACAGCGATATCCGTTCCAGGAATTTGCGGCCGAGCGCATCCTGCGCGTACGGGTAGTCGACCGAGAACATGATGCGGTCGATGCCGAATGTCAGAAGCGCGGCGAGGAACGGCGGCTCGTGGAAAATGCCGCTGGTCGTGATCCAGACCTGGTCGTAGACGGTGCGGCTGATCGGCCGCTCCAAATGATCGACATCGAGGGAGAACACGTAGTCGGCGCGGTCCAGCATCATTGGCAGCATTTCGCCCATGTGGCCGATAATCAGCTTGAGACGGCGATGGCGGTCGAGCGTACCGGCCACCACCATGCGCAGGACGTGAATGGCGGTTTCGGAATGCCAGCCCCAGCCGGCGGTTTCGAGCACGCGCCCGGCGCCCGTCGGCAAGTCGGAGAAATACGCCTGGCGGATTGGTTCAGGCGGAATGTGCGGATGGATGTAGATCGGCACATCGAGCTCTTCCGCCGCGGAGAGGATCGGATCGAAGCTCGCGTGGTCGAGGAAGCGGCCCTCGGTCGTACCGTGCACCATGGCGCCGACGAACCCGAGCTCCTTGACCGCCCGCACCAGTTCTTTCGCGGACGCATCCGGGCTCTGCAACGGCAGCGCGGCGAAGCCGGCAAACCGGTCGGGCCGCGCGGCAATAGTCTTCGCCAGATGATCATTGGTCTCGCGCGCCATGGCGACGCCGTCGGGGCCAGCGACGAGATCGGGACCGGGACCGCTGTTCGACAGCACCTGGACCGAGATGCCGGCGTCGTTCATCGATTTGAGCCGACGCTCGCCGAACTCGGGCAGCAGCTCCAGCGGATTCGGGGCGTCCTTCGGCAGCGTCCTCGGCCGGTAGCCGCGGCGGGCGAGCACCGCCTTGTCGATGCGGCTGGCGATAGACGGGACCGAAAAGTGCTCCTCAAGTGCGACCGTACGCATTGGCGATTTTCTCCGATTTTTGACGCCTATATTCTATTTATCGCGCCGTTTTTGCATTGTTGCCGCGGTCGGGCAAGCGTGCGTCGCGAGGACGCATCCAAGCACCGCCGGCAAGTCAGAGCGGTCCGGCGCTACTTTGCAAATCCGAAATGTGGAAAACTGCGAAGGCGGGAAGCTCAAACCTTCTCGTTCTTGGTGTCGAAATTGAGCTCAATCTCGACGTTATTGGGATCGCGCAGGAAGATCTGGCGGCGGGTGCTGTTGGGGACCTCGTTGACGCGATATTCGATAGCCTTGCCGGCGAGCCGCTTCTTCATCGCCTCGAAGCCGCGGCTGCCGAAGGCGACGTGATCGATGACGCCGGAATCGGCGCGCTGTTCGCGGTCGGTCTGCGAAATGTCATTGAGGTGCAGAACGGGATGGCCGGCGCTATAGAGCCAGGCCCCGGGGAAATTAAACGGTGGCCGCGGCCCGTTCTCGAACCCCAGCACGTCCTCGTAAAATTTTACGGTCTCCCCGAGCTTGCGGGTCGAGACGTTGTAGTGGTCGAGCAGGCCAACATCGATGTCCATGGGCTTCTCCCTAAGCGGTCATAGGCCGAACAATAGCGCAAAAACCTCGCGGGTGGGTGGCGGAGGGAGTGATACTGGACCCAACCTTCTCCGGTGGCAAAGAACCGGACTTGATCGTCTTAAAGGCTTGTTATTGCTTTTGATTTTCACTCATCGATCGGAAAGCATCTTGGGGTGGTTCGAATCCGAGAATAGGAATCTAACTAGATTCGGAGCGCCATTGTGGCAGTGCACTGGTGATCGATGCCGCTGCGCGCCCAGACCCGCCTTGCTACCTCATCGGTTCGTACGCCCGCCCGGGTCAAGCGCCCTGCTGCACCGTGTGAGTCTTGGCTTCCCCGAAGGCCGGCGGCCTATACCCCGATTGATCCTGATGACGCTAGCGTAGCAACGATGCCTGCGATGCAGCGCCGACCAGCGCGTCGCCGATTGTTCAAATGCAGCTTCGTCAGAAAATCACCAACAGGTATTGAAATCAAAAAAGACGACGTCATCGCGAGCCGCCACAAGCAATACGACATACAACTGCACCGCCGCCCTTCGCCCTAGTTTTTAATCAACCGTCTCACCGTTTTTCGAGCTGACGACCTACCCAGATCACGGACCGGAAGTCTAGCCAGAGTGTATGCACTCCGATAACTTGAGGAGCCTGGGTTGGGGCCCTTGCCCGATCTGGTGTCTCTGGAGCAAGTGAGGCCGATGCGCGTGAGACAAGTATTCCGGCGGCTGCTCACTCGGACGAGATACAGCCTTGCCACCCCACTTGCGCGGACGACCATTCGCGGGAAGGACTGGAGTTTCCTCGAACACTTCGACGACATCGGCGAGTTGGCAAAGTTCGATTTCCAAATCGAGACGCTCTATCGCAGCCGCTTGAAGAATCTCAGGCTGGTTAAGGCCGGCCATTACGACCTCAAGTCTTATGCCGTTTTCCGAAAATTTGATGTCCTATTCGATCACAAGCATCGAGTTCTGGTCTGCATTCCGTGGCTTAGAGTCGGAGGTGCAGAACGGGTCGCGGCCAATCTGGCAGCCGCCATTCGTCATCTCTATGGTCGGGGCAGCGTTGCGGTACTTGTGCTTGATTACACTCCCGATCAAATTCGCCGGCGGTATCCGAATGAACCCAAAGCGGATTTCTGGTTTCCTCCCGACGTCCCCGTTGTCGACCTGAGCGAAACCCTGGCGTTGAACGGCGATCAACGGATCGCTGCCTTTTCGAAGTTGCTCTTGAGCATCGCGCCGCAATTCGTCGTGAATGTGAATTCCAAAACTATGTGGGACTGCTTCCTGACGTTCGGAAAGCAGCTCGGTTCGCAGATCGATCTGGTCGGGTGTCTTTTTTGCAACGACCGCGATCTAAACGATGGACCCGTCGGCTACGCGACCTCATATTTCCGCGAAACGCTTGCAAATCTTTCCTTCGTCGTCGCGGATCAAGCTGCTTTTCTCAACGAATTAATCGCTCGTTTCAACCTTATTCCGCGCGAGTCCTCGAAGCTGAAATGTATTTATCAGCCCGTCACTCCGCCCAAATTGACAGGTGATGGCCCCCGGCTCGAGCGGCTGCGCAGCTCCGATTCGTATCGCAGGCAAATTCTGTGGGCCGGACGTCTTACGCGGCAAAAGAACCCGGAACTTTTACAGGAAATTGCACGTCGCTGCCCCTATTGCGACTTCCATGTTTTCGGCGTCGGCGCATTTCCAATCGGACATCGGCCCGACAACCTATACTACCGCGGCGAGTTCAATCGCTTTGATGAGATTGAGACGGAAGCATTCGACGCATTTCTGTACACTAGTCGCTGGGATGGTCTGCCAAACGTGTTGCTCGAGGCGGCAGCACATAGTCTGCCGATCATCGCACAGGCGGTTGGCGGCATCGGTGAGATTCTAACCGAGGCCACCGGCTGGCCGATCTCAGCGACGAGCGACACAGCCGACTTCGACGCAGCCTTGAGGCAGGTCTGTTTCGAATTCGATCAGCACTCTGGGCCGGACCGAATCGCCGCCATGTCTGAGTTAATCAGAACCCGCCATTCATTTGAGACATTCTGCCAACGGGTGGGCGCGATATTTGAAGGCAAGGACTTCGATTATGTTGATCACCAGCATCATCATTGTCAGTGATGAGGGGTCAATCGCGAGGCCTACCATTGAAAGCGCACTCGAGGCTGCGGCGTACGCTGGTCTACGCGGCCTGGAAGTGCGGACGATGGTCATTGCGGACCGGCCTACATCCGATACGATCGCTGCATTGGAGCCATACGAGTCGCGTCTGAGGATCGTCAAAATCGACGTCGGTGACCTTGGCACTGGTCGCAACCATGGCGCCTCCATCGCCGGCGGGGATTTCGTCGCATTTCTCGACGGCGACGATCTCTGGACCAAACGATGGCTTTGGGAGGCTTACTGTGTCGCCACCGCCAACAATAATGAGCGAGTCATCGTCCATCCGCAGTATAACGTCATCTTCGGCGGCGGTGAGGATCATATTTATGAGCATATTTCGACAGGAGATCCCTCATTCGATGCTCGGTACCTGATTTTTTCGAATTATTGGCTGTCGCCGAGTTTTAGTCGAACGACCACCTATCTGTCACATCCATATTCTCGCAATCGAATCGATTTAGGCTTTGGCTACGAAGATTGGAAGTGGAACTGCGATACGATACACGCGGGGTATGAACATCTCATCGCGCCGGGTACGTATCATCTCATCCGCCGTCGGCATCGCTCGCTGCGCCAACGATCAAACATGGCGAATTGCCTGATGACTCCATCGCCGCGATTCTTCGATGCCACGGAATCACGTCCACCGCATAATGGCCAGCACATTAATCCGCCATTGCGACGAGCGGCGAGCACGCCCGTCTCTACTCTACCTGTTTCGAACACGGTGACGCAGACACCGAGGCATATTTTTCAATCGTTCTGGTGGGGTGGGTCGATCACATCTTATGAGGCATTGTGTATGCGCTCCTTCATCGACCACGGCCATAGCTATCATCTTTACACTTACGCGCTCGATTTGAAGGTTCCTAATGGGGTCATACTTCGCGACGCCGCAGAGCTGCTGCCGAAGGAGGACTATTTTGAATACGACGGTCCGGGTAGAGGCTCGCCGTCGGCATTCTCGAATATTTTTCGCTACAAACTGCTCGCAACTATTGGAGGCTGGTGGGTCGACACAGACGTAATATGTCTATCTGGACAAATTCCCCTTTGTGAGCATTTTTTCGCGCTTGAGAGCGACAGCATCGTCAACGGAGCGGTATTATATTTCCCGCCCTCGCACCCTGTTATGATTCGATGCCTTGGGGAGGCACTGGCAGCGCGCGATCGCGCCCAATGGGGCGATCTAGGACCGCGCTTGATCACAGAATTGTTGCAGCAACAGGGCTTGATCAACCAAGCCCAACCCCAATACAGCTGCTATGCGCTCGACTGGAAAGATGCGCTGGATATCCTGGATCCATCGCAGACAAGCTCGATTATCGAGCGCACGAAATCAGCTCTATTTGTCCATCTCTGGAACGAGATCTATCGTCGGAGCGGCGTTGACAAGACGTTACGGCCGGCGCCGGGATCCTTCCTTCGTCTTATGGCCGATCGCCATCCGGTTGAGGGGTGGCGAGACGACGCGGAATTGGCCGACGGTGAGCCACAACCTCCAAATCGGCGTTGAGATCATCTCGGCCCACAATGGCGGCGCGCACTGAATTCTTGCATTCACCACAATGCAGTGTATCTTAATCCTACATATACGACAGCCTCCGGATGGGGCGGTATCCCAAACAACCGGGATGTTAAGCCGATTTTTGTCTTGGACTGCTGGCAAGACCTCGGACAAGAAAAGGCCGATGCTAGCGTGGTTCTATTTGGCAGACTTGCGAACCGCGTATTGATAATTTGGTGATGAGATGCGTATTGCCTTTGGCATAGGGGCGCTGTTTCCTGGCGGAGGGCTTCAGCGGGATTGCATAGAAGTCGCCCGAATGGTGCGAAACGCCGGTCATAGCATTGTCATCTATACAGCTCGCCTCCGAGGCCTCCCGTTCAACGCCGACTTCCCTATCATTCTTCTCCCAAATTCCAAAAATACCAATCATGCTCGACAGCATCAATTCGCCGTCGAATTCGCGCGACAGACTTCGGGTGCATTTGATTTGGTGGTCGGCTTCGATAAGCTCCTGGGATTGGATGTGCTATATTGCGCTGATGCGTCATTCCATTATCGGCTTCTCAAACGACCATATTTGCACCTGTTCTCACGTTACCGAGTGTACAACAATCTCGAAGGCGACACTTTCAGGCCGGGGCGAAGGACACAGATCATTTTGCTCAGCCAGAAGCAGCGGATCGAATATCGGGCTGCTTGGCACACGGAGCCAGAACGAATGACTGAACTGTCGCCAACGCTTTCGCCCGCACGGCGTCGGCCAGAATATCGGACCAACGGGATTCGCGATCAACTCCGGATGCATCACGGATTGCCAAGGAACGCGTGGATATGGCTCACAATTGGAGTCCAGCCGAGGACAAAGGGCCTTGATCGGGTTTTTCGAGCGTTGCCATACTTTCCTCAGGCGCGCCTTCTGATCGCCGGTTTGAACGAAAGCGATAGGGCAGCGAGGTCGACCGCGAAAATAGCGCAACGGCTGGGGATTTCGTCTCGTGTTATCTGGCTCGGACATCGTGAGAACGTCGAGCAGTTGCTGGCTGCTAGCGACGTCATGATGCACCCCGCGCGGTACGATACAACCGGAACGGTGCTCCTCGAAGCCGTGGTTAATGGTCTGCCAGTTCTAACAACGTCCGCGTGCGGCTATGCCACCCATGTGCGGACTGCAGGCGCCGGAATCGTCCTTGAAGAGCCGTTCGATTTCCGATTGTTTTTGGAGGCGATCAGCGAAATGGCCGAGCCGGCACGCCGCGCTGTGTTTGCGGAAGCCGGTATAACGTATGGGCGCAACAAACACCTGTACGAGGGCAGGCTGGAAGCTGCGAAAATTCTCATGGACCTCGCGGAACGCAAAAGGTGTGACAGAGACGGGCAGCTTTTTTCGGCACAGACTGGACAGCCCAATAATGTTGTCTCGCTGCCTCTGATCTCCCGAAACTGAAGACCAAATGTGATCGCTCTGATCGCTAATCTCTTCATCATTTTGAACCATTGCCGGTGCGACCCTCGGTAACTCAGGGGGCAAGGTGCGCCCGGCTGAACAACGCACGGGCGATAAGCAGAGCCGTATCCGGTCGGCGGCATAGCATTTGGACGAGAGTTCGAGCGGTCGAGGTGACATGGGTCACCGGGGTCTCGCGCAATTGATTAATGATGGCGAGTGTGGCCATGCGCCGTTCGGCGTGGTTGAGCAGGGAGAGCCGCTCCACGAGCGGCGAAAAATCGACTTGCCTACTCCGGCTGGCCCATTCCGGGTCGGCAAGATCAAGCAATCGGTAGATGATCGCGTCGTCGGCGTAAAACGCGCCGAGTGCCTCCGGAGACCGCCAATCCGGCGGAGTGGTGATGCAAGTTGCAGGATCGCGTCCCGTCTGGCGCCTGATGCCCGTTGCTCGTTGGGCCAGACGAACCGAGAAGGACTGCCGGATTACCCTCCTTGCGGACACGTTCATGTCGTGGCGGCGGTATTGCACCAGTGGTTCAGCCACATTAGCGAGCCGCGTGACCTCGGACATGCGCAACCAGAGGTCATAGTCTTCCGCCGCCTCTAACGCGGCTCGGTAGCCCCCAAGTCGGCGCGCGACTTCCGTGCGGAACATGACCGTGGAATGAATTAAAGGGTTTGCGCGCGTGAGCATGTCGGCGATTTTCTCGGGTCGAGTCTCGGGCCTCAGATAGCCCCGATTCCGGCCGTAGGCATCAATACGCGCAGCCCATGAGCCGATTAATCCAATGCTCGGATTATCCTCCAGGACCCGGATTTGTCGTTCGAACCTTGCCGCCGCCGCGCAATCATCTGCGTCCAGCCGAGCCAAAAGCGGCCCGCGTGCCTCATCAAGTCCCCGATTGAGCGCGGCGACGAGGCCTAACTCATCCTGCCGCAACACACGAATTCGACCGTCGCGGGTCAGCCACTCCTCTAGAATTTTCGGGGTTTCGTCGGTCGAGCCATCGTCAATTATCAAAAGTTCAAAATCGTGGAAGGTCTGGACAACAACGCTTTTGATCGCGTCATTAAGCCAACGAGCGCCGTTACGAACCGGCATCACAACCGAAATCGACGGAGTCGTGGTCGTGCTCATACGGGAATGCCGGTTCTAGCGCGAGCCGCATTATAAGCTGATTTCACGTCATTTTCCCGTGTGATTGTACTTGTCAGTGGAATTTCTCAGCCGAGCAGGATATAATTCCGCGCGGCCAAAGTTGTTGTGCGAATGAAGGGGACGTTTGTACTTCGGCGGGAGCCGACCTCCTGACGCCCCTGGCACCTGTCACTTCGTTGTTGACCTACCGCCCACGCGACGACGATGCCAAGCTAAGAGTACGTCTTCTGTTTGACCACCGGGTTTATGACGGAGCGACCGCGGCGCGCGTTCTGGCGCGGCTGGAAAAGCTCCTTCGCGGACCGATCTATGATGAGATCGCGCTGCAGCTCTCAACCGCCAAGGTCGAGCATCTTCGATCCGCTTTTGAGGAGTATGTGTCACGATCGATGTTGTAAGTGCTTGCCTTGACCGAAAGTCCGACGGTGTCGCGTTGCCTCCATTTGTATTGCTGCTCGGGCTTGCCTTCTTGTACCCAATATTGTTATGCGCCCTGGCGTTACCGACCCCTTTCACTGATCTGCGAGAGCAAATCAATTGGGGACTGCAATTTCCCCTCTACACCTGGAAGCACCCGCCGTTGCAGTCATGGATTGCCGGTCTGGTCGCGCTGACCGGCGCGCGCGACGCATGGGCCTACATGCTGGTCGCCCAGCTTTTGAATTTTCTAGGATTCTTCTATGTAGCCGCGACCGCGTTTCTTCTCTTGGGCAGAACCGCCGCGATTGCTGCCTTAATTGCGCTTGGCGCGGGCTTGTATTTCATTGGCTGCGTCCCAACCGATGCTTTGAACGCGGATCAACTTCTATTCCCGCTTTGGTCGGGGATTTTATACCACCTTTTGCGCGCCTTGCGGACAGACCAATGGCGCGACTGGATTGCGCTGGGCCTCCTTACCGGCCTTTCTCTGCTGGCGAAATATTTCTCTGTGGCTCTTATCGTCGTGCTCGTAACCAATCTCACCTGGATTTCGGCATATCGCAGAATTTTTCGTAATCCTCGCTTCTACGCGGCAGGTATCGTATGCGCTCTGCTTTTCATGCCAACAGCCATTTCCGTCTTACAACATCCCAATACCCTCCAATATAGCTACGGGCGTTTTTTCCTCAAACCCTTCGAGCTGCCCTGGGTCGAAAAGCTTTCACTGTGCGTTGTAACGCCGTTTCTTTATGCCGCACCCTTCGCGATCAGCCTGGGCCTGTCCATCAGGCGCAAAACCGCAAGCCTCGGCATGCCGCTCGACGATGAACGGCGCCTCATTGTCGCGACCGCATCGGCACTGTTCGCGTTCGTTTTTATTCTCGTTCTGTTTGCGGGGCTTGATTTTTCGCCGCGCTTTTTGAACCCTCTCTATGGTTTCATAATCCTCTCAATGCTGTGCACAGCGCGCCTTACACCTGTGGCGGTTCATTATTGTCTACGCACGGCGCTCTACGGATGGGCTCTGTGTCTTGCCGGAACCCTCGTTTACGCGACCTGCTTCCTAAATGCTCCACTGCGGGAACCGGCACCGGCCGCCGCGGCGATTATCCAGCGCAGTTGGAATTTACAGTTCCGGTGTGGACCCGCGTACATAGTTGGTGACGGTCATAGCGCCCAAGTGATCGCGCTTTATTTCAAAGGCCCGGTGATCGGCTTTTCGACCGGAGAGTGGCTTTATGACCAAGGGGTTGATCGCGACCGATTGCGGCGGTTAGGTGCCGTCATCGTTGCAACACCCGACCGAATGGCCGATGCCGACTTCTTCTTTTCGATGTTTCAGAACCAGACGCCGCGCGTATCCGTGGAGTTGCCGTACCGGCGAACGCTGTCTGCAAGACGGCATATCTACGTATATTCCTTCGTTGCTCCAGGCGATTGCGGTTCTCTTCCTACGCTTCACCACTAGCGGATCAGTCTGTGCAGCCAAATCCATTGGCTCGGCGCCTCCCGAATCCAACCTTCGATCATGTCGAAAATCGTTTGCATGGCAGCTTTGATGTCGATCCTGCCCGTTGGCTCGCGAGGGAGCTCCAGCGGTCCGACGACTTCAAATCGATACCGCTGATCGGGCATGCGTATCACGTGTCCGCCGTAGACCGGCCAGTTCCCGGCCCGGGCGAGTCGCGCGGCCAACGGATTCACTCGGCACGTCCTGCCAAAAAACTTTACCTCAACGCCCGTCGCGTAATACTGATCGACCAGCAATCCGACCAGCATTCCGTCCTGAAGTGCACGCAAAATCTCCTGTGGCGCCGTCGGGCCTACGGCGATTTGGCGCGCCGCGAATATTGTCCGTCGCCGTTGCAGCTCTGCCGCAATCGCTACGCTCGGCTGGCGCTTGTATAGCACAGCGATCTCGCAGCCCGCCGCGCGGGCTGCCATTGCGGGGACCTCCCAGTTACTGAAATGCGCTGCAATCATAATCGCGCCGCGTCGCGCATGCGCAAGGCCCCGCATCGTCTCCGCGCTGCCCTCGTCCATAATGACTTGGCCTGCCAGCGGTCTTTCAGTAGAGAACTGCATCAATTCCGAAAAGTGCCCGTATTCACCGAACATTCGTCCGAGGTTGTCCCACATCCCGCGGACAATGACACGAATTTCGCGCGGCCTCAGTGCAGGCAATGCAGCGCATAACTGCTGTCGGGCGTGGCGAGTTCCCCCGAGCATAAAGCCAACGTTGCGAAGTATCGCCGCGCAAAGCGATGCACTTACTTTGCGCGGCAGCCGGCTGAGGCAGCCAATGGCCCCCAACGCGGCGGGGCCGTACATGCGCGGGCCAAACGCCTCTCGATATTCATCGACGATGAAGTTGATTTGCGGATTGGCGGAGACGGAACGCCGCTCAAATTCTTGTATAAATGGAATATAGCTAGGCGTTCGATCTTCCGTCCGCGCAAGCGACAGACGATGTCCCGCACTCAGTCGGAACACTTGCCGATCACCACGCACGGTGCAGGCCCAGTAGGAGCGCGATGAACCGAGGCGACGCTCTTTGAACACTTCGATTTCCGCGATCTCGCTGAAGCGCAGTTCCGCGTTGCCGAATGGTCCATGGCGCGCGAGTCGATCCCCTCTGAGCTCAAACTCGAAGCTTGATTGGAAAAGGTGCGGCCGGCACGAATATCTCATCCCGCCGGGCCGGCCCTCAGTGTCTGGCGAAGGATCAAGCATTGCTTTCGTGAACCAACTCAGACGTATTCCAACAGACGCTGGTGGGCAAGAGAATGTGAATGAAGGTGAGAACCCTGCACGCTATTCCGCCGCCACCGGCGCACCTTCGGCCTGCGCGCCGTTTGCAAATTGCGAATAGAAAAAACTGGCATAGCGATTCCCTTGGCGGAGCAATGCCTCATGACGGCCGGATTCGACGACGGTGCCGTTCTCTATCACGTAGATCATGTCAGCGTGTGTAACGGTATACAGACGATGGGCAATCACCAGGGTCGTGCGCCCTTCGTAAAGGCGCCGGATCGCCGCCTGAACGTATCGTTCCGACTCGCTGTCCAACGATGCCGTCGGTTCGTCGAGCAAGATGATCGGCGCCCGGCGAATCAGCGCCCGCGCGATGGCGATGCGTTGTCGCTGTCCGCTTGAAAGCTGCAGGCCATGCTCACCGACAGAAGTCTCGTAACCGGAGGGAAATTGACTGATGAATTCATGTGCGTGCGCAGGGCGAGCGGCGGCGATGATTTCTTCGTCGGTCGCACCAGTCCGACCGAAGGCGATATTCTTGCGAACTGAGCCACGAAAAAGAAACGTATCTTGTCCGACGTACGCGATCTGGTCGCGCAATGATTTATCCGATACTTGCGCGATATTCTGACCATCAATCGTAATGGTCCCGCCTTGCACGTTGTAAAAGTGGAGCAGCAGGTTGAAAATTGTTGATTTGCCGCCGCCAGATGGCCCGACCAGTGCGGTCACCTGGCCCGGCTCGGCATTAAGAGATAGATCGCGCAGTACGGGCTCATTCGGCCGGTAAGAGAAGCTAACATTGCGCAGTACGATGCGGCCCGGCTCAGCCTTAAGGGCTGGCCTTCCACTGTCTTCGAACTGCTCCGGCAGATCGAGAACATCAAGCAAAACCTTCACGCCCACCAACGCGCTGCTCAGATCGACATTGAGGCGCGCAAGCCGCTTTCCCGGCTCGTAAGCCAACAAAAAGGCGGCTATGAACGAAACAAATTCACCCGGCGCCTCGCTTTGAAAAATGACGCGATAGCCCCCATACGTCAGCACGAGGGCTATCGCTGCGCCCGCCAGCGCTTCCATCAGCGGCGTCGAGCGATTCACCACCTTGGCAAGCTTATCGCCCGCCTGTTGCACGGCGGCCACATTTTCCTGCAGGCTGCGGCGCATCTCGTCCTCGAGCCCGAGCGCTTTGACTACTCGCACGCCCTGCACCGTCTCCTGCAACGTTTCCAGAACGGAAGTGCTGCCGCCATATCCCTTTTGAGCAAGATCGCGCACCCGCCGGATCAGGTGCCGGACAGTCAGTACCGCGGGTACCATCACGAACAGGCCGATGAGGGACAGCCCCGGGCTTCGCACGAACATGACACCAACGAGACCGGATAACGTCAGTAAATCGCGGCCCATAGCGGTGATTAGGATGGCCAGTACGTTCGAAACCGAGCTCGCGCCATACGTAATGCGCGCGCTGAATTCCGAGGAATGACGTTCACCGAAGAACGCAACGTCTTGACGCAGCAGTTTGTCAAATAGCCGGCACTGATTTTCAGCGGTAATCTGGTTGCCAATCTGCGCCATCGTCACCGCCTGGGCGTAACTGGCAATACCCTTGAGCGCGAAAAGCACCGTGGTGGCGCCGGAGATTGCAATAACGCCCGAGAAATTGCGAGCGACGTAGGCCTGGTTAATGGCGGATCCGAGCAGATACGCACAAGCCGATACGCAAACCGCGCCAACAACCATCCACCCTATGGCGGCAGCGTAACGCTTCCAGTAGCGTCTGCCGTAATCCTGCAGCAGTCGCTTAATCAGTACAGACGTTCCATCTGGATGGGAACGAAGCCTGTTTTTGAGGGCATTTAACATAGCGATGCCGCGGAGCCCTCGGACGGGTGGACGCTCAGCTTAGCGCGAATGTTGAACGCACCGCAACGACCATCGGTCTGGCGCTTCGTGAAGAGGCTTCCTCGCACCTCTTCCCGAACGCCCCAGATCATCTTGGCGACGCAATACCCCATCTCTTCCGTGTCGAACTTAATCAGATCAGGACTACCAAACTAATCGCCATGGCCAAGATCAATAGACTGCCGATGAGGCCGCTATGCGGCTCTTCCGGAAAGCCGATCAACCACCGCGGAGCTTTATAGTCGACGTAGAGTCGCGTCAATTCAATGCAGAATATCGCCGTTGCATGTAGGACGATCGGCAGCCAAAGGCTTCGTCCCCCGATGATATAGGCCAGGCCGAACAGACAGCCAGCGGTGAAAAACCCATAAATGCCCTGCCCGACCGGCTGGCGTCGAGGCGGCTTTATGAAATGTACCAAGGAGAAGGCGAACGAACTCAGGATGATCGCGACTGTCGAAGAAACATACGACTGCGGCAGGGATCGAAGCAACTGCTCAAGCAGCGTTCCGCGAAAGACAGCCTCCTCGAAAGTCGCCAATGGCAGCGGTGTCAAAAATCGGCGAAAAAGCTTGGCTCGGCGGGTTGAGCGATCGAACTTTGGGACGATTTGTACCCAACCTGCCTTGATGTAAAGCGCGAACAACATGCAAAACGGAAGAAACATGATCGTGAAAGCGATCGCGATCCGGCGCCATGGAACGGGAAGCGGAAACAATTGATGCAGTAAATCCGGCAGACTTATTCCAAGCGCCAGTGGCGTTCCGAAAAAAATGACGAGCCACGATACCTGAATCAACGCTTGGCCTGTCAAACGCATCTGTGGCTTCCGCGTCGTATATTGCAGCGGCCATGCCAGTGGCTCTCCAACAAGCTTGAGTGCGACGCTCTGAACCGCCCAGAGCGCGCACAGTGCAAATGCGGCAACCATAAGCACAATCAGTATGTTCATGCCGCATCCGAGGCGCTGGAGCTGGCGCGCAAAAAACGCGACCAACGTTTGTCGAGCCAGAACAGCCAATTTTCCGGGTTCGCGCGCAGCCTATCCTCGAACCACACGCACCAGTCCTGAGCGGCCCTGCGAATGGTCCCGGCACGATCTCCAGTATCGCCAAAGAGGCAAACGCGTTCCCAGTGAACCACGACGCGTGAATCCGATTCCCAGTTAAAGTGAGGCAGCAGCATCGGCGACCGAGCTGCGAGCGCAATGGCAAAGGCTCCGCCGGGAAGCCGCGCCGGCCGCCCAAAGATTTGTACAGCAATGCCTTGTTCGGAATCGGTCAACAAATCCGGCGTGATGCAAAGAATCTTTCCCTTTTTCAGGATATTCAAATATGCCACGGCATCCTTGATCGTGGAGGTGTGGGTTGGACGCAGCACGATCTCGGCACCCAACGCTTTATACCATCGCAACTTACGTTCCATGCGTTCCCCAGTCGGCGCTTGGCGCACCAGAAATACCGTTTCATGTTTCCGGCTAAACGCGGCGGCGACAAACTCATGGCCTGACCAGTGAGGCGACACGACCACGACGCCCCGTCCACGGGAAACAGCGTCATCGAGGAGCCTGACAGTTTCGTCAAATTTGATTTCACCGAGAACCGGCGTTGATTCTAGCCCGTGGTGGAACGTCGATAGTGCATTGCCAAGGTACCAACCGAGATGGTGAAAATATCGGCTATCCGACTGGACAGGCACATCGGAACCGAGGGCTAGTCCCATATTCTCGCGTACACGCCGCCGCAGCATGGGAAGCGCGCCGGTGAATTCGATGAGTGAATGAACCGTTCGGCGCTGCTGTTCGACCGAGAACCGTGCGGTCGCACGAATGGTCTGTCGAATGGCCAATTGGGTGAGAGCGCGGCCAAGCTCGGTGGCGGAAAGCGTCATGGCCAAGGCAGTGTCTACGGCAACAAAAGGACAGCGTGAAGGCTGCCGCCGCGCTGCAAGTGTTGCAAGATTTCCGCGAATGGTATTGCCAAGAGCAGATAGCACGAATCGATGAAGGTTCTTAGTACTGCCTGCCGTCCCGGAGCATGTTTGCCGGCGGGTCGCCACGGCGCCATGCGGGGCAACAGGCGCGGCACCTGCGTCATGTAGGCGCGATACGCATCCCCGTGGATGCGTATCATTTCTCGCTCTTCGTCCAAGATTCGGCGGTGAAGAACGATTGCAAGATAGACCCCGGATATAGCTGCCAGTGATACGGTCCCCGATTGGGCCCCGACCCCTGCTGCTCCGATGATCGAAAACGCATAGAGCGGATGGCGGATGACGGAATACGGACCCACTTTCATCAATTCGTAGGTCTTGTGGCCGGTGATGAACGACGAGCACCAAGTACGACCAATAATGCAGACGACGATGGCACAAATTCCCAGTATTTGAATTGCCCGTTGCAAACCCTCAGCCCAGAGGGGCGTTGATAGAATGAACAAGGGACCGAGGACTGCAATACCGATCAGCAGAGGTATCTTTCGGCGGTCGAATACGAGTCGTCCTTGATCACGTCCAGAGTAACGACCGAACATTTGAAAAGCCCTCATGCCTGCCTCATTGGGCAGCAGGTGGAATAATCACGATCTTGTAGCGCACCGGCGTGTCGAACGTGCCGAAATAGCGGCGTGCGAGAACAACGTCCTCGGACTTGGCGCCGGAATAGCGTGCAGCGTACGCCTTCATCGCCTGTACACAGGCAACCTCAGGCTCCGGGCACACGATCGCGATACCCTCACGCTTGATTCGATTCTCATCGACCCAGGGAGTCAATATCGGTGCTGTAATGGCGAAGGTCGATGGTCGATCGGAGAAGTAGAAAATGATTCCGTTGACCAAGTCGGGATAGCTGGCGACAACGCGTAACGGCGTCTCCGTGCGTTCATGCCAAGCCTGCTCGACCGCCCGCGCGATGAGCCGGTAATGGCCAGCATAGTTCGCCAGGCCTTTACGGTGGATGACGACAGCAACTACCGGAGATACGGCGACCATGAGCAGAGGGAAGCCCATCGCCAAAGCCAGCACGCGCACCGCAGCGTCGCGGGGTATTACTACGAGTTCCGACGAAAGCAATACCACCGGAAGCAAAGTCATCGCGGACATCGACCATAGCGCGACGATGCTGACTTGCAGTGGCACTGCGGCGAGCGCAGCGAGCAGGAGCGGCGCTGCAAATGCGACCAAGATGGTGCGGCGGCCGGGTTCGACTGGACATAAAGTGTCCCCGATCGCCCTGACGCTCGGTCGCGCGGCGAGTACGCTAAGAATAATCGGTGCCGCGATATAACCTAGACTGCCGGCGATGAATTTGAGCGACGACGCTGCTGCCGTTGCGAAAGTCGCTGCGTGCCATGCCATTGCATAGCGAAACGGTTGAAATTTGTGGACAATGACTGACGCAAGGTGTGGCGCAAGCAATAAAGTTCCGACCGCGATTGTCAGCCAAGGAGCAGGCGAGCGGAAATAGGCTCCGCGACGTCGATCGATCAACGCGGCAAGTCCGAGGCCGGCCAATAGAAAAATCGACCAGTATTTACCGAGCATGCTTGCGGCGGCCCCGATTCCAGCCATTACCGCCCAACCGGTCCGGCGCGTCTCCAACGAGCGCAGAAACCACCATGTCGTCGCCGCCCACAGCGGGATCAGCACGGTATTGGCGTTAAACTTGAGCGCCTGAAAATTATAGAACGGCACAAAGGTCAGCAGCATGATGCCGACAGCGTGCTTGTCGGGAGGAAGATAGCGCGCAGAAACGCGCCAGATGATCCAGAGCGCCATTGTCGCCGAGATCACGGCCAAGAGATAGTACGCCCAATCATCGAGCGGAAAAACGCTAAACCAAACGCGAACCAGCCACGCTCCCAGCGGCGGATGTTTCGGCGTGCTGAGGCCAACCTCGCGCGACCAGGCTACAAACTCGCCCATGTCGTAGTGAAGGTCTTGGCTGCCTTTGGCGATAATCGCGTAAAGGGTCCACGTTGCGGCGTAGCCGGCGAGCAGAAGCAGTACTGTGCGCTCGCGCCGGGTCGGATCGACCAGCGCGTCGAAAAGCCGCTCGAATGGATTGCGTGCCAGCCGGAGGAAATCAGCCCCTGAGGGCATGGTCTTGTCCTTCAACGGTCAAATCAAAATCCGAGATGCTTCAGAATGGCGATAATCGGCGAAACAGGCGTCCAGCGAATCCGCGTTTCCTGGTTTCTGTTGGAGGTCCCTCCACGTCAGACCTCGCGACCGGAGGAAGGTCATCCATTTCAGACGCGGAAGGCGGAGTCTTGGTCACAAGCTGAAGGTAGCCGGGAAAGCTCGTTTCAAATTGCCTCTCGTCGGAGAGTTCGCTCTTCTCATGAATCCTGAGCTCCTTCTGCGCTCGATGAAAAGACTCGATGTATCGGATGCTGTCAATCGCAACGGGGCCGCGATGCGCCAAACCGTCTCTTAATCCCTTCAGTATTACGGAAAAATCCGGGTCATCATGAAGATTGCGGGAGCATCGCTCGACCAACTGTGGCACCAACTCTGCGTGTTTCTTGGCGTGCACAAATGACTTTCGATACAGATCCCTGTAGTACTGCTCGAAGTCGTGGAGGCCCAACATTGGGCTGACGCGACGCGACGGATGTCCCAGTTCGCCCATTTGCTGAAGCACATAAGACTCCGGACGGATTTCGCAGCCCGCCTCGGGGACGTATTCGAGAGCGCGTCGCAACAACGCAGTACGATAAATTCGGGGGCCGGCCTGGCGATACATCCCGATGATTTTGTCCAATATCCGGCCTTGGACCTGGAGATAATGCGGGGGCATCAATTCCGCCTCCCGCCTCAACTCGGCAATTGCGTTCGGCGACAACAGGATGTCTGCATCCAGCGCCATGGTCCACTTCTTGCCGGCATCAAGCGCGATCATATAGGTCGCACGCAGTGCCGCTTCGAATGGCACCTCGGCAATTACACTGATATTGTCGTCCGATCCCAACTGGGCCCGTGCCAGCCGCTTGGCAATTGATGTGGTGCGCTCGTTGGCCGATCTAACAACGACATGCACATCGTTTTGTCGATGATTCAGCATGACTCTCGGTTACACCATTTAGGTTTTGGCGCGTGCGGCAGCCATCATCGTGAGACTTTATCTTCTGCTAGATCAAGCAATATTCCCTTTATACCTTCGACTTGTTGCCGGAGCGAATACCTCGACCACATCTCGTCATGCGCCGCCTTGCCAATTAGCGCTCGCAGTCTCGGATGCGTGATGAGTTCGACCATCTTTTGCTCGAATTCCGCCGGAGAATACGCCATCGTGCCGGTCACGCCGTCCTCCATCACGAGCTTTTCGGACGCGGTGGGATTGCACACGACTGGCAGGCCGGCGGCCATGTAGGCCATGACTTTGTTGGCGTCCTTCAGACGTTGGGCTTCTGAGTCGTCGCGCCACCGAAATGCGACGTCGGCTTGGACCAACTCTTCTTCCCACGCATCCCTGTTCCACGTACGGTACTCGACAAACGGCACATCGCCCTTCGCATCCGACGAATAGACGATCCTGCAATAGAATTCGTCATGCAGCCGCCTCAACACCGGCAGTATCGCTTCATTCTGCTTTTGATTTTCGCCAATCCCCGTCCAGTAGATGACGAGCCTGTCTTTCTTTCCATTCGCAGTTTTGTAATTGAATTCATTGCCGTGATTGAAGAGCTGCCGCTGGAGGAAATGCGGCCTTGCTCCGATCGACAGCGCGGCGTCGAAGATAATCGGTGAAGCGACGAAACAACAGTCGAACATTCTTAGCGACTTCTTGACGTTTGCTTCGGCTTTGGAGCGGGAGATGAGAAATTTCCGCGCAAGCTTGCGCTCGTAAAAACTCGGATAGAGAGCTCTGTCGTGCCAATCGAGAATGAGCACCTTCCCGCGTCGCTTTAACTCCGCGAGGATATCGAGCGGCGGGTAGTGCTTTATGACCACGAGCACGTCATAACGCGACAATTCTTCGAGCGAGAAGGGATCGCGGTCGAAGAAGCCGCATTCGAAACGCGGGTCCTGGTTGAGCAGTTCAGCGACGCGTTCTCCGGATTGGTAGAACGAATTCCAATTGGTTCGCGGCCCGAAACCGACCTTGAGAGGCACAGGGCGGGGTGAACGAGGCGCATATTCCGCAATCGCGCCGGTTCGGAAAGCCCGGCATAGGGCAGCACGGGCAGCGCTTGAGAACCAGGAGCCGGGATGTTTAGCTTTCGCCCAGAAAGCATCTTCCGGCCAATTGGCCAACAGCTTCTGAAAATTCTCCACCGAACGGTTTGGACTCATGATTGAATGAAGGTGATCATGGCCGCGGTTCGAACTGGGTGGCTCGGCGTTCAATTTCGTTACTCCAGACAGCGATACCTCCAACGTATGTGTCCGCAGTCGCGATAGCCGTAAACGTGGGCTCGGCTTCGAGATATTGTCTCACAGGAACGTATTTCGGTTTTGGGTTGGCATCATGCCAGCATATTGCGCCCGCTTTAGTGAGAATTGAAGCGGCAAGAGCCGTGTCCGCAGAGACCCCCTCAGGCGAATGATCTCCATCAATAAGCACGAATTCAAACGGACCATGCTTTCGAATGAGAGAGCGGCTGTTGATAGTATGGGAGTCGCCAATAATCTGCACAAATCGAGATCGTCGCGCGGCGCTCACTTCGGTGCCAATTTGGTCGGCTGGTAATTCAGAATTGTTATACTGCTTTGTACCGTCATCGTTCACATACGCGATCGAAATTAATTTGCTCCTTCGCAACAACGATAGACAGAAGTCGGCCGTGACGCCCATGTACGTACCTATCTCGAAAATATTCTTCGGCCTCGTGGCAAGCAGAACCACTCCCAGTGCATAATAATCATTCTCATGCATCATGCCGTTTGCTTTCTGCGCCGAAAATGAAGCGGCGCGCATGACACGAACCTTCTCGGAAGGGTCGAGCTGGAAAAAACTGGCAAAATCGGGGACTCTTATCAGCATGCTGGCGAAGGATATCCGGCGTTTGAGGTGGCGCCCCCCTGCTGAGTTTACCCTTGCCTCAGCACAGCCGCATAATGCTCCACGGCATCCCGCGAAACGGCTTGCGAATTGGCCAGATGATGAATGCAATGAGACGCGAGATCATACGAACCGTAGCAAAAGTGAGCGACAATCGCGAGATGCTTAAGCTGCTCCGCGCTCATCTTTTCCGGCTTCAAGAAGTCACGGACATACACCATATCGGCCTCCAGTAGCTGATTTAAACCCTGATATGGCTTATCGACAAAAAACGGATGTATCATTCTTCGTTTAATCGCGGCAAATGAATGAGGCACAAATCCGAGAGTACGCAACTCGAAATCGATGTCACTAAATAGTGGCTGATCTTTGTAGAGGGGAATGAATGATATTTCTGTCTGAACTGCGATTGCCTCCTTTAGGCGATTTCGGCCACTTCTGAAAATATTGAGCTCAGAACCTTGGACATCTATTTTCAAAAAATCAATTGATGGGATTTCTTTGATCTCGTCGAGACGATAGGTCTGTACTGTAATTTGCCGAACAACTTGTCCCCAATCCAGGAAACCTGGGAAGTGTGCCAGGCTGTGACGATCAGGCGTCAATATGCTGGTCATGCCGCTTGCACTGCATATGTTTAGGGTTGCTTGCTCTCCGTCTCCAACCGCATAAGGCAAATAGAATTCCAAGTCGCTTTTTTGGCTATTCAGACTGTCGAGTGCATCTAATTGTGGTTCAAACCCGACGACGCGGCATAATCGGTTTTCCAACAGCCGCTTGTATGGAGGATCACCACCAATTGGATTGGCTCCGATGTCGATGACATTTGTCAGTCGAGAGGGTTGCAGGAGCTCGATGAGTTTATCGGTCATTTGCAATCCAGGCGGGGAGAAGCTGAAAAGCGGGCATATCGCGTGCAGCCTACCGCGGTTGGCTGAGGGCTGCTAATGTCCACTGGGTCACGAGCTGGCCTCGCGTCAGGTCCACGCATGCCCGCCAAGCCCCGATAACTGCCGTCGAAACGGACTGAGGGCTCGGCAGTCAAGGCCAATAACGGCCATCAAGCTGCAGAGTTGGCCCGGAGTTCCGCCAATGCTACCTTGCCCGCACGGGTAGCTTCCGACATTGTTTCAAAAAATTCAGACTGTCGGACCGGCTTACTCTTTCCCGCCGCGTAAATTTCCCATCGCCACGATTTTGGCGGATGCCCCCTATTTTTGATAGCGAGGCTATAATCAATCGGACTGAATGATGAGACCGTTTCCATCCGAGTGCTATTGAGATGCTGTCTGGCAATCGACAAACCCGGAATAGGCACGCCGCAGCGTCGACTCGCATTCCTCCGCACGCTGCCGCGCCCTTTCAGAACCCCAGCACCACAGAATTTCACGTAAGTCCCGAATGGCGACATCGACTGCAGTCGCCAAGTCAATCTCGCCATCAGTGCCATCGTCCATGCGATAGTCGCTGAGCCTTAGTATTTCGGCGCCCACGCTTCACTCCCGAATCAATCCACCTGCAGAATGCAGGCCAGCGGTTAACGAGCCGTGATCTGGCAGGGACTCGAATGGTCCTGTGCCAATGGCGCAATGGCACCTGGCACCTGGCACGGCCTCAACACGGACAAATGCATCGAGGCCACAGCGCGTTGTTGGCGGGCGCTTGGCCGAAAATCAGCGCTGGACCTTGAGGTTTTCTGCTGACGTTTTGCCCTTATTCGCGACCTCCTCGTATTCGACGACCTGCCCTTCATTGAGACCGCTCAGGCCGGCTCTCTCGACCGCCGAGATGTGGACGAAAACATCTTTGCCGCCGCTCTGCGGCTGAATGAAACCGTAGCCTTTTTGCGAATTGAACCACTTCACGGTACCTTTAGCCATCAAATCACCTCCGATAAATCAGTGTCCAACGTCATACCGAAGCGCCTGCTCGGTGTCATCAACTACCGATTATATTGCACCGGCAAGATGAGTACAGGAAAAATCATTGCCAATGGAATCGGCTCGGCTCCACAACAGGTTATGTCGTGGCATGTTTTGCCTCCCCGCCGGGCCTGCCAGGCAGCCGATTTCGCTATGAACACCGGCGGTGGGGCCGCCGAATTTTCATAGCGGAATCCGCCCCCACTGACGAAATCGGCCTGAGCGGGCAGTGTCGACGTCAGCCAAATTCAGGGCTCTGCGCGAACCGTATCCTCTCGGTCAAAGCACTGAGCCGCGGAGAACGTGGTATCGAAGAGCGCCGGCCTGATGGGCATCCCGAGAGTCCAGAGCCTGATCGAAATCAAGGCCCCACGCCGTTTCTCGGGGACCAACGGGCCGACAGGAGAATACGACCGCATTGTCGGTGGCGGAGGGAGTGTCCTAGGACTGTAGTCCGTCACGCTCCAGGGGACTCCGTCCCGCTCCATAAGTGCCCGCCGCATCGGCGCTACTAGTCCGCCCGACTCCACGCAAGTCCGCCAAAGTGCGACGTAATCCTGACCTTATTTGTGGGTAACATTGTTGGTCGGAAGGTTCGAATCCCAGTTAATCACGAGGGTGTAATGCGTACCATCAACAACTTGCGGCCGACTTTGTTGGACCGGCTGCCTCCGGGTCTGCACCACGACGGCCGCGGGTTGTATCTGCAAATATCAAACAAAAACGGCGGTCGGTCTTGGGTGCTGCGCTACATGGTCAACGGCAAGGCCCGGACCATGGGCCTAGGCTCCGCGGTCGACGTGCCCCTCGCGGTTGCACGCCGGAGGCGCGACGCCTTACGTGAGCGGATTGCGGCCGACGTCGATCCGATCGACGTGCGGCGCAAGGAGCGCCAAGCGGCCAAGGTCGAAGCGGCCAAGTCGGTCACGTTCAAAGAGGCTGCCGAGCGGTACATCACGGCGAACGAGGCTGGCTGGCGAAACGCTAAGCACGCCGGGCAATGGCGAGCAACGCTCGAAACCTACGCCTATCCGGTGTTCGGTGACCTGCCCGTCCAAGCCGTCGATACGGCCCTGGTCGTCAAGGTCCTAGAGCCGATCTGGGCCACCAAGACGGAAACCGCGCTGCGCGTCCGTATGAGGATCGAGGCAGTGCTTAATTGGGCAACGGTGCGTGAGTTTCGGAGCGGCGACAATCCGGCGCGATGGCGCGGCCACCTTGATCATTTGCTCCCGAAAGCAAACAGGGTGCGAAAGGTCGAGCATTTTGCCGCGCTGCCGTACTCCGATCTGCCCGCGTTCTTCGCCGACTTGTCAAAGCGGAGCAACATCTCGGCCAAGGCCATGACCTTCGCCATCCTGTGCGGCAGCCGCAGCATGGAGGTTCTCCTTGCGACGGTGGGTGAGTTCAATTTCGAAGATGCAATTTGGACAGTGCCCCGCGATCGAACAAAGAGCGGGCGCGAGCATCGGGTACCGCTGAACAGAGCGGCGCTGGACCTTTTGCGCAGCCTGAATCTCGGCAAAGATCCGAACACGCTCGTATTTCCAAACGCGGCCGGCAGACCCCTCTCCGAAAATGCCATGCGCCAATATTTGCAGCAGGACATGAAGCGAGAGGGCCTCACGGTCCACGGCTTCCGGTCGACGTTCAAAGACTGGGCGCGCGAGAGCACCAACTTCGAGCGTGAGGTGGTCGAGGCAGCGCTCTCGCACGTGATCGGCGACAAGACCGAGGCGGCTTACGCGCGGGGCGACGTGCTCGACAAGCGACGCAAGCTGATGGACGTGTGGGCTAAATACTGTATTTCCGGCACACCGACAGCCGAGAGTGATAATATTGTGGTCCTTCGCCAACAGCCGGGGCGCTAGGCCCAATGCCTTCTTCAATTGAACCTCAGACTTGGGTCGCCATCTATGCCGCGATCGTATCAACGGCGGCGGTGGCTCTTGAGGTCCGCCGCTGGTTCGAGTCTGGACCAAGATACAAGATCAAGCTCATTCCTAATGGAATGGTGATCGGAGGAGGAGATGACACCGATGAGGAGAATTTGGTTA
>Ga0265339_10000091_pt1 | contig 75937 bp, 69 predicted proteins | sample 4CB219metaG_FD_202085 | JGI IMG/M metagenome (GOLD analysis project Ga0265339, IMG submission 202085) | Rhizosphere microbial communities from Carex aquatilis grown in University of Washington, Seatle, WA, United States - 4-CB2-19 metaG | ecosystem: Host-associated > Plants > Roots >... | reverse complement strand
GGATCGTCGGCTTCCCGCCCGGCGGCGCGACCGACATTATCGCGCGCCTCATGGGCCAATGGCTGTCGGAGCGGCTCGGCCAGTCGTTCGTCATCGACAACCGGCCGGGTGCCGGCAGCAATATCGGACCGAAGCCGTCACGCATGCGCCCGCCGACGGCTATACGGTGCTGATGATGAGCGCCGCGCAGCCGATCAACGCCACGCTTTACGAGCATCTCAACTACAATTTCATCCGCGATATCGCGCCCGTCGCGAGTATCAGCCGCGAGCCCAACCTGATGGTGGTGCACCCGTCGGTTCCGGCCAAGACGGTCCCCGAGTTCATCGCCTACGCCAAGGCCAATCCGGGCAAGCTGACGATGGCGTCGTCCGGCAACGGCACTATCGTCCACGTCAGCGGCGAGTTGTTCAAGATGATGACCGGGGTGAGCATGCTGCACGTGCCGTATCGCGGCGCGGGACCGGCGGTGGTTGACCTGATGGCCGGCCAAGTGCAGGTCATGTTCGCAACCATGCCGTCGTCGATTGCATATGTCCGGTCCGGCAAGCTGCGCGCGTTGGCGGTGACGTCGGCGGCGCGCTCAACGGCCTTGCCCGAGGTGCCGACGGTCGCGGAATTCGTGCCGGGCTACGAGGCGAGCGCGGTCTACGGCATGGGCGCACCGAAGGCGACGCCGCCCCAAATCGTCGACACGCTCAACCACGCGGTCAACGCCATCCTCGGCGACGCCAAGGTGCAGGCGCGGCTCGCCGATCTCGGCGGCACGGCGCTTCCCGTCTCGCCGGCCGAGTACGCCAAGATCCTCGCCGAGACCACCGAGAAATGGGCCAAGGTGATCCAGGCGGCGCACATCAAGGTGGATTGAGCTGGAACGTTCGAATCTCCAGGTGATCGCTTCGCCCCAGGCTAATCGGTCAGAGCGGACGATTCCAGTTTGGCGAGTTCTGCCTGAGCTTGGGCAATCGTCTTCATCTGTTTTCTTATCAGCGTTGGCGTAATTCGCTTTGTGGGTCGGTCGACGTTTGTGAGATACACATTCCCAACGCTATAGATGATGCCCTTCTTCCTCAACTGAGCGAGCGCACGCAGCACGTTTGTTCGTGGAATACCAAAAAACCAGGCAGCGGGCATTGTGACGCGATGGATCATTCGCACCGTTATCAGCGATACCAGCCACGTCCGTTCATGGCCGACTTTCGGACATCATACCATCCAGCTTGCATCGATCAGGCAATCGCCGGGTACTCATGAGGCCGCGTCCCGACGTTCAGCCTGGGGCGGCGCCGCCGCGCTCGATGCTCAAAAGCCCGGCCAGACCGGCCGCTTCGATGACCTCGGCCACCGCGTCAACCGGATTTAGCAGGACAAAGCGCCCGCCTCGCCGCCGGATCGCCTTGGACGCCGCCACCAGATAACGCAGACCCATCGAGGCAATGAAGGTAACGCCCGCCATATCCACTGAAAGATCGTGCTTGCTGCCCGAAAGCGTGGCGAGAGGAAGGGCGACGGCTTCCGCACCGGAAATGTCGAGACGGCCGGTCAATCTCATCGTTGCCGCCGATCCCGCATCATGAACATCGATTTTCATGGGCTCCCCCAGAGAGTGAGGCCGAAAGCGATGTTACGGTTTTTTGACAGCCCACCTCAACCGGGCAAGGAAGCCGCTTCGATCGAACGCCGCGACCTACGCAAAGCCGATGCGACTGGACCGAGCGCTGTAAAAGAAAGTCCGAACGCTCGTAAGTCTAGCTCGCCTTCTTGCGCCCCGTGCGCGCACGGGACGTTCGCTTTGCCGGCTTTGCCGATTTTTTGGTCGGTCGCTTGCGGCCGGCGGCATGGGCCGCCGCGGGTCGTTCCGGCGTCAGTCCGCCCTTGGCATTTTTGACCTTGGCGCGCGTGAGCTGCCATCCCTTCCAGTTGATGTCGAAGACGATGCCGTTGGGATCGCGAAATTTGCGCTCAAAGCCTTCATCCTCCGGCGCGCCCAGATCGTAGAAGAACTTCCCGCCCGCCTGCTCGATCTTTTCCTGCTGCTCGGGCAGGTGGTCGCACTGGAAGCCGAAATGGTGGATCCCGGTCCAGCCCTTTGGCACGCCGGACCCCTCCTCGCCCTTGTATTGCAGCAGCGCCAGATTGATCTCGCCGTCACTCATGTAGCAATTGAAGGCGGTCTTGCCTTCCTTGATTTCAGTGCGCTTGAGCCCAAACGCCTTCTCATAGAAGTCGGCGGTCTCCTTGATGTCCTTGACGCAAAGCGCGATGTGACGGATGCGAGCGGCCATGACGGGTCCTCCTTTGGAGAGGGCGAGTGTCCTCAATCGGGATTTCCAAGTCAATTCGAAGTCTTTCGTGGGCGGGCTCGTTGTCGAAATTCGGCGATGAAATTAAGCACGGCCGCTCGATGCCCGCCTGGCTTGCCATCGCGGCTTTTTCCGAGCGTGTAGTGAGGCGCTAGCCTATCCTTGCCCGCCTGCGCAGCAGAGGAGGACGGCATGAGGATCGCTCAACAGATTCTACCCGTTGATTCGTTTGAAAACGTCCGCTGCCTCAGCACTTTAGCAGACAAAACCAAAATCATGGCGGCCGTGCCACAATCTTCGCGCCGCGAATCAAACAAACAGCGAAAAAAGAGTCTCGTCAGATCAGAGGGATGGCGTGCGTCTGCGGAATTTCTTGAAATCGTGCCGCGCGGTGAACTAAAAGAAATCATCTCGCTCGTTCGAAGGGACGTCAACCGGTGACGGCCGATTGATGCGAGCGGGAGCGGTGCCTGGGATGGGGTTCGTAACCTCATTTCGAGGCGGTTCGGAAACTCGCCCGGCCTGTCATGACGCAGGTTTGCCGGGAGCTGGCTGCCCGGGTGGCGGACGGAGTCGCATCCGTTGGCGCTGCCATGAAGCGCGGGACCGGACTGAGCCTTAGGCCGAGAGGCCTTTGGCGAGAGCCGCGGTAGAGCGCCGGAAGGCGAGCGCGCCCCCTCCCTAACCCTCCCCCGCGAGGGAAAAAGAGGAAGGCGCGCGCCGCGAACCCGCCCGGGCGGCAACGCTCGGATGGCGCGGAGCGGTCTCTCAGTACGCGCCTTTCGGCGCTCCGCCTCCCTTATGTGTTTGGAGGCTCTTGTTCGTGCCGTGCAAATAGCTCGGGCGTCAAAAACACGCCGCGAGAACGGGAAGGTGTGTCCTTTCCCGCTCTCCGCGGGCAGGGAGAGAGAGACATTCGCATGTCCGCCCGGCACCGGGGGCTGCCGTATTTGCAATCCTTGGCCTCTTGTAGTCGGCGTCAGGCGGTGTGAAAGTTTTGCAAGCGCGACAGAGAATTGGCTCGGGATAGCCGGCCAAAACGACGGTCCAGGAGACAACAACCATGCATGAAGTCACCGGCGATCACTGGCACGAACCGGATGGACTGAAGAACGCGGGCTACGGCGCCTGGAAGCGGCCCAACACACCCTACGACGACTACATGGAAGCGCAGGGCATTCCGATTTTCCGCGGCATCGGCGTGCGCCGGGTGCAGGACATGCCGCTCAAGCCGTGGGCACGGATGGGCGGCAAAGGCACCTTCATCCAGCTCTACGGCACCGAGGGCAAATGGGGCTGCTACGTCGTCGAGGTGCCGGCGGCGGGCGCGCTCAATCCCGAAAAGCACATGTACGAAGAGATCATGGTGGTGGTCGAAGGCCGCGGCACCACCGAGATCTGGTCCGACGGGCAGGCCAAGCCGCACACCTTCGAGTGGCAGCGCGGCTCGATGTTCTCGATCCCGCTCAACACCAATCACCGGATCATCAACGCGGCGTCGAGTCCGGCCCTGATCCTGGTCGCCTCGACGGCGCCCAACGTCATGAACATCTTCCGCGACAGCGACTGGATCTTCAATTGCGCCAACACCTTCCCGTCGCGCTTCGACGGCGCCGCGGACTTCTTCAAGGCCAAGGACGACATCGTGCCCGATCCGCTGCGCGGGCTCGCTTTGCGCAAATCGAACTTCATCCCCGACATCATGAACGCCGACCTCTATCTCGATAACCGGCGCTCACCCGGCTACACGCGCGTCGAGCCGCACATGGCCAACAACGTGTTCTACGGCTTCGTCGGCGAGCACAAGACCGGCCGCTATTCCAAGGCGCACGCCCACATGTCGGCGGCGGTACTCGTCTGTCTCAAGGGCAAAGGCTACACCTATACGTGGCCGCGCTCCGAAGGCATGACGCCGTGGAAGGACGGCAAGACGCAGAACATCTACCGGCAGGATTATGAGCCGGTCGGTCTCGTCACCGCGGCGCCTTACGGCGGCGACTGGTTCCACGCCCATTTCGGCATCTCGAAGGAGCCGCTGCGGCTGATCGGCTGGTACGGTCCCAATAATCACCGCAAGGACAAGGCCGGCGTGCCGGGCGAGAAGGACACCGACGAAGGCGCGATCGACGTCACCGAGGGCGGCACCGCCATCCCGTACTGGCTGGAGGATCCGTTCCTGCGCAAGGAATACGAGGAGACCCTCGCGAAGGAAGGCGTCAAATCGCAGATGGGCGACGAGCTCTACCAGGCTCCGCCCGGCTATCGCGCCGCTGCTGCTGAGTGAAGGCGCGAATGAGCCGATCCCGTCATCCTGAGGTGGCGGCCGAAGGCCGCCCTCGAAGAATGTACGGCCCGGGCCGTCGCCCTCGCGAAATCGGCTTTTGCCGATTTCGAACTTTACCCGTCCAAGTCGGCGACAGCCGGCTTGGTTGGCTAGGCGCTTTGCGCCGAGCACCTCAGGGTGACGGGACATGGCGACGCGCGATCCTTCTGTGTTGTTTGCTTCTCGCGTCAGGTAACGCCGCACACGCCGACGACGCCGCCTCGTTCTTCGCCGGCAAGACGCTGCGCATCATCGTGGGCCTGCCGCCGGGCGGCAGCGCCGACGCCTATGCGCGGCTGGTGCAGCGCCATCTGCCGGCGCATCTGCCCGGGGCGCCGTCGATCCTGGTGCAGAACGTGCCGGGCGCCGGCGGCATGAAGTCGGTGGCGTATCTGGAAACCTTGCCGGCCGACGGCACCGCGCTGGCGACCTTGAGCTCCGGCCTGTTGACCGAAGCCATCACGGCGCCCGGCCACGTCACCACCGATTTCCGCCGGCAAAACTGGATCGGCAATGTCAGCGAAGATGCGCGCGTCTGTTACGTCTGGCATACGACCGGCGTGAGTAACTGGCAGGACTTCCTGGCGCGCAAGCAGGTGGTGTTTTCCGCCTCAGCCCCTGGCACCGCCGGCTATGTCGATGCCGCCATGCTGCGCGATCTGTTCGGCGTGCATCTGCGGCAGATCAACGGTTATCCGGGCAGCGCCGAGATGCGGCTCGCGGTCGAGAAAGGCGAGGTTGACGGCAGTTGCGGCGGCTGGACCGCGATGCCCGACAACTGGCTCAGCGAATACAAGATCAACGTCATCGTGCGGCTGTCGCCGACGCTCGTTCCCGGCATGGACAACAGCGTGCCCTTCGCCGGCGACCTGGTGAAGAGCGAGCGCGAGCGCGCGATTTTCGATTTTCTGGTGGCGCCGGAAAAGCTCGGCCGGTTGTTCATGGCGTCGGAGCGCGTGCCGGCCGATCGGGTCGCCATGTTGCGCCGTGCGTTCGATGCCATGGTGGCCGATCCGGCGTTCCGGCAAGACGCCGGCAAGATACGCCTCACCGTCACGCCGATGAGCGGCGCGAAGGTGACGCGCGAGATCGGCGCGCTCTACGCCACGCCGCCCGACGTGGTCGCAAAAGCCAAAACAATCGCCGCGGAATGAATAACTCGGCGAACCTCATCCTGAGGCGCGAGCGAAGCGAGCCTCGAAGGATGCTGCTCAGGTGCTCGGGCCACGTCCTTCGAGGCTCGCCCTGCAGTCGCGCACCTCGGGACGAGGATGGCGAAATTTCAATGCACCACGATTGTCGTCGCGCCCATGCCTTCCCGCTCGACCAAGCCAAACAGAGCAGCGGCGTTCGCGGGCTGCAGCCGCACGCAGCCATGCGACACCGGACGGCCGAGCCACGCGGTCTCGTAGGTACCGTGAATGGCGATGCCGCCGCGGAAAAAGATCGAGTGCGGCATCGGCGAGTTATGGTATTTGCGCGAGAACCAGCGCGCCGCGAGCCGTTGCGGATGATAGACACCGCCCGGCGTCGGCAGGGCGCGGCGACCGGTCGATACCCGCCAGTCGTAGCGTGGTACGCCGTCGACGACGACCTGCATGGTCTGCGTCGCGCGGTCGATGCGCACGACGATTGCCGCATTGGCACGATCTGCGGTGAAGAAGGAGACGAACAGCGCGGAGGTGAACAGCGCGGACGGCAACAGCGCGGACCTGGCGACCGCGCACAGCAAGCGACGCATTGCAACCCTCTCATGCCCTCGCCGTGCCCGCCGTTGCATGTGCGCCGTCACCGGCAGGTTGTAAAGCAAACAACGCGGCGAGAGTTAATCGCCGCGGACATTTTTGTTTTTGAATCGATCGGCCGCGCCTGGCGCCGCCGGTGTAACACCGTCGTCCTTTCGGCCGTCATCAATTCACCGAAGTTATTTGGTTAAAATCGAACGATGCCGACCTTCGATCTGTTGACCATCGGTCACTCCAACATACCGGCCGACCGTTTCATCGGCCTGCTGCGCGGCGCCGGCGCGAACGCCATCGCCGACGTGCGCTCCACGCCGGCGTCGCGGCGCTTTCCGTGGTTCGCCAAAAACAACCTCGCGGCCCGTCTGCAACAGGAAGGCATGGCTTATCTGCCGTTCGGCGACACGCTCGGCGGCCGGCCCCGCGAGGCCGGTCTCTATCGCGACGGCGTTGCCGATTACGAGGCAATGGCCAAGCGTCCGGAATTCCGCTCGGGCCTCGACCGCCTGTGCGCCGCCGCGACAAGGCACTGCGTCTGCCTGATGTGCGCCGAACGCGAACCGCTCGATTGCCACCGCTGCCTGCTGGTGACCCGCGCACTCGCCGAGCGCGGGATCGGCGTCGGTCATATCCTGCATGACGGCACCGTGACGCCGCACGCCGCCATCGAGCGGCAGCTCTTGGCGGATTACGGCGAGGGCGACGATCTGTTCAGCACTGGACAGAGCGACCGACTCGCGGCAGCGTATCGACGCCGCGCCCGTGCGGTCGCGTATCGGGCGAAGGCGGTTTCTTCGGGGGCGAACGCAGCAGCGGAGACGAGATAATGTCCGTCCTGTTTCGCGCCTTGATCATCGCATTCGCAACCGGGATCGGATCGGCGCTGGCCACCGGGCTGGAGGCCGGGCGGGCCGCCTCGACGGTGGATACGACGCCGCCCGGGACGCTCAATCCCAAGCCGCTGCCGCCGCTCGCCCATCCGGATGCCAAGGATACGCCGGCCAAGGAATTGTTTGCCCGCAAGCTGACGCCGTATCCCGGCCCGGCGCGCGCCATTGGCGGGTATGCGGACGGCTGCATGGAAGGCGCGGAGCAATTGCCGATCACCGGGCCGACCTGGCAGGTGATGCGGCTGTCGCGCAATCGCAACTGGGGCAATCCGGAACTCATCAAGTTCATCGGCCGGCTTGGCAAGAACGCCAAGAAGGCCGGCTGGAACGGACTGTTAATCGGCGACATGGCGCAGCCGCGCGGCGGCCCGATGATTTCCGGCCACGCCAGCCATCAGATCGGCCTCGATGCCGATATCTGGCTGACGCCGATGCCGGACCACGTGCTGACGCGCGAAGAGCGCGAGATGGAAGGCGCCGTCAACATGGTCGACCCCAGCGGGCTCGACGTCGATCACAAGCTATGGACGCCGACACGCACCGCTTTGCTCAAGGCCGCCGCCGAAGATCCAAAGACCGTGCGCATCTTCGTCAATGCGGCGATCAAAAAGGAAGCCTGCGCCGAGGCCGGAACGGACCGCGCCTGGCTCGCCAAGCTGCGGCCGTGGTGGGGCCACGCCGAACATTTTCACGTCCGGCTCGTCTGTCCGCCCGACAGCCCGCAATGCAAGGCGCAGCCGCCCGTGCCGGCGGGCGACGGCTGCGGCCACGCGCTCGACTATTGGTTCAAGCCGGGCGTCCTGCATCCGGCACCGCCGAAGGTGCCGCCCCCGCCAAAGCACATGATGACGCTTGCGGCGCTGCCTCCGGCGTGTCGCGCCGTCGTCAACGCACCGTGACGCTACGCACCGCCGAACAAGGTGGACTGCGCACTCATCGCGATGAACGTCAGCGCACAGGCGAATGCGACGATCAGCGCGGCAAAGCCGAGCAGATTTTGTTGCGGCGTTTTTGTCATGAAGGGCAGACCGGCGATCAAAATATAGACGCCGTAAAAGCCTGACAGCATGAGAAAGCGCAGGCCCGGCAGCAGCATAAAAACACCGGCCAGCCAGAGCGGCATCATGGAATAGACCGCGAGGTTGAGCGCGCGGGCGAAATTCCGTCGGCCGCCGAACAGCGGCGCTGCGATCGCGGTGACGAGCCCTAGCAGCAGCACAACGGCAAAGCTCGCCACGTAGCTGAAGAAAGCCGCCGCGAGACCATCCAAAATCGGAGCCCGCACCTCGCCTTTGCCGTGCGCGACGACGCCGATAATGCAGGCGCCGAGAAACCCGCAAACCGCCGGCACCAGCGCCAGCGGCGCGACGGTGCCGATCAAAAGCGCAACCGGATCGCCCGGCTCATGCTCGATCCGCGCCCACTCGGCAAACGGATCGGTGAGAATGCCGATGACGCGCCAAATACCTCTCATGACGCAAGCTACGCGGCGGCGCGGATCAGCGCCGCGCCTTTTTCGGCGATCATCATGGTCGGCGCATTGGTGTTACCCGACGTGATCGCCGGCATCACCGAGGCGTCGACGACGCGCAGTCGTTCGACCCCGGCGACGCGAAGTTCGGCGTCGACCACCATCATCGGGTCGCTGGGCAGCCCCATCTTGGCGGTGCCGACCGGATGAAAGATCGTGGTGCCGACATCGCCCGCGGCCTTGATCAGCGCCGCCTCGTCATTATCCGGCACCGACGCGCCCGGCAGATATTCGGCGGGATGATATGGAGCCAGCGCCTGTTGCGCGGCAATGCGACGGGTGAGCCGGATCGCGGCGGCGGCGATGCGGCGGTCTTGATCCGTCGAAAGATAATTCGGCTGGATCAGCGGCGCATCGGCAGCATCACTTGAACGCAGCCGCACCGAGCCTCGGCTGGTCGGCCGCACGTTGGCGACGCTTGCGGTGAAGGCCGGGAAGGTGTGCAGCGGATCGCCGAACTTGTCGAGCGACAGCGGCTGCACGTGATACTGCAGATTGGCGCGCTCCTGATCCGGATCCGAGCGCGTGAACAGGCCGAGCTGTGATGGCGCCATGGTCAACGGGCCGCGCCGGAACAGCGCATATTCCATCAGCATGCGGGTGAGACCGAGCGGCGCGTAGTAGCGCTCGTTGAGCGTCGGAATGCCGTCGACCTTGTAGATCATGCGGAGCTGCAAATGGTCCTGCAGGTTGGCGCCGACGCCTGGACGGTCGGCCACGACTGCGATGCCGCGCTCGCGCAGCTGCTCGGCCGGGCCCACGCCGGACAGCAGCATGAGCTGCGGCGAACCGATCGCCCCTGCGGCCAGAATGACTTCGCCGCGGCATCGTGCAGAGCGCGTTTCGCCGCTCTGCCGCCAGCGCACACCAAGGGCGCGGCGTCCGTCGAACATGACGCTTTCGACCAGACAGCCGGTTTCGAGCCGGATGTTGCCACGCTTGAGCGCCGGCTTGAGAAAAGCACTCGCCGCAGACCAGCGCCGCCCGCGCTTCTGGTTGACGTGGAAGGCGCCGCAACCCTCGTTGTCGCCGGTGTTGAAGTCCCTAATCGATTTGACGCCGGCTTGCGCCGCGGCGGCGCGGAAGGCGTCGAGCAGATCCCAGCTCACGCGCGGCGGCTGGATTGGCAATTCGCCATCGGTGCCGTATTTGTCGGCGTCGCCGAGGAAATGATTTTCGTGGCGCTTGAAATACGGCAGCACATCATCCCAGCCCCAGCCAGCGAGCCCGAGCTGACGCCAATGATCATAGTCGGCCGACTGCCCCCGCATGTAGATCATGGCGTTGATCGACGACGAGCCGCCGATCGCCTTGCCGCGCGGATAGTTGAGCGCCCGGCCGTTAAGGCCCGGCACCGGTTCGGTCTTGAAGCACCAATCCGAGCGAGGATTGCCGATGGCGAACAGATAACCGACTGGAATGTGGAACCAGATCCAGTTGTCCGGGCCGCCGGCTTCGAGCACGAGCACGCGGCTTTTCGCGTCGGCGGACAGCCGATTGGCCAACAGACACCCGGCCGAACCCGCTCCCACGATCACGTAGTCGTATTCACCGTCGATCGGCTTCGCCTGCGCCATTCCTCCCCTTGCCTTCCCTCGCCGCTTTTTCCGCCGCTTGACGCAAGATAGCACGCCGCGGCCGCAAGCGCGTCAAGCCGGAATGAGAGTGAAACTTTGCGGCAAACCTTCGCGGCCGGCGAAGCGAGACATAAGCAATGACATGCTGTCCGCCGAAACCGCGGCGGACTATGCTTTGCGCGATGGATTCCTGGCAATCGCCGTCAGCGACGGCAAGGCACGCGACTGCGCTGGGCGTAGCGTGCGGCGCCGGTTCTGCCTTGTTCTGGGCGTTCGGTTTCGTCGCCGCGCGACATGGCGTACTGGCCGGCATGTCGCCGCTCGTGCTGGCGCTGCACCGCTTCATCTGGCCCGGCCTCGCGCTGCTTCCGCTCGTTGCACGCTCGGGCTTCGGCGATCTCGGCGGCCTGGGCTGGCGCCGCGGCATCGCGCTGACGGCATTCGGCGGCCTGCCGCTCGCGCTGTGGAGCTACATTGGCTACGTCTATGTGCCGCTCGGCCACGGCAGCGTCATTCAGCCGTCGTGCGCCGCTGTCGGCGGCCTCGTGCTGGCGCATTTCATTCTCAAGGAAGCGTTGCCGCCTCGCCGCCTCGCCGGCGCGCTGACTATTGTGCTGGGTCTTGTGGTGATCGGCTCCGAGGCATTGCGCACGATGGGCCATCAAGGGCTGTTTGGCGATCTGCTCTTTGTCGCCGCCGGCAGCTCATTCGCGGTGTTCGGCATGCTGCTGCGGCTGTGGCGGGTCGCACCGATGCATGCGGCCGCGATAACGAGCGTGCTGTCGCTCGCCGGCCTACCGATTTTGTTGTTCGCTTACGGCAATCTCATCGCCGCTGGATTTGCTGAGAATCTGCTGCAGGCGGTCGTGCAAGGCATTTTTGCCGGGCCGGCCGCGATCTATCTCTACACCCGCGCCGTGGTGCTGCTCGGCGCCGGGCGCGCCGCGCTCTATCCGTCGCTGGTGCCGCCATTCTCGCTCGTCATCGGCGTTCTGACGATTGGCGAGGTGCCGAGCTTGTCGCAGCTCATTGGCCTCACGGTCGTGGTCATCGGCTTTCGGCTGACGCAGACGAGGTGAGCCGTCATTCCGGCCGAGCGAAGCGAGAGCCGGAATCCATAATCGCAGGCGTCGCGGACGCGCGCAGAGCGTTAAACCGGCGGACCTGCGGCTATGGATTCCGGGTTCGCCGTTTCACGGCGCCCCGGAATGACGATTACTCCGGCCCCGCATACTTGCCCGCCGTGTGCGGGAACATCGACTTGACGATCTTAAAGCGCGAGATGTCGACCGTCGCGTCCATGTGCAGGAAAATCGCGGCGTCGCGGAACAATTTCTCCACGCCGAAATCCAGCATGGCGCCGTTGCCGCCGTGCAGTTCGAGCGCGTGCTGCGCCACTTTGAGGATTTCCTCCGAGGCGAACACCTTGGCCATGTTGCACAGTGTATCGGCATCGGGCGCGTTGTCGTCGACGGCCTTCGATGCGCGATCGAGCAGCGCGCGCACCGCTTCGATCCGTGTCGCCATGTCGGCAAGCCGGAGCGCCACCGCCTGGTGCTTGATCAGGATGCGGCCGCCCTGGACGTAGTTCTGCACATAGTCGGACGTGACCTCGAAGGCACGCACGCCGACGCCGAGATTCTTGGCCGCCTGAATGATCTTGCCCGGGCGGAAATACACCGCGGCCTTGCCGAGCGCATCGCCCTCGACCAACAGATGATCCGCAGGCACGCGCATATCCTCGAACACCAGTTCGCCGTTATTCATGAACCGGCAGCCGATGGTCTCGTTACAGCGCGCGATGGTGAGTCCCGGCGTGCCGCGCGGCACCAGGAAACTCGACGTACCCTGCACCATGCCGACGGCCGGATTGGTGTTGGCGTAGACCACGAACAGGCCGGCGTCGTAGCCGTTTGAGATGAACTGCTTGCGACCGTTGATCACCCACTCGCCGTTCTGCTTCACCGCGCGTGTCGCCATCGCGGCTTCCGGCACGTTGTAGGGCAGCCAGCGGTCGGAAGCCCCGCGCGGCTCGGTGAGGCAGTGTGCCAGCAGAAACCGCGGGTCGTCGATCAGCCGCTTGAACCATTTTTCCTGCAAATGCCGCGGCGCCAGGTTGCGAAGGAGCACCGCGACCTTCCAGTTCTGCACCAGCTTGTCGGCGAGGCCGGAATCGCCGCGCGCGATCTCCTCGGCGATCAGCGCGAAGGTCTGCACTTCGCTGGCGCGGTCGAGCTCGATGCCGCCGAACTCTTCCGGCACCCCGAGCGTGCGGATGCCGACCTTCTCGGCGCCCTGCAGGATTTCGGGCGGCAGCCGATCTTCCGGCGTCATCATCCATTCGCGCTTCCAGTCGCCGCGAATGAACGGAATGACAACATCGTCGACGAAATCGCGGCACGACTGCCGCATCAGTTTCTGTTCTTCGGAGAGATGGCTCGACATTGCAGCTTCCTCGCGCTCGTCATGCCCGGCTTCATGCCGGGATCCACGTCTTTCGCGCCGCCGAGCGTAAAGACGTGGATGGCCGGGACAAGCCCGGCCATGACGATCGCGGCAAGTCACGCCGCCTTGCGGGTCGCCAAAAAATCGCCCATGCGGTCGAGCGCGCGCAGAATATTTTCGGTCGAGTTGGCGTAGGACACGCGCAGATAGCCCTCGCCGAGAATGCCGAAATCCGGTCCGCCGATCAGCGCCACGCCGGCATCGTCGAGCAGCGCATTGGCGAGCGGTTTTGCCTTCCAGCCGGTGAGTTTGACATTGGGAAACGCGTAGAACGCGCCCTTCGGCGTCGCACACGAAATACCGGGCAGCTTGTTCAGCCCGGCGACAACAATTTTGCGCCGCTTGTCGAACTCGGCGACCATCCGGGTGACTTCGTCCTGCGGACCGGTGAGCGCGGCGAGCCCGGCATATTGCGTGGCGGCGTTGACGCACGAATAAAGGTTTACTGCGAGCTTGCGCGCATAGTCGTAGAGCTTGCCCGGCCAGATCGCGTAGCCGAGCCGCCAGCCGGTCATCGCATAGGTCTTCGACCAGCCGTTGAGCAGAATGAGCCGGTCGCGGATCGACGGATACGACAGCAGGCACACATGGGCCTCACCGTCGTAGACCATGTGGTCGTAGATCTCGTCGGACATCACGGCGACATCGGGAAACCTTTCGAGGCCCGCAACCAGCTTGTCGACCTCGGCTTTCGGCGTCACGCCACCGGTCGGATTGGCCGGGGAGTTTATGATGATGAGCCGCGTCCGCGGCGTGATCAGCTTGAGGGTTTCCTCGGCCGAAAACGCAAAGCCGTTCTCCTCGCGGATCGGCACCGGGATCGGGCGCGCGCCGGTATATTCGATCATCGAGCGGTAGATCGGAAAGCCGGGATCCGGATAGAGAATGTCGGCGCCCGGCTCGCCGAACATCAGGATCGACATATACATGGTCGGCTTGCCGCCCGGCATGATCATCACGTCATCGGGCGACACGCCGACGTTGAAGCGCTGATGCAAGTCGGCCGCGACCGCCTCGCGCAGCGGCAGAATACCGACCGCGGGGGTGTAGCCGTGATGGCCGTCGCGCAACGCCTTGACGGCCGCTTCGACGATGAAATCTGGCGTGCGAAAATCCGGCTGGCCGATGCCGAGATTGATGATGTCGCGGCCAGTCGCGGCAAGCTGCGTGGCGCGCGCCAGTACCGCAAACGCGTTCTCTTCGCCGATGCGATCGAATGCGGCGACGGTTTTCAGCATGACCCTCCCCCGGCAGATTTTCGCGGCGGCAGTTCATCCCAATCGCCGCGCAAATGCAAACGGACGCGTAGACCTGCGACATTCTCGCCAAAACAAAGGAGCCCCGGAACGGGTCCGGGGCTCCTGAGCAAAACGGAGGTTCGTTAAAACGACTTAGTAGCCGCGGTCGGTGTCGAACGCTGCGCCGGACTGAACTTGCGCCGCACTGCCGGTCTTGCTGATCGGGTTCGGGTACACGCCCGCCGGATCGTTCGTCCGGTAGTTATAAAGGTTCCGCGACGAAGAATGCCGATACGACTCCTGCGCCAGGGCAGGCGTCGCAAGCAACGCAATGCCGACCGCCGACAGGATCAGTTTGGTATTGAGCTTCATAATTATCCTCATTTGGCTGTGCCCCGTGGCCAGGAACTAATTGCCGATTCTGCACTGCACAAGATACGAAACTGACACGCGTTTCTCACAAAAATGTTATTAAATTCAATGCATTAATGGCCTTTTTATTCTCTGATTTACGGCAAAATGGTGCATTGCAATAGAAAGAGATTCGGCGCGGAACTGCGTTTGTGGCGCAAATCATGCGCCAGGAGGGCGCGGCGGAGAGTTTTTTCGCATCATCAAGGATGCCGGCTTCTCGACGCGTCGCTGCGGCATTAAATCGACATATCTAAGGAACGAGATGCATTGCAGATCCCCGATCTGCGAATAGGGCGGAAGACGATGGCAAAGACTGATCCTTCCAACGGCGTGAAGCCTAATCTGCGTTCGCGATTATGGTTCGACAATCCGGACAATCCGGGCATGACCGCGCTCTATTTGGAGCGCTACCTCAATTATGGACTGAGCCGCGCCGAATTGACCTCAGGCAAGCCGATCATCGGTATCGCGCAGACCGGCTCCGATCTCAGTCCCTGCAATCGCCATCATCTGCAGCTCGCCGAACGCGTGCGCGAAGGCATCCGCACCGCGGGCGGCATCGCAATGGAATTTCCGGTGCATCCAATTCAGGAAACCGGCAAGCGGCCAACCGCAGCGCTCGATCGCAATCTCGCCTATCTGGGTCTCGTCGAAGTGCTCTACGGCTATCCGCTCGACGGCGTGGTGCTGATGACGGGCTGCGACAAGACCACACCGGCCTGCCTGATGGCGGCCGCGACCGTCAACATTCCGGCAATCGTGCTGTCCGGCGGACCGATGCTCGACGGCTACCACAACGGCAAGCTCGCCGGCTCCGGCACCGTGCTCTGGCAGGCGCGGCAGGATGTGGCGGCCGGCCGCATCGACTACAACGAATTCATCGATATCGCCGCCTCGTCGGCGCCCTCGGTCGGCCACTGCAACACGATGGGCACGGCATCGACCCTGAATGCAATGGCGGAAGCGCTCGGTATGTCGCTGCCGGGTTGCGCCGCGATTCCGGCGCCGTATCGCGAGCGCGCCCGCATCGCTTATGAGACCGGCGTCCGCGCCGTCGAGATCGTGCTCGAAGATCTCAGACCGTCCGACATTCTGACGCGCGCCGCTTTCGAGAACGCCATTGTCGCCTGCTCGGCGATCGGCGGCTCGACCAACGCGCCGATCCACCTTAACGCCATCGCACGGCACATCGGCGTGCCGCTCGTTATCGAGGACTGGGAAAAGATCGGCTACGATGTGCCGCTTTTGGTCAACATGCAGCCGGCCGGCGAGTATCTGGGCGAGGACTATTATCGCGCCGGCGGCCTGCCCGCGGTGATGCATGAGCTGCTGACGGCGGGACGCCTCAATGGCGAGGCGATCACGATCAACGGCAAGACGTATGCGGAGAATGTCGCCCGCGCCAAGGCCACTAATCCCAAAGTCATTTGGCCTTATGACAAGCCGATGAAGGCGCAAGCGGGTTTCAAGGTGCTGCACGGCAATCTGTTCGATTCGGCGATCATGAAGACCAGCGTCATCTCCGAGGAGTTTCGGCAGCGCTATCTGTGCGACGCCAAGAAACCCAACGCTTTCGAGGGCCGCGCCATCGTGTTCGACGGGCCGGAGGATTATCACCGCCGCATCGACGATCCCGCGCTCAAGATCGACGAGCATTCGATCCTGTTCATGCGCGGTACCGGGCCGATCGGGTATCCGGGCTCGGCCGAAGTGGTGAACATGCAGCCGCCCGCGGCACTCATCAAAAAGGGCGTGACCGCTCTCGCCTGCATCGGCGACGGGCGGCAATCGGGCACGTCGGGCTCGCCGTCCATTCTCAATGCATCGCCCGAAGCGGCGGCCGGCGGCGGCTTGGCCTTGCTCAAGACCGGCGACCGCGTGCGCATCGATCTCAACAGGGGCACTGCGGATATCTTGATCTCGCCGGCCGAACTCGCCGAGCGCCGCGCGACGCTTCAGAACAACGGCGGCTACCATTATCCGCAGAGCCAGACGCCGTGGCAGGAAATCCAGCGCTCGATGGTGGATCAGCTCGGCAACGGCATGGTTTTGCAGCCGGCGCCGAAATATCAGCGCATCGCGCAGCATTTCGTGCCGCGCAACAATCATTGAGACCCGCGAGGTCTGTCGCTTCCGGCCCGTTCGTGCCAGCTTGGCGCGATGAATAGAAGCAGGTGCCATCATGACCGGCTCCCATCCTTCGGTCGCCGACAAACGGAAAACCTTCCGCAAGCTGCACGAGTCCGGCTGTTTCGTTATTCCCAATCCGTGGAACGTCGGCAGCGCGCGCTATCTTCAAGGGCTCGGCTTCAAGGCGCTGGCGACGACCAGTTCCGGCCACGCTCACTCGCAAGGTTGTGCCGACGGCGCACAATCGCTCGACCAGGTGTTGGCGCATTTCGCCGAGATCGCGGCCGCGGCCGACGTGCCGCTCAATGCCGATTTCGAGGACGGCCTCGCGGCTACGCTTGACGGTCTCGCCGAGAACGTTAACCGCTGCATCGCAACCGGCGTGTCCGGTTTATCGATCGAGGATTCACCGAACGACGGCAAGACGCCGCTCTACGCGCTCGACACCGCCGTCACGCGCGTCAAGGCGGCGCGCGCCGCCATCGACCGCGCCGGCGGTGACGTGGTATTCACCGCGCGCGCCGAAAATTTCGTGCGCGGCGTCAACGATCTCGATGATGCGATACGCCGCCTGAAAGCCTATGCGGCGGCCGGCGCCGACTGCCTCTACGCGCCGGGCATCAACAAACGCGAGCAGATCGAGGCGGTGGTCAAGGCGGTGGCGCCCAAGCCGGTCAATTTCCTCAACAGCGGCGCCTTCGGCTTCACGGTCGCCGACCTCGCGGCGATGGGCGTGCGGCGCATCAGTGTCGGCGGCTCGCTCGCCCGCGTCGCCATGCATGCCTTCATCCGTACCGCCACCGAAATCGCCAAGGACGGCAAGTTCGATGGCTTCGCGGGCCTCATCACCAATGCCGAACTCAACAAATTCTTCAGCGAAGACAGCGGGACGCCCGTGTGATGACCGCATCCGAACCGCATCCATTGACCGGCCAGCCGATCGGGCTGCGCGTCGAGAACAAGGCGCCCGCGCCGCGACCCGGTCCGGTGACGCTCAAGGGGCGCTACGGCCATCTCGAAAAGCTCACGCCGGAACATGCGACAGACCTGTGGGCGGTCTTCGCCGGCCATGACCGGCTCTGGACTTACATCTCAACCGACGGACCATTTGCGAACTTAGAGGCGTTTGCGGCGTTGATTGCCAGGCGCGCGGCTGCCGCCGACCCTTACGCTTACGCCATCATCGACACCGCCGGGCGCGCCGTCGGCTATTTCACCCTGTTGCGGATCGTGCCGGAAATGCGGGTTATCGAAGTTGGCCACGTCCTCTATTCCCCGGCGCTGCAACGCACCCCGCTCGGCACGGAAGCGCAGTATCTCCTGGCACGCTACGTCTTCGAGACGCTGGGTTACCGGCGCTACGAATGGAAATGCGATGCGCTGAACGCCGCGTCGCAGCGTGCGGCGCGGCGCTATGGCTTTGTCTATGAAGGGACCTTCCGCCAGTACATGATCAACAAGGACGGCCGCAACCGCGACAACGCCTGGTTCTCGATGCTCGACGGCGAATGGCCGGAACGCAAACGCAATTTCGAACAGTGGCTGGCGCCGGAAAATTTCGACGGCGACGGCCGGCAGAAAGTCAGTCTCGCAGCTTTGAACGGGCAGAAGGCGTGAGGAAGAAAGCGCAGGAAAGATGAGCGGAAGATTACAAAATAAAGTTGCGCTGGTGACGGCCGCCGGACAAGGCATCGGCCGCGCCATCGTGGAGGCCTTCATCGCCGAAGGCGGCAAGGTGATCGCTACCGACCTCGCGGATGAAAAGCTCAAGGGCCTGAAGGCCGCCAAGGCGCAAAAACTCGACGTGCGCGCGCAGGACGATATCGACGCGCTGCAAAAGGCTATCACGAGCGAATTCGGCGCGCCCGACATTCTGGTCAATTGCGCCGGCTATGTCGCCAACGGCTCCGTGCTCGATTGCACCGAGAAAGACTGGGATTTTTCCTTCGATCTCAACGTCAAATCGATGCACCGCATGATCAAGGCGTTTCTGCCGGGGATGCTGGGAAGAAAATCCGGCTCGATCGTCAACATTTCATCGGCGGTGTCGTCGATACGCGGTGTGCCCAACCGCTACGCCTACGGGGCCACCAAGGCGGCCGTGATCGGACTGACCAAGGCGGTCGCGGCCGATTTCATCAAGCAAGGCATTCGCTGCAATGCCGTCTGTCCGGGCACCATCGAATCGCCCTCGCTGGAAGACCGCATCGCGACGGTGTCGAGGGAGACCGGGAAATCGACCGATACCGTGCGGCAGGATTTCGTCGGGCGCCAGCCGATGGGCCGGCTCGGCGCCGCTCAGGAAGTCGCGGCGCTTGCCCTATTTCTCGCCAGTGACGAAGCAAGCTACATCACCGGCCAAGCCCATCTCGTCGACGGCGGAATGGCGATGTAAACCTTTCCGTCATTCCGGGGGGCGCGAAGCTCGGCCGGAATGACGGCCATGACGGGCTTTGGGGCTGACCATGCACATTCTCATCACCGGCGCGACCGGCATGATCGGGCGCAAACTGACGGCGCGTCTCGTCAACGACCGCGCACTCAACGGCCGCTCCATCGAAAAATTCACGCTCACCGATATCGGCGTGCCGCCGCGGCCCGAGGGATTTTCCGGCGCGGTCGAAGCGTTCGCGGCCGACATCGGCGATCCGGCAACAGCCCCGCGCGCCATCGCGGACCGTCCAGACGTTATCTTTCATCTCGCCGCCGTTGTTTCCGGCGAAGCCGAACTCGATTTCGAAAAGGGCACCCGGGTCAATCTCGACGGCTCGCGTGCTTTGCTGGAGGCCGTGCGCCAATGCGGCGAGAGTTACCGGCCGCGGTTCGTCTTCACCTCGTCGATTGCGGTGTTTGGCGCGCCGTTTCCGGATGCGATCCCGGACGAGTTCCATCACACGCCGCTCACGTCCTACGGCACCCAGAAGGCCATCGTCGAACTGCTGCTTGCCGACTATACGCGCCGCGGCTTCGTCGACGGCATCGGCATCAGGCTGCCGACCATCAATGTGCGGCCGGGCAAGCCCAACAAGGCGGCGTCGGGCTTCTTCTCCTCGATCATCCGCGAGCCGCTTGCCGGCGAGGAAGCGGTGCTGCCGGTCGAGGACAGCGTCATGCACTGGCACGCGAGTCCCCGCTCCGCCGTCGGCTTTCTCATCCATGCCGCCGGGCTGTCGGCCGAGCGGCTCGGCACACGCATCAACCTGACCTTGCCGGGCGTTGCCTGCACCGTCGCCGAACAGATCGCGGCGCTTCGCCGGATCGCCGGCGACAAGGTCGCCGCCCGCATCCGCCGCATGCCCGATCCGCTGGTGACGCGGATCGTTGCCGGCTGGCCGCGCCGATTCGATCCGCGCCGCGCGCTGGCGCTCGGCTTTGTGGCCGAGTCGTCATTTGACGACATCATTCGCGTACACATTAACGACGAGTTGGGCGGCAAGATCGCCGCGTAAGTCTCTAAAACAACTTCCCACGCGCGCTGCTTAGCGTCTATGTGTCCGCAATGAAATTCGGCCTTCCGCTCATTCCGGCGATGCTGGTGCGCCGCTACAAGCGTTTTCTCGCTGACGTGATATTCGAAACCGGCGAGATGACGACGGTGCATGTCCCGAATCCAGGCGCGATGACCGGCCTCGATAAGCCGTATTCGCGGGTGTGGCTGTCGGATTCGCAAAATCCGATGCGATCGCTGCGTTACACCTGGGAGCTGGTCGAGGCCGATTGTGGCAGCGGCCCTGAGATCGTCGGCGTCAACACCGTCCAGCCCAATCTGCTGGTCGCCGATGCGCTCCAGGCTGGGCTGTTTCCACAGTTGCGCGACTATCCGACGATCCGGCGCGAGGTCAAATATGGCACCAATTCACGCGCCGACTTCGTGCTCGAGGCCCCGCAGCGGCCGCGGTGCTATCTCGAGGTCAAGAACGTCCACTTGATGCGCACACCGCGGCTTGCGGAATTTCCCGATTGCGTCACCGTGCGCGGCGCCAAGCATCTCGACGATCTCGCCACCATGGTCGACCAGGGCGCGCGCGCGGTGCTGCTGTTTGTCATCCAGATTCCCTCGGCGGAAGGCTTTGCCGTGGCGGGCGACATCGACCCGACTTACGGGACTGGCTACGCCCGCGCGCGGGCAAAGGGCGTTGAGGTTCTGGCTTGGCGCTGCAAGATCAACGTCGAGGGCATCGACATTGTGGCGCCGGTCCCGGTCGCCGACACGCCGTAAACACCGCGTTTAACTTGCGTTGCCGGGGCGTATGCTTACATTACATCCAGATGGCAGTTCGTCGCCAGTTCCCCTCGCGGCCGATATCTGGACACAATGACTTACGTCGAAGCGGCATCGGCGCCGCTGCGCAAAACCGGGCAGATCAAGATCCACGGGCCTGCCGCCTTTGAGGGCATGCGCCGGGCGGGCCGGCTCGCGGCCGAGTGCCTCGACGCTCTGGTTGGCGAGATCAGGCCCGGCGTCTCAACCGAGCGGATCGACCGCCTGGTCTACGAGTTCGGCAAGGACCACGGTACGACCCCGGCCACGTTGATGTATCGCGGGTATCGCAAAGCGAGCTGTACCTCGGTCAACCATGTGGTTTGCCACGGCATCCCGTCGGACAAGCCGCTGCGCGACGGCGACATTCTCAATGTCGACGTGACCCTGATCCTCGATCGCTGGCACGGCGATTCGAGCCGCATGTACACGGTTGGCGAGATTCCCCGTCGCGCCGAGCGGCTGATCGATGTCACCTATGAGGGCATGATGCGGGGCATCGCTGCCATAAAGCCGGGCGCCACCACCGGCGACATCGGCTACGCCATCCAGTCCTATGTCGAGGCGCAGCACATGAGCGTGGTGCGGGATTTCTGCGGCCACGGCGTCGGCCGGCTGTTCCACGACGAACCGAACATTGTGCATGTCGGTCGCCCCGGCGAGGGCATCGTGCTCAAACCCGGCATGTTCTTTACCGTCGAGCCGATGATCAATCTCGGCCGTCCGCACGTGAAGGTCTTGTCCGACGGCTGGACCGCGGTGACCCGTGACCGCTCCTTATCGGCCCAGTTCGAGCACTCGGTCGGCGTCACCCAGACCGGTGTCGAAATTTTCACGCTCTCACCAAAGGGCCTCGACAAACCGCCCTACCCGCAAGCCGGCTGACATCGATCCCGTCGCCTCTTCGCGAAAAAGTTGCGCACGGGGAGATTGCAAAATCCGGCAATCCGGTCATCCTGTTGGAGGGTCGGGCGTCGCACCGCAGGCATTATCGGGCCGGCGGCGGCAGGGTGTGTTCAAGTCCCATGGTGGAAAAGAACCGCGAGCGCGCTGAAGGCCTCGCTGAGGCTCCACCGCACTATTTGGGCCATCGCGAACGGCTGCGCGACCGCTTTCGCGAGGCCGGGACCGATGCGCTGTCGGATTACGAGTTGCTGGAACTGCTGCTGTTCCGCGCCCAGCCGCGTCGCGACATGAAGCCGATCGCCAAGGCCCTCCTGGAAAAATTCGGCTCGTTCGCTGAAGTGATCTCGGCTCCCGAGAAGCGGCTCGCGGAGGTTGACGGCATCGGCGAGGCCAGCATCACCGAACTCAAGATCGTTCAGGCAGCGGCGAGCAGGCTTGTGCGCGGACAAGTCAAAAAGCGGCCGGTGCTGTCATCGTGGTCGGCGGTGCTCGACTATTGCCGCACCGCGCAAGCCTTTGCCGACCGCGAGCAGTTTCGCGTGCTGTTTCTCGACAAACGCAACCAGCTCATCGTCGATGAATTGCAGCAGGTCGGCACTGTCGATCATACCCCCGTTTATCCACGCGAGGTGGTCAAGCGCGCACTTGAATTGTCCGCAACCGCGATGATCCTGGTGCATAACCATCCGTCCGGCGATCCGACGCCGTCGCGCGCCGACATTCAGATGACGCAGCAGATCATTTCGGTTGCGAGCCCGCTCGGGATTTCCGTGCACGACCACATCATTGTCGGCAAGGACGGACACGCGAGCTTGAAGGGATTAAAGCTCGTGTGACCCAGCGTCATGCGCGGCCGACGGCTTTGCTCATGATCCCTTTTGCATCGTTCGGCCCGCCATCGCTCGTCCATGCGACATACCGATCCGGCCGCACCAAAATAAGCTTCGCTTCATACGCTTCGCGACCCTCCCCGTAGGTATCGCGCACGGTCTTCAGCGGCACGCCCAATTCCTTGGCCGCCTCGGCGAACGCCGCAACCGTGCGGTCGTCAGTATCGAACGCCAGCAGCGTGAAATACGGCCCCAGTTCCTCGAACACGTTGCGGCCGGAGCTTAGCGGCTGCGGCGGCAGGTGATGGCCGGTGCGGGCCGTAAACGTATGCGTGCCGCGGGCGCTCGATCGGCCGTCCGGCGGGCCGAACACGATCGGCGAACCTTCATAGTGCGGCTCGTAGGTGAGGACCCGCGGGGCTGCCGCCCCTTGATGATCCTTCCAGGCGTGCTCGAATTCGGCGCGGTCCTTGTCCGGGCTGTAGCGGGCGAGAAACGCTGCGTCTTTCTCGATCCCGGCCTCGATAAAATCCCGGCCGGTTTCCAGGAAGATCGGCTGCCGCTCCTCGCTATAGCTCTTGAGCAGCCCATCGCTGCCCCAGCCTTGCAGCATGGCGGCGAGCTTCCAGCCGAGATTGGCGACGTCGTCGAGACCGTTGTTGAGACCGTAGCCGCCATAGGGCGGATGCGAATGCGCGGCGTCGCCGGCAATGAACACGCGGCCGATCTGATAGCTTTTCGCGACCTCGATGCGCAGGTCCCAAAAGCCGACATAATCGAATTCGCAGGCGAAATCGAACCCGGCGACCCGCCGCAACAGGCCGTGGAAGTCGTAATTGTCGCGCGTCGTGCTTGCCGGCACCGGCGAGTGAAAAAACCAGCTTTCGCCGACGTCGACCCGGCCGAAAAACTGCCAGTAACCTTTCAGGTCCGGATGCAGCACCCGATAGGTTGAGCGCGGCGGAAAGCGCTTGAGTTTTTCGTGCAACTCCTTGGAGCGGAACAATGCCAGCACCATGAGCTGATCGAAATCGGAGCTCGACCGCTGGATACCGATCTGCCGCCGCACGATCGAATGGCCGCCGTCACAACCGACCGCATAGTCGGCGCTCAACACCTCATTGCCACCGCCGCCCTCCTTGGCGATCGCAACGCGCACGCCGGAGGCATCCTGCTCGATCTTCTCGGCTGCCCAGCCGAAGCGGCAGTCGACATTGGGCAGTTCAAGGAGTTTCTTGCGCAGCACGTATTCGACGAGGTATTGCGGCAACCGCTCGTTCTGCTCGAAATAATATAAGTTGACGATCTCGCGCAGCGGCGGCGCGTACCAGAAATCGGTGGACAGGTCGCGGTAAGCGACGATGCCGCTCATCGGATATTCGGGCGGCAGCATGCGCGACGCGCGCACCGCGTCGGCGATGCCCCACGAATAAAGATGCTCCATCGAGCGCTGCGTCAGATTCTGGCCCTTCGGGATGCGCTGCGGCTCGAGGCGCCGCTCGACCAGGGCGCAGGCGACACCGCGCAATCCGAGCTCGACCGCCAGCGCGGCGCCGACCGGGCCGCCGCCCACAATGACGACTTGATAGTGCTTATTCATGCACGCGATTTTCACCTTTGCGATAGGCGTTGTCAGGCCGCCGCGGAGGCGGCCACTTCGGTCACCGGCGATGTTTCGCGGCGGTGCGCGTTATCGCCGCTCGAAGCCCTTTCTGCAAGGGACGCGCGCTGCAGCCAGTAGCCAAGCGCGCCAATCCACAGCGTGGCGATGATCAAGATCAGCAGGTCTCGCCATTGGGCGCTGACCGCGATGCGGCCGCTATCGGCAAGCCAGACAAAGGCCGCGTAGGGGGCTACGAACAGCACCGTGAACAACAGGCAAACCGTAATCCTGCGGAAAGCCCGGTCAAACAGCGCCAATGCGGCAAGGGTGCAGGGAGCGAAGAGTATCGTGCCCGTCCAGTGGTCCGCCTCGATCTTCGGTACGTTATGCGACAGGAGAATAGCCAGCAACGCCGAGCCCAACGCGAATTGAATAACGAAGATCGACAGCCCGGCCACCAAGGCCCGCGTCGCGCTGAGCCCGCGATAATGCTGCAGGCCGAAGCCAAGCGCTATCCCCATCACCGTCGCGACGGCGCCTTGATCGACCAACCACCACCAGGCGGGGCGTGCTGATTTGAACGCAATCACGAGCGTAACGTCGGAGTACGTTCCAAGTATGCCAACCCACAGGAATGCCACGAGCGCCAAACGGCCGGCTGCGGCCAAGAGACCTTGGTCGGCGCTCTCGATGGCCCTGTCACCGCGAGCCAATTGGTACCCGAGAAGGGCGAACCACAGCGTCCAACCGACGAGGATGTAATAGCCCTGAGTCCCAGCATCATTGGTGAATGAATTAAAGACAACAACCGCAAGAATGTTCGTGCCAACCAGCATGGTCCACAGGTAAACGCTCCTGAAGGATCGTTTGAAGACAGCCATCGTGGTTACGATGACGGGCGCGTCAAGTGTGATTCTCCAAAGGTACTCCGCGTTGCCGTGGCCATGGGCCATTAACGCGTGGACAAAGATTCCGCCACCAACATATGACACGACCAGGATCATCGCACCGGCCAGCAACGCCCGGGCAAGCCTGACGGAGGCATACCGCCAAAGTCCAAAGGTGCAGGAGATCGCCATGTATGCAGACGTCACATAATGGATCGTCCAAGGAGGAAGCACGTCGGTGTGCAAGAATTTCAGCAAAAATCCGGCGGCAAGCAAACCACTGCCCAAGAATGCCGCGAGGCTGAAAAGCGGCAAAACCAGCGGCGCAAATCTCCGGCGCCGCCACTCGCTGTCGTCCAGGAATTTCATGATCGCAGAAAAGTCGCCGCCGTAACGGCGCGCCCAGGCGGCGCTCGGCTGGTGCTCGCGGCGCCACGCTTCCGTGGTGGTCAATTCAGGCCCTTGCAGCGGCTGCTTGTCGTCGAAGCGATCCCTCAGGCGCTGCCATTGCCGGCGAGCACGCCCTTCCGCTTCGACCCACTCCGACAATTGCTTCCACTGCCGGATCAGGCTCTCGTGGCTGATGTCGACGATAGTGTCCGACGTCAGCGGCCGCGGATTGGCGGGGTCGAACCCCGGCGCAAGGAAATTGCATCCAGGCGCGCGGAATGCGTCGACGACCTTGCGCACACGTGCCTCGTCGCCGCCACAGATCGCCACCAGCTCGTCGAAGCGCGTCGGGCGGCGCACTGCTTCGCTCGCCAACGATCCTTCTGTAAGCGCCCGGAAGATGGCCTCCGCCACCGGGCGACAATCCTCGCCGAGGCGGCGAAGCACCTCATCGGCATGGGTATTGAGCGCACCGCCGAGACCGCCGATCCGCTCATAATCGGCAAGCCTGAGGACAATCGGCGCATCCGGCTCCGCGTCGCGGGCACTCGTCCACATGCGGTTGAGGCAATACTGCAACAGCGGCAGTTGGTCGGCGCGGCGGGCCAAGCGATCGAGCTGATCGCGCGTGCTACGGTCGTCCCACGGCGCGAACGCGGCAAGATCGTTGAGCAGCCGATTGGTCAGGTCGTCGGCGATCTTGAAGCCGCAGACCGCGGCCGGCCCGACGATGGCGCTGCGGCATTGCTCGCGCGCCATGCGCGGGATGAGCACCAGGCCGGCGCTGATCGCCTCCGCGAGACCATCGATAAGAGCGCAAGCACCGAGATATTCGGAGCGCATTGTCAGCGTCACATAGATTGGCACCCTGCTTTGCCGCGCGCTTTCGAGAAGCAGCGCGGCAAACGCCTCGGCCTCTTCCCGGCCGGCGTAATCCTGATAGCGGAACAGCTCCTCAAACTGATCGACGAGCAGCAAAAGATTGGTGCCCGCGGGCAGATGCCCGTCCGCGCACCACTCGGCAACGGACAATGGGCCGCGCAGCAGAAAAGCGCGGAACAGAGCGGCATCGGCATCCGTGAGCGGCTTTGCTCCCTCGATACCCTCAGTCCCGGTTTGCAATAGCCCGTGCGCCAGGTTTCTCAGCGGCGCGCCGCCGGGCTTGAATTCCACGACCCGCCAAGCCGAGCCGGCCGATGCCATCAAGCCGAGATCAAGTCCGTCCAGCAGTCCGGTTTTGACTACCGAGGATTTGCCGGTGCCGGACGAGCCGAGCACCGCCAAAAACCGTGTCGCCGCGAGGCGATCGACCATCCCGTTGATGCAATCTTCGCGGCCAAAAAACAGGTCGCCCTCTTCTCGGCGAAACGCACGCAGACCGGGATAGGGCAGTCGCAAGGTCGTTTCAGACGTCAAGGCTGCAATCCGCCGAGCACACCAAGGATGCGCTGCGCAAGATTGCCGTCCTGACAATCCATCTTTTCAAAACCGCCCGCCCAGGCGAGATCTGGTTTCGGCACCGGCGGTCCGAGCAGAACCGTCTTGAGCCGTGGCGGCGTCTCGCGCAACCGTTCGAGTTTGCTGTAGCGCAAGAGCTGGGCGCGCACCCAGGCCGGCGGCGCACGGCCGTACAGCAACACCAGCGCCTCGCAATTCATCAGGTTGGCTTCAAGATCGTCCAGAATGTCCTTGGCCGAGCCTTCGAACAGCGGCCGGGCGGCGGTGAAGTTCTTGCGGTCGTCAAAAATCTTCAACAGCGCGTCCGCCAGCTCCTTGTCGCTACTATCGGCATTGATGAAGACGTGACAGCCGCCGTCGAACGTTACCGGCGCCGGCACAGGCTTCGCAAGTTGCGCATGGAACCGCAATATCTCGCCCTTGAATTCCTCAAGTCCGACCGCGAGCACTTCCGGCCCTTCAAACAGCGGCTTGTCGCGATGCGTGACGGCGGCAAGATCGAGGTCGGGATGACGCCACTGCAAAATCTTGAGGCCCGCGCCTTTCGCGGTTTCGTATTGAAATTGCGCGTAGGTCTGCGACAAATCCGGCGGCTTGCGTGAACCGAAATTGCCCAGGAGCTGCACAAACAGCGCGCTGTGCTCTATGTCGGCCTCAAAAGCGGCCGCGAAGTCCTGGCCGCCCTGCGGATAGTCATTTTCGGGCAGAACCTTGATGCCGTATTGATCGAGGCAGGCCCGCACCCGTTCGCGTTCGTCGTAGAGGTCGTCCGTAGTTTGCGCCAGCAGCACCGCCTTGCCCTCGGATGGGGCTGCGACCGCCACCGTTGACGCCGCCGACGGCTTCGGTTGCGGCCGAGGCGCCTCAGCCGCAGCGCCAATCACGCCATGATCGCGCTGCTCCACCAGCAGTTTCTTGAGCTGGTGCGCCAGCACCTGAAGGCGCTCATTGTAGAGCTCCGCATTGAATTTTGACGTCAGCCGCAACGGAATATCCTGCGCCATCTGATCCTTCCACCAGAACGGCGTCCGTTTGCGGCCGCGTAAGAGCTCATGATTGCTCTCGTCGTCCACCGGCAGCAATTCGACTGTGACAACAGCGCGGGCCTCGGGCGCGCGATCACAATAGGCCTGCAATTCCCTAATCGTGAATTCGCGCGCCACGTAGCTTGGCGACAACATGGCGATAAAGATCGCCGAATGACGAACATTGTCGACAAGGTAGTCGACATGGTCGCCGGCCTCGAAATTCCGGGTATCGAAGAAAATCTCCGGGTCGCGGCCAATACGCTGGCGCAAAGCGTTCTGCAGGTCGATCTGGAATCGGCTCACCCAGTGCACGCCCTGAGCATCGGCCTCATTGTCAAAATGCGCATAGCTGATGAACAGGTCGTGCCTGAAGCCCGAGACTATTCCCATCGTGCCAATCCGCCACCGCCCAGCCGCGGGCAACTCAGTTAAAGAATAAAATCCGGGAAGATCAAGGCGCGCCCGATGCAAAACCGATTTTATGCAACCACCGGGCGTGACGCTCAGCGTCCGATCGCCTCTCTTGCCTTAGCGAAGATCGCCGGCGGAAAGCTCCCAAAATGACGCAGCAAGCCATCCACCTCGGTGGCGGATGCCGGATTGATATCGAGGCCGACCTTGTTCGCCTCGGCGAGGAAATCTTTGTCCTTCATGGTCGCCGCAAAGGCCTGCCGCAGGGCCGCCAGCCGATCGGCCGGCATATTCGGCGGCCCCGCCAGCGGGCGGCCAAGCACGAGCTGATCGAAATAAAGCTCCAGCACCGAGCGCTGCTCGGCCGTCTTGGCGTAGTCGAACACGCTTGGCACATCGCCGAACTCCGTCGACTTGTGCGGCCCCATCTGGATCACGAGCTTAAGACGTCCCGATTTCACATCGTCGGAAAACTGCGCCTTGATCGACGAGGCGTAAAACCCGCATTCGCCGTTCACCTCGCCGCGGTGCATGGCGAGATCGATATCGCGAGTGCCGGCATAACCCGGAATGACCCGGATATTGGCGCCGAGCACGTTCTTCAGGACCATCGGGTGCTGATAGGTGATCGCGGCCGGCGCGCCACCGCCGAAAATCGTCTCCTTGCCGCCCTGGCGCATCATGTCATTGAAGGATACAGCCGCACCCGGCGTCTGCCAGACGCCACAATAGGCGACATCCTGTGACATGCTGCCGATCCAGCTGAACTTGGTCGGATCGAAACGGGCGGCCTTGTTGCCGAGCAAAGGCTCCATCACCACGGAGGACGCGAACTCGCCTAAAACCGTCCCGTCGTCCGGCTGGTCGTTGTAGATGCGGTTTGCCGCCGTCATCGAACCGGCGCCCGGCATGTTCGCGGGCACGACCGAAGGCTTGCCGGGAATGAAGCCTCCGAAATGGCGGGCCAAAACGCGCATATAGGTGTCGTAGCCGCCGCCCGGCGGGAATCCGGCAATCAGCGTCAAGGTCTTGTGACTATAGAAATTGGAAACCGTGTCGGCGCGAGCCGTGAAGGTGCCGGCTCCAGCGCCGGTGATGGCACTTAAAGCCATCAGCAGCAAAAATATTCCGATCCGCTCGATCTGCAACATGGTGCGATGCTTCTTGGCAAAAAGACAACTTTACGAATCTAGCACGGCGCGCACCTTGCTCGCCAGCTGCTCAATAGTAAACGGCTTGCCGATGAAATTGACGTCGGGATCAAGCACGCCGCCGTGAACGACTGCGTTACGCGTGTAGCCGGTCGTAAACAGCACCTTCAGATCAGGTCTTTTCTTCAAAGCTTCATCCGCGAGTTTCTTACCGTTGACTTCCGGCATAACCACGTCGGTGAACAGGAGCGTGATGGCCGGTGTGTCGGCGATCATCGTCAGCGCAGCCGCGGCAGTTTCACTTTCCAGCACGGTGTAACCGAGGTCGCGAAGCGCGTCGCAGGATAGACGCCGCATCAGCGGATCGTCCTCGACGACAAGCACGATTTCGGTGGCATCCCCGCTCGCCGGCTTGAGCACCGCGCGTTTGGTCTCCTCCGGCTGGCGATAAAGCCGCGGCAGATAGATTTTGACCGTCGTTCCGGTACCAAGCTCGGAGTAAATTTTGATGTGCCCGGACGACTGTTTGATGAAGCCGTAGACTTGGCTCAGGCCGAGACCCGTTCCCTTGCCGGAGGGCTTCGTGGTGAAAAAAGGATCGAAAGCGCGCGCCGCGACGTCCAATGCCATGCCACCGCCCTGATCGGTGATCGCAATCATCACGTACTGGCCGGCGGTCACTTCGGCATTCTCGCTGCAATAGACCTCGTCCAGATAGACGTTCTCCGTCTCGATCGTCAGCCTCCCGCCGTCGGGCATGGCATCGCGGGCGTTGATCGCGATATTGACGATCGAACTTTCAAGCTGATGCGGATCGGCGTTGGTTTTCCATAATCCGGCCGCCAGCACGGTCTCGATCTGAATCTGCTCGCCCAATGTGGACCGCAACAGCTCCGACATATCGGCGATCATTCTGTTGGGATCAATCGCTTCCGGAGCGAGCGGCTGCTGCCGCGCAAATGCCAGCAGGCGCTGAATCAGCGCAGCGGACCGCTCGGCCGCCTTCGCAGCACTCTCGACGAAGCGGCCGATGCCGAATTCATCGTGCTTGAGGCGGCGCTTCATGAGATCGAGCGCGCCGACGATGACGCCGAGCATGTTGTTGAAATCGTGCGCCATGCCGCCGGTAAGTTGCCCAACCGCCTCCATCTTTTGCGCTTGACGAAGCTGCGCTTCGACCTGCTCGCGCCGGCTGATCTGTTCAATCAAACTTTGATTGGCCAGCGACAGCTGAGTATTTGCGGTGTGGATGGTTGCTACCGAGCGCTTGGCGAGGTAGGCCGCCAGAATGGCAATGCCGCAGATCACCAGAAACGCAGCAACGGCGCCGATCTGAAGGAGCAAATCCAGCGAGGCCGCATCCGCCTCGCGGGCCGCCAATAGCTGGTCCTCATTGCCCTGCATCGCGGCGATCTGATCGACGATCCGGCCCATGACGCGCTGGCCCGTATCGGTATTGACCAGTGCCAGCGCATTGTCGGGGTGGCCGGCTTTGCGAAACGCAATGGTGCGGTTCAACTCGTCAAGCTTTGCTGAGATGCCTTCGCGCAGGGCGCGCACGGCCTCAACCTGCTGCGGGTTGTCGCCCACCAGCGACGCGACCCGATCGAGCGCCGTCTGCAATGCGCCCTGGGCGGGCGCAAACGGCGTCAGATAATCCTCGCGGCCAGTGACCAGATATCCGCGCTGTGAACTTTCGGCACGCAATATGAGAGTCTGGATTAGCTGCAATTCGCTGCGGACCGCGAGCGAATGGCGCACCCATTGGTCCTGGTCCTGCTCGCGGAACCCGAGCCAGAACGTGCCGAGCGTGATGACGGCGGCAAGCAGCGTACAACCAAATAGGCCCCAGTAGAGCGGAGCCAGGGGCTTGGGAACGGACACTCGATCCACGGTCTTGCTCACATGTCGCGCGAACCGACCGGGGTCGAAACTTCCAGCAACGCCTGCCGGAGGACTCGGCGTCAGGTTCCGCGCGCTCTCACTTGTCTTCCGCGTTTATTACGCGATTTCTGCCGGACAAGCTGGAAAATTTGTCAGTTCCATGACCGCCATGGCGTCTCGGAAACCGGGGTGAGCGGCGGTTGGCCGGCCGCCCAAGCCAGAATGTTATCGACCATGAGCTGATCCATGCGTTCGCGCGTGACCATGGAAGCAGAGCCAAGGTGCGGAAACAAAACGACATTTCCCATCGTGCGCAATTCGTGCGGAACTTCCGGCTCGTTGGCAAAAACATCAAGGCCGGCCGACATGATGCGCTTTTCCTGAAGCGCCTTGATCAGGGCCGGCTCGTCGACCACTGAGCCTCGCGCCATGTTGATCAGAATGCCTCTCGGCCCGAGCGCGTCGAGCACGTCGGCGTTGATCATATTTGCGGTGCCGGCACCACCCGGCACGATCGCGAGCAGAATGTCGACATCGCGCGCCATGTCGATCAGTTTCGGGTAGTGCCGATAGGGCAGAGCGTCGCGCTTCTGACGCGTGTGATAGACCACCGGCACCTTCATGGCGTCGAGCCGGCGCGCGATGGCCTGGCCGATCGCGCCCATGCCGACCAGGCCGACGGTGCGATCGCGCAACGAAGCCTTGGTCAACGGATAGGCTTTTTCGGTCCACTTGCCGGCGTGCACATACCTGTCGGCCTGCGGAAATTCACGGACGGTACAAAGCAAAAGCCCGAGCGCGGTATCGGCCACTTCCTCGGTCAGCACGCCCGGCGTGTTGGTCAGGATGACATTATGCGCCGCCGCCCATTTCACATCCATGTGGTCGTAGCCGACGCCGAAACTGGAGACGATCTGGAGTTCGGGAAAGCGCGCCATCAGGCTTCCGGGAATCGCCTCCCGCGTGTCGCTGCAGGCGATGGCGCGCACGTGCGCATACTTGGCGATGAACGCGTCGGGATCGCTCGCGGTTGCGAGCTTGTACAGCGTACACGGTCCATCGAGGCCGCGGATGACGACGGGTTTGAGCGGGCCGACAAGAAGCACCTCTTTCTTGGTCGTGTCCATCGCTGCTCCCCGATCAGACCAGCATGCTCACCGGCATTTCGACGAACGCCTTGAAGGCGGCCAGCAGTTTTGCTCCAAGTGCGCCGTCGACCACGCGATGGTCGCACGATAGCGTCACGCTCAGCATGCTGGCAAAGGCGACGCCGCCATCCTCCTTCTCGACCGCCTGGCGGCGTGCGGCGCCGACCGCAAGGATGGTCGCGTGCGGCGGATTGATGATGGCGGAAAATTCGCGCACGCCGTACATGCCGAGATTGGATATGGCAGACGATCCGCCCTGATAATCGGCCGGGGCGAGTTTCTTGTCGCGCGCGCGGGCCGAGAGGTCTTTCATCTCGGCCGAAATCGCGCTGAGCGACTTGGTATCCGCAGCGCGAAGGACCGGCGCCACAAGGCCATCATCAAGCGCGACCGCAACCCCGATATCGGCATGCTTGAAGCGCAGGATGCGGTCGCCGGCCCACACCGCGTTCGCCGCCGGCAAGCGCGCCAGTGCCAGCGCCAGCGCCCGAATGATGAAATCATTGAGCGACAGCTTGAACAACGGATTGCCGTCGGCATCCTTCGGTGCCCCGGCGTTGGCCTCTTCGCGCAATGCATTCAGGCGCCCGATTTCGACATCCGCCGTGAGATAGAAATGCGGGACGGTCTTGGCCTGCGTCAGCCGCGCCGCGATGGTGCGGCGCATGCCGTCGAGAGGAATTTCCTCGTAGCTGCCGGGCGCGTAGAGGGCCTTGATGTCTGGGGCGGTCGGGCCTTCGGAGCGTGACGCAAGCGGCGCCACTTGCGGCGCCTCCCCGATGTCCTCCGCAATGATGCGCCCATGCGGGCCGGAACCGCGCAGCCGGGAAAGATCGATGCCGCGCTCGGCGGCAAGCCGGCGCGCCAGCGGCGTGACGGTGATACCGCCGGACAATCGCGCTGGACCGAAATTGCGTTCCGGCGTGCGCACTTCGAAGAAGGGCTCGAGCGGTATTTTGGTCCGCTCATTCCCGCGCAAGCGGGAATCCAGAGTCGGCGTCTCCATGGGTAATGGGGCCGGGCTCTGGGCCGCCGCTTTCGCGGGGACGAGCGGCTGAGACTTGGGCTTTGGCTGACCGCCGGCCGCCTCTCCCGCCCCATCGGCGATCACCGCGACAATGGCGCCGACCGGTGCCACGTCGCCCGCCACGACGCGAATCTCCGACAGCACACCGGCCGTAGTGGACGGCACTTCCATCGACACCTTATCGGTTTCGATCTCGAACAGATTGTCGCCCGGCTTCACCGCTTCGCCGGCCGACTTGAACCATTTGGTGATCTTGCCCTCGGCGACGGTTTCGCCGAGTTGCGGCATCAGCACGTCCATTGTTGCGTTCTCTGCTGCCGCATCACTTGATCCGTTCCCACACGACCTCTGCGTTGGTGCCCGCAGGCCGCAGGATGAGCCGGTCGCCGACGAATTCGTAGCCGCGCACAAGGTCGCCTTTGTCGCCGGGCTGGACGCTGCCCTGCCGATGATGCGTCACCGTGCTGGCCTTCTCATCGACCGAATAGGTGCCGAAATAGGCGATGTGCCCATCGAGCGCGGCCAACGCTTCCTCGCCGGTCGGTTTGTCACCGGCCCTGGTCACGACGCGGTCAGGCGCGACCTGACACGCCATGTGGCCATGGGCATCGTACATGATGATGCCGCGCGGATGCGCACCCTGCCCCGGGCGCGGCTGACCGTTCACGGTCGAGCCGATATGCCGCCACGAGCCGATCAGGCGCTGCGCGCCAGAATGATTTTGTCCGCTCACTTGATCCCTGCCAGAATTATTTGATCCGTTCCCACGTCACTTCCATGGTCGAATTGGGTGGACGCAGGATCAGACGATCGCCGGCGAATTCGTAGCGGCGAACGAGATCGCCACCGTCACCCGGCTGCAGATTGTCGGCGCGATGATGGGTGACGGTACCGGCCGTTTCGTCGACCGTGTAGGTCCCGAAATAGGCGATGTAGTCCTTGAGCGCGACGAACGCCTCTTCGGGCGTCATCACCGCACCGGCGCGCGGGCGCTTGACGTCGGGCGCGATCTGCACCGCCATCTCGCCGTGCGGGCCGTAATAAATCATGCCCTTGGGGTTTTGGCCGCGATCCCAATTGCCACCGTTGATGCGCGTGCCGACATAGCGCCACGCGCCGAGCAGGCGCTGTTTTGCGGACTGCGGCGTTTGTGCTTCCCCGCTCACCACGTCACCGAAATGTATTGCGTCTCCATGAACTCCAGCAGCCCTTCGTGCGCGCCTTCGCGGCCGAGGCCGGACTGTTTGGTGCCGCCGAACGGCGCCGCCGGATCGGACACGAGTCCACGATTCAAGCCGATCATGCCGAAATCGAGTTTTTCCGAGACGCGCATGCCGCGGCTCAGATCCTTGGTGTAGAGGTAGGCGACGAGACCGTACTCGGTGTCGTTGGCGCGGGTGATCACTTCGTCCTCGGATTTGAAAGTCTGGATCGAGGCGACCGGACCAAAGATTTCCTCGTTAAGCATCTTGGAGTCATTCGACACATTGTCGAGCACCGTTGCCGGATAGAAGAAGCCGGGGCCGGCTGTCTTCTTACCGCCGGTCAGCACCTTGGCGCCCTTCTGCACCGCGTCCTCGACCAGTTCGATGACCTTGTCGAGGCCGTCCTTGTTGACCAGCGGCCCGAGCGCGACGCCATCGTCGAGGCCGTTGCCCATTTTCAAACCGGACATCTTGGCGGTCAGCTTCTTGGCGAATTCGTCGTGCACTTTTTCATGCACGTAGAAGCGGTTCGCTGCCGTGCAGGCTTCGCCCATGTTGCGCATCTTGGCGATCATCGCGCCGTCGATCGCCGCGTCGATGTCGGCGTCATCGAACACGATGAACGGCGCGTTGCCGCCGAGCTCCATCGCCGGCTTGATGATGCTGTCGGCGGCCTCGTGCAGGAGCTTGCGTCCGACCTCGGTCGAGCCGGTGAACGATACCACGCGCACGCGCGGATCGTGCAGCATCGCGCTCACGACTTTGCCGGACGAGCGCGACGGGATCACGTTGACGACGCCCGCGGGCACGCCGGCTTCCTGCAGGATCGGCATCAGCGCCAGCATGGTGAGCGGCGTGTCGGAGGCCGGCTTGAGCACGACCGGACAGCCGGCGGCGAGCGCCGGGCCGATCTTGCGCGTCGCCATGGCGGCGGGGAAATTCCACGGCGTCACCAGCACGGCGATGCCGGCGGGCTTATGCTGCACGAAGATGCGCGCGCCCGTGGACGGGCCCAGCGTGTTAGAACCGACATTGCGCACCGCCTCTTCGGCGTACCAGCGGAAGAACTCGGCCGCATAGGCGACCTCGCCGCGCGAATCCGACAGCGCCTTGCCGTTCTCGATGGTGATGAGCTTCGCCAGTCGCTCGGCATCGCGCATGATCAGCTCGTAGGACTTGCGCAGAATTTCGCCGCGCTCGCGCGGCTTCTTGCCGGCCCAGCCCGCAAACGCGGCCTGCGCCGCATCGAGCGCAGCCATCGCGTCATCGACGGTGGCGCTCGCGACCGAGGCGATCTTGTTCTCAGTCGCCGGATCGATCACGTCGAACCGGCCGCCGTCGGATGATTTCTTCCATTGGCCGCCGATCCACAGATCGGTCGGCACGTTGGCGAGGAGATTGTCATACATGGCCATGAGATACATCCTTCACTTCACCGCTTCATTCCCGCGACCGCGGGTATCCAGCAACTGGATTCCCACTATCGCGAGGACGAGCAAAAATCAGCTCTCCAACGACTTTCGCACCCGCTCCGCGATCCGGTCCACCGTCGGCAACGCGATGTCTTCCAGAATATCGGCGGCGGGCAGCGGAATGTGCGGGGTGGTGATACGCACCGGCGGGCCGTCGAGGTCGTAGAACGCCTCGTCGGCGACGATGGAGACGATCTCGGCGCCCCAGCCGCACAGCCGTGGATTTTCCTCCACGGTGAACAGCCGGTGGGTGCGGGCGACCGAACCCAAGATTGACTGCGTGTCGAGCGGCACCAGCGAGCGCACGTCGACCACTTCGCAGTCGATGCCATGTTCGTTTTTGAGCTTTTCGGCCGCGGCGAGTGCGCGAGGCACCATCAGAGCCAGCGCCAGAATGGTGGCATCCTTGCCGGGCCGCACGATCTTGGCGCTGCCCAGTGTGTCGACGATCTCGCCATCGGGGACTTCGCCCTTGGTTGCGTAGAGCGACTTGTGTTCGAAGAAGATCACCGGATCGGGATCGCGCACTGAGGCCGCCAAAAGCCCGATCACGTCACGCGGGGTCGACGGCGCCACGACCTTGAGGCCGGGAATCATCATGCACCAGTTCTCGACGCTCTGGCTGTGCTGCGCGCCGAAGCGAGAGCCCGCGCCGTTGCCGGTGCGAATGACCAGCGGACACTTGAGCTGGCCGTTCGACATGTAGCGGCTCTTGGCGATTTCATTGGCGATATGGTCGAAGCAGACGGCGAAAAAATCCGAGAACATGATTTCGGCAATCGGCTTGAGCCCCGTCATCGCCGCCCCCATGGCGGCGCCCAGGATGGCCTGCTCCGAAATCGGCGTGTCACGCACGCGCAACGGACCGAACTGCTCGTAAAGGCCAACCGTCGCCTTGAACACGCCGCCCGCCTTGGCGACGTCCTCGCCGAGAAACACCACGTCGGGATCGCGCGCCATCTCTTGGGCGATGCCGCGCGCCACGGCATCGCGATAGGTCAGTTCCGCCATGCGAAACCCCCGTCGGCATAGACATCGGTGGTGAGGATATCGAGCGGCGGCATTGGCGCGGCCTTGCATTTCTCCGTGGCATCATCGACGCGGTGGCGCACGTCGGCATCGATCTCGGCGATCGCACTCTCGGAAACGCCGAATTGTTTGAGCCGCTCGCGATAGAGTTTGATTGGATCGTGTTCCTTCCACTTTTCCAGCTCGCCCTCGGGCCGGTATTTGGCCGGATCGGCGCGCGAGTGGCCGCTGTGGCGATAGGTCATGCACTCGATCAAGGACGGACCGTCACCGTTGCGCGCCTTGGCGTAACCCGCAGAGGCCGCACGATAGACTGCGTCGGCATCGTTGCCGTCGACCACAATGCGCGGCAGTCCGTAAGAGGCAGCGCGATCAGCGGCCGGATGCTGCACGGCGGTCACATCGCCGATCGGCGTGTATTCCATGTAGAGATTGTTCTCGCAGACAAAGATCACCGGCAGCTTCCACACCGCGGCGAAATTCAGCGCTTCGTGGAAGGCGCCGATGTTGGTGGTGCCGTCGCCGAAGAAACACACCGTAACATCCTTCTGGCCCTTGTACTGCGCTCGCCAGGCGGCGCCGCAGGCGATCGGCAGGTGTGCGCCGATGATCGCATAAGACCCCATGACACCATGGTCGGTAGAGGTCAGGTGCATCGAGCCGCCCTTGCCGCGCATCAATCCGTTGTCGCGCTGCATCAGCTCGCCCAAAACCTTTTCGATCGGCACGCCGCGGGCCAGCGTATGGGCATGGCCGCGATAGGTGCAGAATGACAGATCGCCGGGCTTCATGGCGGCGGCAAAGCCGGCTGCAATCGCCTCCTGACCGAGCGACAGGTGGCTCGTACCCTTCACCAGATTCTGCAGAAACAGATCGAAGGCGCGCTGCTCCGCCTCGCGGATCTCGACCTGGATGCGGTACAGGCGAAGGCGCGTTTCCTCGCCGATATCGTCATTGAGGGTCGCCGCCGGAGCGAGCGCGCGGTCTTCGACCTTGGCCATGAGAATCCTCTTGAGAGCCCCGCAATCGGCGCAAATTAGGGCTGATAGGCGGCGCAACTTAGCGCCTCTTATAAAGCCGAGGCAACGGCGTCCGCGGCAGGACGTGGCACACTCCAAGCACCGGCCACCGCCGCGCGTCGGCTTGCGCACTGCCACGCCAGCACCTAATTGACCCAACCGTGAGGCGGGAGGCTTTGATGGCCCAGGAATTCGAACGCCGGTACGATCGCGACTACGCTCAGCAATACGTCAGCCGGTTTTTCGGCGGGCCGCCCTTGGCGGTGATCGGCAGGCTGATCCTGCTGTCGATTCTGGTCGGCGTCATCCTCGCCGCGATCGGGCTCGACCCCTGGAATATCATCCAGTCCGTGCGCCGGCTCATCGAGCACATCTGGACGATGGGTTTCGACACCGTGCGCTGGCTATGGCGCTATTTCCTGCTCGGGGCGGTCATCGTCGTGCCAATCTGGGTGCTGGTGCGTCTCGCCAAAGCGCCGCGCGGCCGCTAACCGGCGGCGCCCAATGGCACGAGCTGGTCGCTCCTAATCGTCGAGCTGTGACGGGCCCGACGACGCGGGCGAATCGTTGTCGCCCGCCCCACCATGGTCGCGCGGTCCGCCGCGGTGACGGCGCCGGCGCCGGTGCAGCGGGAAGCGATCGGGCTGGCCGCCGTCATAACCATTGCCATTGCCGTTGGAATTGGTCGGCGCCTGAGCCTGCTGCTGCGGCTGAGGCGCGGGCTGACCGCCGGTGATGAAAGACGGCAACCGGTCCACGTCCGCGTCACTCGTCGGCGGCGGCATGTGCTGCTGGCGCGGCTGAAAATGCTGCGGTTGAGACTGCGGCTGAGACTGCGGCTGGTGCTGTTGCTGCTCGCGCGGATAGAACGGTTGCGGCTCGCGCGGCGCGAACGGCTCGCCGCCCATGGACGGCTGCTCGTCTTCGCCGTCATCGAACGAATCGTCCGGCATATTGCCGCGCATCTCGCCCTGCTGCTGATAATTAGGCTGGCTCTGGCGATACTGTTCCTGAGCGGCCGCGATGAGGCGGAAATAATGTTCGGCGTGCTGATAATAGTTTTCGGCCGCGATTGGATCGCCGGAACTCTGCGCATCGCGTGCGAGCTGCAGATATTTCTCCGCGACGTGAGACGCGGTCCCCCGAATTTTCACGTCCGGTCCGTTGGACTCGTACATGCGCGACAGCGGATTCTGATGATAACTACCCTTGCGGTTGCGACCCCGCATGCGCTTGTTCTGACCGTTTCTCATGGTTTGCTTTTCTGCCAACCCCCGTTATTTGCGGCGGTGCGGATACCGCCGTTTCTCACCGAAAACCTCAGTCACGACAAATACGCAAGGCTACGCCGTTAGCGGGCGCCTCATTTGCATTACCGGTATTGAACTGCGTTTCGCTCAGCGTTTCGCTCACAATCGTTGCCGTCCGGGCCTAGCACGGACCTAAACGAATCCCTCATCCGGCTCCCCACCGGCACTATTGCCACGGTGTTGAGCACCCCCGTTACGTGCGCGCCCGGTCGGTTACCATGCGCGCCTCACCGATGAAACATCTCGGTCTGAATGGCGATCCCGTGTGCCGTCCGATTCGGACTTCCGCTATCGAGCTATCTATCTGGCCTGCGCTGCCAACCTCTAAAGAGCAATGCTCCGGGTGCTTCAGGCAACGCGGCGGCCCACATCTTGGGGCGACTCCGTAGCCGCAAGCTATTCCGTTCCGCGCGACATTCCAAGAGCTTTTTTATTCACCCGAGGTGCTTTTTTGCCGGGGACCAATGCCGCAGGCTCATGCCCTCGTTGCAACGAGGGCGCGCGGGACACCGCTTAAATCGGGATACGGCGGCTGCAGCACAAGCCCCCCCGAAGCAAACAATGCAGCCACCGCTTGTGATTGTCCGGCGCCCAATTCCACGATCAGGGCTCCGCCGGGCGCCAGCAGCGGCGGTGCCGCGGCGGCGATGTACCGATAAAAATCAAGTCCGTCGGTCCCACCGTCGAGCGCACCACGCGGGTCGTAGTCGCGCACCTCCGGAGCGAGTGCGGCAATTGCCGGGGAGGCAATGTAGGGCGGATTCGAGACGATGACGTCGAACGGGCCGCGCAGTGCCGCCGCGATGTCGCAGGCCAGGAACTTGGCCCGTTCCAGTCCGAGGCCACGAGCGTTATTGCGGGCGGTGGATAGCGCTGGGACGCTCACGTCGGTCCCCACACCCGAAGCGTTCGGCAACTCGCTGAGCAGCGCCAGCAGGATGGCGCCGCTGCCGGTGCCAAGATCCGCTATGCGCAATGGCCGCGCACGCGGGCCCCCGGCATCGATCGCGGCCAGAGCCGCCTCGACCACCGTTTCGGTCTCCGGCCGCGGCACCAGCGTACTGGCATCGACGAGCAGCGGCAGACTCCAAAACTCCTTCCGGCCGACGATCCGCGCGACCGGCTCGTGCTTAAGCCGCCGCTCTGCCAGCGCGGCGATGGCAGCTTCCTCGTCGCGGTTGAGTTCGCGGCTGTCGGCGCCAGCAAGCGCAGCGCGATCGAGGCGCAGCGCGCAGCCGACCAGGATGCGGGCATCAAGGTCAGCGGAATCGATACCGCAGGTGCGAAATTTCTTTGCCCATTCGCGACGCACGGCAGCGACCGTGCGGACGTCATGATGCGCGCCGGCGGCGGTCTCGGCAGCAGCCGGCATTAAACCGTCTCCTCGGCCGCGAGCTGCTCCGCCTGACGTTCGGCGACCAGCGCATCGACGAGTTCGCCGAGCGCCTCGCCTTCCATCACTTGCGGCAATTTGTAGAGCGTCAGATTAATGCGGTGATCCGAGACGCGGCCTTGCGGAAAATTGTAGGTCCGAATGCGTTCCGAGCGGTCGCCGGTGCCGACCTGACCGCGGCGTTCGGCGGCACGTGCGGCGTCCTGCTTCTGGCGTTCCAGATCGTAAAGCCGCGTGCGCAGCACGGCCATCGCCTTGGCCCGGTTGCGATGCTGCGAACGATCTTCCTGCATCATCACCACGAGGCCGGTCGGAATATGCGTGATCCGCACCGCCGACTCCGTCTTGTTGACATGCTGGCCGCCGGCGCCGCCGGAGCGCAGCGTGTCAATTCGCAAATCCTGCTCATTGATGGCAGCGTCGACCTCCTGCGCCTCGGGCAACACCGCAACTGTCGCGGTCGAAGTATGGATGCGGCCCGAGGCTTCGGTATCGGGCACGCGCTGCACGCGATGCACACCCGACTCGTATTTGAGCTTGGCGAAGGCGCCGCGGCCGTGGATCTCGGCAATGATTTCCTTGAATCCCCCCATCGAGCCTTCGCTCATGCTGATGATTTCGACCTTCCAGCCCTGCTTCGCCGCGAACCGCTCGTACATGCGGAACAGATCGCCGGCAAACAGCGCCGCCTCGTCGCCGCCTGTCCCGGCTCGGATTTCCAAAATGACATTGCGCTCGTCCATCGCGTCCTTGGGAAGGAGCGCAAGTCTCAGCCGTTGTTCCAGCGCCGTGCGCCGGGCTTCAAGATCGGGCTTTTCAGACTCGGCGATGGAGCGCATCTCCGCATCCGTCGACGGGTCGGCGATCAGAGTCGTCAATCCGTCGAGTTCGCGCTGCGCGGCGCGATAGGAATTCACCGCGTCGACGACAGGCGCCAGTTCGGCGAATTCCCGCGACAGCTTCACATAGGTCTCGGGCGGCAGCACACTGGCAAGCTCGCGCTCCAGCGTCGCGTGACGCACAACGAGAGCGTTGAGTTTCTGGTCGGGAAGCATCGCGGTTTCCATTATCATGCCCGCAACCTCGGGCATCCGGTCGTCGTCGCCATCGTTTGGCTAGGACCGAACCACCTACGTCGGTGCGGCCGATACCGGATCATCCGCCGCGGCGGACAATGACATCATCAGTTTGCTGGCGGCCACGGACATAAGAAAATTGCCTTAAATCTGCAAGCCTTGGCTGGCGGCGAACTCTTCGAGCTGTGCGCGGATCGGCTTGCCTTTGCTGGGTTTTTCGATCAGCGGGCACAAAAACTCGGCCGCCTTGCGGCTGTCGAGGTCAAGCAGCACGGCCTTGACCGGCCCCATCGCCGACGCGGTCAGGGACAGTCCACGGTAGCCGATGGCGACCAGCGCAATGGCGCCGATCGGCTGCGAGGCGAGCTCGCCGCACAGCGTCACCGGCTTGTTGTGGGCGCGGCCCTTGTCGGCGATCTCTTTCAGCGCGCGCAGCACCGGCGCCGACAGCGCATCGAACCGGGTAGCGACCCGCGGATTGCCGCGATCGACTGCGTAGAGAAACTGCACCAGATCGTTGGAGCCGACCGAGAGGAAATCGGCGCACTCCAGAAGTTCGTCGAGCTGATAGAGCAGCGACGGCACCTCAACCATGCTGCCGACCTGAACTTCGTCGGGTAGCTTATGGCCGTGACGGCGCAGGTGCGTGAGCTCTCGCTCGACCAGCTCGCGCGCCTGTTCGAATTCCGCGACGGTTGAGACCATCGGAAACATGATGCGCAGCGCACGGCTGCCGGCGGCGCGCAACAGCGCGCGCAACTGCGTGCGCAGCAATCCAGGCCGGTCGAGACCGAGCCGGATGGCGCGCCAGCCCAGCGCCGGATTCTCCTCCTCGACGCTGTGCATGTAGGGCAGCACCTTGTCGCCGCCGATATCGAGCGTGCGGAAGATCACGGGCTTGTCGCCTGCCGCATCCATGACGGCGCGATAGAGTGTGTATTGCTCGCTGGTGCGCGGAAAGTTTGGCGCGACCATAAATTGCAGTTCGGTGCGGAACAGACCGATGCCGGCGGCGCCGGTGTCGGCGATATGCGGCAGATCGACGGTCAGGCCGGCATTGAGCATCAGGCACACTTCCTCGCCGTCTTTGGTGACGCAAGGACGATCGCGCAGCGCCTGGTATTGCTGCTGCCGCCGCGCGCGCAACCTGACGCGCTCCGCATAGGCTGCGGCCATGTCAGGCAGCGGCCGGATGTGCAGATCGCCGGCCGTGCCGTCGACAATGATCGCGTCGCCCGGATCGGCGATGCCGGCAGCGTTGTCGACCTCACCAACGGTTGGGATGCCGAGCGCGCGCGCGACGATCGCGACATGCGAATTCGCACCACCCTCTTCGAGCACGAGCCCACGCAGCCGCTTGCGATCGTAATCGAGCAGCGCCGCCGGCCCCATGGACCGGGCGACCACAATGGCGTTTTCCGGCAGATTTTCGCGCGACGGCGCATGATCGCGACCAGTGAGTTGCCGCATCAGGCGATTGGCAAGGTCATCGAGATCGTGCAGGCGCTCGCGCAGGAACGGATCGGTCTGACGCAGCATACGGGCACGCGTGTCGGACTGCACGCGTTCGACCGCCGCCTCCGCGGTCAATCCCGTCATCACCGCTTCTTCGAGCTTGTGCACCCAGCCGCGGTCGTAGGCGAACATCCGGTAGGCTTCGAGCACCTCGCGATGCTCGCCGCCTTCGACCACATCGCCATGTTCCAGCAGCTCGTCGAGATTGGCCTGCAGCGTTTCAACCGCCGCACGCAAGTGCTTCAATTCGCTCTGGATGTCATCGGCGATGTAGTTGGTGACGATGACGCGCGGCTCGTGGAGCACCACATGGCCGAGCGCGATTCCATCGCTGATCGCGGCGCCCTTGATATGCACCGGCCGCCGCGCCGCCAGTTCATCGCCGGGCCGAGCCAGTTCGCCGGAGGCGACGATCTCGGCGAGCACCATGGCGGTGGTCTGCAGCGCCTCGACTTCTTCTTCCGAGTATGTGCGCCGCGCCCGGTTCTGCACCACCAGCACGCCAAGCGTATTGCCGGCGCGCAGCACCGGCACACCGAGAAATGAATGATAGATCTCCTCGCCGGTTTCCGGCCGGTAGGCGAAGGCCGGATGCGCTTGTGCGTTCGACAGATTGATGGCGCTCGCCTGGCTCGACACCAGCCCGACCAAGCCTTCGTCCGGGCGCAGCACGGTCTGGTGCACGGCTTCGTGCTTGAGGCCTTCGGTCGCGTAAAGTTCAAGCGTGGAGTCGCCCCGCAGCACATAGATAGAGCAGACCTCCGCAACCATGTTGGCGGCGATCAGCACCACGATCTTGTCAAGGCGTTCCTGCGCGCTGACCGGCTCCGCCATGACTTCGCGAAGCCGGCGCAACAGCACGCGCGGACCGCCGAGCGCGCCACGCATGGCGTGAGGTCCCTCGGGCACTTCTACTATGACCGGAGCGTCGCCCGCTTCGCGCCGGCCGGATCGAATTGGAATTCGCCGGAGCCTTGAGCCGCAGCGACCATCCCAAGCCTATATCGAATGCACCATGCAAACCGCAAGCCAAAGACATCACGATGACGCGGATCGTTTATTGTGCATTGCAACGGAAGGGCGTGATTCCGGGCGATTTACGAGCGGCACCCGAATACCGAATCTAAAAACCGGCCGGCTGAAGCAGCCCGACCTTTGCTGCACTGCACCTAGTGGAACTAGGGCATCGCCTTGTCGAGACCATAGAGCGAATGCAGCGTGCGCACCGCGAGCTCGGTGAATGCGGCGTCGATCAGCAGCGAAAACTTGATCTCCGAAGTCGTGATCGCACGGATGTTGATGGCGCGGTCGGCGAGCGCTCGAAACGCCTGGGCGGCGACGCCGGCATGACTGCGCATGCCGATACCAATGACAGAAATCTTGGCGACATCGGTAGCGCCGTCAAGGCGCGAGTAGCCGATCGCATCCCTGGCCTTGGCGATGGTGTCGACCGAGCGCTGATAATCCGCGGCCGGCACCGTGAAGGTCAGATCGGTGGTTTTGCCGTCGGCCGATACGTTCTGCACGATCATATCGACGTTGATGCTCGCTTCGGCGAGCGGACCGAAAATCGCCGCCGCGACTCCGGGTTTGTCCTGCACTTGGCGTATCGAGATTTGCGCCTCATCACGCGAGAAGGCGATGCCAGTAACGACTTGCTGTTCCATGATCTCACTCTCATCGCAAATCAGCGTGCCGGGCGGGGTGTCGTGCGGATCGATGCTTTCGGGCTTGTCGAAGCTCGAGCGCACGAAAATGCGCACATTGTGGACCATACCGAGCTCGACCGAGCGCACCTGCATGACCTTGGCGCCGAGCGAGGCGAACTCCAGCATTTCTTCGAACGCAATCTTGTCGAGGCGTTTTGCCCGGGGCACGACGCGCGGGTCGCTGGTGTAGACGCCATCGACGTCCGTGTAGATATCGCAGCGGTCGGCTCGGATCGCGGCCGCAATCGCCACCGCCGACGTATCCGATCCGCCACGTCCCAAAGTCGTGACGCGGTTGGTCTCCGCATGCACGCCTTGGAAGCCGGCGATGACCGCAACCTCCTTGCGTTCCTTGAACCGCCGCTCCAGTTCACCGCCGTCAATGCGGAGAATACGCGCCGAGCTATGGACGTTCGACGTTTCGATCGGAAGCTGCCAGCCCTGCCAGGACCGTGCATTGATGTCGAAATCCTGCAACACGATCGCCATCAGGCCGGCAGTCACCAGCTCGCCCGTCGCGACCACGGCATCGTATTCCCGGGCATCAAAGATCCGCCGCTCCTTGAGGGCGGCCGAGCACCAAGCCACCAGCTGATTGGTCACACCCGCCATGGCCGAAACCACGACGGCGACCTCGTGGCCGGCATCCACCTCGCGCTTGACGTGGCGCGCGGCGTTGCGGATCCGGTCGATATCGGCGACGGAAGTTCCGCCGAATTTCATCACGAGACGAGCCATAAGTCTGTTGGTACTCTGTGATCGAGGCGTGTTTTCAAAATCGTCGCGCCGGCCACGCAAGCCGGCGCAGAAGGCGCGTATCAATAACGGCGGGGTCCCGCCGCTGCAACAGGACCCCGTTCCGGCCTATCAGTTCTTGGCGTATTTCTTCACATCGCTTTTGGCGGTGAAGCCGCCAAATACGTTGCCGCTCTTGTCGGCGGCGCAGCCTTCGGGCATTTCAAAGCCCGGGGCCGGCGCAGAAATAAAGGCTGTGACCTTACCATCCTTAACGCTGCCGATGCGGATGCCTTGCCGGAACGGCGGATTGGTCTTTTCGTTCGACTGCGAGTCGCAGGCATAGAGAACGTCATTTCGTATGTAGACGCCACTCGGCCGACCGAACTGCTTCCATTCCGCTATAAACTTGCCGTCGGCGTCGAAAATCTGGATGCGGTTATTCGAGCGGTCGGCAACGTACAGGCGGCCGGCCGAGTCCATCGCCAGGCCGTGCGGAACGTTGAATTCGCCCTGCCCCGATCCATGGTGGCCCCAGGCTTTGATGAGTTTTCCGTCCTTCGAGTACTCGACAATGCGATCATTCGTCTTCTCGCCATGACCATCAGCAATGAAGATATTGCCGTTAGGCGCGACGATGACATCGGATGGGCCGTTAAGCTGATTGGGTCCGTCTCCTGCAACTCCCGGCGTACCGATAGTCATCAGGACCTTTCCGCTTGGGCTGAATTTGATGGCGGTTTGGCCTTTGCCGTTCTCGGCCTTGCCGTCGGTCACCCAGACATTCCCGTCTTGATCGACGCCAAGACCGTGAGGCCAATTGACCGATCCGGCACCGAAACTCGTTACAACCTTGCCTGTCGCGTCGAGTTTTTGAATAGGCGCCACGCTCGATCCGACGCACGTCTGGCCACCGCAGCGGTCGTACACCCAGACGCTGGTGCCGTCGGGATCGATGTCGATGCCGATCGCCTGTCCCCACGTGCGGCCCGGTGGCAGCTTCGCCCAATGATCGACCACGTGATACGGATTAGGGGCGTTGTTGGGATCGTCCGCCTTGGCCTGCCGACCATCGATCGAAAACAGAGCGATTATAGCAATACCGAGAACAGCGGCGGACAGCATTGCGCCTGTACGCTGACGCATGTCGATTCCTCCCATTGAATACCGCTCGCACCTTTGCGGCCTTTGTGCGGAGCCCTTGAAAAGCGCGATGGGATCGTGACACACCAGTTCCGAATTGCAATACAGTAGCGTGCGGTGGGGTGATTTCAGCCGCCCATCGCGTCGGGTGAGGGACCAAAATGCCGGCCATTGTCGATCCGGTGAGCGGGCTTGAGCTCTACGAGCTCAGCCATCGCTGGGGGATGTATACGCCGATCTTCCCGGGCTACGAGGAGATCAGGCTCGAGCGCATCACGCACCATGCCAAGCAGGGCGTGATGACCCACAAGATCACCACGATTTTTCACACCTCGACGCACGTCAACGCACCGATCCATCTCATTCCCGGCACGCCGGCGGTCGGAGATCTGCCACTGCAGACGTTCTTCGGCACCGGCGTGGTGCTATCGATCACGAAACAGAAATGGCAGCTCATCGAACCGTCCGATCTGGAGCGCGCCAAACCGGCGATCAAGAGCGGCGATATCGTTCTCATTAATACCGGCTGGCATCGGCGCTATTCCGACAGCAAGGAATATTTCGGTTACGCGCCGGGCCTCTCCAAACGTGCCGCCGAGTGGCTTGTAAAAAAGCGCGTGAAGATGGTCGGCGTCGACACCGCGTGCGTTGACCACCCGTTGGCAACGTCGCTCGGCCCGCACCGCAACGGCCCACAGATCAAATATCTGCTGCCGGAATACAAAGAAGCGACCGGCCGCGAAGCGATTCGCGATTTTCCGGAATGGAATCCGGCGCACCGCACGCTGCTCGAAGCCGGCATTCCGACCATCGAGAATGTCGGCGGCGATCTCGACGAACTCGCCGGCATGCGCTGCACGTTCCAAGGGTTTCCATGGAAATGGCACGAGGGCGACGCCTGCGTCGTCCGTCTCGTTGCGATGCTCGATCCGAAGGGCAACGTGCGCCTGGAGCGCGGCACGGCGCGCAAATCGCAAGCCGCGAGCAAGGCGCCGCAAGCGGCAGGCAAGCGCGACGGCGACCTGCGGTTCTTCGAGCTCAGCCATCCGTGGGGTCACGGCATGCCGCAATGGCCGTCGCGGGCCAATCTCAACGTGCGGGTCGTCGAATTTCACTCCAAGGACGGACTTCTGGTGCAGCAATTCGAAGGCATCATGCACCGCGGCACCCACATGGACGCGCCGATCCACGTCGCCGAAAACCAGCCGTCGATCACCGGCTACCCGCTGTGGCGCTTCTTCGGCACCGGCGTCGTGGTGTCGGTCCCGAAAGGCAAGTGGGGCGTCATCATGCCGAAGGATCTGGAAAAGGCCGAGCCGAAGATCCAGAAAAACGACATCGTGATGATCAATACCGGCAGTCACCTGAAATACGGCGATAACCCGGATTATTTCGCCTACTCGCCCGGCCTCTACAAAGACGCGGCCGAATGGCTGGTCGAGCGCGGCGTCAAGCTTGTCGGCATCGACGTGCAGGCGCTCGACCACCCGCTCGGCACATTCCTTGGTCCGCACGGGCCGGGACCGGCACAGCCGCACCTCGACGCCGAATACAAGGCCGAGACCGGCCGTCACATCATCGAGGATTTTCCGTATTGGGAGCCGGCGCACAAGATCATGATGACCAATGGCATTCCTGGCATCGAGAATATCGGCGGCGAGATCGACAAGATCACCGGCCAGCGATGCACGTTCTTCGCCTTTCCGTGGCGCTGGCCGGAAGGCGAAGGCTGCGCGCTGCGCGTGGTGGCGGTGCTCGATCCGAAGCAGGCGTTCAGGTTTGAGACGGGACAGTGAAATCATCCGGTCATTCCCGCGAAAGCGGGAATCCATAGCCACCGCCTTTGCAAGTCCTGCACGGGCTGTGATTATGGGTCCCCGCATTCGCGAGGACGACGCATTTGCGAGTACGAACCAATGATCTCCGAACCGCTGCGCCATCCGCTGTCGCTGTTCGACGTGAAGGACAGGGTCGCCATCATCACCGGCGCGTCCGGTACGTTCGGGCGCGCCACCGCGCTGGCGCTCACTTCGCTCGGCGGCAAGGTCTTGCTCGCCTCCGGCAGCAAGGATGAGCTCGAAGAAGTGGCCAACGAGGTGCGCGAACTCGGCGGCGAACCCGCAACGGTATTGCGCCGGCCAGACAGTCAAGCGGACGCGCAGGCGATGCTCGATGCTGCGCTGGAAAAGTTCGGACGTGTCGATCAGCTCGTCGTCGCCTCGGGCTACAACAAACCGGGCTTCATTCACGAACTCGCCTATGAGGACTGGCAGGCGGTGATGGATGCCAATGTGCGCGGCATCTGGTTCATGGCCAAGGTGGTCGGCACCTATTGGATCGAGAAAAAAGTCCGCGGCAAGGTGCTGACGATGTCATCGGTGCGCGGCCGTCACGGCAACGTTTCCGGATATACCGGCTATTGCACATCGAAGGGCGCCACCGATTCACTCACCCGCGTGCTGGCGACCGAATGGGCCAAATACGGCATTACCGTCAATGCGATTGCGCCGACCGTGTTTCGCTCCAAGCTGACCGCCTGGATGTACGGCGACAACGAACTCGGCCAGCAAACGCGCGCACGCTCGCTGGCGCGCATTCCTCTGGGCCGGCTCGGCGAGGTCGAGGACCTGGTCGGTATGGCGATCTATCTACTGTCGCCGGCATCGGATTTTTGTACCGGGCAGGTGATGTATGTGGATGGCGGCTACACCGCCGGGTGATCGCAATGGCTTAGTGATTCTTTGGGTTGGGTGTGGGGTTGCTTCTCAGCGGACGCGCGGGGCACCTCGCCCCAACACGCGGCGCTGCCCATCAGACAAGACCAGAAAGTGACCCACATAAGAGCCGGCATATCCAATCTCCTGATGTAAAATCGGCTGGTAAACGGCGCTCAGATAACCAACGTTTGAAGGCCTTTGCGGTTCCGTAAAGTTCCTTCCGAGGCGAGCATGCAAAAACTGAGAATCGGCGTGATCGGCGGCGGCCTGATGGGCCATGGCATCGCGTATCTGTTGGCCGCGGCGGGTCACGAAGTCGGCGTGTTCGAGCCGAACGCTGAAATCCGCGCTTCGATGCCGCGGCGGCTTGCCGCAATCCTCGATCTGCTCGGCGACGACGCGACGCTGCTCAAGCGCATCGCGGCGCATGAGCACATGGCTCAGGCGGTGCAAGACGCAAGCTTCGTGTTCGAGGCGGCACCGGAAAAGCTGCCGCTCAAGCAGAAGATTTTCGCCGAGCTCGAGAGCACGGTCACTTCCGCTACGATCCTGGCGAGCAACAGCTCGGCCATACCGACGACGGAGATCGGGCGCGACCTCAAACACCGCGGTCGCGTCATCGGCACGCATTTCTGGAATCCGCCGCACTTGGTGCCGCTGGTCGAAGTCATCCAGAACGAGAAAACCAGCGACGCTGTCGTGCGCGCCACGATGGACTTGCTGCGCGATGCCGGCAAAACGCCAGTGCACGTCCGCCGTGACGTTCCGGGCTTCGTCGGCAATCGGTTGCAGCACGCCATGAAGCGCGAAGCCTTCGCCCTGGTCGCGGCTGGCGTATGCGATGCCGAAACTGTCGATACTGTCGTCAAGGAAGGATTTGGCGCGCGCACCGCCGTGCTCGGGCCGATGGAGCAATCGGACCTCGTCGGGCTCGATCTCGCGCTCGATATCGCCGAGGTGCTGTACGAACATCTCGACCGCACGGCGTCCGCGCCGTCGATCCTGCGCGACAAGGTCAAAGCCGGCAAACTCGGCATGAAAACGGGCGAAGGCTTGCGCCAATGGGCGCCGGGCGAAGCCGACGCTGTGCGAACACGGCTGTCAGCCTTTTTGGCCGAGCAGGCAAAGGCCCGAAAAAAAATGTCCGCTCAGTAAGGCAGCCCGACATACTGCTCGGCCAGCGTGCCGGCGGCGCGGTCGGACGCGTGCAGATAATCGAACTGATTGTATCGCATCTGCCGCTCGAATGGCGTTTCGTCCGGCAGGCTGTGCAACAGCATCGTCAGCCACCACGACATGCGCGCCGCGTTCCAGACGCGGCTGAGCGCGGTGTCCGAATAGGTGTCGAGGTAATGCGTCTTGCCCGCCCGGTAGGCCTCGGTCAACGCGCGCGACAGGTAATAGACATCCGACACCGCGAGATTTAATCCCTTGGCCCCGGTCGGCGGCACGATATGGGCGGCGTCGCCGGCGAGAAACAGCCGGCCGTAGCGCATCGGCTCGGCAACGAAGCTGCGCAGCGGCGCGATCGACTTCTCGATGGTGGGGCCGGTGACGATGCTGTTCGCCATGTCCTTCGGGCAGCGCGCCAGAAATTCCTCCCAGTAGCGATCGTCCGGCCAGTCTTCCAGCTTGGTGTCGAGATTGCACTGGATGTAATAGCGCGACAGATTCGGACCGCGCTGTGACGCGAGCGCAAAACCGCGGTTGCTGTAGCAGTAGCAGATGTCCGGATAGGGCGGCGTCTGCGACATGATGCCGAGCCAGCCGAACGGATAAGTCTTCTCGTAGGTCTTGAGCACATCGGCCGGAATCGAGACGCGGCTGATGCCATGATAGCCGTCACAGCCCGCCACATAATCGCAATCGACGCGCTGGCGCGCGCCGTCTTTCTCGTAGGTCACATAGGGCCGGTCCGAGGTCAGCTCATACAATTGCACATTGGCGGCCTCGTCGATGATGACGCCACCGGCGGCGGCGCGCGCGGCAAACAGATCTTCGGTGATGGCGGTCTGGCCGTACGCCATCATCTGCTTGCCGGTATATTTCCTGGTGTCGATCATGAAACGCGGCCGGTTTTCCCAGGCGATGGCGGCGCCATCGTGCGGGTGCCCGTCGCGATCCATGCGCGTACCGAGCCCAACCTCGCGCAACAGGGCGATCGTGCCCGCTTCGAGCACGCCGGCACGAATCCGCTCCAGCACATGGGCGCGGGTCTGCCGCTCCAGCACGATCGAGTCGATGCCGTTGCGCTGCAGGATATGAGAAAGCAGAAGGCCGGCTGGTCCAGCCCCGATGATGGCGACTTGAGTGCGGGCGACTTGGGTGCGGGCGACTTGGGTGCGCATGATGGGGTTCTTATTCATTCAGTCGTTGCGCTTGGCAAATGCTTTTTGCTCCGTGCGGCCATGTCCTGGTCCGACTATGTCGCGCATGGCTGGGCCGCGCCATTTTTTTGCAAGTCGTTCCCAAAAACGTCCAAGCGACCATTAACGGCGGACCGCACGTACGCGGTACTGCGCACCGCCCTTTGTGCCGTCCGTCAGCTTTTCATTCCCGCGGCGCGCGCCACCGCGGTCCAGCGGGCGATATCGGTGCGGATGCGCGCGGCGAACTCATCCGGTCCGATATCGAGCGGCTCGTAGCCCTGCTTGTGCAACGCGTCGACCGCAGCGGGCGATTGCATCGCCTTGCGCGCCGCATTGGCGAGCGTCGTGACGATCGGCTGGGGCGTGTTCGCTGGCGCCATGACACCGAGCCACAGATTAAAGTCGAAGCCGGAAATCCCCGCCTCCGTCATGGTCGGCGCGTCGGGCAACAAGTTCGCGCGCTTCGCGCCCGTGGTCGCCAGCACGGCAAGCTTGCCCGCCCTGATCTGCCCGATGATCGACGAGCCGACGATGAACGAGAGCGTGATGCGGCCGGCGATCAGATCGGTAACCGACTCCGGGCTGCCGGGATAAGGCACATGCACCAGCTTGATGCCGGCCTTCTGCTCGAACAGCACGCCGCACAGATGCGGCAGGCTGCCGGCGCCGACCGAACCGAACGTCAGCACGTCCGGCTTCGCCTTGGCGAGCGCGACAAGCTCGGCGACGCTGCGCACGCCGAGCGACGGATTGACCGTCAGGAAGAACGGGCCTTCGGCGAGCTGGGCGATCGGCGCAAAATCCTTGCTCATGTCGAGCGGCGGCGAGGTCGGGTTGATGATCTCGTTGGTCAGCGTCGAGAGCGGCGGCAGGAACAGCGTGTAGCCGTCCTTCGGCGCGCGCGCGACGTAATGCGCGGCGATGCTTGAGCCCGCGCCGGGCCGGTTCTCGACGATCATCTGCTGGCCCACGAGCGGCCCCGCTTCGCGCGCGAAAATACGCGCGATCACGTCCGACGCCGCGCCCGCCGTGAAGCCGACGATGAGCCGGATCGGACGCGACGGATAGGTGTCGGCGACGGCACGGCTCATGACCGCCGGGATCGCCGCTGCAGTCGCCGTCAGGCGCAGAAATTCCCGGCGGACAATCGTCGTTCGGTTTGGCAGTTTCTCAGTCATGCGCTCCCCACTTTACTTGGCTGTTACACGCACCCGATCGCCCTCGGCCACAAGCTTGGCGCCGAGCTTTTCGCTTCGCGCCGTGAGATCGGCGAGCGTCTCGGCTTCGTCGGCAATCCGGCACAGATAGGTCTCGTTATTATCGTTGCTCCGCACGAAGCGGAATACGCATCCCGTCACCGCGCCGCCCGCAAACATTACGTCGATCAGCGCGCCGACCCAGCCCGAATGTTTGCGGCCGAGGTGGCCGGTCGAGAAGGTGAAATTGCACAGGCCGTAGAAGATCGGCCGGCCCTTATAGATTTCGACCGGCAACAGATAATGCGGCCCATGGCCCATCACGATGTCGGCGCCGGCATCGATGGCGGCGTGCGCAATGTCCGTCATGTACTGTAGCGGCTCGCGTCCGAGCCCCCAATGGCAAGAGGCGACGACGATGTCGGCTTGCGACCGCAGCGCCGCGATGTCCTTTTGAAATTCCGCCAGATAGCCGGCGTCCGCCCAGGTCACGACCAGCGGCGGCACGCCGGGCCGGTTCGGCGGCGGCATGCCGGGGACAAGTCGGCCAGTCGGCACCTGATAGGCGGTGTGGCCGCGGATCACCGCGATGCCGGGGGTGTCCGCGCCGGCTTCGTGGTCGGTCGGCCAATACACCGAACTGCGCTGCACGACGCCGACGCGCAGCCCGTTGCGGGCGACGATCGCGGGCGCGCGCGCCGCAGCAAGATTGGGGCCGGCGCCGGTGTGGAGAATGCCGACCCGATCGAGCACGGCGAGCGACGCAGCGATATTATCGGCGCCGTAATTGACGTTGTTGGCGACGCCGACCGCGTGAAAGCCCGCGAGCCCCAGGGCCTCGCCGCCAACCTGCGGGTCGGCAAAAAAACCCTCAGCGTCGTGCGAGCGCCGCGCCGGCAGATGCAGACAGCATTCCAGATTGCCGAACACGACATCGGCGGTGTGCAGCTCGGCGGCAACATGGCGGAACGGAATCGCCGCATCGGTGACGTTCATCAGATTGACATCACCCGTCAAAGTCAGTTTGCCCGCCATTTCTCTTCCCCGATCAACGCCGCAAATTCCCGAAGTTAAGCCAACATGGTCATCCGCCTTCGCGCAAGTGGGGGCGGAGCAATAGATCCTCGTTCTCGCGGCGCGTTTTTGCGCCCGAGCTATTTGCACGGCACGAACAAGAGCCTCCAAACACATAAGGGGAGGCGGAGCGCCGAAAGGCGCATACTGAGAGACCGCTCCGCGCCATCCGAGCGTTGCCGCTGGGCGGGGTCACGGCGCGCGCCGCTTTTGGCGGACACGCTCGCCTTCCGGCGCTCTACCGCGGTTCTTGCCGAGATTTTACTCTCGACTCAGTCCGGTCCCGCGCTTCAACCGCCCGCGAATGGAGTTACGCCCCCATCCCGGGCACCGCTCCCGCTCGCATCAATCGGCCGTCACCGGTTGACGTCCCTTAGAACGAGCAGAATGATTTCTTTTAGTTCAACGCGCGGTGTGCGATCAAGCAATTCCGGCGGCCTGCGCTATCCGCCTGATCCGACGAGACTCTTTTTTCGCTGTTTGTTTGATTCGCAGGCGCACGAATTGTGGCATTGCTGCCATGATTCGCACCGTTGCGCTAAGGCGCGGAAAGTACGGAGGTTTTGAATTCGGTAACGGTACTTTCTTGGTGGAGGCGAGGACTAGGCCTTGCACTCAGGAATCTGCGATGTCGGCTTACCCCAGAAGCCGACAACGGTCGGGACCACGGCATGTCCGTTTTGTGCAATCACCGGCATGAAGCAGGCCTAAGTTACTTCCGAGACCGTGATCGGGGCCGCTCTTATCCGGCGTGGCTCTGCCGCCTCAGACTTCAAGCAGCCGATAAAGCCTTTGAGTGCGCTGTCCTCATGATTCGAGCGGCGGCGGATAAAAAGCGTCTCCGCCCACTTCGAAGGACTGCTCAGGCTATGAGCCCTGATGCTGCCGTTTAGCCCGGCACGTTCCACCACAGTACGTGGCAGGAGCGTAACGCCCATGTTTGCCGCCACACATCCGATAATGCCGTCGAGCGTTCCGAACTCCAGACGCGCCGCAGCAGGCCAGCCGAATTCGGCTAATATTTGCTCGAGCCGCTGCCGGTAGGAACAACCGGTACGAAACACGAGAGCGGTCGGCCCCGGTGCGGAGATCGCTCTGCGCAGCGCAGTCAGGCTCGACCACTGCGTGGCCGTGACCAGCACCAGTTCCTCCTTGAACGCGAAGCCTGCGACAAGGTCGGGATGGTCAATGGGGCCGCAAACAAACGCCGCGTCGAACGTGCCATCGAGAACGCCATCGACAAGCACCGCCGTCGGACCGGTCCGCAGCGTCAATTCCACCGCAGGGCACGCCCGGTGAAAATGAGCGAGTAATGGCGGCAGGCGAACGGCCGCCGTGGTTTCCATCGAACCAATTGCGAGTGGGCCCTTAGGCACCCCGTCGTCGCGTGTTGCAACCATCGCCTCGCGTGACAAGGCCGTCAGGCGATCGACGTACGGCAGCAGCCGCCGTCCGGCCCCCGTCAGGGTCATCCCTCGGCTATGGCGTTCGAACAACGGCATGCCGATTTCTCGTTCAAGTGTTTTGATGCGGTTCGTGACGTTCGATTGCACGGTTCCCAGTTCGCTCGCCGCACGCGTGATCCCGCCGCAGCGAACGACAGCAGAGAACGTCATAAGGTCCGAAAACTCCATCGTGCGCCCCGTTCTGAAATAACGATGGTAGCGTTCATAACAAATCAATTCTCAAAAACGGTAACGCGCCTTACTCTGATTGTCCAGATCAACCAGGCGCTCCGATCGTGCCGATGAATACTTCGCTGACAAAACTACTGCGCATTCGCTGTCCGATTCTGCTTGCTGCAATGGATCTGGTTGCTGACGCAAAGTTGACTGTCGCGGTCTCTGAAGCGGGCGGCTTCGGGATTCTGGGCGCCGGTTATGGTGATGCGGTTTGGCTTGAAAGGGAGCTCGCGCAGATCGCAAAGATGCGCGGTGGCCGGAAGATTCCATTCGGTGTCGGCTTTATCACCTGGAGCCTTTGCGATCAGCCTGAGCTTCTCGATCAGGCCCTCGCGGCCAAACCCGATGCAGTATGGCTGTCATTTGGTGATCCGGCGCCCTTCGCCGGAAAAATAAAAGCGGCGGGTGCCTTGCTGATTTGCCAAGTGCAGACAGATGCGATGGCACGGGATGCGGTTTCAAAGGGAGCCGACATTATCGTCGCTCAAGGAACGGAAGCGGGCGGCCATGGCATGTCGCGAGGTGTGTTCACGCTCGTCCCCGCCGTCGTCGACGCCGTGGGCCACAAGGTGCCAGTCGTATTAGCGGGCGGCGTCGTGGATGGACGCGGTTTGGCTGCGGCATTCATGCTTGGTGCCCAAGGAGTCACCCTCGGCACACGCTTTTACGCCTGCGAAGAGGCTGCCGGGCACCCAAATGCGAAGGCGCGCATCGTCGCGGCATCTGGCGACGATACTGTGCGCAGCACTGTCTTCGATATCTTGAGACAGAGGGCTTGGCCCGGGCCGTATACGGGCCGGTGCTTGGCAAATGAAAACACGCGCGAGTGGGTAGGCCGCGAGAATGAACTGATCAACCAAATCAGTGCTGAGAGCCAACGGTATTTAGCTGCGAAAGGTCGAGGCGACTTCGATATCGCGGCAGTAATCGCTGGCGAGTGCGCCGGGTTGATTCACAATGTGCCGAGCGCCGCGCAGATCATACGTTCGATAGTGGAACAAACCAACGAACTAATGGGAACGCAGGCTGAGCATCTATTCAATGATTTCACGAGAGACGAAACCCGGCTCCTTTCCGCTGGCTGAGGGTGCGATGGAAACATTCTTCATGGTCCTGACACTATCATCGCTCACCGGCCCGCAGGTGACATTCTTCAGTCACCCAAAACAATGGAGTAATGAATTGGCGTGCGAGCGTGCGTTACCGCTGATGGAGGGCGCTGTGACCCGATTGATCCGGTATGACGCCTCGTCCCTCGAATTGATCGGGACGACGACCGGCGGCCCGCTAAATCCCGGATTTTTTGTCAGCTTTGCTGGGTGCTGGTCTACAGAGCCTAGTCCATAGTTGGAGATCTCCTCTTGAGAGCGAGCATCGGGCGAGCAGCCGAATTCGGTCAGGCGTCGCAATGATGCGTTGCGTCACGTCGCTTCGGGTCATTTTCAATCGATTGGCTATCGCCTTGCGGCGTCCGGTTATCTGCCATGAAGAGACGTGAGACGTTTGGCGTTGACCGCTCCGCGCCCGCGCCGATTCGATCGCCGGATTTAACGGGATGTGGCAGCGACGATTAGTCTGTCCAGTAAAGCTGGAGCCACTCCCACACTTTCTCAAGATAGCTTTTCTCGATTTCACGCCGATCCATGTTTTTGCTCCTTTTATGCGCGGAGTTTGGCCGCGTGACCGTCAACGCAGCGGAAACAAGAACGCCAAACGACTGGTGAATCGGCCGAATAGTTAGCGCTTCGTACTGCTGTCCGTTAAGCAAAGATGAGCAGCAACCCCCTCGGATCGCGCGCCGGATTGCGCCGAACTATTGTGCGACTGTGAACACGCTTTCCCAGTGAATTAACCGTAACTCATTCTTCACCCGGCGCTGCCACGGCACCGGGATTCGGAATTCGGCAGTACCTTGCAAAAAAAGCCGGATTCCGCGAGCGCCGTTAACGATGCTGACGGAGCGGCAAGCACCGGCTTCAGAAACGCCGCCGGCGGAACCTCGCACGCCATAATGCGGCCTCACTGCTGCGGCCCCTGTACGTCTAATGAGAGGCGTTCATGGAACCGAAGAATGCCCGGCTGTTCGCGGCCGCGCATTGAGTGAGCTAGCGGACAGAGGAACGAAACTGTTCCCCGCAGCTTAGATCAAACGGGCCATTTGCCCCAAGTTCCATTCGGTCCAGCTGATAATCCATAACGAAGAGATCGAGAGGGTCGTCCTCTCTTCGCGCAACAGTGAGGCGTCCAGTATGAAGCTCGGGAGTCACGTCAATTTCTGGGGCACCATAGGAACAGCAAGCGTATTATTGTGGAGTCTATCTCAAAGCAGGGCAAAGCCGGAATATTCTCCGACATATGCCCAGATTGAAGCGCTGCCAAAACCCAGTCGCAGAACAACCGCTCATCTGGCGCCGAAGCTCCAAGACGTAAGGATCAAAGCAACGCGTCTTTCGATCAATGATGTCTCAATCAAAAAGTTGCGGAAGCTCCGCAAATACGCGGCCGTTGAAGCAAAGGTACCGGTCTATCAACTGTCGGCCGGGAAAAATGCAAACGCGCCGGATGGCCCGGTCGAAATAAAGGGCGCCTCTCTTCATTTGACGGGGGCGGTTACCGTCAAAAATCTATGCAAGCTTCGGACATACGCTGATGTCGAACCGAAGGAGCCCGTTTATCAGTCGATCTCCAAGGGAGTTGGACAAGCGTCGGGCAGCCCTGCCGAGGCTAAACTGCGCCCTCGCCTTTTGGTGAAGGACGTCACCATCAGAAATCTATGCAAGTTGCGCACATACGCTGCCGTCGAATCAAAGGATCCCGTCTATCGATTGGCCTCCAAGGAAACTGGAGGGCAAGCTGGAAGCGAGCTGGATAGGCCGGTCGAAATAAAAGTCACGCCGGTCATTCGAGATGCCATGAACAGAGTCCGGCCTAAGCAAATTACCGGAACAATGAAGGTTGAGGGAAAGAAATACGAATTTGGCTCGGGCGGCCACGGTCAATCCATTCCCTATGGGGATTATCGCATAACGCCCGGCGCCATCGGTTCTTGGGGCAGCCGGCATGGAGCGATCGGCGTGGCCGATGGGACCATACCCGATCCGAAATTGCATCGTGATCGAGACGGAATTGAATTGCACGCCGCCACCAACGATAAACTCCAAACGAACGGCTGCGTCTCGATAAGAAAGGATCAATGGCCTGAATTCAGAAAACAGGTCTTTTCAATGCTTAAGGAAAACAAGAAGGTCTACCTTCATGTTTCGGATCAAGGAGCATCGATATCCACCAACCCGCTTGAATTCGTTGGAGAGACCATTTCCGAACCGAAAGTTCTCCAGGTACTGAGCATGATTGAAGCGCCCACCCGCAAGACGGCGGAGTGACACCGGAATGGAAGCGGGCATCGCAAGCTGCTGAGCCGAAAACGGAGGAATTACCGAAGCCGGCATTTGTCCGTTGCGCAAAAAGCCGCCGTATTTGCAAAATATTTTGTGATGGCAATCGCGCCCTTGAGGAAACTTCACGTGGGAGCCATCGCGAAAGGCTATCAAGGCACCGGCGTAATGGCGATCGCTGCGCTTGAGCTTGTGACCGTCCTTTACTGTCTCTCCACCGACTCGCCGGCGCCGCCCCGTTCCGGAACGGCTCACCTCATCCATTGCGCATGTGAGCTCGACCCGGCTATGCAGCGACTGGAATTTCCGCGATCGTTGCCGTTCGTCGCGCCGGTGCCGAGACCGCCGAAATTTGCCCCATCGCGCTAAGGCACCTTTGTTCGACCGGCGCGTCGGGTTTGCGGCGTGGCCTTATACGGGCGCTTCAATTGACTGACTGCGCCCCGCCGGGCATGCTTGCCGCACACCCAATCAACTCACAATCCCAGCAGCGCCGCGCCCATGCCCAAGCTCTATGAAGCCCTCGCCGAAGCGTTCCTCGCGGAAGGCGTCGATACGCAGTTCGTCCTGATGGGCGACGGCAACATGCATTGGTCCACCGCCTTTGCCAAACTGCCGGGCGTGCATAGCGTCCACGTCAGGCACGAGCACGTTACCGTAGCGGCGGCAACGGCGTATAACGTGGCAACCGGCAAGGTCGCCGTTGCCTCGGTCACCTGCGGCCCTGGCGTGACGCAGTTGATGACCGCGCTGCCGGCCGCGGTTCGCGCCCACCTGCCGATGGTGGTGTTCGCCGGCGAGTCGCCAATCAACGCCAAGTTCTACAACCAGTACATCGACCAGGCGCCGCTGGTGACGGCAACCGGCGCGCGCTACATCGCCGCGCACAGCGTGCCGCGGATGATGGATTACGTGCGCGAGGCCTTTCACGTCGCCAAATACGAGCGGTGCCCGGTGGTCTTGGGCATTCCCTACGACCTGCAGAAGGTCGAATACATGGCCAACCAGCCCTACGAGACCTCGGCGATGTATCAGCCCAGGGCCGGGCGCATGCAGCCCGACCCCGAAGTCGTGTCCAAGGTTGTCGAGCGCTTGGCGGCTGCAAAGCGGCCGATCATTCTCGGCGGCCGTGGCGTATTGTGGTCCGGTGCGCGCGATGCGGTCGTCGAGCTTGCCGATCGTTGCGGCGCGCTCCTCTCCAATACGCTGCCCGCGCGCGGTCTGTTCCACGATCATCCGTTCGGGCTTGGCACCACCGGCAGTTATTTCACGTCGCTGGGCAAGGAAATGTACGAGTCCGCCGATGTCGTACTCGCGGTCGGCACCAGCCTGTCCTACTACGTCGGCGGCGGGCATTTCTGGGGCAAGGCCGTCAAGATCCAGCTCGACGATGCGCCGCGCGGCCTGCGCGACGGGCAAAAGGCCGCCGACATCTACATCAGATCGGACGCGCTCGCCGGCGTCGAGGCCATCCTTGCCGGCCTCGACAAGAAGCTCGGCGCCGGTAAACCGACCGCGGCGGCGATCCGCTCGAAAGAGCTCGCGCATCGCATCGCGACCGAGCCGGCGGACTCGATGCCGTTCGATATCGAAGCCGGGGTGCTGGATCCGCGCGAGGTGATCAAAGCCATCGACGCAGTCGTGCCCAAGGATTGGGATTGCGTCGTCGGCGGTGGCCATCAGGCCTATTTCAACACCCAGATGCGCGGGCGGCCTGCGGAGCGCTACACGACGGTCCGTGAATTCGGCGCGGTCGGCAACGGCCTGTCGTATGCGCTCGGCGTCGCGGCCGCGCGCCGGCAGGGCCGCGACGGCAAGATCGTGCTGTTCGAAGGCGACGGTGGCCTTCTATTCCACATCCAGGAGCTGGAGACGCTCAAGCGCCAGGGCTATCGCATCCTGATTTGCGCCATGAACGACGGCGGCTACGGCTCGGAATTTCACAAGCTGCGCGCCGACGGCGTCGACGACAGCTTGGCTGTGTTCGGCCGGCCCCCGCTCGAAAACATCGCCCGCGGCTTCGGCCTGCGCGGCCACGAGATCCGCGACGTGTCGGCGATCCCGAAGCTGTTCGCCGATTTCACCGCGCAAGGCGAAAGCGAAATCTGGAATATCCAGATTTCGGACAAAGTTACGGCGCCGGTGATCCGCCAGACCATCAAGCGCGGCCACGGCAATATGTGAGGATTTCTCGGGCCGTTTAGCCGCCGCGCAATTCCATCGGGTTCGCACCGGGGCCAGCGTGGCTAATTTTCCCTCCACCGGCGCGGATGATTTCGTGCCGTATTCTAATTACTCCAAAGGGCAAGCAGATCGCGGCGCGCTTTGATTAAAAGCGGAGCGACCGCATTGAACCCTTCAAAATGAATGGCCTCTACGGATGCGTTCCGGGCTAGGTACAAACGCATACTTCAGGGTGAGCCATCATGGGGCTGAACGAATCGCCGCTGGCGAACGCCGGAATTCTGCCGTTTCCACATGCCGCGCACGGCCGCACGCCGGCATGGCCGGGGCAGCAAGATCAGCGGCTGCTGCACACCGTGCTCGAAAACATGTCGCAGGGCGTGCTGATGTTCGACGCCGACGCGCGCCTCGTGTTCTGCAATCGCCGCTACATCGAGATGTACGCCTTGCCGGCCGACGCCGCCAAGGCGGGCTCTTCCCTGCTCGATCTGCTCAAGCACCGCCTCGCGGCGCGCACTTTCTTGGGCGATCCCGAGGAGTACATCGCGGAGCTGCTGGCGAAGATCGCCGAGGGCAACACCTTCCACAGCGTCGTCACCGCGGGTGACGGCCGCGCCATTTCAGTCCTCAACAAGCCGCTCGCCGACGGCGGCTGGCTCGCCACCCATGAGGACGTTACCGAGCGCCGCCGCGCCGAAGAGCGCATCGCCCATATGGCCGGGCACGACGCGCTCACCGATCTGCCCAACCGTGTGCTGCTGCGCGAGCGGCTCGAGCACGAGCTCAAGCGCGTCAAGCGCGGCGAGAACCTGGCGGTGTTGTGCCTCGATCTCGATCATTTCAAGAGCGTCAACGACACGCTCGGCCATCCGATCGGCGACGAACTGTTGAAACTTGTCGCCGACCGGCTGCGCGGCTGCACGCGAGAGCCCGATACCATTGCGCGGCTCGGCGGCGACGAATTCGCGATCATCATGACGCAGATGCACCAGCCGGCCGACGCCGCGGCGCTATCGCGGCGCATCCGCGACTCGATCATCAAGCCGTATCAGGTCGACGGCCATCAAATCATCACCGACATCAGCATCGGTATTTCAATCGCGCCGATCGACGGCGTCGAGCCGGATCAGCTTCTGAAGAACGCCGACATGGCGCTGTACGGCGCCAAAGGCGACGGCCGCGGCATGTACCGGTTCTTCGAGCAGGAAATGGACAGGCGCATGAAGGATCGTCGCGGTCTGGAAATGGACCTGCGCCAGGCGCTCAATAACGGCGAATTCGAATTGCACTATCAGCCGCTCGTTAATCTACAAACCAATGAAATCACCGCGTTCGAAGCACTGCTGCGCTGGAATCATCCCACCAAGGGGCTGATCTCGCCGGCCGATTTCGTGCCGATCGCCGAGGAGACCGGACTCATCGTCTCGATCGGCGAATGGGTGCTGCGTGTGGCGTGCAAGGAAACCGCCAACTGGCCCGAATACGTCAAGGTCGCGGTCAATCTTTCCCCGGCGCAGCTCAAGAGCAAGAATCTGATGGCCATTGTGATGAGCGCACTCGAGGACAGCGGCATGCGGCCCGAGCGGCTGCAGCTCGAAATCACCGAGACCATGCTGATGCAGAACACGTTCGCAACGCTCGGCATGTTGCATCAGCTGCGCAAGCTCGGCGTGCAGATCGCGATGGACGATTTCGGCACCGGCTATTCGTCGCTCAGCTACCTGCGCAGCTTTCCATTCGACAAGATCAAGATCGATCGATCGTTCATCCAGGATCTGTCGAACGGCGCCGAGCCGCGCGCCATCGTGCACGCGGTCGCCGGCCTGGCGAAATGCCTCAACATGATTTCGACCGCCGAGGGCGTCGAAACCCAGCAGCAAATGGACACACTGCAGGCCGTGGGCTGCACCGAAATGCAGGGCTACCTGTTCAGCCGCGCCCGGCCGGCCGGCGAGGTCATGCAGCTGTTCGAGGCGCATTTCGCCAAGGCCGTGAACGCTTAGCGCCACGGCCAACCATCACAAACCCAATCTGTGTGCGCGGCTCTCGATACAATCGGGAGCGTGAGGGTGAGGGGTTTGTCCGCAAAATCTGAGCGGCGGGCAGGCCCCCTCATTCGCAAAAATGATTCCCGAATGCCGTGCTACGGGCCGGGGATCCCCATGGCCTCGACAAACTCGCGGCGCACTGCGGCCGGCTGGCCGAAATGGTGACGGAATTCCTTCAGGCGCTGACGCAGGATCGGGTCGTTGTGGTAATCGGCGAGCGGAATGCCCTCGGTGTTGAACTCGCGCGCCATGTTGGGCAACGCGATGCAGGCCGCCTCGTTGGCGCTGCGGATGACGCCGCCCGGTTCTTTGCCTTCCGCCAGCGCCTCGAGCTCCTTGAAGAAACGCGCGCGCATGATCGAGACGCCGATGTCGCTCGAGCGCAGGTTTTCCTTGGTGCGGTCGGCGATGCGACCCTGGCCGACCCAGGCGACGATGTCCTGATTGATGACGTGGCTGGTGATCCAGCGGCCGTCCTCGCCTTGAATCGGACTCTTCCACACCGGTACGCGCCGTTGCGCGTAGGGTTCGCGACCCTTGGGCACGCGCATGAAGAACCACGCCACCGACAGCGTGTTCTCATCGTCGACCGGCACGCGCCATTCAAAATGGCTGCCGAGATAAAAGCCGTTCGGCCACAGCGCGACGCGCCCGACGGTCCAGTATCGGTCCTCTTCGCTCTGGCCTTCGCGCACGCGCTTGTAAACGAGGCCGTGCTCAAACTCCTCGAACTTGAGTTTCAGATGTTTGGGGGCGACGTTCTGATCGCCGCCGCGCAGCCGCGCGCCCCAATTGTCGTGCATCCATTCGAAATGGATCGGATCGCACGAGTTCTCCTGGCACTGGAACCAGTTGCACGGGATGTCGGCGAGCACGATCTCGCGAAAGCCGTTGCCCCAGGTGAACGGCTCCCAGATCGGCAGCTCAGGCGCCGGCAGCGGACCCATATAGGCAAACAACAGTCCGGCGCATTCCCTCACCGGGTAAGCCTTGATCTCGCAACCTGACTTCGACGGCTTGGGATTGGTGGTGTCCTCATAGGGCTGTTCGAGGCAGCGGCCGGTCTCGTCGAAGAACCAGCCGTGATACGAGCAGCGGATGCCGCGCTCCTCGACCCAGCCATAGGACATGTCGGCGCGGCGGTGCGGGCAATGACGGTCGACCAGGCCGTAACGGCCGGCGCGGTCGCGGTACAGCACGAGGTCCTCGCCAAGGAGCCGCACCGGCTTGACCGGATTGGCGCCATCAAGCTCGCTGGCGCCGCCAATCGGCTGCCAGTAGCGGCGTAAAAGCGCGCCCATCGGGGTGCCGGGTCCGACCCGGGTGAGCATGTCGTTGCGTGCAGCGGTGAGCACGTTCTACCTCCGTACGATGCGCCGGTGACGGCTGCCGATCATTCCATGTCTCGCATTCCAAGTCTCGTCTTACAGGTCTCGCGGCCGATTATGGCCCGAATTTCGAATCAATTCGAAAGAATTTCCTTATCGCGACGGCAAGCTTTCTGTCGTTTGATTTGGGGATGAGTGTCGGCAAGCCCTCAGCCACAAACAACGCCGAGTGGTACGTCCAGGCGGACCAGGTCCGCCGCATCGGCCCCGGTCTGCGCGCGACGCAGGCCAGCCTGAACGACAGGCGCGCCAATTCGCTGGCGCTGATCATCACCACATCGCTCCTGTTTGTGCTGTTCGCATCCGCCCTCCTGGTCGGCGGCCATGCCATTATCACCCCGCTGTTGCGCGCCCCCGCGCCCGGCGGCGGCACCAACAATCGTGGCGATATCGTCTACACCATGCCGGACGGCACATTCTGCCAGCATATGACGTTCGACAACGCGACCGGACAGATCAGTGCCGGCGGCATCGATCGTTGCGATCCGAGCATCGGCGGCGGAGGTGGGGACCGTGCAGCCGCATTCAAATGGGGCGCGCACTGATCGTCAGTTCGCGGTGACCCCGCGGAACTCTTCGTTCGCCCTTTAATAACCTTATTCGCATGGCCCGTCGCCCGTTCGCGTCCGGCACCGCCGCAGCGCGCCAGTAACAGCGAGGCGACACATGGGGACGTTTTTGCGTAGGTTGCGTTTTTTCTACTGGTTGATCGTTCCCGGTTCCATCTTGGTTGGCGCCATCACTGCGGCCAATGCGCAAAGCGAGGCGCTCCAGCAAGCCTGCACGCCGGACGCGATGCGGCTGTGTCAGCAATTCATTCCCGACCGGGCCAAGATCACCCGCTGCATGATGAGCAAGCGTTCGCAGATCAGCGCGCCCTGCCGCACCGCCATGCGCGCCGAAGGAAGGCACGGCAAGCGCGTCGCCGTCCGTCACCGCCACGTCCGTCCCGTGCGGGTCGCCCATCACGACTGAGGGAGGCGCGAGCCTGCCCTATTGCATCGGCTTGATGCCGAGCGCTTCTGCGAATTTGGCGACCTTGGCGCGCTGATCCTCGATCGACGTGGCGAATTCCTCAGGCCCGCCGATGTTGAGAATCTGGCCGGTGAGCGCCAATCGATCCTTGATGGTCGCATCTGCCACGGCGGCGAAGTCGGCCGTGATCCGCTTGCGCAGATCGAGCGGCATCCCGGGCGGTCCGAACAGGCCGACCAGCCCATCGATGGTCAGCGCCGGGAAGCCCGCCTCCTGCACGGTCGGCACGTTCGGTTGGGCCGGCGTTCGCTGTGTGTTGGTGACGGCGAGCAGCTTGATCTTGCCCGAGTCAAGCTGCGGCTGCACGATCGCCAGTGCCGCCTCATAGGCCTGCACCCGGTTCTCGCCGAGATCCTTGGCGGCATCGACCGGGTTGCGGTACGGCACCTTGGTCATCTGCAAGCCGCTGTCCTTGAGCCAGCCGGCGAACAGGAAATCCAGCGCACCGGTCACGCCCGCCCAGTTGAGCTTGCCGGGTTCCGCGCGCGCCCTTTTGACCAGATCGGCCAGCGTGTCGATTTTCAGTTCCTTGGGCACGGCGATGACGATGAAAGTGTTCGACACCCGCACGATCGGAACGAGATCGCTCGGCTTGTAGGGCAGCTTGTCGTGCAGGAACGGATGCGCGGTGAACGACGACGACGGCGCAAACAACAGCACGTGATCGTCATGCGCGGTGACGAATGCGTTGATGGCGACAAGGGCGTCCCCGCCGGGACGGTTCTCGACGATGACCGGCTGGCCCCATTTGCGGCTGAGCCGGTCGGCGAACAGGCGAGCGCCGATATCCGAACCGCTGCCGGCCCCGAGCGTCAGGATCAGTTTCACCGGCCGTGTCGGCCAAGCGGACGCGGCGCGCGCGGCGTCCACCAGTACCGCCGCGGCCAGCAGACCTAACACCAGCGCAAGCAGGGCATGAAATCTGTGGCGCATTATCTCCTCCCGATGTCGTGCTGATTTCTTCGGCTCATTCTCATTGCGCCGCCGGGATACCGAGCCGCTTGGCGATACCGGCGGCCATGGCGCGCTGCCCGTCGATCGATTTGGCGAATTCCTCCGGCCCGCCGATATTCATGATCTGCCCGCTCTTGGTGAGGCGATCCTCAATGATCGGATCGGCGGCCGCGCGCACGTCGGCTGCGATGCGCTCGCGCAGCGCGAGCGGCATGCCGGACGGTCCAAACAGGCCAACCAGGCCATCAAGCGTCAAGTCAGGGAAGCCGGCCTCGGCCGCGGTTGGCAGGTTGGGCTCGGTCGGCGCCCGCATGCTGTTGGTCACGGCGATCAGCTTAGCGGTCCCGGAATCGACCTCCGGACGCACGATGGTCAGCGCCGGAAGGTAGACCTGCACGCGGTTCTCGCCGAGATCCTTGGCGGCGTCGACCGCATTGCGATACGGCACCTTGGTAATATCGATGTGCTCCTGCGCCAGGAAACCCGAGAACAACAGATCGTTGAGGCCGGTGACCGCGGCCCAGTTGAGTTTGCCGGGTTCGGCGCGGGCACGCGCCACCATCTGGGCGATCGAATCGATGTGGGTCGCGGTCGGCACCGCGACCACCACGATCGTGTTGGACACGCGCACGATCGGCACGAGGTCGCTCGGCTTGTACGGCAGCTTATCGTGCGCATAGGGATGCGCGGTGAACGAGCCTGACGGCGCGAACAGCAGCACATGATCGTCGTGCGCGGTGACGAAAGCGCTGATGGCTATGAGCGCGTCACCCCCGGGACGGTTTTCGACGATGACCGGCTGGCCCCATTTCCGGCTCAGCCGGTCGGCAAACAGCCGCGCACCGATATCGGCACCGCTGCCGACGCCGAGCGTGACGATGAATTTGACCGGCCGGGTCGGCCACTTGGCCTGCGCCGCAGCGCCGGTCGCCGGCGCGGCTGCAGCGGCGAAGCCGAGCATGATGGCCAGCAGCAAACGGAATTGCGATTTCACCTTGCCCCCTTTAGCGCCGATCCTTGCCGGCGGCGTTTCTGGCTCCTTGCCTCAGTCGAACCAAGCGCGCGCTAGGTTTCCAGTCCCGACGGCACGTTCTTGTTCTCGCTTGAAAGCTTCATGCCGGCGGCGAGCGCCATGGTTTCGGCGAGCGCGGCAAAATCCTTCTGCAGATATTCTTCCGGATTCTTCTGCAGCATGGCGGCGCCGAAATGGCCTTGCAGCACTTCGCGAGTGGCCGCCGTCACCGGCATCGGCACGTCCATCTCCCGGGCGAGCTCGAGTCCGAGATCGAGATCCTTGCGCAACAGTTCCGGCGTGAACGTCGTGGTCCAGTCGAGATTGACCAGCGCCGGCGACTTATAGCGCGTGAACATCGAGCCCATCACGCCGTTGTTGAGAAACGCCAGGAACGCGTGCCGCGGCACGCCCATCTTGTTGGTCAGAAGCGTGATCTCGATCAGATTCTCGATCACCACGCCGAGCATGACGTTATGAGCGATCTTGCAGACGCGCGCGAGCTCGCCCTCGCCCACATAGGACACGCCTTGCGGTGCGAAAATCTCAATGAGCGGCGTCGCGGTCTTGCACGCCGCCTCGGGCCCCGACACCACCGCTGAGAGTTTTCCGGCCTTGATGACCTTGGCGTTGCCGCTTACCGGCGCGGCGACGAAATCGGAGCCGAGCTGTTTGAGTTTGTCGCGGATTGCCGCGGACTCTTCCACCGCGATGGTGGAGCAGTCGACCACGACCGGCGGCATCTTACCGGCCTGGCTGCATACGCCGTTCTTGCCGTACAGCACGTCCTGCACGCTCTTGCCGGTGTCGAGGATGGAGAACAAGACGTCGACATTTTTCAGTTCGTAGAGGTGGTCGACCACCTTGCCGCCGATCTTGGCCAGCGGCTCAGCCTTGGCGCGGGTGCGATTCCAGATCGAAACGTCGTGGCCGGCCTTGATGAGCCGCTCGGCCATGGGCAGGCCCATGCGGCCCATGCCGATCCAGCCGATCTTCTGCGCATTCTTAGTGGCCATCGCGAACTCCTTGACGAACTGCGTTCAGGGCCTGAGTTCCTATCACAGGGCGCGGTTACTGCAACGCCTCCCACGGCAGCGCCGCCTGTGGAGCGGAATTGACATTCGCTTCCCACCCAGCGGCGAACTCCGGATGCGAACGTTGGAATCGGACCGCTGGCGCTTGCCGGAACGGCAGCCGATTTGTAGTTTCGCGCCATGGCGCAGGTCGCAGAGCTTTCGGAGATCGCCGCACAGCCGGCTGGCGAAACAGGGCCAGTGTGGCGCGCGTTGCGCAATATATTTCCGTTCATCGTCACCGGCGGCGCGTGGGAAACTGCGGCCCATCTCGGGCTGTTTCCGGCAAAATTCTTTCCGCCGCTGGAAACGGTCGCCGCGACGTTCATGCGGCTCACAATCAGCGGTGTGTTGCCGCATCACGTGCTCGACACGCTGTTGCGCCTGATTGCCGGTTTTGCGCTGGCGGCGATCATCGGCGTCGGCATCGGTGTGGCGATGGGGCGCTCTCGCCGCGTCGAGGATTATCTGCTGCCGCTCATCAGCGTCGCGGCGCCGATCCCGGGCCTCGCCTACACGCCGCTGTTCTTGTTGTGGTTCGGACCCGGCAACGTGCCGTCCATTCTGCTGGTCGCGTTCGTCTCGACGTTTCCGATCATCTACAACGCCTGGACCGGCGTGAAGGCCGTCAAAGACATCTGGGTGCGCGCCGCGCACGCCATGGGGGCGGACGACCGCCGGCTGTTCCGTCATGTGATTCTGCCCGGCGCCCTGCCTTACGTCCTCACGGGATTGCGGCTCGGCCTGGCGCAAGCCTGGCGCATCCTGGTCGCGGTCGAAATGCTCGCCGCCGTGCCGTGGGGATTGGGCTGGATGATTTTCGGCGCGCAGGAATTTCTCAATACCGACGTGATGCTCTCAGGCATCGCGGTGATCGCGCTGATCGGCGTCGGCCTGGAGAAGCTCGTGTTCCAGCCGCTGGAGAATTTTACCGTGGTGCGCTGGGGAATGGTGACGTCATGACGGCGGAACGGTCGCGTTCGCTGCGGCGCGGCTTCACGAGTTTCATCGTGCTCGCTGCGTTCTATGAGCTGGTCGCGCACTCGGGCTTCGTCAAACCGGCGCTGATGCCGCCGCTCGGCACCATCGCGCAAACGCTCGGCGGCATGCTGGCCGACGGCAGCATGTTCGGCCACGCCGCCGCTACGCTCGCCCGGGTGCTGATCGGGTTCGGCCTTGCGGTTGCGGTCGGCCTGCCGCTTGGCGTGCTGATGGCGCGCTTGCGCCCGGTCGAGCATTTCGTGCTGCCGCTCGCCAGCGCCTTGATGCCGATCCCATCGCTCGCCTGGGTGCCGGTGTTCATCCTGTGGTTCGGGCTCGGCGACACCGTCACCGTGCTGATCGTGTTTTACGCCGCGCTGTTTCCGATGCTGCTCAACACCTGGTCGGGCGTGCGCGCCGTCAACCCGATCTGGCTGCGCGCCGCAGGCGCCATGGGAGCGGACGAGCGCCGGCTGTTCTGGAAGGTCATCATTCCAGGCGCGTCGCCGTTCATCATCGCCGGGCTGCGACAGTCGTTCTTGCGCTCGTGGATCGCGGTGATCGGCGCCGAAATGCTGGCGGCTTCGAACTGGGGCCTCGGCTGGGTCATCTTCGATGCCCAGCAGTTTCTCAATGCCGACGTGATGATGGCGTCGATCCTGGTGATCGGCTTGATTGGCTTCGCCGCCGAACGGCTGGTGTTCGGCTCGATCGAACGCGCCACCATCTACCGCTGGGGCATGGCCCGCATGGCAAAGGGGTGAGTCTCCCCGAGCGCCGAGAGAGGTTGTCGCGGCACCGCCCGCGATTGTATCAACTTTGGCGTGGCACCAGGACGCGCGGTGTGCCTTGCCTTGACTGGCGGCGATCGAAAACCTAGCCCTGGTCAATCCGTCGAATAAGCTCATGCGCGAATTGAGAAAGCGAATCGTCGCGCGCGCCCATAATCACAATGCGATCGCCACGACCGGCCAGTCTGACAAGGGCGTCACCGCAGGCGCTGCGATCCGGAAATGCAAAAGCCTTTACGCCGCGCCGTTCAATTTCACATATGACTTCACGACTGCCAACGCTGCGATCGACAGTGCCGCCGAAATAGACCGGCTCGGGCATGGTCAGAACGTCCTCATCGTGCAGCTCACTCACAAAACAGTCCACCAGGCCGTCCTTCATCAAGCGAACCGGGCCATAGCCATGGGGTTGGAACATCAGCAACAGGCGGCCGGGAAACGCGTGCAGCGTCTTGAGCGTTGCCGAAATCTTGTCGGGGTTGTGGGCGAAGTCGTCAATAACGGTTATGCCACTCGCGGCGCCCACAATCTCCAGGCGCCGGCGGATGCCGCTGAACTCACCCAGATGGGTCACAGCTTCAGAGAGGCTTACGCCAATTGCCTTTGCGACGCTCAGCGCGGCGAGGGCGTTGGCTACGTTATGAAGCCCCGGAACTTTCAGAGTCACGTCGGCAGTCTCGCCGGAATCGCGCTCCGTTACTTGAAACGCAATGCCGGTCGGCGACTCGACTGGAGCGCGGGCGAGGAGATCGGCTGCTGCATTACGCAGACTGTAGGTTACCGCCTGCCCCGGGCTCAATTCGGCCGCAAGGGTCGCTGTTTCGACGTTATCGAGATTCAGCACCGCTGTCCGAGCCTTGGCGATGAAGCCGCGGAACAGGGTGCGCAGCTCATCAAGTGACTTGTGGTCGAGCGAGATGTTGTTCACGACCGCAATCTGCGGCTCGAAATACGCGATCGAGCCATCGCTCTCGTCCACTTCACTGACGAAAATTTCACCATCACCAACGCGAGCGCTGGCAAATGGCGAGCCCGGCTGAATGTAATTCTTCATGTCCGCGCCATTCATGATCGTTGGACTTCTGCCGGCGCGGTCCAGAATCCATCCTGTCATGCCCACGGTCGTGGACTTGCCGCTCGTGCCGGCGATACCGACGCTCAGGGCGGCGCGATTGAACAGTTGAGCAAGAAGTTTTGCGCGGGTGGTGACAGCGGCGCCGATGCGGCGCGCAGCCTGCACGTCGGGAATCGACTCCTCTACGGCTGCGGAAGTGACCAGGATTTGGCCGGGGCGGCGAATACCACTGCCGTCTTGCGGATGAAGCAGCACGCCGCGCGCGCGGAGAAAATCAAATCGCTCGGCGTTTCGTCCCTGATCGAGGGCGCGATCGGAACCCTCGACCCGTCCGCCCTTCGCCTGAATGATCAGCGCGAGGGGCGTCATGCCGCTACCGCCGATGCCGCAGAAAAAGTAGTCTTCTGGTTGGTCCATCGGCAATATCTACAAGCACCGCCGATCAGGGACAACTCAATCGAGGCGCCGAATGAGCAGAGAGAGATGCAAGATTGGCGTCGTCGCGCCGGCGTCCCGCATGTCTGCGGACGTTGCCACGCGCGTACCGGCGCTGGCCGAGCGTCTCTACCCGGACCGGACGCCTGAGATCGTCTTTCACCCGCAGTGCTTTGCATCGCACGGACATTTTGCCGGTGACGACGAAACCCGCGCTTCGGCCTTTCTCGAAATCGCCAACGATGACAGTTACGACGCGGTGTGGTTTGCGCGCGGCGGCTACGGCTCGTGCCGGGTGGTCGAGCCGGTCATGCGCGGGCTGACGGAGACGTCAAAACGAAAGGCCTATGTGGGGTATAGCGATGCCGGCATGCTGCTCGCCGCTCTGTACCGCGCGGGATTCGAAGCTGTGGCGCATGGTCCGGTGGCGCAGGATATCCTTCGGGACGCGGGAGATTCGGCCATTACCAGAGCACTCGCCTGGATAATCGATCGCGCACCCGAGGCCCTGGAGCCAACAGTAGTCGGTGCGAAGAAGACGGCGGCGTTCAACATGACTGTGCTCAGCCACCTGCTCGGCACTTCGCTGGAACCTGACCTCGAGGGGCATGTGCTCATGTTGGAGGAGGTGGGGGAGGCGATGTACAGAATCGATCGAGCGCTGTTTCACATCACCAGCAACCTAAATGTCCGGCGCGTGTCAGGCATCATGCTCGGTCGTTGCAGCAACATCACACCGAATGAACCAGAATTCGGCATGAACGCAGAGGACATCGCCCAATATTGGTGCCGCAAGGCCGGAATTTCCTGGTTGGGGCGCGCCGATATCGGGCACGACACTCATAACAAGATCGTCCCCTTCGGTGCTTGGCGATGACGGCCCTCCGCAAGCCGCGGTCCGCATCGCGGAGCGCCGCGCGCGTCAGCTTGATGGAATAGGTCACTCCGGCTTTAAATTCCCATCCTTGATGATCGCCTGGTACTTGGCGATGTCGGTGCGCACAAACGACGAGAACTGATCGATTGACAGAGCCTGCACTTCCGGGCCGATTGCTTTCAGCTTGGCGTTGATCGCAGGTTCAAGGATGATCTTGTTGATCGTCGTATTGAGCTTTTGGGTGACATCCATCGGCATGCCGTGCGGACCGAAGAAGCCCACCCACAGCGGAAAATCGAAATTCGAGATGCCGGTGAGTTCGGCGACCGTCGGAATTTCCGGGCTCGCCGTCGAACGCTTGACGGTCGAGACCGCCAAGAGCTTGATCTTGCCGCCCTGCGACAGCGGCACGGCGCTGGGAAAGGCCGGGAAATAAAAATCGACCTGCCCGGCCGCCACATCGTTCAGTGCCGGGCCTGCGCCTTTGTACGGCACGTGCACGAGCTTGCTGTCGAGCTTGAGTTTCAACAATTCGCCGGCGAGATGGCCCGGCGTGCCGACGCCGGCGGAGGCGAACGTCATCGGCTTGTTGGCACGCAAAGCCGCCGCCCACTCGGCGCCCGTCGTGTAAGGCGATTTCGCCGGCACCGCCAGCACCAGCGGCATAACGCCGGCGAGCGCCACCGGCTGCAGGTCCTTCAATGGATCGTAGCCGACGTTTTTCATGAAATACGGATTGATGGCGATCTCAGGTGTCTGCCCGACCGTCAGCGTGTAGCCATCGGGCGGCGCGTTGACGACATCGCGCGCGCCGATGGTGCCTCCGGCGCCGGCGCGGTTCTCGACGATCACCGACTGATGCAATTCGATGCCGAGCTGATTGCCGATGATCCGGCCCAGAATGTCGCCGGCACCGCCTGGCGCGAAATTGACGATCAGGTGGATCGGCCGGCTCGGGTAGGCCTGCGCCGAACCCTGCGCCAATACCGGCAGCGGCGGTGCCGCGAGCCCGGCCGCGATTGTCGCGGCCGCAATAACGCTGCTAATGATCCGCACGGCGTTCCCCCATTTTTCGTCGGCCGTCGGGCGCCGACATCGTGGGGCAATTTATTTGAGAGGAAGCGTTACAGGAAGCGGCAATGCCCCATATCGAGGCACGCGACATTACGCTCAACTACGACACGCCCTCAGGCGCCGTGGCCGGCGTTCGTGGCGTCAGTTTTGCGATGGAGACCTCTGAATTCCTCTGTATCGTCGGTCCAAGCGGCTGCGGCAAATCAACGCTGCTCAACATCATCGCCGGGTTCCTGACGCCGAGCGCGGGCGAAATCCGCGTCGCGGGGCAGAGAGTGCAGGGCTACGGCATGGATCGCGGCGTGGTGTTTCAGGACTTCGCCCAGCTGTTTCCGTGGCGCACCGCACTCGGAAACGTGACGTTCGGCCTGGAAATGAAGGGGCTACCCAAAGCCGAGCGCGAGAAGATCGCGCTTGAGCAGCTGCGCCTCGTCAAGCTCGAAAGCTTCGCCAAGTCATTTCCGCACCATCTCTCTGGCGGCATGCAGCAGCGGGTCGCGATCGCGCGTGCGCTTGCCTATAATCCGGCGGTGCTGTTGATGGACGAGCCGTTCGCGGCGCTCGATGCGCTCACGCGCGACGACATGCAGCGGCTTCTCGCCGACGTGTGGCGGGAGACGCGCAAGACGGTGATCTACGTGACCCACAACGTTGCCGAAGCCGTGTACCTCGCCGACCGCGTCGTGGTGATGACGCCGCATCCCGGCACGGTGAAGACCGAAGTGACGATCACCTTGCCGAGGCCGCGCGACCCGCTGAGCGTCGAGTTTCTCGATTACCAGAAGGAGCTGCTGCGCCTGCTAGGCCAAAAAACCGGACACGAATCCGCTGGCCGCGCCTGACGGCGAAACGAGGGAGACCCATCATGCATCCGGTTCGACCGAAGAATATGCGGATGCTTCACGTGCTTGCGGGGCTGGCGGTCGCGGTTTCCATTCATGCCGCGCCGGCGTCCGCCGCCGGCCCTTATCCAAGCCGACCGATCCGGCTCGTCGTCGGCTTTGGCGCCGGCGGGCCGACCGACATCCCGGCTCGCTTCATCGCCGACAAGCTCGGCGCAGCGCTCAAACAAACTGTCGTGGTCGAGAACAAGCCCGCGGCCGGCGGCATCGTGGCGACGCGCGATGTGCTGGCGCAACCGCCCGACGGCTACACGCTGCTGCTCTGCACACATTTCGATGCCACCAACGTCGCGGTCTATCGCGATGCCGGCTACAAGCTTTCCGACGTCGCGCCGGTCTCGCTGATCGCCAAATATTATTACGGCCTGGCGCTCGCAAATGCGGTCTCGGCGCAGGATTTCAAGTCGTTCGTTGCGTATGCCAAGGCGCATC
>Ga0265339_10000090_pt1 | contig 76143 bp, 81 predicted proteins | sample 4CB219metaG_FD_202085 | JGI IMG/M metagenome (GOLD analysis project Ga0265339, IMG submission 202085) | Rhizosphere microbial communities from Carex aquatilis grown in University of Washington, Seatle, WA, United States - 4-CB2-19 metaG | ecosystem: Host-associated > Plants > Roots >... | reverse complement strand
CTGCCGATCCGCAGGCGGCAGTCCAAGTCGATGCTACGACCTTGCTACTGTCCCCGCCGCCTGAGCCAAGTCCGCCGAGGAGCGGCGGGGAGGGCTTTAGACCGTCTATGTGCAACACGCTCCTAGAGAGCTGGCTGAGGGTCAGTTTGGTCATCTCGTGCGGTCCTTCTTCTAGTCTTCGCCTTGCGGCCTTGCGCTGTGCCCAAGGGGGGACGGAGTTCATCGACAGCGGAAAGGTCGAACGTGCGAAAACAGTCATGAGCTTATCACCGAGCGTCACCCGTAGTGTCCGGAAACTTGTCGCCGAGCCTCATGCGGCCTTGCGGGAGTAGTAGTTCAGCATGCCACCAAGGCGTGAGCGACGAACAACCCTGCCAGCGACGCCGTTGTCATTCGTCGGACCAACCTGCCTCCTGATGAGCTGGCCACCAAGACCCTGGTGAAAACGCTCGGCGTGATAGTGCTCGACGAATTCTTTGATCAGCCGCCGCAAGTGGCGCTCGCCGAAGACGATGAAGTGATTCAAGCACTCGTACTTTATCGTTTTCACAAACCGCTCCGCGTGCGGATTGCAGTTCGGACTTTGCGCCGGGATCTTCACGCTCTCCACGCCCCTCGTTCCGAGAATCCCGAGGAACGCCTCCGTGAACAACGGGTCTCGATCATGGATCAGGTGCTTCGCTCCTCGCAGAAACCCATCCACCGGGTCTACCAGGTTTCGCGCCACCTGCTTCATCCACGCCTCGCCTGGGTCGACGGCTATCCCGGCGATCTCCACGACGCGACTCTTGACCTCTATGACGAAGAACACCATGTAACGAACCGTGCCGAATGGGCCCAAGGCTTCCACGCTGAAGAAGTCACAGGCGTACAGCGTATCCCAGTGCATCTTCAGGAACTGCTTCCACGTCCGCTTCTTCTCCCGCTCTGGCGCCGGCTCGATTCCCTCCTCCGCCAAGATGTCCGCCACCGCCGTCCGTCCGATCTCGATCTTCAACCCCGTGCGAAGCGCGTCGCGGATCTTGGTATAGCCCCAACCGAGGTTCTCCAAGGCCATCTTGACCACCAGCTTTCGTATGTCCCGCGCCTTGCGTGGCCGCCCCGTCTTGCATCCGGAGCTGTCGTACTTCCGCGCCGCCAACCTGCGAAACCAGGTCAAGATCGTCCCTGGCTTGATGATCTGGCAGCACTTCCGTCGCTCTTCGGGGCTCAGCTTTATGCCCGCAAGCGCCAGGCGACGGCGCTGATCGGCGGTGAAGGAAATCCGCACTTTGCCCGTGGCCGCGGAGAGAATCTCCTTGAGGACCCGAACCTCCTCTTGCGCGTAGTCGAGCTTGCGCTGCAGCCTCTCGCTGATCGCCGAAGCGATCATAGCGATGAGAAACTGAAGCGTGAGCGGAAGCATTGGTCGCGACTTTGGCCGTTCAGGCATGCAGTTTCAAGCTGCGAATCTCCGCGAATTTATGGCAGAATTTCAGCGACAGCTTTGCGGACACCACGGGGGCAAGATCGGGATCGTGCTCGTCTGGCGCTTCGACCGATTTGCTAGGTCCGTTCGTCACCTCGTTTCTGCGCTCGAGGACTTTCGTGCCAGGTCCGTCGACTTCATCTCGGTCATGGATGGGATAGATACCTGCACTTCCGCTGGAAGATTTACCTTTCACGTCATCGCCGCAGTCGCGGAACTCGAACGCGAGATCATCCGCGAGAGAACACGCGCGGGGATCGCAGCCGCCAGAAGACGGGGTGCCCACGTCGGTCGCCCTCGCGTGAAGATCGATCTTGTCCGTGCGAAAGCGTTGATGACCTCCGGCCAGTCCTTCCGACAAGCAGCGCGGACCCTCGGGATCGGTACGGCTACCCTGTTCCGAGCCCTGCGCAGCCGTGAGAATGCTGACGTTTCTAAAGCGTCCGAAGATGAAGGGTTCCAAGTACCCGAAAACACGGTGGTGGCCGCATGAGATCTACCGTGGTCAGAAGGGTTCATTTTCAAAACGGCATCGCGACCATGGTTGTTGTTCTGGCCTCGCTGTCATGAGCGCGGGCACGAAGAACGCGGACCTGCTCGTCCTTGAGTCCGACTGGGGTGAGGACCTCATCGACAGCAGGAGCACGCGGCCCTTTCTCGAAGGACTTGCGAACGCCCTCGACATCACCATCGTCTACCGTACCTTCCACACCGGACGCGATCTTCAGCACTGGCTCCGGAAAATGTTTCTCGCCAAGGGCAAGCCGCACATCGCCTATATCTCCAGCCACGGTGACGGTCGCTTTTTGCAGGCGTCACTCGCAGCCGCAGGGATCGATCTTCGTCGGGTGTTGGCTGCCGCCTCGATGGGCACGAGACAGCACCACGGAAGGCGTGGGCTGCTGCTCGGTGCCTGCGAGATCGGGCGAGACCTCGATGGGATTCTCGCCGCCGCCAGAGGACGGTTGGACTGGGTGGCTGGCTACGCCATCGCGGTCCCCTGGATCGAGTCTACGCTGATAGATTTGGCGTTCCTGTCGTACCTTCTCTCGGGTAGGCGAGTCTACGCCGCCAATGGCAAGTGCGTGCTCCGCCGCCAGCTTCGCACCACGAAGACCGGCTTGTCGGAGAAGGCAGCAGCTTGGGTCGGGCAAGATTTCGGTGTCGCCCAAGCCCTTCGATTTCGAGCGAAGGACTGGCGACCATAGCCAGACTTGGCGGCCTAGGGCGACCTGCCTATGTGCACAGCCCTCAAACGGTAGCGTCGCAGCTCTACGACGCAGCCGTAAGGAGCGGTCCCAATGGGCCCGTGTGCAGGAACCCTAGACGGCGAACAGTCGCCCCGGCTGCTAGGCCGCCAGAATCCGCAACGACGATAGACGAATGACCATCGCCTGGACGCTCACGTCAAACAGCTTTGCCAGTCGTTCGACGTGTTCATCACTCAGCGACAAGCCCCCCGCCACGCTCTTCGGTCTCGCTTCAATGAGGCCGCGCCACGATGGGCGCGGAAACGTCTGCACGCCCGGCTCGACCGCACTCGGCAACAACAGGCTTCAATGAGGCCGCGCCACGATGGGCGCGGAAACGCACCCCGCACGCCTTGGCAATCGCCTCGACCATGTCGCTTCAATGAGGCCGCGCCACGATGGGCGCGGAAACGCACCCCGCACGCCTTGGCAATCGCCTCGACCATGTCGCTTCAATGAGGCCGCGCCACGATGGGCGCGGAAACGCCGAGACGATGGCCTTCGTGGTGAGCCAGCTCGCCTAGCTTCAATGAGGCCGCGCCACGATGGGCGCGGAAACCGACCGGAGGGCGCGCCTCGCCTCCAGCGTTGCCCGGTAGCTTCAATGAGGCCGCGCCACGACGGGCGCGGAAACTCGCTGGCTGGAAGGATCCTTTCAATGGGCTCGTCTGGCTTCAATGAGGCCGCGCCACGATGGGCGCGGAAACTGTGGCAGTCACGTGGTCCGGGCCGGGGTTGGGCGTGCTTCAATGAGGCCGCGCCACGATGGGCGCGGAAACCTTGACGTCAGGCATGCCGCTCGTGAACTTGAGCGCCGGGCTTCAATGAGGCCGCGCCACGATGGGCGCGGAAACCCGGCTTCGAGCATCTCGCGCGCGCGGGCGGTCCACTTGCTTCAATGAGGCCGCGCCACGATGGGCGCGGAAACCCTGGAGGCTGCGAAGCGGGATGATCCGGGCCTACGCCATGCTTCAATGAGGCCGCGCCACGATGGGCGCGGAAACAACGATGTCCAGACCAAGGCGGCGGTGGTGCCCAAGCTTCAATGAGGCCGCGCCACGATGGGCGCGGAAACTGATCGGCGTGCTGATTTGGATGCTTAAGGGCATGTTGCTTCAATGAGGCCGCGCCACGATGGGCGCGGAAACAAAATCGTTATCACGGCCAACAACGGAGATGCGTCGTAGCTTCAATGAGGCCGCGCCACGAGGGGCGCGGAAACCGGGTGGTCGGTCCGCAGGTAGACGCTCCGGTTGCGGCTTCAATGAGGCCGCGCCACGATGGGCGCGGAAACGATGCGGTCGGCATCATGTATCTCGGCGACATCTACGTGCTTCAATGAGGCCGCGCCACGATGGGCGCGGAAACCGACCTACCTGCCACTGGCCCCGCCGTTTAAGAGCATCATGCTTCAATGAGGCCGCGCCACGATGGGCGCGGAAACCCATGTCGAACCACGTCTTGTCGGAGTTGGCCTTGTTGCTTCAATGAGGCCGCGCCACGATGGGCGCGGAAACTGGCAGATGACCCGCCACAAGGCTACGGCTGGTTCTGGGCTTCAATGAGGCCGCGCCACGATGGGCGCGGAAACTACCGCTACGCCGGCCTGAACGTGCGCTACCCGTAGCTTCAATGAGGCCGCGCCACGATGGGCGCGGAAACGCATTCGCTTGTACACGGCCGCACGGCTCACTCCCAGGCTTCAATGAGGCCGCGCCACGATGGGCGCGGAAACCCGACGAACGGCCGCACCGGTGACGACATCTCGGCGCTTCAATGAGGCCGCGCCACGATGGGCGCGGAAACGCGCGCCGTGGCGCTCAGGTGCTTTACGCTGTTACCTTGCTTCAATGAGGCCGCGCCACGATGGGCGCGGAAACAGCCACCAGGATACTCGGAATGATTTCGTGAAGATAGCACCGCCGTTTCGAGCACCCCTGGCTGGACGGCAACCGGGGGCAGGCAGAGCCATGGCCTCGAACCTGAATAACTATTGAGATTTCAAAGAGATCGAGTGGGGTGCCCATGTTTGCGATCACCTTGCCGCTCGCTACACAACAACCACCCGCGTGGATACGACGAAAGTGCGGCCAACCGACTCCATGATCTCCCGTGCGTCCCGATCTGTTGGGCCGAGTTTTACCACCAGTACCTGATCATCCCTATGGTGGATAGGCTCACCAAGTCGCCCATGCAAATCGATCCTTTCGCGATCGTTCAGGTCACAAAGAAAAACGCTAAACTGTAGTGCATCTCCGAAGTCCAACAATGTTCGGTGAACCCTGTCGCGACGCTTGTCATCGGCAACATCGTAGGTCACCAGGTACCGGCTTCGTGAGGTGGTCATCTCGTCATCATTCCCTGGTATCGGGGAATGTCACCCCGGAGGCAGCGCGACAGGATCTGCGCTTGAAGCGCAATGAGCCGTCGCCACGAACACCTGTAGTCGAAGATCGGATGGGTAGCCAGTTGGTCGAGGCGTGCTTCATAGGCTCGGATAAAGGACTTGCGCCCGCTGGCCTCAAGTACGCAAGCGGTTCCTGCTTGCTGAAAGTCTCCGAGAGCGACCATTCCGGTGTTGATAGCGGTCAACACCGCCGAATCAACGATAAGCGGACGGAATTCTTCCATCAAATCGAGGGCGAGAGCGGGCCGCCCGTGTCTAGGCTGGTGCAGAAAACCCCAGTACGGATCCAGACCAACGGCCAGGAGGGCGACCGTGCATTCTTTTGCCAATAGCGCGTAGCCAAACGAAAGCAGAGCGTTCACTGCGTCGCGTGGCGGACGGCGATTCCGCGCTTCAAAATCAAAGCTCATTGCGCTCAGATGAGCTTCGTTGCCCGAAGCCTTCGGCGGTCGAACCATCGAACTCAACTCACCGAAGTAGCAGGCCGCGATGGCACCTTCAATCCCGAGGAGGATACCAATGTCATGCGCTTCCGCGACTCGTCCAATCAGGACTGCCATTTCACCAAGCGCACGATCTGGGCTTGGTGAGGCATTGCGCCGCAACATGGTCCGCTGATTCTGGACCTTCGCCGATACGAACTCCTTTGCGAACGACAACGCGCGTGCGGGATCGGCGGCAGCGGCGAACTGCGCTTCACGGTCGAACGCATTCCGAAGCCCGCTCGAAGCGGTGATTCCATAGAACCAGTGGGCGAGCGAGAGGTGGACGACGGGGACTCCGGCCTCGCACAGCAGGTGAAGAGTCTGCGGAGTGATCGACACGTTTCCACAAAGAACAAGCTGACTGAGATCCTTGAGACGGGCTTCGCCAATCTTCTGCTTGGCTAGGGTGACCCGGATGGCCTCACCGCTCTTGCCGACATAGGCGCCTTGTTCTTGCACGTAGAAAGGTACCGCGTCGTCGCGCGCGGGGTATAGCCGCCTGATCGCACCGTCTGCTCCAGCAACTTCGGGGACCTGGGTCAGCGCCAGGGTCTCGTCTGGCAAGCAGATACCAGAGAGAGAGCATCCGCGGCACTTGGGACTGTCGTCGAGCGGTGCAGGAAGTGTTCCACCTTGGGCATCGAGTGCGTTGTGAATGCTAGCGACGATCTCGCGGGTTCTGGCCTCAAGCTCCGGTGTGAACGGAACTTCAACGTGCGTGCGCGAGCCAGCGTAGTAGACGATTCCGTGATCAACAGTGTATCCGTGGGCGCGAAGGACGAGGCCCTGTGCCATCAACTGAACTCGCTCAGGCTCCCAGCTACCCACGGCGTTGTCGGGGGCCGCGGCTCGCTTTGTCTCGACGGGCACCGCTGATCGGATACCAACGACATCTGTGATATTGGTCTCGACCAGATCGAGCTTCGCGAACAACCTGAGCACGTCGTCAGAGAGGCTCACCGAACGGTTCACTTTGGGGGCCGCCTCGTCGGCAACCTCGACAGCCGAAGGCAGCACCTCGTCCTTCGCATCTACTCGTCGATGAAGCCAGCGCCCCTCGTCGGTGCTGGCGTTGTCCGCCCACCGGCCTCCCACGTAGGCAAGATGGAACCTTCGGGCGCAATAGGCATACTGCGCGACCATGTCACCCGTCACCACGCCGTCCGCGGCGGCGACACTCGCCTTTCGTTGGCCTTCGTGGGGAATCAGAGCGACTTCCTCACGCGGGCCGCGCCGCCCGAAACCGTTGCGACTTGCCCACCGTCACGTGGTCAGCGCGATAGGCTTCGACCACGCCAATGGCGTTGAGATGACTCCTGTCCGGTGCATCGGCGGCCAACCCTGGATGAGCAACAAGGGACTTGACGACCGAGATCGGCAAGAACGCTTCCCAGACTGGCCAGGTAAAGACTTCCCCATCTTCGAGTTTCACGGTCCCCGTGGTCGCGAGACCGCGTCCCTGCGGGACCGCGGGAAACAAGGTCAGCGCCTCGTAGGCCAAGAGGTTCGCTCCGTGCATTGTCACCGATCCGGCGTCGGGACTCTCGGCCTGGTGGGCATATGGTCGAACATCCCGAGGATCCCAACCGAGGCTGTACTTGTCATCCTGGTAGCGCCACGTCTCGAAAAGACTTTCCTCGATTTGGCGCGGCGACACCCGTCCCATGAGCAGCCCAATGTCCGTCAGCATGTTCTTGCCGCTGTTGCCGTTCTGCTTGGAGAAGCGCGTCGGGGCGAGGACTCCATCCTTGTCAAAGATGGATTCGCATCCGAAGGCGGCAAAGAAATCGGAGGCGCGGCGATCTGCGGGAGTTGCCCCAAGCGCCGCCTGTCTGGCCAATTTCGCTAGACTGGCCGGGCGGACCTTCAAGTTTGGCCCGAGCGCCGTGGTGATGTCCGGCGTTGCACCTGCCTCCGCAGCGATGGACCTTTCCTGTTGCGCTTGGGCTAGTTTCGCTTCAAGCGGTGCCACCTCGGCCCCTAGAAACGCTGCCGCTTCTGGGCTGTTTCGCTTGAAGACCTTTGCTTTGATGCGAGTCTTGAACGTCTCGTTGGCGTCTTTCAGTTCCTTCTTGCCAGCCGCTACCACCTTGTCGAGTGCCCGCAGCGCCTTCTCGTCATCCGCCCTTGGCGTGCGGTGTACCCCAGCGTGGAGCATGTTGAGAAGCTCCCCGCGGGAAACATCCCCAGGCACTTTCAACCTTGGCCGCCACGCGCCTTGCCGTTCGGACCAGGCAAGTTGAACTTGCCCACCTGGCCAGGCCCGATCGGCGACTACCAGCGTTCCCAGTGCCGCCATGAACGCCAACGGGTTGTCTGCGGGCAAGCCGTCGAGATCGAAGATCGTCATTCGCCCGCCTCTTGTTGTTCCTGCGCACTTGCTCGATGATCCGCCAACCGCACAATCGCCTCTAGCAATGCTAGCCCCCACCAGCCATACCGACGCACCAGCCGCCAGAATCTTTCGGGCATGCCCGAGTCGAGGCGTTCTAGGCCAGTGGCACTTGAGGTTTGTGTTTTCTCGGACGCAAGCTTCACATCCACCGGCTTCTCGTCAAAGACAACCGGGGCGAATGGTCGGCAGCGCCCGTGATGAGACCCGATCAGATGAAGCACAAGATCCCGGTCGGTCGCACCCGCCAACGCCTGCAATGCAGAATCCGCCAGTCGCACCGATACCAATTCATGGCGCGCCCCCTTGGGATAGGCAGCCTTCGACCTTGCGGCCTCGATAGCTCTTGGCGTGCGTGGAACCGACCCCGACTTGGCGAGCGGTGCCGCCGCACGAGCGGCCGCAAGTCGATCACCGTTGTGTAGCCAAACCTGAAAGCGAGGATCTAACTTTCCAACATCGTGCAGCCGAGCGGCCAGTTCACAGTCGGAAACCACTTCGCTCGGGAGCCCGCCAAGCCCAGCGAATCGCGCAGCCAAAGCGCCAACCCGCTTGAGGTGGTCGTCGAGACCAACCTCGCGACTGGATGCGCTTGCGGTGGCATCCTCGTCGGTGAAGTCTGCATCGCCCCCCGCAGGTAGCGGCACGGGAGTGGACACGACCAGCCCGATGCCACTGGGATGCCGCGAAACCCGCAGCCGTCGCGTGCGCGCCAGGTGGCCAGAGACCAAACGAAGCCATGGCTTCGCACCTGAATCGGAAGCGATTCGAGCAAGCAAGTCGCGAACTTGCCCATCTTCGACCGAATCATCGCTTGGCGCCACTGAGGCCAGCGCCATGATCTCCTTGGCTAGCGCCTCATCGGTCAATAACCAGCCAGGTACGAGTGCCGCATGGATTCGGATGACTGCACGCCGGCGTTTGGCCTGCACCTGGTCGCCCAAGTCAGCCACCGCACCTTCGATCCCAGGTGCCCATCCGAAGGCATCGCAGCCTCCGTAGGCGGCAGGAACCACCAAAGTGTCACCTGGTCGAATCGCCTTCGGATCGGTAACAACTTCGGTGTCCTCGGAATCGGGGCCGCGCCAGCGAAGGCACGCGCGCCCGCAAACCCCCTGTTCCTCGTCCTCGTCGGGCTCAGCCACGCCTTCGAGATCTGCGGTTATGGGCGCCGCTGCTTGGTTCAACCATGCTCGAACTGCATACAGCGGCACAGCGATCGCTTCCGCCGATGCTGGGCCACACGCGGCAACTGTCTCGATCCAAGAAGCGCCGTCTGCCGGGTCAAGGTCAGCTCGCCAAACGACGTGAACCTCCGCCGTCCCCATCTTCGGCCCGTGTAGGTAGATCGAAGGGTCGGGATCCGCGCTGGTGATCGGCGAAGTTTGCGCCCAACAATCGCAGTGGCTCGGCAGAACTACGGGTCCTTCGGGTAGATCGCGCGATGTCCGACGGAGCACATCCGCTCTGGCCTCGGAGCCACCGTCCAGCAAGCCTTCGACCGATGAGATACCTAGATCCACTGTCCGGTCAGCGCCCTCGCCAGTAGCCTGCTCGCCCAGCCATTTCCACGTTTTCGCCAAGGCAGAACCGTAGATGGGATCCTTCTCGCTCGACTCTGCCTGATCGGGGCGAACGATCACGGCCCCAGGTGACGAATCCGCTGTGCCCAGCCGGTTCAAGCGCCCGAAGCGTTGGCGAAGGGCATCGAGCGGACAGCACTCGGTCACGAGCGCATCGAAATCCACATCGGCCCCGACTTCAAGGCACTGCGTGGCGACGACCACCATCGCTCGCACGGGTCGAACACGACCTGGCTTCGCCATAATCCGTTCGGCGTGCGCCTCAAGCAGAACGTCGCGATCTGCCGGGCGCACTCGCCCGGTCAGCAGAATCACGTTGGCATCGAGCTTGTTCTTTCCCGAGTCTACCGTGCGCTGCCGGATCGCCTCGAATATCGCCCGAGCAGTGGCCACCCGGTTTACGAGTACACCCACTAGCGCGCCGTCCTTCGCGAAGTCCACGGCGTTCTCCACAGCGGTCGCAACAAACCCTTCTTCTTTGGTCTTGGCAACCACAAGGTGTGTCGGCTTTGAGACAGCCAGACGGCGCCCCAGGATCGGGTGCGCCAGATCTTCAGCCTGGGCTTTGAACACGTCGGTTTCGGCTGGCGGAGTAGCCGTCATGGTCACCACGTCGAAGGGCAAATTCAACGGCTTCTCTGCCCACTGCGTGCCTCGATAGCGGGCGACCCAGCCGAGGGTTTGGGTGAACGGCCGAGAGCAGTGCGCTTCGTCCACGATGACTAGCGAGTCGTTTCCGATCAGCCCGGCATGGATTGGCCAGGCTGACGGCGACAAGCCGTATCCGCGGTAGAGCAAGCGGGACCCAACCTGATCGACCGTCCCGACCACAACCGTTGGCTGCGATGGACTCCTGCTCCAACGGTCGTCGCGGTAGATGCCACCACGAAGGATTGCGGTGGCGAGTGGTACTTCATCAGGGCCTGCAAGCGCGCGAAGCCGATCCGCAACCTGCGAAAGCAGGCCGTCCTTCGCTGCGGCCAAGCGAGCTGCGATCCTCTTTGCTCGGGAGTACGCCTCGTCCACGACGATGCGGCGGTCGATGACGAAGAAAATACGCCGGGCCTGTCGGCGTGGCCGCTCCGTCCCCACCTCTGCGGCTAGGGCGAAGATGGCCACATCGAGGCACGCGGTCTTGCCACTGCCGGTAGGCATCGCGATGACAGACGGCCAGCCGGTTTCGAGGACCTGCGTCGCCAACCGGGACTGCCATGGAAATGGATCGCAGCCGTGAAGAGCCTGGAAGAAATCCGGGAAGGAGCCCGCCGTGAGTGGGATCATTGTGAACTACCTGCGCTTCGCAGGGGCCGAAAGAAGCCGTAGCCGCGAAATCGGCCCGCTCCGAGAAGGACAGGACCGGCCACGTCATCTGCAAAAACGATGGCAGAGTGCGAGTGCCAGCGGCTGGGCACTCCCCCCTTTGCTGGCAGCGAAGGAAACTCGCGCGCTGTGGGAACCCCTAGATGTAGCGATACAGGATGCACTGTCACCGCCACTGGACGAGGAAGCCCCACATGCTCGCACGCCCGCGCGACCGACTCTTCTGCATCACCGTCTTTCTTTGGAAAGCGATCTAAGACAACGGGGGTGATTGAGGCCCAGCGTCGCGAAGGTGCGAGCCAAGTCTGAGCATTTAGGGCAACCCGGCCTTCACCGTCAGCGCCTTCACCCTCTAGATCCCATGTCCCGATACGGCCCAGCGTCAGATGCTGAATCTGGGCAATCGCTCGAACGCACTCCTCAGATTCGGCCGGGGAAAGCCCGAGAGGCAGGACTGCCGCCATGCCCAAAAGATGCCCGTCGGCGTGCTCGTGTCCGACATCGGCCAGCGGAACATAGGCGACGTGCGCTCGGCGTGTGGGCTTTCCATCAGCCGTGTGGCCAGAAAGGATCTCGCACGGTGGTTGCTCCGCATTTGCCATACCTGCGCCTCGCATAGCCCCGGTCAAGGCGAGCGTGGAAACAAGCCCAAGACGACTTCCAGAAACGCGGCGAAGAACTAAGAAGTCACCTGCGAAATCACCGGCCAGAACATCGCGCGCCGCTGTCAGCGGTGGCCCATACCCGGACCACGCACCCGGTCCAGGTCGGCGGGCGCTCGGCCGGCCTTCCGCGTCCGTTGCTTCGAAGTCCGCGATCAGTTGGTCGAGCCGACCAGCCTTGGCCACTCGCAACCTCATCGGTGCGTTGCCGTCGATGGGAACAAGGGTGGGCTGGGGTGCCTCGTCCGCGAGCCAGGCCTGGACTAGCGTCGAAGAATGGCCGAGGTAGGTGACGTTTCGGCATAGTTCGGCCAGCGCAGCCCGATGCTCGCTTGGAAACTCGGCGTACCAGATGAAGTAGACCGTGTCCTCGTCCGGGACGACAGACGGAAAGTGGCGCTCAGCTTTGCGCCGATCATCGGGGTTGCCGTCCTTGTCGTTGACCGGGACGAAGAAACTGACCGTTTCCTCCGCCCTTCCGCACCCAGAAGCCCGAAGGGAAGGCGGAGGAAGGGTCTCAAGCCAAGCAAGCGCATCCTTCTCGCGCTTGTCTCGACCTCGGTTTCCCCACGCAGCGACGAGAGCCATGAACATGCGACCGGGGTGGGGAGGCCACTCGGCAGCCTCCCTCTTCGTCACCTGTGTCGCTACGGCCCGGCCAGTCAGATAACGGACTGCCAGGGCGAACATCACGAGCCCTCGGAAACCGAGGCTGCTGCAAGCTCGCGGCTCTTCTTAACCAGAGCCACAACGTCGGCAATCGGCTTGAGGGTCAATCCCTCCTTCTTCCAAGGCAACCCTGCGGCTACGGCAGCCGCGACGGCCTGCTTGAGCAAAGCCGCAGCTTCCTTGCCTGTGAGCGAGTACGTGGCTGGCGCGCTCCCAGGAGTGCCGAGAAGTTCCCACTGCGCGATCTTGGTCGCGACCAGCAGGCATCGAGAGCGCAAGTCGAGACCCCGGCCCTGAGCGAGAACGGCACCGCAAAGGGCGAGCGCAGCAAGAGCGGTCCTGGCCGCATCGTTCGTCTTCTCTTGTTCCGGCCCCAATTTTTCAGCCACGGGGAATCTAAGACGGCGCAGACCAGGAAGAGACAGCGTGGTGGTTTGAAGAGCCCGCGTGAGCGTCACGCCACCGCCATCCTCCGTGAGGGTGGGGGCGATGTTACCGTGGTTTGCCTCTGACGGCTTGCCCTCCTTGCCGAGCTTGACGGGTTTGCCGCTCTTGTCCTTTCCGGCTTTCGCCGGGTCGAGGGTCCACCCACCCCCTTGGGCCTCGAAGATCAGCCCCGATTCCTTCTGGATTTGTAGTGGGTCGATACGGCTCGCTGTCTTGCAGCCGACTTCCACGTCGATTCCGACGATTTCGGAAACAGCCACGCGCGGGAACTTCGCGCCACCGCCGCCCTTTGGTCCGGTGGAGTCCCACATGCCGAACACAAGTGCGGTGGGGCATATCCCAAACAGCGATGTGGCATTGGCGAGAGTGGCATCGGTGAAGCTCTTGCCATCGGGGGCGTCGCGAAAACGCGTCTTTCCGTCGGGCATGAGCGAGTCGCGCAGGATGGCATCGGCGATGCGGTGGGGAGCTTCGAGGCTCGAAATCTTCTGGATGTCCGGGAAGTGCTCGGTGAAGTCCACATCGATCACCGGCAGTTCAATCTCGGCTCGACGAGTAGCATCCAGCAGAGCCAGTTCGGCGCGGTTAGCCTGCGACGCCACCGAGTCCAAGATCACGCACTTCACGCGCTGTCCGCCGATGTTGCGATCTTCAAGCGCGTACTTGCCACCGGCGTAGGTCGGCGGAAAAACCTTGTCCGCTTGACCGCCGGCGGGTTCGAGATCCGAAACACACCGAAACGCCGCTGCGTCTCCGGCTACTGCTTTTTGAAGGGTACTGAGATCAAGACTGAGAGTCTCTGACATGGTCGCTCCTTCGGTGGGGTAGTGGGGAACTCGTCTCGGGACGCTAGCAGGTGGCACTGGCACGGATCCGCTTGAAAAGTGCTAGGCAGACGCGGCTACTGCGCCGCGCATCGTATCGCGACGCCTCATTCTTTCCAAGTCGATCGGCCGCCTATGTCGGTGACACGCGAAATGTCCGGGCTAAGTGGGCGTAGATGTCCGGGCACAAGCGGCGTAGATGTCCGGCCGTAGATGCGGCCGTCGGGCTCGACAGTAGTTTCTCATGGCCAGGAGGTTGTCCGCCTGGCGCTTCGACGCCGCAAGCCGGTCCGCCAACTTTTCATCCACCCCGAATCCCAGGAAGAACAACGTTCGCAAGGAATCCGGTTGACTATGTTTGCCACGCGCAGCGGCGTCAACCTGCCTCGCGCACCAGTTCTAGCGGTGCCCACGCATGGGTCTTCGGCGCCAACCTGGCGATCAGATCCCCGCCGCCGGCCTCATCGATAAGGCCGGTCTCCCACCACCCCAACCGTTTCGGTTGGCCGCCCCTCTCCCGGCCCAACCCACCAAAAGCTGGGTGGCGAGGATGCGGTCTAGCTCGCCGGGATCGACCTTCAGATTCATGGTCGCGAGCGTATCGAGCGTATCAAGATAGGGGTGGGAATCCTAGCCTTCCGCGCAAAGCATCATGCCACGGCAGAAGGCATAGCGGATCTGGCCGGACAGGGGAGGTCTGCGATACCGGGTAAGGCTGAGCTTGCGTTCTGCCGAGCGAGGTCTTGCCATCGGGTCGGCCATGCATGAGGATGCCAGCGCGATAGGACATAACCGATGGCACGTGGGACATTTTTACTGACATACGGGGTGATCTTCGTTTCGGCTCTCATCGTCTCCAGGGACGGCCAGGCGGAAGACAACAGCGCCAAGGTGCGCGAGGCTCGAACCGCATGCTTGGCCGGCGACTACACCCTGGGCGTGAGACTGCTAAGCGAGCTTTTCGTGTCGTCCAAGGACCCCGGGTTTATTTATAACCAGGCGCGTTGTTTTGAGCAAAATCGCCGCTACGAAGACGCCATCGGCCGATTCCACGAGTACCTGCGAGCGGGCAAAAAGCTCAGCGCCGAGGAGAAGGCGGACGCGGAAAAGCACATCGCCGATTGCAAGGAGCTGCTCGCGAGTGAGAAGCCGCAAGCCGTACCTCCCCCTCTAGCCTCGCAGCCAGAAACCGAGAAGGCGACCGCGGCAGAGAAGCCCTTGACCACGGTTCATCAGACCAACCCAGTGGCAGGGTCTCCAGGGTTGCGAACGAGTGGCATCGCCACCACGTCGGCAGGGGGCGCGGTGTTGGTCGCCGGCATCGTCTTCAATCTCAAGTCCAATAGCCTCGCCCAGGATCTCAAGAAGACCGACGGATACACCTCGGGCAAGGAGTCCGACCGCAAGACCTATGCAACACTTGCTTGGCTGAGTTACGGCGTGGGGGCGGCATGCGTCGCAACGGGCGCAATCCTCTATCTCCTCGGCTCGCGGTCGGATGGCGAAGGAACCGTCGCGCTCCTACCGTCGTTCGCACCAGGTCAGGCTGGCGCCGTTCTGAAGGGAGCGTTCTAGGTGTCTCGCATCGGTCGTTGGCTTTCCGTGTCCGTTCTCGCCTTGCTTCCATTCGCAGGATGCCTCGAAAGCGCCCGCGTGGACGAGCTGAGCTGCACGAAAGACAAGTTCTGCCCCGACGGATACGTTTGCGTGGCTACGCAAGCGGGCGCTCCCGGCAAGTGCCAGAAGGCCGCGGATGCAGGACGCTCCGACGCAATGAGCGTCGCAGATAGCGCGAACACCACTGATGGCCGGGCCATCAACGACGCGGGGGCCGATGGTCCTGCTCCTTTGAACGACGGCCCGGTGACGAGCCCTGATACGCTAGCAGCAACTGACGAGGCACCATCTCCCGACATTTCGGACGAGCCGGATACGGTATCGGACTTGCTCGTGTTGGCCGATCTTGGCCCCGACGTTCCGTCAGACATTCCGATCTCGCCGCCCGACACCTCGGCCGACAACAAGGTGCCGACACCTGACCTGGGACCCGATGTCACACCTGACCTCCCTTACGGTCCTGAAGTCGGGCCGGACTTGCCGCCTGCGAGCTGTGTGATTACCGGAACCAGCTACGCCAACGGCACAGCCAACCCAGCGAATGCCTGCCAGGTCTGCAAACTGGCGACCTCTGCGTCGAGTTGGTCGAATGCAGACGAAGGCGCCGCCTGCGACTCGGGCAAGTATTGCAACGGGGGCTTGTGCAAAGCCGGCTGCTTCATCTCTGGGGCCTACTACGCCAACAGCGCCGCCAATCCAGCAAACGCCTGCCAGACCTGCCAGACCGCCTACGCACTGACGTCCTGGACAACCAGCACCAATGGGACGAAATGTGGCATCGGCCAGGTTTGTAACAGTGGCACCTGCCAAAGCGGATGCTGGATCGACGGCGCGCTGGTCGGCAGTGGGACCACCAATTCATCGAACGTATGTCAGATCTGCAAACCCGCGACGAGCACTTCTGTCTGGTCCAACAACGATGACGGAACAGGCTGCGGCGGCGGCAAGATCTGCGCCGCGGGCACATGCCAGCCCGGCTGCTACCTGAACGGCGCGGTCTACGCCACAGGCGCTCTCAATCCATCCAACGGCTGCCAAAGCTGCTACCCCGCGAGTTCAACGTCCGCCTGGTACCAGGTGCCGTCCGACTGCGCGACCATCGCCGCGCACGACAATTTCACCTGCGCCACGGTCGGCGGCGTCGCCAAGTGCTGGGGTACCAACGGCGACGGCATTCTCGGACAGTCCGTCGATCAACTCCCCGGCAGCGCGGTGCCGGTCACGGTCAGTGCCCTCGGCACCAATGTGCAGGCCATATCGACCGGCGGCGGTTCGAGCCAAAGCTGTGCCCTTGTCGGCGGTGGCATCAAGTGCTGGGGGAGAAACGACTATGGTCAGTTGGGCACTGGCAGCAGCAGCGCCAACAGCTACACGCCGGTCCCGCTGACCGGCATCGGCGCCGGAGGCATGGGCATCGCCTCAGGTGAGACCCACACGTGCGCTCTCCAAAATGGACAAGTCTCGTGCTGGGGCACCAACACAAATGGCCAGCTTGGATCGGTCAGCAGTCAAGGCGTCAGTCCGCCCGTCGCGATCGCACTGAGCACCAACGCCCAGGCTATCACCTCTGGCGCTGAGCATTCGTGCGCGTTGGTTAGCGGCTCGGTCTGGTGCTGGGGATACAACTCCAGCGGGCAGCTGGGCAATAACTCAACGACGGATAGCGCCGTCCCCGTCCAGGTAACTGGGTTGGGCTCGAACGTCCAAGCCATCGCGGCGGGACGAGGGCACACGTGCGCCATCGCGAGCGGCGCCCTTCTCTGCTGGGGATACAATTCGGATGGCGAAGTCGGTGACGGAACGACGATCAATCGGCTGACGCCTGTTCCAGTGCAGGGCTTGTCGAGCGGCGTGCAGGCCGTGGCTGCTGGCACCTACCACACCTGCGCGATCGTCAATGGCGGGGCTTGGTGCTGGGGAATGAACTTGGATGGGGAGTTGGGCGACAGTTCCACGACGACTAGCCCGTCCCCGGTAGCGGTGCAGGGACTTTCGACCGGCGTGCAGGCGATCACCGCAGGCTACAGCCATTCGTGCGCGCTCACGAGCGCGGGCGCGAAATGCTGGGGCAACAACTACTACGGAGAACTGGGCAACAACTCGACGACGGGCAGCCCGATCCCGGTGGCAGTGCAAGGTCTGTAAGTCATCAGATCGTCGCCGTCCGTTGCGCCGGGGAAGATCGCACGCCTGAAGTTGCCGGCCCGCCCCGCCTTTCGACGCGGAAAAACTCCAGAATGTCCACGCGGCCTCGCTATCATGGCCCCATGTCCGTGAAGTCCTTACTCGACCAAGCCGTCAGGCGGCGGTTACTCATCCTGCTCGTGCTCGCCGCCCTGCCGCGTCTCTGGTTCGCTTGGTTCGAGCACGGTGTCAATCATCCGGACGAGATCTTCCAAATGCTGGAGCCGGCGCACCGTTTCGTCTACGGCTTTGGCATCCAGTCGTGGGAGTTCCGGGACGGTGCGCGTTCTTGGTTCTTGCCCGGAATCGTGGCCTTGTTGTGGAAGGCCTTGGCTACACTCGGCCTGTCCGATCCGTTGACCGTCGTGCCGCTCTTGCGTATGCCCTTCGTCGCCCTCGCCGTCTACAGCGTCTATCTGGCATCGCGCTTGGCGAGCAAGATCGCGGGCGAGCGAGCCGGGGGCCTCGCAGCACTGCTCACAGCCTTTACGCCCCTGGCGCTGCTGCTCGACTTCCGTTGCACTACCGAGGCAGCAAGCGCGCCGCTCTTGCTGCTCGCCCTACTCGCGATGATCGACGGCAGGATGGCGCGGGCCGGAGCCTGGTTGGCCCTCCTGGTTTTCTTGCGTCCCACCAACGCGATCCTTGGGCTGGCTGCGGTAGCTTGGCTGCTGCTTAGCGGGAAGTTTCGGGACAGCGGACGGCTGGCGTTCGGAGCGCTGCCCGTGACCTTGGTAGGTGGGCTCCTCGATTGGATCACTTGGGGCAGCCCGTTTCATCACTTGGTCGAGTACATCCGCTTCAACTGGACGGAATCGGGCGCAGCTACTTTCGGTGTGGAAGGCCCGTGGACCTACGCTCGTACCCTGCTAGTGACCGCACCCTCGCTCGCCACGCTGCTCCTTCCGGCCACCGTTGGATTGATTCGCAAGTCGCGGGAGGCTCGTGCCTCTCTTCTGGTTGGCTGGCTCTATCTGATCTTCCTCTCCACGGTCAGCCACAAGGAGCCGCGCTTCCTGCTTCCTATACTGCCACTCTTGAGCGTCTTGTCGGCGGCAGGAATGGTCGCGCTGGTCGGCTCGTGGCTTGGCAAACGGGCTGCTGCGCGTGGTGTGGGCGTTGCTAGCTGGACGGTCGGAGTCGCGGCCGTGTTTCTGTTCGGACTCTTGTACACGCCACGGCTGACCTATGGGGATTTGCGGCCCTCTAGCAGCGAAGGGCGAGGTCGCGTCCTGTTCGGCGAGCGTGACGCCGTCAATCGGTTGCTCGCAGAAGCAGGCAGGCGACCCGATCTGTGCGGGCTCCTGCTCTTGGGTGTCGTACCCAACGAGCTCTTTTCCGGAGGCATGACATATCTCAATCGAGACGTCCTGCTGGTCAGCAATCCGCCGAGCTTTGAGGCGTGGCAATACTTTGCCCAGGCCGCGAACTACGCAATTGCTCCCGCTGTTGCCACGCCTCCCGCGTGGCAGCCGGTCGCTCAACGAGGCGACGCCGTCCTGGTCAGCCGACCAGGCGGATGCATAGTGGTACCGGAGGCAGCCCGGCCTCGCTACGGACGGTAGTCGACCAGGGTGGACGCGGATAGAGGGTCACCGTCCCTGGCCCGCCATCATGCTTTCGACCCTCCGTAAGTTTTCGAGGGCGCCGAAGCGCCGGGCTGCAGCCGAAATGCGGCACGAAACTCTGCCACCGGCAGACGTCAGACGGCGGATGTAGTGGACAGCTTCGACCAAGGCGAGTTCCTTGCCGATGGGAGATTTCTCACGAGACCAGGTAGGCTAAGGCCTCGGTGATTAATTCCACGTGGGAGCATTCCACGCACGAACCATGCCTATCCGGTTTGCTGACAAAGTCATTTGCCGCGCCGCTTTCGCTTGGTGCGTGGTTTGACTACAGTGCGAGGTTGCGTAAAGAACTCGTAGTCCTCGGCGAGGATGGCGCGCCTCTTCTCGAAAGAGGCGCGCATGCGGGTGAGACGTTGTTGGGGTGTCATAGATCGCGCTCCGCAGGTACGCGGTTGTACCAATTCTTATGTACAAGTCCGTGCCTCGTAAAACAGAAGCCAACCAATGACTCTCCAGGCAAGTTCTCCTCCATGGAGCGAACCAACTCAAAGCATTTGGCAAAATCAGCATTGGATCCAGCTTCGATCCTGTATTCCCCCGCATGGACTACAAGAAAAGCAACTACACACCAGTCTGGCGGAGGACTCTTCGGTGTCTTCTCCCAACCAAAACCAAGGCTGTAGATTGTGATTGGATCCTTGGTGACGTTGCTCAAGGTCATCGAGATCTTGAGAGTGTTATTGTTCTCCTTCTTGAGCACAAGATTTCTAACTTCAATTCCACCTGGCTCAAGGACAAGGTCTTCCTGTCTCCACGTTTCCCATTTTGAAAGTGCCCTGATGCCTTCTTCTGATCCTTCAATCGCATTGCTCAATGCCGAAATAGTAGGATATTTGAAAGGTATCTTGATGTTCTGCCCATGCACAATTCGAACATTGGGAGCGCCGATGAGACCTGAAACAGATTCTAACTTGCTTCTCATTCTGAAAATGACAATTCCCCACAGGATCACTGCTAGGCTGGCTAATACTTGGGTCAGCATGGGCTGAACCCTTCTAAGATCTGGCAATCCGCCAATCTGGTTGACGCCAATGACAATGACGACTCCCCAAATAACAATGATCGACTCCACATCGCGGTCCTTGCGCTGTAGTCGCTTTGCGATACGAGGACCGACGATAGCAGCAAGCGCGATGATGACAGCAACAGACGCAGGATACGAAAGATGGCTTGTTTCCATGGTTGACGCGATTCTACCGCGCCACCTGGCCGCTTGTCATCCGCGCGTGCTACCCACGTGTCACGCGATCCCTTGTCAAGTAACCGGATATGCATGGCACGAACGACGGAGCTGGCCGCCTCGTTGCCTTCAAGGCAACCAGCTCCGGCGTTGGCTAATCGACGTGCCGGCTCAGGACTTTGAGAATCGGAGCCAACGCAGTGAGGAGTGCGGCCAGCGCAGTGACAAGGGTGGCGAGACCTTGCCAAGGAAACGCCTTGCGAGCCATCAGGCCGCCTCCCGCATCACCAGCAAGCGGGCACGCGCTTGGATAGCACCAATATGCTGAGACACGGCGGACCGGCTGATACCCAAGATTTCTGCAACTTCCGACTTTTTCAGGTCGCACAATACGACCAGCACCAAGATCTGTTGCTGGCGCAACGTAAGCTGCGGCAACAACAGCAAACAACACTCCTTGCAATGCTTGCTCAGAACGAGCTGATTCAGCAAGCGCATCACGTGACCGTGAAGATCAGGGTTCATTGTGTGTCCTCCATGGCTGGCGCCATGGCCCGGAACGACAAACCCCTTTGCGCTACTTAGCCGAAAAGTCGTCCCAAGCCGTGGCTTTGTGTTTGAGAACATCGGCGCGTGGTGTGGTCACGCATGGCCACGGCACCCCGCCACGACCAGTTGAGAGGGAGCCTTTGGATAGATTCAGCGCTAGTAGCGAGCGCGACGTGGGTCGTCTGCTCGTCTTTCGACACTCGAACAGTCCAAGAAACAGCCATAGCCCCATAGCCGTCGCTTGTTGCCGGCTCCACACGCAAGCTCAGACAAGAAGGCGGTACCAGTACGTGCGGATTCCAATCCTCGCTTTCCGCATCGACGCTGTACCAGATCAACCTCGCAACAGTCAGCGGAAGGACCGCCATGCCCCGCCCAACAAACACTCGCCGCGACGCCCACCCAGCAATGCGGTAGGCTATCTGCGGACAGCCATTCGTCGAAAGCGGCGACATCCTTTGACTGCTCCGAACCAGTCCACGAATTGGAGTATACGCCTAATTCGTACCCAGACTTAACCCTCCCCTTGATCCGACTGATCGAGCAGAGTGGGGCATGAGGGTCCGCCGCGATACGGCTTGCCGATCAGACACTATCGGCGTTTTGTGTGTGGCCGCGTGGAGAGGGGGCTCGGACAGGAATTGCCGCCCGCGGACAGAGGATTACCGTCCCTCGGTCTCCATCATGCTTTCGGCCCGCTTCAGATTTTCGAGCGCGGCGGGATCGTCGGGCTGAAGTCGAAGGGCAGAACGAAACTCGTCCGCGGCGGCGGCAAGACGGTGGGTTTCTGCGAGCACGATCCCAAGGCCAGTGTGGGCGCCCGCCACATCGGGGGCGAGAGCGACGCACCGTCGAAAGACGGCTTCAGCCTTGTCGAACTGCCCAATCGCAGAGAGCGCATTGGCCTGGTTGAAAAGGTGGACCGGGGACTCCGGCTCTATCACGGCGGCGGCCGAGAATGCCTCGACCGCCTGACGGTGCTCACCCATTTGCATCAGCAGAGCGCCAAGGTTACCGAAGTCGCCGGCCGTCATCCCGTCAGGCGTCAGGTTTGACGTCTTCATCGACTTGGCGATCACGCGGGCGGCATCCTCGGGCTGGTTGAGCTGAACGTACACCTGCGCGAGGTTGACGTAGGCCTTGAGGTGGGTCGAATCGTGTGCCAAGCACGCCTGGTAGTTGGCGAGCGCCGTCGCGTAGTCACCATTGGCCTGCGCCGCGTGCCCCAGATTGTGGTAGGCGAAAGCCGCGTCCGGGTTGACGTCGATGGTGTGGTGAAGGAACGCCGAGCTGCTGGTCCAATGCCGACTTTGGCTGAAGGACACCGCTGCAAGAATGCCAAGTGCCGCAACGACAGCACCAAGCACGAGCTTCCGTGGACGGAAATGGTCGACGGCATCGCCTATCACGAGGCCGACTCCGATCAGGGCGAGGTAGGCGTAGCGGTCGGCGACGGTCGAGTAGCCCTGGTATCCGAAGGGGACGAGGCCCAAGGTCGGCAATAGGAACGTCGTGAACATCAGCATGCCGAGCCAGGTGAGCGGGCGGCCATGGCGGTAGCGGTAGCCAAGCAGCAACACGGCGACGGGTACCACCCAAGCTAGGTAGGCCCATCCATGCGACATCACCATCCGCGGCGTTCGCCCATAGTCGACGCAAAGGTCGACCGGAACGAAGGTCTTGAAGACGTAGAAAGAGAACGCATCGCCGGCGATGAACGGTCGCTGCCACCACAGAGATCCGCCCGAGGCGGCAATCGCCTGGACCGATTGGGTGACTAATGCGAATGGCAGGGCACAGCCAGTCCAGATCGCGGCAGCAACCATGGCCCGACGCCAGGGCGTTCCGAGGACAATCCGATCGATCGCGAGTGCAACCAGCGGCAAGATCGCGGCTGCGGGCTTGCAGAGCATCGCTCCGACCACGAACAGCCCCGATGCTCCCATCAGCACGCGTGACTTACCGACCGCGCTGATCGGTACTCGTCGCGACATGACCAGCGCGTTCAGCGCGAGGAGGGCGAAGAACGCGCTACTCACACCCCGCAACTCGGAGATCCAGGCGACGCTCTCCATCTGCAGGGGGTGCAGCGCGAACACGAGAGAAGCGATCAGGGCCGCAGCTCGACGTCGGGTCAGCTGATGCACGAGCGCGAAACACAGCAAAGCGTTGACCAGATGAAAGGCGACGCTGGCCACGTGAAATGGTGTCGGGGCGAGACTGACGGCGTGGCCGATCGAAGGGTCGAAGTGCGACGGGACCTGAGCGAAGCGCGCGATGGCGGCGTAGATCATGTAGGCGAGCGGAACGTAGAGCTGCTCGTAAGCCTGCTGCCAGAAGCTCGACAGCTTGTGTAGCGTCAGCGGATTAAAGGAAGGGTTGGCGTAGACGTGAATGTCGTCGTCGAATCCCACGAAACCCGCCGAGAAGAGGCGAACGTAGACGAGAAGCCCCACGCCGACGATGCCGAGGATGGACCACAGCGGTGTCGACGACTCCGGTTGCGGTGTTGTTTCCACCGCCTTTGATTTGGTGTTTTTTCGGCCCATGGATGGAATGGAGCGCGAGAGTATAGACCGGCGCTGCCAAGCGCCGATGCGTCAATCATCCTTGCTCCCTGCTCCGCTTGCGCCTACCATCTTGCGGAGACGCCCTCTTCCCCATGCTTCCCTTTCGCGGAACTCTCAGGCTATACGACGCCCCCGACGGAGAGATCGTCCTCATCCCGTCTTGGCAATGGCATGGCCTGCGCCGCGAGGGGGGATACCAGGAGGCCGACCGATGGCGTGCGGTCTGGGCACTGAATAGACTGGCCGACTCCGACCTCATGAAGGTCCGCGGTTTCCTGGCAGAGACCGAAATCCGGTATTACGACCGGATGTACGCTTTGCCTCAGGCTAGCGACCACGCGGTACGGTCCACCATCATCCGTGCCATCGAGGAGCATCGGATCATCGCCATTCGTAAGGACGCGGGACCGACTCGCCGCCCACAGGGCAAGGGCTCCTCGGTCGAACTGCGCCGCCTGATCGAGCAGGTCGAGAAAGCAGGCAGGCTCTCTTTCCAAGGCCGCCAGTACAAGCTAGTAGTGGCCGGTGGCGTCGAAACCGTTCGGGACCGCGACCGCTACGAAGTCGTCCCGCAGGCGGACGCCCGCGCAGTTCTGGAGGGCCTGGCAAAGGAATCGCCCTCCCACGCGGATGGCCTGCGCCAGGCCAGCGAGAAGATAAGCAAGGACTGGCGGCGCACGTCCCATCCGGAGCCCGAGGGGCTGGTCCTATTGCGGTGGGTATCGGCGCCGGTCTTCGCGTCCAAGACCGATGATGCCCCCGTTATCACGCCGTCACAGATGAAGGCGCAATCGCAGAAGGATTGGATCGAGATCGAGGTGTTTGACCAAGACGACGAGCCCTATCCCACGCACTACCGGCTAGAGTTGGCCGATAGTGAGGTCCGGGAAGGAGAGCTTGGCGAAGACGGTTTCGTGAACGTATCCGGAGTCGAGTCGGGCACCTGCAAGCTCGACCTCGGCAAGGTCAAACCGGCCACCGACACCCAGGAAGAGACACAAGAGCCCGCCGCGTGAAGCACAGAGCCGACGACGAAGAGGAAGGAAGCTCCTGATGAGATCTCCCGAACAGACACACCGGGTCCGGCAGGGCGATTGCCTGGCGAGTATTGCTAGGGCGTACGGCTTCGAGGACCCGAACGAGATTTACCAGCACGCGAAGAATGCCGACCTGCGCCGCAAGCGGCCGAATCCGAATATCCTCTACCCTGGCGACATCGTGGTGATCCCAGCACACGAATTGAAGAGCTTCGTGCTGCAGACGGGGATGCGCCATCGAATCACGGTCCAAGTGCCCAAGCGATTGTTGCGTATAAAGCTGCAAGGACCTGACAACTCCGTTCTAGCCGGCAAAGCCTTCGAGATCGTCGCCGGGAAGAAGACCGTCAAGGGAAGCGTGACCTCTGACGGCCTGATCGAGGCGAAGATCCCAGCCGATGCGACCGATGCGACGCTGAGCATTCCCGAGTCTGGCCTTCGTCTTCAGCTCGCTGTTGGGCATCTCGATCCAGTTCATCAGGGCGACCCCAGTCAGCCAATTCCCAGTGGCGTTCTCGCCCGACTCGCCAATCTCGGCTACTACACGGGACCGGCTTCGAATCAGTTGGACGAAGATGCAACGTCGGCTATTGCGTCTTTTCAGCAGGAGATCATGGGCAGGGAGGATCCCGATGGCCAGTTGGACGAAGCGACCTTGAATCGACTGATGGAAGAGCATGGATGTTGAGCGATGAGCGACGCTAATACTGAGCAGTCTTGGAATAAACGCAGCGAACGCAGGATCCCCGGATCGAATTCTTCCCCGGTCAAGAAGCCGCTCTCTCTGCAAGATTCCACGCGACTGCGGCTGGTCGCGCCAGCTACCAGCAAGGAGTTCAATCTCATCTCGTTGACGACTTGGCTTGAGCTCCGGCTGGTGAGCGCGCGCGGGAAGCCTCTCGCTGATGAGAAGTGCCAGCTATTCGATCCGAGCGGCAAGATCATCGAGAAGAAGACGAATGCGGATGGAGTGGTCCGCTTCGATGGGTTGCATCTCCTGCCGCCGGCTAGTGCTGACTGGCGCGACTGTAGCCACCCCGCTGTCGTGTTCCCCGACATTCTGGAGGAATGGTCGGCGACGCCCGAAGGGAAGTTCGGGAAAAACCGCGGCGCGCGGGACGACTACCGCAAGAACGACGGCATGGTGTACTTCGTGCCGACCATGGAGGTACGCACGGAGATAAAGCTGACGAACCTCAGCGAGGAGCAGAAGCTGCAACACTTCATCCACGCCTACGTCGACAACAACGCGCGCTACGACACCGCCAAACCCAAGGAATACTCCGAGAAGGATCAGCGCTGGAACTGGGGAAAGGGTTCGGTTTGCAACCAGCACGTCAACTTCTTTCTCGGCTACTGGTTCAACTACGGTAAGAATTTCACGACCGCAGGTAGCGCCACGGCCATGTGCTACTTGCCGCTCTTCAGCTCGGCGCTCCACAAGTTCGGCAGCATCAGCCATCGTGGGTACCTGGAGTTCCTCTCCCCCATCACGGGGTTTGGCGACACCCTGGGCAGCAGCTACGATCCCGACGACGAGACGACATGGCCGCAGGAAAAGACCGCGAACAAGGCCTTCAAGTGCATCGAATACATCCGCATGGCGCGATACTTCGATCCTGACACCGATGCCCCCACCGATGAGGGCGAGAAACTAGTCGACGCCCTTGGCCCAGTAAACGTCTACTCGCTCGGTGATATCAAGTCGAAGGATGTGCCCGCCGCCGAAAAGGAGATTCGATCCTGGCTCAAGAAGTTCAAGGCAACCAAGGCCACCGGCAAGAGCGACAAGGACATCGACAAGATCAAGTCGAGCGAGTTATGGAAAATCGCGTTCAGTCTCGACGACGCCGACGCGACCGATAACCAGCTGGTGCGTACGCTGCGGGGCAAAGTCAATTGGGATCACCACGCCGGTCTCCTTTTGATCCGCGCCAAAGGAGGCGGACCACTCATGCCTAGCACCAAGGAGAAGGAGCTGTGGACGTTCTCGGCCGACGGGGCAAAGACTCCCGGTCCAATCATCCAGCTCAAAACCTTCGCCAGCGCGGATCTCCACAGAAAGTTTCTTCACCTGGGGATTTGGCGGTGCAAGTCGCTCGCGGCTGGCGGATTCGCACCGTCCGACACGGCCGAAAACAAGGGCAATATCAGCCCGGAGAATCCGCCGCGTTTCATTCACTGGGGGTAGGCATGGCGATACACGGACGAGGCCTGTTCCTCCTTTTGCCTCTAGCGTGCCTAGTGGCCACCGCGGCCCAGGGAGCACCTGTGTCCAAACGAGGTGGCGCTTTCGTTCTCTCCTCGGGTGAACGTCTCTCACTGTCACCCCACCGGACTTTGCTCATCCGACAGGGGCGAAACAACGCACTTCTGCCGCTGCCTGGTGACGTGACAGATCTTCTTGGCGTGGACGAGGAGACAACTGAGAATACGATTATTCTCAGGCTTGGCCGCGATTGTCCACCGGAGCGAAAGCTGACAATCACGCACGAAGCCCTTCAAGCGCGGCTGCTTGTGGCGACGGCGGAGCACGGCCAGGGCGCGGCGGAATTGGAGACCCTCCGCAGGGCGGTCGGAGTCGACCCCGATCAAGCCGATCTACGCCTCAAGCTCGTCCACGCCCTCCTCACAGCTGGCAAGACGCTAGAGGCAGAACAGATCTTCTCCGAGGGCATGCGCGTGACACCGTTTGAGATGGCTTGGCTGGCGAGACAGGGACACGAGTTCGCTGCGCTCGTTGCCAACCTTCCGGCTGCGAAGACCAAGGTCGATCTCCGGTATCGGGACGGCGAGGCACCCCCGGCGGGCGTGGCTTGGTCGCCATCTCGGCGCCAAGCAGCCTTCATTGACGAGACGTGGAACCTTCACGTGACGGCGACCGGGAACAGCGATGTGTTTGAGGCGGCACTCACTTTGGGACCCGATCTGGACGCGTCCGGGGCAGTCATTCCGGCAGCCCTACGGAAGGTCGCCAATCGAGTGGCGGCGGCCGAAGGTATGCTGGGACAATTGGGATTTTCCTCCCTTTCGGCCGCCCGACGTATTGAGGCCAAACGAAACGACGATTTTATTTCATCGGTCCGCTGGAAAGAACGCGGTGTCGTGGCGTCGGCTGGAGACGCCGTCATTCGCGTGCGCCAGGGGGGCAAGATCGTGTTCGAAGAGAAGATCGACATCATTGGCACTGTGGCGCTTGATTGGGGGCTTCCGCTTCCCGAAGAGGGCCTTTTGCTGCTCGCGTGGAGCCGCGTTGCTGGGAGCGACACCTGTCCCAACGGCCGAGGCATCAGTCAGGTACCACTGTCTGCGGCACCACGGTAGCAATCATCACGACGTCCGTACGCAGACCACGTTCTCAATCCGCTCGGCTATCTCGACAGGATGTTCCTGGTCTTCGTCGGCGAGACCCACCACAAACCGCCAGAAGGGCTGGAGCACCGCTTGCACACGACTTGCGCCGTCGTTCTCGGCCAAGTGCAGTCCATCGAGACCCCACAGCGAGAAGCGCGCTTCTCCGATCAAGGTCGACCTGGGCACGGCGAGCACGGAAAGTCCGGCGCAGCCATCTCGGAACCACAACACCAGCGTGGCCGGGGCTCCTCCGGGAACGGCGAGAACGGCGGTGCCAGTCGCTGCAAGAACTTCAGAGAGAACCTCTTGGAAGCTGCGGTAGCTGTTCCACCTGTCGGCAGAGCGCGGGATCCCAACCATGGTGCGCCAGGCTTCGAGGTGGTCGTAGTGGCCGACACTTGGGGGGAGTGGCGGCTGATCGAGCACGGGGATCACTACTTGTTCGGCTGTCCCAGCACCACGCCCGATCAAGTAGACCCGGTCATTCATCAGGATGTGCTCAAAGATCTGCAAGGTGTCCGGACGGATCTCGCCGACGGGGATCAAGTGATCGCCCTGACAACGGAAAAAGACCCATGGCGCGCCTTCGCCAGCCAGCACGACCACGTTCCCGACCGTAGCCACCAACCGACCATCGTACGTTGTTTGGCGTTCAAGCTCCCGCAATGGCCCTGCGCCGTCAGCTGCAGCAAAAAGCACAATATCGTCTCCTTCGATGGCGACCAAACGGTTCTCTCCGACATAGCAGGCCGCCTCCCCCTCTGGCACTTCACGAGCCTTTATGGTGTTGGCGAGAGGTGTCGGTGCCGCAGGCACTTCGTCGACAAATTCCAATCTGAGTTCCGGGTACAGCATCTTTCCTACTCACAGGTTTGAGGGTCGGACTAGGGTCACCCTCGGAGAGTCAAATCCTACCCCCGGACACCACAGACCCACGATGGACTATTCCAAAATTGTCCACGATGGTTTCGGAACGAACTGAAACACACGATGACGTCGATGTCCGGAGAACACATGGACCTTCGGTTCCGGAACCTACCCGTCCGCGTCATCTCGCGGTTACGTTCGCAAAAATGATGGGGGTGAGGTAGAGGCTCTGCTCCAACGCCGATGCCAACCGCGGCCGAACAAAAATGCGCTTCCGCCCGACAAGCTGCCGTTCGCGACTACCTCCGCACCGGCGATCACGACCCTAAGTTTCCAGCGTGGCCAGGAAATATCATCGAGCGCGAGACCAAGGCCGGGGAAGACATGCTAATGGCCCTGGCGGCGGAGGTGAAGAAGCGGTCGGGGCAATTCCATACCGCTCCTTTTCCCAGCGACCTGGTTGCGTTTACGCGCAAGAAGGTCGAGCCGATGGTGCGAGGTCTGTTTCGTCGCGATGAACAGGAAACCGTGCTGGCCGTGCTGGAAAAGTCAGTCGTGTTTCTCACACCCGTGAACATCGAGCAGGTGCTTCTAGGATCCACCTGGCTCCACAGCGCATGGGACTTGGCGAACCTGTACCTCGGCAGCATGAACGCACCCCTGCTTGGGCCAGAGGCGCCCCAGATCGTGGGCCTGAGCGAAGAGACCACGTGCTACGTCTCGCTAGCCTACTTCGCCGAGTGCGACCCTTTCGCCGATTTCGTCGTCCACGAGGCTGCGCACATCTTCCACAACTGCAAGCGGCGCACGATAGGGCTCGTCGAAACAAGAAGGCGAGAGTGGCTGCTGGATATCAAGTACCAGAAGCGCGAGACCTTCGCCTACGCATGCGAGGGATACGCCCGCATCCTCGAACGCGCGCCGAAGCTGCGTGACCGATCTGCGCTGGCTGCCGAGTACGCCAGCAAGGTCAGGGTATCGGACGAGCGCGTGGACCCCGCCGAGGTGAGCAACATCTTGGCTGCGGCCTGTGCTGCCCGGAACGGGTTCAAGGTCATCTTAGCCAAGTGCTCGCCGGAGAGCTGACGGGTTTCCTCCTCCCGCATAGGTTCTCGACTGCAGAGTCGTTTCGCGCGACCGTCGCAGAGGCCGGTACCCACAACCTATCTGCCCCGAGGCGTTGCACGCTCCGCGTGATAGCGTCTCCTGGTAGCAGACGGCCGTGCTCGGCTCCTTGAATCCGCGCGCACGTGGGATGCGCCTGCTAGAGGGCAGGGGCGATCCCCACTTGCGTACGGCGGAGCGTGGCGCTCCGTGACCCTTGGTGGCGACAAGTGCCGCGAGCAAACAGGTTTCGTCGGGATTTTGGAGCTTCCGATCTAGTGCTTGCGCGGTCAGTTTCCCGGATGTAATAGTTCTAGTTGGAGCGGGGCCTCCTTGAGAGTTAACCCCGTAGAGCGCGCCGGAGCCCTCCCAAAACGGACATCAATCTGAAGCTGACCCACCGCCGCAGTAGAGCGATTTTGCTCGTGCGGGCCGACGGTGAGGTCCATCTGATGTCCAGTTTCGAGAATGGAGGGCCACATGGCCAAAGATAGCGAAGAAGACGATAGAAACGGCGACGGCGAGAATGTCGGCGTCAATCCCCCCCTGCCCGCAGACGCCACCAAACACGATCCCGCAACCGACGAGGGCTCGACGGGAGAGAAGAAGGCGACCGAACGAGAAGAGACGACATCTCGCGCACCCAGCGCCGATGCCGACTCCCAACCGCAGCTCATATTACTGAACGGGGGCGGCAACGAACCCGACCCTCTGGACCTGCTTCGCGCGTTGCGACCGGACCCGCTACCCGGTGACATCGATCAAGCTGTCCGCGCGTGGGCGGCCGCGATCCACGAGAGGCCAAAGGTGGAACGAGTCACGCAGACAGCGGTGGCTAGCAGGATACTGAAGCAGCATGGGGTGTTGGGCGCCAAGGCCATGCTCGACGCCGGCCTCCGAGAAGCTGAAGAGAAGGCCAACTCGGAAGAGACCACCATCGTGGCGAAGCCGGCTGGCCTCTCCCGACTCAATCCCGCACCGTGGTTTGAACGGGTTGACGGAGCGAAGCTCCTCGACGAAATCGAGGGCATTCTCCGACGGTATGTCGTGGTGGAGCCGTACGCCTACGTCCTTCTCGCGGTTTGGATTGCGCTCACCTACGCATTCGAGCGCCTCGACGTTTGCCCGCTCGTGTTCTTATGCAGTCCGGTTCGGCGCTGTGGAAAGACGACTTTGCTCAACGTCCTGTACTGTCTGGTATCAAAGGCGCTACCCACCAGCAACATTACCGCGGCAGGCATGTACAGGGCCATCGACATGGAGAAACCAACATTTCTCATTGATGAGCAGGACTCCGCCGGGCGCGAGAAGTCCGAACTCAGAAACATCATCAACGCTGGCCATCACCGCGCCCAGGCATGGGTCATCAGAGCCAACGGACGTCACGACGTCTATTGCCCCAAAGCCGTGGCTGCGATTGGTAGCCTCCATCCGACCATCGTGGACAGGTCTCTTCCCGTCCAGATGAAACGGAAAGGCCCGAGTGATTCCGTCAAGAAGGTGAACTTCTCGCGCTTGCTGAACAAAACCGAGCCAGTTCGGCAGCGCCTGGTTCGCTGGTCGGAGGACAATGGCGATGCCATCTCCAGAGTCAGCCCCAAGGTGCCCAAGGAGGTGAAGAGCGACCGTGCCCGTGACAACGCCAGACCCCTTCTAGCCATCGCGACCGTGGCAGGGGGAGATTGGCCTGAGCGTGTTGGCGAGGCCGTCGTCGCCTTGTCGGCGATGGTCGAGCAGGAGGTCGAAGGTGATCCTGCCGAGATGCTCCTCAGGGATTTGGCACGCATCTTCGACGAGTGCGGGGCAAGACGCATCGAGACACGAGTCATCCTTCAAGACCTGGCACAGCGGGAGGACAGCCCGTGGCCGACGTACTCACAAGGCCGCCCGATCACGCGGGAGCAGCTGGCCCGCCTGCTGAAGCCGTTTGGTATCAGACCAGTCAAATGGGCGAGCAAGGGCCCGAAACGCGAGTTCCACCGTGGGTACACGCTGACAGATCTCCGAGATGCCTTTGGGCGCTATGCCGGGTGGAGCCCGCCACACTCGCCACGCCCGCCACAAAAAAAGTAGCGAGCGACGAGGCGAGCCTGGTCGGGCAGTAGGGTCGCTGTCAGCTACGCCCCGACCAGGAGCGCTACCTGGAATCTCGCTTGTCCATATTTTGGGCTGGTCTTGCGGACCACTCCGACTGGGAGTGGTCCGACGGCGGCGTCACATCCTGGGCGTTGACAAAGGCGCCCCCAGCCTCCTCGACGAGGAAAACGCGGTCGTAGTCGGTGGCGTAGCGTCCTTCGAGCAACATCGAAAATCCGTGATCGGTTACGCCGGCACCGTAGCCCGTGATCGCGAGCCAGTACGCCTGGAAGTGATCGCCGTTTTCCCGTCGGTACTGACGCAGTTTCTCGTGCTTCTTTGCCAGGCAGACGTCGACAGGTCTTGCCCCAGACCGACTGAACCAACGTCGCCCGGGCATGACGGTCAGCGAAGTGGACGGAGACCATTCCAGGTGGACGATCAATGTGATGCCCAGCTTCCGCAAAGCCGACTCCTCCGCGCAGCCACGGTCGATTGATTGCACGAGCGCCGCAACCCGAGCAAGAACATCCCTTTGCCACGCCTTGCGCGCCGCGAGAGAGGTTTGCGCATCCACCTCGGCGATGTCGAAACGGGCACTCAGAAAGACCCGCACTCCCCGCTGGCCCAACTGCCTTCGCAGCTCGTCGATGGCGGCCCGAATGCGCACATCAGTGTCAAGATACTCCTGGTGGATGGCAGAGACGATCTCAAGGCCGACGTGATGCCCGTCTCGGTGGAGCAAATCGGCGTCTGGTGCATCCCTCATAGCGCAGAGCGATACTTCGGGCACGAACCGCACCACGCATTCAGCGACCGTCCTTTCGAAGCGCGCTTTGTTTTCAGCGGCGTCCCCTGCCATGGGCTCTAGGATAGCCGCGCCGGCTCGCCAGGTCACGTTGTACCGGGCGTCTCGCTTCCGGCAGAACCCAGCAGATCGGTCGGGTCCTATCTAGGTCCTAGCGGGGTTCATTTCGATGGGATCGCCGATCCCTTGGTGCCGCGCTCACCGTCGGTGAAGCCAACGCTGGCATCCCCCTGCAACCCGCTCCTTTTGACTTAGGATCTGGTGTCCATTCGCGGTCAAACCTGAGACGTTGGTCGTCGAGATCCCACCGCTCCTCGATTTCCCAGCACCGCGCTTGGGTGCTTACCCGCGAGAGACCCGTCGTAGCCGAAAACCTCGAAGCCATGGTGACGCTCGGCATAGCCAACGGCGGCATGAGGCTAGGGAATTGCCGTGCTCGAACGCGGTTTCTTCTTCGACGGTGAGCTGCTTGCCTGTGCCATCCGGCGCAACCCTTGAGCGGCGCGAGCACGCGCTCTCCGGAGTGAGCGGTGCTTACTTCGATCGCACGCAACCGGCGCAGGCCGAGCCGGAGGCTTACGACATACGCGCACAGCAGCGCTTGCGGGCTCGCAAGCTGGAGTTACTGCAGCGATTCGCGAGCGCCTAGGCTGAGCGACGCCGTCATGGTGGCCGGCCTGGGCAAGTTAAGCGCGCCCCACTTCACCACCGCTCATCCATCCTGCTGTAAGAACGATCGCTTCTACGTTTACGCGGGCGGTTTGCGTCCGCGTCAGCGGCTTCCGACGGTCTGGCGGGCGTTCGTTGCTCCGGGGGCGCAACGCGAGGACCAGTGGTCGTCTGCACCAAGCTAGCTTCCGACGTTCCTCCGTCGGGCGTCGCGTGCTGCTGGTCTCGTGCAAAGGTCGTCGAGGCGCTCGACGACGAGACCAAGATCGTTGCTCTGTGTCCCCCGCCGAGGGCCGTCACCACAATCGCAACCAGCCCAACACCGGCGGCACCCAACAGTGTGGCAGGTAAGATGTTCAGCTTCCTTCGCGAATGCCGTGTTCGTGGCCTGGATGGCTCTGCAGACGAAGGATCCTCTGAATATCTCCACGTTCGCTCGCGCGGTTCGGCAACAAAGCTCGAATCGATCTTGGTCTGCAAAGACGGACCTGACTCTACAAGAGCTGCTGGCACTCCCCTGCCCTGCTGGCGATGCCCCGGTTCGCCATCGACCTCCGTGGTCTTCTCTTCAATTGACTTCTGAATCAGCCGGCGTGCCTCCTCCGGTGCCATTACCGCTGTGGACACAGCGCTGACGGGTTCGCGCTCTTTACCTGTGCCCGCAAAAGACTCGCGCCAAAGATCCTGCTCTTCTGCCGGCAGGAACGACATCAATGCTCGGCCGAGGTACTGGACAGACGGATATCGGCGAACTTTCTCGACATCCAGTGCCTTCTCGATGACTGCGTCGAGCTCTTCGGGGACGTCGGACCGCACACCTGCAAGTGGGGCGTATTCGGCGGTCAAGATCGCCTGAATCAGGTCTTTGCCTTGCTTGCCGATAAAGGGTGGCTTACCGCTGAGGGCAACATAGAGCAGCAGCCCAATACCATACTGGTCTGATAGCTCGTCAGCTTCGGCGCCGTTCAGCTGCTCGGGCGCGATATAGCGCGGAGTTCCCACTAGCTTGCCCGGTCCGGTCAGATCCGACACACGATATTGAGCGGGCTTGGCCACGCCAAAATCGAGCACTTTGGCCACAGTTCCGTAGTGGGGCGTATCTGCGAGAAATACGTTTGCCGGTTTGAGGTCTCGGTGAATGATCCCCACCGAGTGGCATGCGCTGACGCCGGCGCAGACCCCAAGGGCCATGTTCACGGCGTCGTTCGTCGGCATTGCCCCCCTTGTGATCCTCTCTCTGAGCGTTTCGCCGCGTAGATACTCCATGACGATGTACGGGTGCTCTCCCGCCAGCGAAAAATCGTGAGCTGCGACGACGTTCGGGTTGTCCAGGCGGCCGATCACCACGGCCTCACGTTCGAAGCGCTTGAGCATCTCGTCGTCCCGAGCCGTCAGGATTTTCACAGCCACATCGCGCTGAAGCACGCTGTCCCATGCGCGATACACCTCTCCCATTCCGCCCTCGCCGATGAACTCCCGGACCTCGTACCGGCCCAGCTTTTCGCCGCGATATAGAAGTGTACTGCTCACACCGATCTCCGACTTCTCTTTCGGTGGGAACCAGGCATTGGTTCCTCGCTTTCGGCGCTCCTTGCGGTCGCCATTTCGAAAATGTGTATCGCGGAGGGGCCGCTGGCCACCACAAAAGTGCGCCTTGACGCTATTACGTGGCCTTGACGATCGACGTTGTCCGCCTCGGACGGTTCATCGTTTACATGCCGCTAATGCTCGACGCCGTCGGATTTACGTCCCGAGTCCACGTTCAGACGGAACCATTGTCTCCCGCGAGCAACAATTGGTAGGGGCAGACGGCATCACCTTGGTAAGCGCGGCGCCATCTTCCCGCGCAGTTTCCATCCTGCAATTCGCCAGTTTTTGCGTGGTATCTATAACGCTGAAGAGGGGCAACTGAGGACAATGGCCCAGATCGAACAACACACCGGCTTCGATGCAGATGAAACTCAGCTCGCCCCTGGCGAAGTAATCGACGCCAGGTACGAAATCATCTGTCGAATTGGTCGAGGCCGGATGGGAGTGGTCTATCGGGCTCGCTCTTTGGCCCTCGAGCGCGACGCGGCGATCAAGATGCTCACTCACGCGAACCGAAACGCCCTCGACGGTTTTTTGCGGTCGGCTGCTTCCATGGGCCAGGTCAGGCATAGAGCCATCGTTCGAATTGACGATTTTGGCAATACCGACAGATGGGGCCCCTATCTCGCGATGGCCTACGTCTCAGGTACCGACCTCGCTTCCTTCGCCAGCACGAATCGGCTTTCGGTTCAACAAGCGGTCGACCTTACGCTCGCCATCTGCAGTGGCGTTTCCGCTTGTCATCTACAGTCCATCGTCCACGGTGACCTCAAACCGAGTAACGTCAGGGTCACCCGCAGCGGCCAATGGCAAGACCGAGTCAAGATCCTCGATTTCGGCTTGGCCCTGCCTGTGAATCCCGTTGTCTCCGATAGTGGCCACCATCGCATCACTCGCACTGCGGAATCGTCGGACGCCATACGTTTCCTCGCGCCGGAGCTTTTGCGCAACGAACCGCCTTCGCAGCAGGGTGATCAGTACGCCATTGCTTCATTGCTATACTTGCTTCTTGCCGGTCAGGCACCCTTCCGAGCGGTCGATGGTCAAGACCTCGTGCGCGCCATCCTCGAAGGTGACCACGCCTCTTTACGGAGCACTCGGCCCGACGCCCCGGCCCCTTTGCAGTCTGCTGTTGCAATCGGCATGGACACGGATCCAGAGCGGCGGTATCCGACCGTCGACGACTTTGCCTTGGCAATCCTATCCCACGCATCTCCGACGCTAAAGCATCTCTGGAATCGGTATTTCGCGAGGGCCAAGGTGGTCGTTGACCGACGATTGATCGAACCGGTTTCCACTCTCCAGAGAGCCAACCCCGCCCGTGGAATGGGAACGGTTGTCAAGATCGCCGCCCCGATGATCACCGGGCGCCTGGACAACGAAAAGGCGCCTAAGCCGGAGAACGAGAGGCGCCCGCTCTCCCGCTCCAAGCCGACATCACCGGCACTGGCCCCGTCGTCGCGTCGAAGAACTGACCTCAGGACGCTGCTTGTCTTTTCCCTCGGCGCTCTTCTCGGAGCGGCGCTGGCCACGGGGGTCTTCCTATCGATATTCATGTACCAGCGGCACCAGCCGTCGTTGCCGCCATCGGTAGAACAGACGCGAGGCAACCACCCGACCGCGCATCATGTGCCATAGTCGGCGGGCCGAAGTTGTCTCTAACCGGGCACAGCTGAGTCTGGCGGCACGTAAGGGGCTGGATCTTGATTCGCCCCTGCCCGCATTTCTTGCAATCGCAGGCGTTTTTCGCGTACATTTCTCCCAGAAATGCCAAACACATCGCCCGATATCGAATCCATTGTTCGTGATCTCGCCACTCGCATCGAGGCGGTTGTCCGCGCTCAGATCAGCGAGAACATCTCGTCCGCGTTCGCTGTTTTGACGGGGAACAAGACATCGACAGCCAAACCGGCTGTCGCCGAGTCATCAAAGGCAGCGAAAGCCGCCCCGGCAGTGGCAGCCCCGGGGAAGCGCAAGCTCAAGCTCACGGCAAAAGGAACGGCGGCACGCAAGGTCCAGGGTCAGTACCTCGGCCTGCTCCGCGGTTTGCGACCAGGCGTCCGCCTTCGCGTGCAAAAGGTCGCGCGCGAAAAAGGCGCGGCCGAGGCGATCAAGTTCGCAAGCACATTGAAATAGGACCTCGCTGGCGCGTGGCCGTCCGCGCCGCCAAATCCGTTGCGGCCAGCGCTTGACGCGACCAACAACAGATTCGGTTTCGGGCTCGGCCCTGCGACGACGAACGGCCCTCTGCCTCACCTTTCTCGAAGCACGTCGTTCAGAGTGATCGCGTCCGATTGCTTGTGCCGGACGCGTTGGACGAGACACGCGTGCGCCTTATTTACCAAGCTGGTCGCTCTGTTCGCATCCCCAGCGGCCAAGACCCACGCCGCCGCCTCGCAATACAGGACGCTCATCTGGCCGAAGACCTTCCACATCGATGTCACCATAGCCAGCTCACGAGTAAGAGAGGAAGGCCGAGCCACAGAACAAGCAGCCCCCATGCTCCGACGGCGGCGGTGCCGATTCTTCTCTTCGACCAGGACGGCCCCCACCGGTCAATCACGACCGTCGCCGCGCTCACGAAACCAAGTACAAACCAGTTGATCACCGGTGCCCCCGCGCCAGGCTTCGTTCTGCGCCAGAGGCTGAGCCCCAGTTCAAAGCCGCCAGATCCAGGAATCAGTTGCATGCTCCACCTCGCTCCTCTGCCCGCTCGCTCTCGCTTGGCCAATCAAGTTGCTTGCGCTTGAGCGTTGCCAAGAGCGCCTCTGATGGCTGCTGCGGGAATGTCCAATCACCGACCTCCGGCTTCCACTCAAGCAGACGGCGGTAGCGATACGCAATCTGGCCGCTGGTTCCAAGGGCAACACCGGGGCGTTCAAGCTCCAAGATTTCCGACACGCGCCTTGCGTTTCCATCTTCGAAGTAGCCTTGGTAGACGACGACATCGACCGCACGGCCAACCATCGACGCCACGGTTGCGGCCGTTAGTCCAGCCACATCCGCCATCTGCGCGAGCAACTGCAGCTGGTGAAGGGCATCATCGCCGTCGTTTGCGTGAATCGTGCCCAGTCCTCCGCCATGGCCGGTCGACAGGGCGCGGAGAAGAAAGAACGCTTCGTCGCCGCGAACTTCTCCAACCACGATCCGGTCGGGTGTTTGGCGAAGCGCATTCTTCACGAGGTCACCGATGCTCACGCGACCTCCGGCTCCGTGGTAAGGCTCAACCGTTTCCATGGCGACCCAGTTGGGTTGCTGGATTTGCAATTCACGTGCGTCTTCGATCGTCACGATTCGTTCGTGGCCGGGAATCACCTGCGACATCGCGTTCAAGAGCGAGGTCTTTCCTGAACCGGTACCGCCCGCTATGAGCATCGACTTCCGCGCGAGCACCAGCGATTCGAGCATCATCCGTACATGCGCGTCTATCGAACCGAGTTCCATGAGCTTTTCGAAGGTCATGGTGTCAGCTGGAAACAGCCGTATCGCGAGCGCGATTTTCGCGCACGCCGGAGGTACAGCGATGTTTACACGTTCACCGCCGGGCAGACGTGCGTTGCAAAGTGGGCTCGCCTCGCTGACCTGTCTGCCGATGACCTCGGCGGCACGAATGCAGGCCAGACGAAAATCCTCCTGCGAGGCCCACGACACATTAGTCTTGCGGTGGCCTGACCAGGGCGAGCCCTTTACCCAAACGTCGTCGAATCCGTTTGCTTCGATCTCGGTGATGCGAACGTCGTCGATAAGACCGAGGAGAGGAAATAGCGCCGTTCGGAGCGCGTCGCTCCAGCCAACGGTACGGCCTAGGCGTTCTGCTTCAGTCAGCATGGGTGGTGCCGCTTTCCTGGTTGATCTTCTTGCCGATGAGGATGGGTAGTTCCACTGCGGCGCCTATGGCGCCTTCGATGGTGGGATTGGCTCGCGAATAGCGCCAGCGGAAGGTCCCCGAAGGGCTCTCTAGCCGCATCTCCACGACCACGCCGCGGACCGGCTCTTTGGGCGACGTCTCGGTGACGGCCCACACGCACGCGCCTTGGATACGCAAGGGAGCGGTCTTCTCTATGACGAAGCCATGCTTCTCAGCAACGTAGCCAAACGCAAGATCCCACGCCCTGGGCGATATTACCTTGCAGGACTTACCGACCGAAGCGATGCCCTGCCAGGAAATACGATTGCCAGTCCACTTGAACCCGCCAGCGTCCCAGTATCCAAAGACCGGATTTCCGTTGAGGACGCGGTAGTCGGCGTTCCTGAAAAAGAGCCCCATGGTTTGCCGGCCCTGCAAAGACTTGGCTTCGTGTGAATCGAGAAACGGCCGCCTCTCGGCGAGCTTCATCGCCAGCTTTTCGGCTTGCTCGGGCGAGAGCAAGGTCCTCAAAGAACCAGCTTCTGCGCTGGGCGCCGCAAGGACGAGCAACATCAGCAGACCGAGCGTAGCCATCTTCTACCGCCTTCCTGCCTTTACCCACGACAAGTCTCGCGCCAGCATGTAGGGGCTCATCTGGACATCTTCGGCAAAGAACACCTTCATCGTCGCACCGGCGTCCACCGTGATCGTCGGAACGACATTCCCGTAGCGAGCCAGGATGCCGCTCACGACTTGAGACAGGTTCATGCTCGTGCGTGCCATGATGAGCTCGCGGGCCGTGGGTATGGCCGAGTTGCTCGCGCCTTCGACTGCGGCTGCCAATCCGTCGAGTAGCCCCAGCATAACGGCACTGCCGAACACCAGCATGAAGTGACGGTCCACATCGCCTTCAATTCCGACCGCACCTCGACCATCCACCGCAGGTAGCTTCCGCGTGGGGAAGTACGCGCTTCGCTGGTCGGGGAACAAGACACGATCGAAGCGCAGATAGACCCGCGCCTGCTGCAGATTCTGAACACGGCCCGCAGCTCCGACGAGCTTGGCCCCAGCCGGAATGAGCACGTATTGTCCATCCAATGAGACGAAGTCGCGCGAAACCATGGCGATCGCCGGCGATTCCATCAAATCGGCGCGAATCTCATTGACCAGAACGCAGTCGAGGAATTTTCCCTGTCGCACGGTCTGATCGGCGCCCACTTGGCCGCCAATCCGCATATCCCCAACTGCGCCAGCTTCGAAGGGCTGAGCCTGCGACTCGGCCGGCATCAAGTCGCTGCCTGCCCGCGCCGGTCCCGCACCAGCCACGCCAGGCGCCTGTGGAGACCCAGCGGGTGGCGCCACACCGTCCTTGAGTGCGGCAAGCCTCTTGTCGGCCGCCGCCAGGAAATCCGAGGTCGAGTTCTTGCCGGCCAGTTTGGCAGCGCCGATCGCCTCGACATCGTCGCCCATTTCCGGCCTCCGCGCAGCCCACTTGGCTGCCTTCACGGTGCTGTATCCGAGCATGGACTTCTCAAGGTCTGCGCGCTGGGCCTTGTCATCGGCACCGCCGCTCTCGCCTTCGTTGCGACCCGCGACGACACCGCGTGCTTGGACTTCTTTGGCGATCTCCGCCTTCGCTTTGTCCGCACCGCCGGCAACGATCTCGTCGAGAGATTTGTTGGTTGGCAGATCGCGGGTGTCAGCCGGTCCGGTCAAATTGCCCTCAACGTCCACCTGGTAACCAGAACCTAGGTCAGCCTGCCTAAGCTTCCTTGCTTCGTTTGCCGCGCGCATTCGTTCCTGATCTGCCTTGGCCAGTAGCCGAGTTTCGTCTGCCGTTGGCGTGACCGGCGCTGGCTTCGCATTCGCCGCGAGTCGCTTCCAAGCCACAACTCCTCCGGCTCCTAGAACCGCTGCGGCGACACCGAGTAGTGTCGCGACCTTCCAGTCGGTCCCCTTTCTCGCCATTTCCACGTTAGCGCCCATCGTTGCAAGTCCTACTTGAGGGCAACCCAGGCCTGCTGTTTGCCCAGCACGAGGCGGAACTTCTCCCCCGGACGAAGTACCTTGTTCTGAATCACGTACGTCCCATTCTCTAGCTCGTAGTTGACCAACTCCGTCTTGCCCGTCTTGTCGACGAACTGAATCACCGCCCGATCGGATGCCTCGGGCAACGACACGAAGGTCTGCACTCTGTCGTCGACCACCCGGCTGATCCGGAAGTCCCCTCCCCATTCGTAGTCCGCTCGAACGTTCTGAAGCAGTTTCTTGCGCCAACTCTCGAACTCGGCCCTCGCCTTCTCTTGCTCGTGGTGCTGCATATAGAGCAGTTCTTTGTCCGCGAGCCGACGTGCTTCGCGGCGAGCTGGATCGTTGAGCGCACTGCCCTCGACGTAAATCTCAAGTCCACCACCGACGTCGGTCGTGTCGGCGACGCCGACCACATGGAGCGAGATGCGGTAGTCCGATGGCTCGGTCTCGATGTGGATGAAGCCCTTTCGCCCGACGACGTCTTCGGTCCCCAGCGCTCGCAAGAAGATCCGAGACGAACCAGGCGTGGATTCCGCCGCCCACCATCGCTGGTCGAACCAGATGTTTTTGGCCGTCTCGCCGGCAGGCAACTCGACGGCAAAGGGCGAGCCAGGGATCAGCCGGATTTCGTAGACCCTACCGGCTGTGTAGGGGACTCGCATTGTGTCCTGGCCGAAGAGCTTGGCTATGCGGGGGTCGGCGGGACGGGCGGCGGCCGGATCAGGCCGCAGGATCGAACCGGCAACAAGAATGGCGGCGACGAACAGAATCTTTCGTGGCATCGATCATCTCCTCTCCTGCCTTTCTCGCTCCATGGAGGAAGATGGTTCCGGTTCTTTCAGAGGAAACGATCGTGCAGAACGACGCCTCGACGGTCTAGCAGCCTGTGGAAATAGTGGCAGCGATCATGCGGCTGCCTGAACGAGCCACGGATGGGGCGATGTAGTAGGTGCAGGCCGATTCTTGCTGCCGACCGACGGTGGCAGCCGCATGATCGCTGCCACCAGGTCAATCAGCGTGACAAAGGCAGCCCAAAGGGCGGCCGATTGGCCCTGGAGACACCTCGGTTTGCCGACACCGAAGCGTTTGCGCATGAGCAGGCCCAGATTGAATCCGGCAATGTGGATCAGTAGCCGTTTGGCGATGTTCTCGTGGTGGCGAAGATGGGTTCTTCGCATTCCGCCAGTCTCAAATGCATGAGCGAAGGTGCGTTCGATGATTTCGCCTCGCCGCCGCATCAGTCGCCGGCCACGACAGCCATTCTTGCGTCGTCGGTTGGAGTAGACTGCGTCGCGTTCTTCCGTCTGTCCTTCCCAACGCTGGCGCTTACGCTGTGGCTCCGCAATGTAGCTGCGCCAACCCGCCAGCTCCAGTGCCAGCATGACCGCCTTGCTGTGGTACCCCTTGTCGGCCACTGCTTCTTCCGGTTCGTGCGTGCGCTTCGACTCCTCGCCCGCACGCTCTTTGGCATCGTCGAGATTCTGCTCGGCAGCAGCCAGCGTTCCTTCCAGCGTAGAGGTGTCACCCTGGTCAGCGCTCTGCAACGTGACCGCCACCACCGCGCCGGTGTCCATGTCGACCGCGTGCTCCTCTTTGTGGGCCAGATGCGTCCGCCCATCCTTCATCTTGGTGATCTTCGCGTCGGGGTCGAAGGGGTTGTACCAGTCGGTATTTGAGCCCTTCTTCTTCCGTTTCCTGTCCACGCGAGACAGGTCCTCGCGGGTCGGCGTCTCAATGCCCGATGCCTTCGCCAGGTCTGTGAGGAACTCTTCGTAGCTGCGCCCATCGTCCCGTCTCACGATGGATTTCATCGCTGCGTTCGCTTCCAAGGTCGTCCCGTCCACCCCGATAGTCTTGCCCTTGATGAGTCCTGCGGCGTCGAGTGCCCCGAGCACCCACGTGAACACCGACTGATGCGCCTCAAGCTCTATCCGTTTGCGTGTCTTCGAGATGGTCGAGTGGTCCGGCGTCGGCTTGCTCGCGGGTATGCCCAGGAAGTCACGCAGGGTCAGCGAGTCCGCTGCGCGCCACGCGATTCCTCGCTCGCTGTCGATGCCTTCGAAATAGCCCAGCAGCAGACATCGAAAGTACACGCCTGGCGCCAAGCTCGGGCGGCCCATCCGCTTCGCATAGAACTTCGCACACGTCTCCTCGGCGTACTTGTCGAAGCCATTTTCCGCGAGGATCTTGTTGACCGCCTGATAGTACGGATGGCTTTGCCCTCGAAGCTGCTGATGCGTGATGAACAGGTCCTCCTGCTCATCTCCGCGCTTTCCCAGTGCCATGAAGGCATCGTGCACCACCCGAGATCTCAGGTCGATCTTGATCATCTGTTCAGGTCATCTGTCTACCCGGACGCGCCCAAGCGCGTCCGGGTACCTTCACGACTTTTTCCACAGGCTGCTAGGCAAGCGCGGCCCCGAAAGGACTTCAACCGCTCGAAATTCCAAGCCGATGTCGTCTCCGGCGATCGCGGTCGGCGCGCTCGCCCGAAGGCGTTTTTGCGTGATCGTCTACATACCAATCGCCCACGGGACGCCAGGGTGGACGCCAGGGGCTCTATCGACGCGGATGTCTTCGGGGCGTACCATACATCCCGTGCGACGGACCTACCGAAGAAGACTCCAGTCAATCGACTACTCCCTTTGGGACACGCGCGAGTACCTACGGTCACGACTTGCTCTTCTGCGTGATTCCAGAACCTCGTTCTGGCGGAATCCAGCGGATACCGCTTCGGCTCGGGCCTGGGCAGCAGACGAACTCATGTTGCTGATGCTTCAGCAATGCGTACCACAGCCCGATCCTCGCAGCGAAGAGAACGGCAGACTGGAACTAGAACGATATCTTGCCGAGCATCCCAACCCTACCATCACCTGGGACCGCCTCGTCGCGGAGCACTGGATCCGGGTGGTCTGGAATCGTTGGCATATTTCCATAGAACTTCGATTGGTCCCAGATGCAGACCAGGAGGTTGCCGGGAAGGACCTCGTGCAAGCTCTCGTGCACCTTCGCCAAGCCGCCTTGAAGAGGCGGGTCTTCTCCGTTCCGAAGGCCAAGGAGCTGGTCGAAAAGCACAAGTCGCAACATGCAGCAACTCCGAGCATTGAGTCGCTCATAGCTGACGGGGTATTCGCACGGAACGAAGACGTATTCACCCTCGTTCCTCACTCACCGGTCTTTCGTGGCAGTGGTGAGTGGATTGCGGCGCGGCTTTGGGACAGAGAGGAAGCTGGGCCGTCCGGGCACGAGCGCCTTGCGTGGTGGCGGGACCGCGTGTTCGGCCTTCGGGTCGAGTGGTTCGATTTCGGTGACCATCTCGATGACAGGTCTCAGAAGGACTTCTTGGAACTTGCGTGGAAGCAGGTCCTTTCCGAGAACGACCTCTTGAACTGGGAGCAGGAGCGCTCGAGATTTGCCGCGCAGGTGGCTTTGGCCTCTGGTCTAGGAACGCTGAAGCGAGGGCTGAGTGCCATTTCCCCCGTTCCAATCCGAAATCCAATCGCTCAGTTTCTGTGGCTAGACCGCGACGGTCGGGTGAACCCAAACCATGAGGAACGTCGTGATATCGCGGCACTTCTATCGATGCTCTTTCGCTGGCGTACCGGGGCCCAGAGGCTCGGGCCATGGGACGCATGGATTGAGCAACTGATAGATGCCGCAGCGGAGCGTCCGTATCTGGTCTACGAGCTGGAGCATTGGATAAGGCGAGATCCGGCCGTTGCGGCTGATTTTCTCCTGGTCCCTAAAGCGACAACCTTCGGCCTTGGCGCGCTTGCATCAAGGCTGAAGTTCACGCCGTCCGCGTGGGAGCCCCACGTTGGCGCAGAAAACGACCGCGTGGCTGAAAAGTCGGTGTGGCGAGACATCGCCGAGTGTGCGGCGTGGGCCCTCTTCAGACTGGAAGCTGCTGAGCGCGGCCCACTGATTGCAGCCTTGCTTGAGCATTTCGCTGGCTTGGCACGTTCCGGCCAGTTGGCCAATCCGCAGCGCGATGCGATCTTCCGAGACCGCTACACCGTTCTTCGTGACGTTCTGGTGCGTTGGCCCGCATCGGGCGGGGATGACAAGCTCGCGTTCGACTCCGTGGGGGAGACAGTCGTTGTCGTGCTCAAATCCAGTCTCGATGCCGCCGACATTCCCGTTGAAACACCGGCCTTCGAGGTGCTCGCGTGGCTTGCGACCATCGGAGCCGATGAAGAAGCACCATGGCGACCATTCGCAATCCGTACAGCTGTGGATTCTTACTGCCGCAGTCTCACTGACTCCACCCAATGGTATCGCGACACTACGGTTGAAGTTCCCGTGTGGACTCAGATCGCCGGGTGGTTGGTAGAGCGAGATAACGACCTGTGGACCAAACTTGTCAGGCCCGCGGATTTCTCTGCGGCAGCAGAAGCGATCCTCCACCTGGAGGACAAAAACCAATATGGTGCCCGATACTCCCTTCTGCACCGGATCCGCAGTCACGCACTTCTTCTCCTGGGGCTAGCATGTGAGTGGGCCGAGTTTCAACCTGGCAAGGCTGTGCCGGAACTGCTGGAGGCAGGGATTACAGAATTGCTCGCCAACTGGCTCCCAGCGGAGAAGATAGTCGGGCGACCATCAATTATCGACGCACACATCGACATAGAGCTCTCCTTCGAGCGGCCACGCGAATCGCTCCTCGTGGCGATCGGGAAGGGCTTGCCTAAGCTGAGCCAGAAAGGCCGAACACTTGTTCTGGACTGCGTCTTGTCGGCAATGACCGAGTTGCGGCAGCTTGCCATCTTCGTCAAATCATTAGATGACGGTCCCGACAAGGATGCCGCAAAGGGGCGACTGCGCACCTTGCCTATGTCGGCCGGTAAGGATGATGTAGGAAACGTTGTCGAGGTGGAACGGTCAGTCGACGCCCTCCTGGACGTTGGCGAGTTTGAAAGGGCAGACGTCTGGCTGGAAAAGTGGGCCAAGGTGGCTCGCCAACGACATCTCCAGGGGTGGGCCAGGTGGGAGGTCACTGCTCGACAGAGAATCCGGCTGGCGAGAAAGCAGTTCGTGGAGGCAGCAGACGCCGAAGTCCCTGACTGGGCAACAGGGGATATCGAGGCGGGAAACTCCAACGATTTCTTCCGTGGGATCGCGTTGCTATGCACGGATCCACCGCGTTCCCAAGAGGCAATCGAGATCTATGAACGCTTGGCCCAACGTTCGCCGCAGGAGCCCTCCTGCGCAGTAAACCTATTTGCAGCGCGGACGCAACGGTTGACCTTCGGTAAGGGGGACGCTGAACTGACCGCGGAGGAGGTGAATGCTCTCCGGGACTTGTTGGCCTTGGGAGACTCCCTCATGGCCAACTTCAGCGCGGAGCAACGGGAGGCAATCGAGCAGACCTACCAGGCAAACCGTTTACGTCTATTTTGGCGATTGCGAGATTGGAAGTCCCTGCTTGGCGCGTATCAGGCGCTTTCCTCCGGCCTTCAAAGGGATCCAATACTGGCATCCTTTGTCGCAGAGGCGCTCGAGGCATCCGGGCAGAAAGCCTTGGCCGCAGGTCTTCGCACCGATGTCGGCGCGCAAGACAAACCTTCGACCAGGACGCAAGGAATCGATTACGCGAATCCGGTCGAGGCGGCACGCGAGGCTATTCTTCGTGTGCCAGAGTTCGGAATTCCGGACCAGGGACAGGCGTGGTGGGGCAAAGACGTACGAGAGGCTGTAACGGACGCCGCGGTCGACACTTGTCAGGCGTTGGCGGACACCGCCCCAGCCCTCGCACAACCCAAAGACGGAGTCCCTCACGAGGAAGACCGGATAACGAAGCTGCTTGCCGAACTACTGCGCCAGCGAGTTTTGAAGCTCCGCTGGCATGTCAGTTCGCAAGAGCATGGTGGTTACACTGACAAAGATTCGTCAACTGGGCGCGGAGGCATTGGCGAACTTGACCTTGAGATCCGGGCTGGGTCCGCTCACGTTGCAGTCGGCGAAGCCGTCCTGGTGTCAAACTTCGATGCCACCAAGCTGAAGGAGCATTTCCGTAAGATCTTCAGCTACGCGCCACCTGGGGTCCCGATCATGCTTTTCCTCATCTGGAGCTATGGCCCGAATCCCGCGCACATTTGGAAGAAATTCTGCACGGAGATCGCTGAGCCCCAAGCCCCTGATGGATTCAAGTTTCTCCAGTGGATATCACCTGACCGCGGACCGGAGTCTGGAGTTTGGCATAGAGTCTCGGAGCACAGCCACCCCGATTCCGGTACCTGCCGGATTGCGCACGTGCTGGTGGATCTCCGGCAGGCGTCTCGTAGAGCTGTGCGTACCGGTTTAGACGGTTGAGTCGCCAGTTTTTTTCGTGGCTTTGCCCAACAATTGACGCCACCCAACAATTCCCGCGAAAATCCAGCCGTAGGCCGCTCCAATCGTCGCGCCAGATATCAATTATTGGGCAAAGCCATTCGGCGGCGGTCCGTGGCCGAGCAGCGATGATGCCGCGGACGGCACAGGCTTCCGCCACTCGCCGCCGAGTCGCCTGCAAGTGCGGGCTGGCCGTCCCGCCCGCCTCTCTCGGAGTGGTCGCGACCGTCCTTCAGAGCCTCTCCGAAATCGCCGTATCCACGATCGTAAGTCCGGCAGGATTTCCCGGCGACCGCGGTACCTCCTTGAGGTGCGCTCGCAGGAAAACATGCCCGAGCGCGCTCGCCCCACCCGACCGGTCGACTGGTATCGGTCGAAGCTCACCATGACTTCCAGATGCTGAGTTCGGGTGATCACAACTTGGGCTTCTTTCCCGCTCTCGCGCTCGTCGTGAACGCGCCCTGATGTGCCACGCTCGACGAGCGCCTTCCGTTCGACCAAACCAAGTCCAGCCTTCACCACGGGCTGGGCCTTGCTTTGCTTCGGTGCACCCGAGGCTCGGGTTCTCCTCGCACTCGGTAACCGGCAGGGGCTGCAGTACGTTGACGCCCAGAGCGTTCAGATAGGGTACCTTCTCGATGACGTCGATAAACGTCCATTGACGGCGCCGCTCGGCGGGTAGGTCGCGACATGCACCCGGTAGATGATCATGTTCGCAAATTCGGCGTCACGAACTGCCCGTCGTGCCACGGGTAGGCGCCCGGATCGCGCACGATGCCCGCATTATTGAGCTCGGCTCGACTTCGACCACGTTCGCGAACACGGCTTCACTCTGTGAGTTGACCATGGCTTTATGCTCCTATCCGTTGCGCGGGTGCAGAATGCTTTTCGGCGTCGGTGCGATCCGAAGCCTCGACTGACAAAGACAAGGGCGCGGCCCTTTGCCGTGCAGGCGTGGCATGACGAGCGCCACGGCGAGGAGACCGAGTTGCACGACACCGATCACCAACGCCAACGGAAGACCGAGCACTTGCCCCTGGCCTGCGCGCTCGGGATCGGTCCAGGCCGTGCCCGGGAAGGTGATGCTCCCGGTGTTGCTGATCCAGTAGAGCGAAGCAAACAAGATCGCCGTGCGCAGACGAGTGGCCTTCGGGTCCCTCCGCCATGTGTAGAGCAGGGCACATGCTCCGAGCGCGGTTGCCAGCAGCATGGTTTGGGCGTCGTGGAACCTCGCGTGCGGAGGCCACCTGGGATTGAACAGATGCGTCTCGTTGAAGTCCGCGACGTAGGCTCCCACCATCGTGGTGGCGACGCATACGGTGACCAGGAGCTGTTTCTTGGTCGTTGCCATCGTGCATTCTCCTTTGCGGTCAGCATCGGGGGCAGACGCCGGATGCGCCTGACGGCCTGGGCTTAAGGGACACCCGAGCCCGTTTGTTTCTTGCGGTGCAGGCTGTTCGCCGCCGCCGAGTCATCTTCGACGAGGGCGATACGGGCCCGTCTAAGCGCTTTAATGCGGATGCAGCAGCTCGGCATAGCCAATCCGGTGCAGGAACTCGCTGCGCACACGGTCCATCACCGTGAAAGTGACGGCGGCGCCATCGCTCGCCGGATCGACATGGACTCGGAGCGGCCGCTCGCCGAACCGGCGCGGCGACGATGTCGACCACGGCGCGGCCCACCGCTTTGGGATCGGCATCTTTGGGCGAGGTTCCGGCGAGGGCTTCCTGCATTTTGTCGAGAAAGCCATCGGGATAAGCCGCGACGTATTCGCCCTCTGTGTCCGTGTCTTCCGGCTTACCCGCATTGAGGAAGTGATTGGTGCCGGTCGTGAAGGCCCCGGGCACGACGATCGAGCTTTCGATCCCGAAGGGCGCCAGCTCTTTGGCGTAGCAGACGGCCAGCGCGTCCAGCCCCGCCTTAGCGGCGAAATAGGGACCGAGCAGCGGCGGGACGCCACCCGCGACGCTGCTGCTCGACACCCAAATGAGCAGGCCTGAACGGGCCTTTCGCATGTGCGGCAGCACCGCGCGGTTGACTCGGTGTGTGCCGAGCACATTGATGTCATATTGCTGCGCGAGTTGATCCGGCGTGAAGGCTTCGGTCGGCCCGTACACCATATGGCCGGCATTTTGGACGAGCACATCAATTCGACCGAACGCATCAATGATTGCCTGAACAGCGGCTTCAATCGAGTTTTGGTCCTGCACGTCGAGTTCGATCGAGCGCAGGTCCACGCGCTTTTCCGCGGCGAAAGCAGTGTTGTCTTTCGCCTTATCTGCATTCTTCCCCTTGGTGCCGCGCATCGAGGCGAATACGGTGTGTCCTGCGCAAGCGAGATCGCGCGCGATCATCTGCCCGAATCCGCTGGAGGCCCCGGTTACGAGTGTGACAAGCGCCATTAGATTAGGCCGCCGTTGGCGCGCAGCACCTGACCGCTCACCCAGTGACCATCCGGTCCCACAAGGAAGGAGATCGTGGCGGCGATGTCCTCAGGCTCGGCCAGCCGACCGAGCGGGATCATTTTGGTGACCTGTGCGACTTCCTCGTCGGTCTTGTCGTCGAGGAACAGCTTGGTCGCGACCGGACCGGGGGCGATCGCGTTCACGGTGATCTTCCGCTTGCCGAGCTCCTTTGCCAAGATGTGAGTCATTGCTTCGACGCCCGCCTTCGTCGCAGCGTAGACGCCGTAGGTCGGCTGATAGAGGCCGACGACGCTTGATGAGAAGCTGACGATGCGGCCACCATCGCGGATGCGCTTGGCACCCTCGCGAAGGCAGTTAAACACGCCCTTCAGGTTCACGGCGACATGGCTGTCGAAGAGGGCGTCATCGCATTGAGCGATGGGGGCGAGCTTCATAACACCGGCGTTGTTCACAAGGACGTCGATACCGCCGAAGGACGACTCCGCGGTGTCGAAGAGGGTGCGCACGTCCGCCGCGCTGCTGACATCCGCCTGAACGGCGACGGCGTGTCCGCCCGTCGATTCGATTTTCTGGACGAGGGCGGCTGCGGATGCGGCGTCGCCCGCGTAATTAACTACAACCGAAAAGCCGTCGTTTGCCAGTCGCTCCACAACGGCGGCTCCGATCCCGTGAGCGGCTCCGGTCACGAGCGCGACTTTCGGCGATTGACTGTTAGTTCTGTTCACCATTCGAGTTCTCCTTTGTTCTTCGGCAGTGATTTCGAAAACGTCACCCATGCTCCTTCTTTTCCTGCTGTCGCCTCCATGGGTATCTGAATAGGAGCCGTCGAGATCCAGGTAACGCCATGACACAGCAATCCGACCCAAACCCATTTCTTGGAAAATCGCCGGGAGTCGATACCCAATACCAAAGCATTGAGACTGTGAAGAGCGTAAGGACAATCAGCGGAATTACGTAAGCGGCCAGAACACCCTGACCGCTTTCGTGATGGAGCACAGGGAATTCTCTTGGCCCTGCGTAAATCCAGGCACGGTCAGTGGCAAAGTGCTCCATCAGGCTGGCGCCCAGGCCATAGAAGCACAGCATGAAATATAGGAGCGCAAAGGCGGCCTTGTTCATTCTTGAGGGTCCTCGATAAGCAACAGAACGGCGTTCACTTTCCCAGGCTGACGTAGTGGCCCAGCATCGACGGGTTCAACGCCTGCTCGACGCCCGTTAGCCAGCCTTGAGTTGTCGCGCAGCCGCGTCCGCAGTGTCTTCGGGACGCGTGTTGAAGGCGATCGCCGCCTTGGGCGCGGACTTGTGGATGATGTTCACCACAGTCTCGAACAGCACCAGACTCTTGGGGGGGAGCCTGAGGCCGCCGCCGATCACCACGCAGTCGTAGGCGGCGGCTTTCAACGCGGCTTCCAGCATGGCATTGCCGGCCGCATCGGGCGTGATCATGCAGGTGTCGCCTTGCCAACCCCGTTCCTCGATCTTTGCTACCCCCAGGGCAATTCCGGCGTTGATCTTTTCGGCATTGAAGCCGGGTGGCAGAGAGGGATCCGAGAAATCGACCGTTTCAGGCTTCTGGCCGACGAATAAAATCCGGGTCATCTGGTTTCTCCATTCGGGTGGGTTGATCGGACGGGGTGAGCAATGTTGCAGTGGGCGATATTGCTCCGAAGAAATGCTCCAGCGACATCCAGCGCCTCGCGAGCGGCGTGCAGAAGGGCGAGGTTGGCGGGGAAGACGTGCGCCATGCCCTGCCAGACGTGAAGTTCGGCCGTGGAGCCGGATTTCGCCACCAAGTCGGCGTATCGGCGCGCGTCGTCGAGCAGGATCTCGTCCTCGCCGACGTGAAGTTGGATAGGGGGCAGGCCGGCCAGGTCGCCATACAGAGGGGAGGCGCGGGGATCCTTAGCATCTTCCTTTCCGAGATAGAGTTGTCGGGCGATTTCCAGCGCACCACGGCTCAACAACGGGTCGTGCTTCGCTCGGCTTTCGATGCTCTCACCGGTCAAGGCGAGATCGGTCCATGGCGACATCACACAGGCGGCAACTGGTGAAGGAGTCATCCCGTCGCGCGCGGCTTGGGTCATCCGCGCCGCGGTGGCCAGGGCAAGTCCCCCGCCGGCGGAATCGCCGACGATGGCGATGCAGGAGAAGCCGGCAGCGCTCAATCCGAAATAGGCCGCTTCGGCGTCCTCGACTGCCGCAGGAAAAGGTCGCTCTGGCGCGAGTCCATAGTCTGCGACGAATACAGGCGCCCTGGCGCGCGATGCCATCTGCCCTGCAAAATGTCGATAGGCTTGCGCCGATCCGACAACGTAGGCACCGCCATGAAGGTAGAGGATCGCGCCGTCGGTGACGGCGTCGGCTGGGCGGCACCACCAGCCGGCCACGTCTCCGACCACGGTGGACTCGTAGGTGACGCCCTCAGCTGACGGCGTCTTGCTCATGAGCTCATCAAACGCGGCACGCCCCGCCGGTCCCAGATCTGCAGGCGGCTGAAGTTTGATTATCGTGCGCATCGCCAACATCGCGGCGCGGTCGGCGAGATGTTCAGAGTGATGGGTCGTTGTCGCCGCTGCGGGCTTGGCTGCGCTCATGCCGTCAGTTCCTTAGCGCGGGTCGCGGCCAGCCTCTCGGTTAGGGCGACGATATGATCGACGACGAACTCGGGCCGTTCCTCGGTCATAAAATGCCCGCAGCCAGCGAGTGTGTGCGCCTCGACGTTTGCGGCGACCATCGCGACCATGTCTCCGACCTTGTCGCCTAGCCCCTTCTCTCCGCCCAGCGCGACCACTGGCACGGAGATCTTTGCGCTCATCAGCGGCTCAGTCTGATCAATGCTTGCGAAAGCGGCGCGGTAGATGCCCATGCTGCCGAGCACGCCTTCCTTGCCCGCGAAGGTTCGCAGATATTCATCTACCGCCTCCGGCGTGATAGCGGCGTGATTGACGACATGGTCGCCCTCATAGAACCATGTGAGGAACGCGCGCTCATTGCCGACGATCAACCGCTCGGGAACGCCCGGCGCGAGCGGCAGGATCCACCACCACATCGATCCCTCGGCCATCCCTTGCGCCGTGTAGGAAAACACCTGCCGCAGCAGTGGTCCAAGCATCACCGGAGCTTCGATATAAAGCAGGCCCGCAATCTCCTCCGGGTTGTCGGCGGTCCAGATCAGTGCGGGCAGCGCGCCCATGTCGTGTGCCGCGTGGATCAACGGCTTGCCATCTCCAAAGCTGATCGCGGCGACGAGCGCGCGGCACTCCTCGGCCAGAGACCTGGCGTCGTAGCCGTCATTGCCGGCAGGCTTGTCGCTGTCGCCGTAGCCACGCATGTCAGGGATCAGCACTGCAAGTCCGGCCCGGGCGAGTGCTGGCGCAACGTCGCGCCAGGCATACGCAGTCGACAGGAATCCGTGCCAAAGGATGACCGGTTGCCTTCTCGGGTCGCCGCCGATCCAATAGTGCAGGCGGACTCCGGCAACCGTCGCCGTCTTGCTTTCGAAGCCAGGGATCACGGCTGGGGAGAGGGTCATTGTCGCCATCTCAATAGACCGCGAGCATCGGCGGATCGGCCGCCAGAAAGGGAACCAGCGCCATACCCTGGGGCGTCGCCCAGTTGCCGACGAGTTCGGCCACCATGGTGTTGGTCGAGGTCAACCAGACGCCGGCGCGTTCCATGCGCCGCCGTGCGGTATCCTCGCCGATCGTGAAGCTCGAACCGCTGGCGTCGAGCACGGCCTGCACCTCATATCCCGCCTCCACCGCGCTGATCGTGGGAAAGACGAGGCAGATGTCGGTGGTGACTGCCGCAATGATCAGCTGCTTGCGACCCGTGTCTGCCACCGCCTTACTGAAGTTCGCGTCGTTCCAGGCGTTGACGACCCCCTGGCGCTGCACCCGTCTGGCGAAGGCGGCAGGCGCCGTGCGTTCCAGCCACGGATGGAGTGGCCCCTGCACATGATCCTCCTGGCTGGAGGTCATCACGATCGGCATATCGAAAGCGAGCGCGGCCTTGGCGAGCGTGACGGCGTTGCGTATCGATTGGTCAGACGTAATGTTCTTGATCAACTGGATCGTGCCGACCTGATGATCGATTAGCAGCAAGGCACACTGGTCAGGCTTGAAATGCGGTGAATTGTCCATTGTCGTATCCTTTGACTACGTAATGTTCTTGATCAACTGGATCGTGCCGACCTGATGATCGATTAGCAGCAAGGCACACTGGTCAGGCTTGAAATGCGGTGAATTGTCCATTGTCGTATCCTTTGACTTTCTGGGGTTAGGCGGCGTTAGCGAGCAGCGGGTAGTCGGTGTAGCCCTTGGGTCCGGTGCCATAGAAAGTGGCCGGATCGGGCTTGGTGAGAGACGCGTCGCTGCGCATGCGTTCAACCAGGTCTGGGTTGGCGATGAACGGCACGCCGAAGGCGACGATGTCGGCGTGGCCGGCGGCGATCACGGCATTGCCCGTGGTCCTATCGAAGCCGGTGTTGACGATGATGGGGACCGAGGTCATCGACCGGAAGGTCTCGGCGACATTCCTGATCTGCACGCCCCGCGCGGCGTCCTTCGCGTTGGGCTCCAAGAGGCAGAGGTATCCGACGCCGAGCGCATCGAGCGCGCGGACAACGAATCCGAACGTCGTCAGCTTGTCGCCGTCGTCCACACCGTAGAGGAAGCTCGACGGGGATAGGCGCACGCCAATGCGGTTGGCCGACCAAGCGTCGATCATCGCCTGGGTCGTCTCAAGCATCAGCCGCGCCCGGTTCTCGATCGGGCCACCATAGGCGTCAGCGCGTTGGTTGCTGCCATCCTGCAGGAATTGGTCCTGAAGGTAGCCATTGGCCCCGTGCAACTCGACGCCGTCGAACCCGGCCTCGCGGGCGTTGAGGGTGGTCTTGGCGAAATCGGCGATGATGCCCGGGATCTCGTCGATGCGCAGTTCGCGAGGAATCGGAAATTCGACCCGGCCGGAGGGCAGGAAGAAGTCGCCTGTTGCAGGGATCGGCGATGGCCCGACGGGCGCTTCGCCGCCGCGCATGTCCTGGTGAGCGACGCGGCCACAATGCCAGATCTGGCCGTAGATTCGGCCGCCCGCGGCGTGAACCGCGTCGGTGATCTTTCGCCAAGCCGCAATCTGGTCGGGGCGGTGCAGGCCCGGCGCGCGAATGATCCCGTGCGCTTGTTCCGAGACCTGAATGCACTCTGTGACGATCAGTCCGGCGGAAGCTCGCTGGACGTAGTAGTCGCGCATCACCTCAGTGGGGACATCGTCCTCAGTGGCGCGTGTGCGGGTCATCGCCGACATGGCGATTCGGTTGGGGAGCGCAAGGCCGCGCAGGTTAAAGCCGTCAAAGAGGTTGGTCATGAGGTGTCCTTTTTTGCTCCTCAGAGCATGTGTTTGCCGCCGTCGACGTTGAGGGTCTGTCCCGACATGAAGTCGGCGCCGGGCGAAGCCAGGAAAAAGACGGTGCCGACCAGATCGTCGCCGGTCTCGTCGCGCTGGATGGCGCGGGCCTTGACCTGCGCCTGGACCATCTCGGGCGGCATGGCCTTTGCGACCGCTGGCGTCATTGTGAGACCCGGGGCCACGAGGTTAACGGTTATGCCGTCCTTGCCGAGCACGCGCGCCAGGCTGCGCGAAAAGCCGAGGACTCCGGTCTTGGCGGCGACATAGTGGACCTGCGTATCGACGCCCTCGAACATCGACCCCGAGCCGATGTTGATGATGCGGCCCCAGCCCCGCCCGATCATCAGGGGCAGGATGGCTTTCACCATCAGGAAGACGCCGGTCAGATTGATACCGATGACCTTATTCCAGTCGGCCAGCGACATCTCCGCGAACGCCTGGGTGGGAAAAAAGCCCGCGCAGTTGACCAGCACGTCAACGTGGCCGGCCTTGTCTCGGGCGAAAGCCGCGAGTTTCGCGCAACTCGCCTCATCGGAAATGTTAGCCGCCAGAGTTAACAGCTTCGCACCGTCAGCCGCGCCGTTCGTCAGTTTGGCGAGGGCCTCATCGGACGTGTCGGTGGCGATGACCGTATCGCCGTGGGCGAGGAAGCGCTTGGCGAAGAGCGCGCCCATGCCGCCGGCAGCGCCCGTGACTAGGACAACTCGGCCCTTTTCCATGTCAGGCCGCCTTTCCAGAGGCAGCGGCGTGTTTGGCGTCGCTCGCCGCGGCGAGTTCGGCGAAGAAGGCCCGCAGGGTTCTGGGTTCTCGGCCGAGGATGGCGCGAAGGGGCAGGGCGCTGCCCTGAAGCCCGCGCCTGTCGTACCAGTCGAACATCTTTTCGAGGGCCGGCGCGCCGGGCCCGGCGCTTGCGGCAGCCATCTTCGGGTCGGCCGTCTCCGCAGTGATCGGACGGCCGAGCACCTCGCCGATGATGGCGGCGACATCCTTGCGGCTATACCAGCCCTCCGCGCACAGCTCGAAGGTCCCGAAGAGGAGTCTGTCTTCGGTCAGAGCGATGGCCGCCGCTTCGGCGACGTCGCGATAGTCGACCCTCGATAAACGGGTCTCGGGCGACCAGGGCTCAGCCACGACCGCGGTGCCCACGATCCTGGGCCAACTGTCTGTGAAGTTCTGGAAGAAGACGGTCGGGTGCAGGAAGGTATATTCCATGCCGGAGGTCAGGAGGGCTTCCTCGACCGGCGCCTTCTGGAAGTGGTTTGCAAGGCCGCTCAGGATCGGGTGGATTACCGAGGAAAACACGAAGCGGCGAACGCCTGCTTCCGTCGCGGCCTGGACCACGGCCTTGCCGACGTCCGCCTCGTTGGGGAGGAAGGCCGGGGCGATGTAGAAGACCCGGTCCACACCCTTCATTGCGGTTCGGACACTTGCCCCGTCAGTAAGATCGCCGACCACTGTCTTGGTGGCCCCAGCCGCTTTCGGCGCGTTGATTTCATCGGGACTTCTCACAAAGCCGCGGACGTTTGCGCCACGCTTCGTTAGCTCGGGAACGACCATGCCGGCGAACTTTCCGGCCGCACCTATGGCCAATATCAAGGGCTGTTTCTCAGACATCATCAACCTTTCAGGCGAATCTCCACCTTGCGCTTTTGAAGCTCCTTCACGACCTCTGCACCAACTTTGCCGGTGCCACCTGTCACCAAAATCTTCATCGCGTTGCCTCTTCTTTGTTCCTCCTTCGAAGATGCTTCGCCGAAACAACTTGATACAGCACCGGACGCAAAACAGGATTGCACTAGAGCAATACTGTGGTGAACTCAACAAAGAAGACCTGCGTCGTAGCATCTGCCAGCGAAAGAAGCCGCGCGCAGATTTGTTCGATTCCTGCCCTTCTACAGTAAGGAAAGAAAGCGCCGCTGATGAATGACCTTGATCTCAATGATGTCCGTACGTTTGTTGCGGTTGCACAGGCAGGCACGCTGACGGCTGCGGCAAAGGAAATGCAGCTTCCTCCTTCTACGGTGAGCCGGGCTTTGACTCGGCTTGAGAAGCACCTTGGCGCTCTCCTGGTACAGCGAAGCCCCAGAGGTCTTGTCCTGACCGATTCGGGGAAAGAGTACCTGCAATCGTGCCGACGCGCCTTGCAGACCCTCAGAGAAGGCAGGGAGTTGCTGGAAGGCCGCCACTCAACTCCAAGCGGGCTCATCAAGGTAGTTTGTCCGGTTACGATGGCCCGCGATGTCTTAGCGCCTCTGCTGAAGGAGTTTCTAGCCCGCCACCCTGATCTGCGCATTGAAGTCGAACCTTACGCAGCGGGTTGGGATCAGGAGCCACGAGAAGACGCGGACGTGTTTTTCAAATTGCTGGCGCCGAAGGATTCCCTGCGACATGTGCGGCCATACCCAGGCACGGTTCGAGGACTTTTTGCCAGCCCCGACTATATCCAGGCGTCTGGTTGTCCGGCGACTCCGGATGACCTCACCGCTCACACCTGCGTCGGTTCCGGATCCTGGAAGCTGAGCCGAGGCAGAAGGGTCGTGACTCCGAACATCCTCTTTCAGGTGGTTACAAGCGATCCAGCGGTTGCTATGAAGATTGCTCTTAGCGGGTTTGGCGTCTCGATTCTGCCCCTGTGGATGGCGAAAAGCCCAGAGGTTCGAAACGCTTTGGTTCCGATTCTACCCCAGTGGACCACCGAACCGATCACTCTATGCGCCCTCTTCTCCGGTCCATCGCGCCTGACACCTAAAGTCCAGGTTCTGTTGGACTTTCTCGACGACCACATCGGAACTCACTTGGACCCCAGGCTCAAACAGAACCCAGTGAAAGGGTATTTCACAGATCGAAAGCTCTCACCAACGTCGGGCCCCTGAGCATGCATGCCGTTCCCTCGTTGGCTTTCGCGAGGGGCTCCTGTGCTCTGTTAAGCTGAGCCGCAGGATGGTGTCATGGACAACAAAGGGAATGACAGGAAATTGGTAACAATTGTGGTCGGGGGATTCCTGGTCAATGGCGGAAGAGGATGTCAGAGGTCTGCACAAAGTCGCATGCCCAGGTCTGGTGATTCTCAGGAACGTCGCCCAGGTCTGTCCGCGAGCAATTGAGAACCTGGCCCGTCGACACCCCAAGTCTCCCCAGCGTTTCTAGCGTAGCGGAAATGGGCACCGAACGCGCAGTCGCGACAGGCGTAGACGACGTGCTAGGACTTTTATTGGAATCACACCCACAGGCGCATCCGTCATCACGACGTCGGGCTTTTCGTTCTCAGCCGTTGTGTTGTTCCCCTGCATGATCCGGAGCGCAAGACGCGTGCGATTCTCGAACGACCCGCCGTAGTCGTCGTTGCGCGTGTTCGAAAGCGGCGAGAGGAACTCGTGGACAAGGTAGCCGTGCGCGAGGTGGATCTCGACGACCTGGAACCCGGCGCTCACCGCGCGTCGCGTCGCGGCGGCGAAATTCTCGACGACGCGATCGATGTCGTCGACGGTCATCGCGCGCGGTACGTGGTAGGTTTCGGAGAACGCGACCGCGCTCGGCGCGATCGGCGTCCACCCGCCCGCGTCGCGCTGGACCGCCGCGTCCCCGACCCACGGCACCGCCGTCGACGCCTTTCGTCCGGCGTGCGCGAGCTGGACACCGGGCGCGGCGCCTTGCGCGGCAATGAACCCCGCGATCGGCTTCATCGCTTCGGTGTGCGCGTCGGACCAGAGGCCCATGTCGCTGGGCGAGATGCGCCTTTCCGGGGAGACTGCCGTCGCCTCCATCATCACGAGGGCCGCGCCACCGACCGCGCGGCTCCCGAGATGGACGAGGTGCCACGGCGTTGGCGGCCCATCCTCGCTCGAGTACTGACACATCGGTGAGACGAAGATCCGGTTCTTCAACTCGAGACCACGAAGCTTCAGCGGCGAGAAGAGCTTGCTCGTCGCGCGTTCGATGCTCGCCGATAGCTCTGGGGTGCGTCGAACGGAAGCGTGCTCTCCCGGCGACCGCCCACCATCAGCCCCAGCAACTCGGGCAGCGCCTGCCCATCGTCAAAACTCCATCCGCGGCCAATGACATGGCGGTGACGTCGGTCGCGCGCGCGAGGTAGTCGTCTATCGATGTGCTCGTGCAGTTCGGACAGGCCTCGGTCCGTTATGTGAAACACATCCAGCTGCACGGCCTAACTATCCCTAGCGCGCTTCTCAAACCAGCGAAAAGGATGGCAATAGTGACGACGGTCAAGAGGATTGGCCGCCATCCATCGCTGCGTGCACGGAAGAACAGAACGGCCGCGCCGAACGAGGCCAACGCAGCCCCCAATAGGACGGTCGTGCCGTTCCAGGTCTTGGGACTTGCGCACGGGTCGAGGGCCGCGGCTAGCACCAGCACCGTGGAAAGAGCATAGCCCTGGGTGGCCACGATGCGAAAGGAGTGGTGGAGGGACTGCAAAGATGGAAGCCGCCAGAAAGTCCCACCCAGTCGCTTTCTTCTTAGCTGGCGCGCCTTGACCAGATAGGCGCATCCGTATGCCCCGGCAAGGGTTGCGGCGATTGCTCCGACTACGCTGAGGACAAGGCAGATCCGGGACGTGCAAGCGGGAGACTTGAGCGTGAGAACCCTAACGAACGCGGTCGGACCTATGGCCAGAATTGTCACCGAGGCCAGCATCGCGCCGTAGGTCAGGCGCGAAGCCGCTCGGACGAACACAATTACGGCAATCGCCAGCAGAACGACTAGTGCCGCACTCAGATGCCACGCGCTCATGTCATTCTCCCCGGCTCCGCGGGCCGCGAGGCACCCGTTGGCACCGTTTGGCCCTTCCAGATCCACGCGAACACGGATCGAGCGCCCGCAAGAAACCAGACCGCGATGACGGTATCGAACAACATGCAACCCCACGACGAAGTCGGCATGAATGGCCAGATGGGCCGGCCGTAGAAGTGGTGAAGCAGGTCCCAAGCGGCGTGCATCAGCCAAGCGAGACCGATGGAACGATAGGACGTCAGCCCACGGTAGACGACGACGGTGGCGATTGCAGGGTAGACCAGCTCCCAGGGACCGAATCCACCCGCCAAGTAGGTTCCGCACGTGCCGGCCACGAACAAGGCATTGAAGCGTTGCCGTGTCGGTTCCTTCACCAACGACATGACAAGAATGAAGAACAGCCCGCCCGCGAGCGGGCCCAGGTGATCGCTCAGACCCAGTGTTGGTGAAACCTGCATGAAGACACCTCTCTTATGGGATCGGCTTCTCAGATACTGGAAGGAGGTTAGCAATCGAGGTAGACTCGACCAGTGGCTTGAAAGTCAATGATCGCAGGATTCTCGCCAACTCGCAGTTCGCCACGAGCGAGGCCGCATCTTGTCGCGGTCATCGCATTCGATGGCGTGGTGCTGGCCGATCTCGCCACACCCTGCGAGCTATTTGCTCACGCAAAGTCCTCCGACGGCCGTCGGCTTTACGACGTGCGGGTTTGCAGCGCGACGGCAAACGTGTCCTCCGAGCATCTGGCCCTGCAAGCGCCCTGGCGGCTGCAAACCGTAAAACGCGCCGACACGGTCATCATCCCGGGCATGGACGACATCGAGCTTCCCGTGGATGAAAGCCTGTTGCGAGTAATCCGGGCAGCCATCGACGGCGGTGCTCGTGTGGCATCCATCTGCACAGGCGCGTTCGTCCTGGCCGCAACCGGCGCGCTCGATGGCAGGCGGGCAACGACACACTGGCAGGCGGCGTCTGAGCTTGCCCGCAGACATCCGAAGATCGAGGTGCACCCCGATGTGCTCTACGTGGACAACGGCAAGCTACTCACCTCCGCTGGCGCGGCCGCTGCCCACGACCTCTGCCTTCACCTCATCCGCCGGGACTTTGGCGCAGCGGTGGCGGCAGAGGTCGCTCGCCTGGCTGTGATGCCTCTCGATCGGGTTGGCGGGCAGGCGCAGTTCATCGTGCACAATCCGCCGCGCGCCGAGGGGATGTCGATGGAATCTCTCCTCGCGTGGCTTGAACAGCATGTCGCCGAGGATATGAGTCTCGAAGCCATCGCGCGCCACGCGGCGATGAGCAAGCGTACGCTGAGTCGTCACTTTCGCCAGCAGGTTGGCATGACCCCTGCGTGTTGGATCGGTCATGCTCGCATCAAGCAGGCACAACGCCTGTTGGAAACAACGGGGCTTTCAGTGGAGCGAATTGCCGAGCAATCCGGATTTGCTTCGTCTGCGGTCTTCCGAGAGCGTTTCCGGTCCATCGCAGGAACGAACCCTCTCGCCTATCGACGTGCATTCAGCTCAAATCCAGGGTTTGGGTCTCAGCAGCGCTCGTCAAGACCTTGAAAGGGGTGCTCTTGGAGGGTTCTGCCGAGGGCTAGCGAAGCGTAGGGAAGACGAGGTTCTCAAACCCAAAATACCCCTTCGATTCGGCTATGCACATGTTTCAAGGCTTGGGTGCTGCCTTCGCGGCCGTGTTTTGCTAAGCAACCACCTGCTTGCTTGGTGCCTTCTTTGCGGGAGCCCTATTGGGCCCCCATCGCGGCCGTGGTTGTACTCTTCTACCAACGCAACAGCGAGTCCGCAAACACCCTCGCTACCACGCCCATGAGCCCAGGCTCATACGCCAAAGGCGCGCGCAAGGCGTAGGGCAAGCTCAACACCCATTGCCGCAGTGGTGCCGCAGGCAACACGTGCGCGAGCAGGTTGTGCGTCGTCTGGTTCATCCGACCGCCCAAGCACGTGGGGCAAAAGCCACGACCGGCGCACGTGAAGGCGACCAGTCGAGGCAAGCCGCAATCTTCGCACGCCAGGTGTGCGAAGCCTCGTTGCATGACGCTACAGTCGAGGTACCCGGCGAACTCGGCGCGCACAAAGTCCGGCAATCCGGTCTGCCACCCTTCCTCGATGGCCGCATAGAACGTCGCCAGGTTTTCCCGCACCACCTGGTGCAACGCCTGCGCAAAGGGGTCGTGCTTCTCGTAGACCCGTGGCCCCCGCCCCACAGCGGCGGCGACGTCGGACAAAGCCTTTCGGCCATGCGCGCAGCTTGCCACCGCCTCCCGTTATCGGTGCGGCTAGCGCGATGTTGCTCAAAGCCTGCAAGAAGCCCACGCCCACGCCGCTGGTGATGGCGCCGACGACCGTGCCGATCTTGCCGGGGTGATCGATGTCGGCCACGTCCGAGCGCTCGATGCTGTAGCGTCCGTCGTCATCGCCAGTGACGTAGATCCGATTCGCGTCCGAGTAGTCGATGTGGCCTACGATGGTCGGCCCGCTTCTGCGTTCAATGGCGGCGGAGGTGCTGCAACCTTCCACCAAGCCGACGAGAAGCACCAGCGCAACCGATCGCCTGATTCTGCGCGCCGCCAGCATTTTTGCTACCTTAGCACAGCCGTCCTTCGCCACTGTGTTCGGCTATGCCCAAAGGTGGCGCATAGAAGACTTCCACCGGACCTGGAAGAGCGGCACCTGCCGGGTCGAGAAAGGAACTGGGCCTCAAGGTCCCGGCCAAGATAGCCACGATTTGCTCGCCGCGAGAGGCTCGGTGGATTGCTCAACTTCTACTACCGGCAGGCGGCGTGAACGGCGACGATCCAATATGGCACCAGACGGGAAAGCGAAAGCGCGAACATCGCACCTGCGCTTCCCTAGACGACTGGCTACGAAGCACTGCGCGCTGCGATCGCCGCCGCACCTGCGAAGTACTTTTCGATGCGTTACTGGTTCGACTGATTTGCGAAAAGATCGTTGCAGACCTTGCCCATCAACTGCACGTACGCGAGCGCATCGGCGGGAGCGACCGAGTAGCCAATCGGGGTCGACGTCGTTTTGAGCGTCGTGTCCGGCGGTTCGTCCGACTGAATCACGCACGTGCGGTTTCCCTTGTGCGCCGCAAGCTCGGGTGCCGACGTCAAATTGTCGCTGGCTGCGGTTCCGTCGAGCACTTGGTTCCAATACGCCTCGTCACCGATGCCGCTGATCGGCTGGTCGTTCGGCAACGAAATGTTCTTGTAAGAGAACATATCGGCGTCGGCGGTGAAGTCCGTCACATCGAGCGACTTGCCGTCGGCGAAAACGTACCTGCAGTTGATCGGATCGGTGTCGCTGTGCGAGACGATCGCCGGGACGAGCGCTTGCACGTCCGCGAGCGTAATTTTTGCGCAGGTGCCGCTCGTCGTGGTCGTGCCGCCGTCGCCTGCGACGGTCGCGGGCGCCGAAGACGAGCCCACCCCACCAGCGCCGCCTGTACTCAGCCCGACAGTCCCCACGTCGCCCGAACCCACGAGCCCGGCGTCCTCCTTCGACGTTCCACCCCCACCTACGCCCCCACTGCCAGAACCGCCGCCTGCCCCGTCGCCCGAGGAGTTGCTACCGCACCCAATCGTCGCCAACAAAAATAGGGCCATGAAGACCGAAGCAGTAATACGCGCTGAAATCATGAGTTCCTCCTTCAGCGAAGATTAAAGGATTAGGTTCAGTCCATCTCAAGTGCAGAGCCTCGGCTCGGAAACTCCCCGATTCAGGTCCCCTCCTGGGATGCCGTTCCTGCCCCAGAGATTCAGAATAGACCGACAGACAAGATCAGCCGATGCAGGCAGCGCCAGCAAAGAGGCAGGGGCAACACGAGGAATGGCAGGAGGGCAGCCGCTATATCAGCATGAACCTGGGGCTTGTTTTGCGTCATCCTGCCCTGCTATGGCAGGTAGTGCGGTGCGCACCTTTGAATCGACGCGCACGCCTGGTGAAAACAAATGAAGTCAATGGTCCTCACGACGGCAATCGTCGGCGGCATGATCCTGGCCAGTTGTAGCAGTGGCGGGTCCTCCTGGGTATAGGGGGATAGTTCGGCCTGGTTTGGATTGTAGGTGGATGTAGTTGACGGAAGATTTGTTATCGGCGTTTGCTTCTGGTGAAGGGAAATGGCGCTTGAACTTCCTAGGCTCAACCCCAGAGCGTGAAGTGCCTGCCAAAACGTGGCATGGCCGATCGGAAGAATGAACGCGTTCTGCCAACGGCTATTTAACGAAGGTCACGCACAATCTCAACTGCAGATTGCCGTCCGAAAGAAGAACAGCTCGTTCTCGCGACGTTCACACAGAATCAGGTGGCGAACCTCCTGGCATTTCGCGCAACGACGTTAACCGAGCGACGAACTCACTTATCGAGGATCTCGGGCTCGCCCGGCTTGATCTTGCCGCAGCTCGAACTGAGAAAATGTCCCGCCGATTTCGTGGTCGACTCATTTGGATGGCCCTGCAAGACCATTTTCACTGTCTGTGTGCCCTGCACGTGCTCTGAATCCAGAACCTCGATCACGCCATGCGTAGTCATCTGGTAGTTCTTGTTGTTGCAGGACATATCTACCGTTATCCCGTGGCTGCTGATGTTCTGGTTTGTCAATTTACAGCCGGGATGCGAATTTACCTTGGTCATCATCTCGACAAAACTCTTTTGGGTGAGGCAGTCGTGGGTGCGAAAGTCCGGTGTGCCGTCGTCTTTGTAGACCACGGTTTCCCAGAGGCCCTCCTTAATGGGAAGCGTCTGGCTGAACGTGCTGGTGGCGGCACAAAGTAACAGGATACCGATCAGAATGCGCATGGTGCAATAAACCTCCTTGGTTGTTTGTGGTGAACTGAATGCCTTGGTGTCCGAAAAGCCGTCGCTGAAATTCTGACACGAATTCGCGGAGATACACAGCTTGAATCGGGGCGCCTTCGCGAGCAACGTGGCGACGAATGCTGCCAACGACGCTCCAATTTCTCATCGCGATGATCGCGTGCGCGATCAACGAGAGGATGCAGCGCAAGCTGGGACTACACGCAGGAGGAAGTTCGGGTTCTCAAGGAGATCGTCGCGGCGCTCACTGGCAACGGTCGGCTCTCGTTCAGTGCGGATCAGCGTCGTCGGCTGGCCGTGGTAGGGACCCGCTGTTCTCGAAGGCATTCATCGCCGTTCTCAAAGCTGGGGGCGTGAAGAGCGTGAAAATCCCAGCGCAGAGCCCCAATTGCAATCCGTACGCAGAGCGCTTCGTGAAGACCATCAAGTACGAGTGCTTGAATCAATTTGTGATTTTCGGCGAGCGACATCTGCGCCACCTGATCAAGGAATTCGTCGAGCACTACATGACCGAGCGTTTTCACCAGGGCATCGGTGGCCAACTCATCAGGAACGTCGGTCCGACGAATGACAACGGGGCAGATGGCAAGGTCGCCTGCCGATCGTGCCTTCGGGGGCCTGCTGAACTATTACCGTCGGGAGGCAGCATGAGCCTCGGCGATGGATTTCGGGACAGCAAGGGATTGCCGAGTTTCATCCCGCGCGCTGGTCGAGAGACTATCTGATACCCTGGTCTCCATGTTCGGGTCGCCAATGGGCAGCCGCCCGCTCCTAGCCGCGTCGCTATGGCTTTGGGCTTGTTCCTCGCCCTCGCTCCCCAGCAAAGACGCAGCCCCCGACTTTGAGATCCCGATAATCCCTGTTGGCAAGGATGCGGCGGCGGATGTCGGACCGCTCTGCCAGGAGACAAAGTTGGCAAGGATGCGGCGGCGGATGTCGGACCGCTCTGCCAGGAGACAAAGTCGCTTTCGTACGATTCGGGCATGCCGCAAATCCCTCTCGACTGGCAGTCGGCACAATCACTGTCGGCTTGGCGTGGGCTGTACAAGGACTCGCCGCCCACCAGTCTGTGCCTTCTCCAAAGCGGTGATGGCTACAACGAAGCCGTCCTTTCATGCTTCGAGGGCGGCGAGATGATGTTGGTGATGGAGCTCCATTTTCTCTACGATCCGAGAACGGGAAAGCTCGTCGCGCAGTTGTTCGGGGTGACCGTGACCGAGCCGCTCACGTGCCAGTTCAGAACACCCGATGGTCCCCCAAATCCGGAGGTTATTCTGGGCGCCTGTAGCATGGGAACTCCCCTCCAGCCGGTCTGTGTTCCCGCGCCCGATGCCGGTACTTCGCTGTCCCGGGACCTCGACCGTTAGCTTGGCGGCAAAATCCAATACGACACTAAGCAGTCCGGACGGTAGGCGCTACAAGCACCATTCTCGAGCGTTCCATCTCGAAGCAGAACGCCGATAAGGCCTGATCTGTAAACTACACCGCGCGCACCCTCGGGCGCCGAAATACTTAGGAGCGACGCGCGCCGGAAGTCTCACTCCTTGACTCTGAAGAAGTCGTAACTGTCCTCGCGAATGTGATCGACACCTTCTTTTCCTCGTTGGCGGAAGAGGCCTTTCTCGGCCTTCTCCCAGACAGGCCACCTTTGCTGAGGACCTACGGGATAACCAATACGAACGCAGATGAACCCTTCCCCCGCTTTAATGTCGTCAAGCGAGGAGACCTTCTCGGTGATGCTCCCAGATTCGAATTCGCTAAAGGTGACATCCGCGCGTTTCATAGCTCCCTTCGAGGTCAACGATGCTCGACAGCAACACAGACATTTTCTGCCGTATTGGCGACTTCTGCAACGTGCATCATTTTCCCGAGCCTAGGCGCTTCAAAGGCCGTTTTGCCTTCACCGAATCGCATCCCATGTCAAGGCTACCTACTCAAGACCGCTATCAGCGACATCCTCGGCCGTCGACAGGTCAACGTCGTCAAACAGAAGCTCGACGAGTGGATCAGTTGGGCCAGCCGCTCAAGACTGCCTTCCTTCAAGAAGGTCGCCAGAACCATTAAGAAGCATCTCGACGGCATCGTTGCCATCGTCGCCACCGGGCTCAACAACGGAAGGACCGAGGGACTCAATGGCAAAATCAGGGTCATCACCCGCAGGGCCTATGGCTTCCACAACGCTCAAGCCCTCATTGGCTTCATCTTCCTCTGCTGCTCAGGCGTTATCCTTCACCCTGTCTTCAAGACGCCCGGCCTTCGATGAAGATGTCAGGAGAGCCCAAAAATGCCCGTGCTCGCCTCGAGGCGCCACACACGCGCGAACCCTGCGAATACCACGCGACTGTTGTGCGTAGCTAGCGCGTGACGTTTTTTCCTGTATCTATCGAGGCGAGTTTCGTCCCGGATCGGCAATCTTCGAGCCAGAAGCAAACGCTCGAAGTACGGATGGGCCAAGGGAACGTACCGCCGAATAGAGGGCCGTATACGCGTTTCGATCACGAGCCTGAATTGCTTGCCGAATCGATCCGCTGACCACGGCCAGCTGCCCTTCCACCGGTGCGCCGGGAGCGACGTGCCCGACAATCACGTGCTGTCGCAGGTTCCCCAATTCCGCAAGCAAAAGCGCGGATTTTTTCGCGTCGCAAGCAGCCTTGTAATTCTGGTAGTCCTGACCGAGAAAAATGGCTTCTCCGTTTATCGTGAGAAAAGTCGAACCCGTCCATGTCCTGCCATCGCCATCCTCAGCGGTAACCGTAACCTGAACGTAGAAGCAGCCATCGGCACCGGAAAATGTGAGCCTCCAACCCGAGGCTGAACTGCCTGATGCCTGAACAAGAACATTTTTTCGCTCGAACTGTCCGTCAAGTGGCGGCGCCGGGTGCCAGATGTCGCCTTCGAGTGTCGTGGTTGGCGCGGCGATGTTCACCAGCGACCCCGTCCAGTAGGGGCCGGGCAGCTTGATGTCGTTTATCGTGGGTCCCAGCGATGTGTACAAGAAGTTTCCGATCTGGAGCTGCCATGAAATCACCTCAACCGGCAGCGGAAGATCGACGGCAGAAAGCGCGACGCGAAAGGCCGTGTCATATTTCTGTTCGCAATAGTTGAAGGTGGCTGCGGCGCATCCAGCGGGGTCCGCGGGCACAGTCATCGTTCCGCTAGAAGCCTGCGCCCACTGCGTTCGGCTGAGTTGCGTCGCTACGACTTTCAGCCCGGGTAAAAAATTGTTGTAGTGGTCAATATCGCGGCCTAGTAGCGCGACGGTCCTGATTCCGATGGGTTCAATTTGAACATCGAGTAGCCTGCTGTTTGCAGGGAGCGGCACAGGAACAGCGCCCAAACCGGATTCGGCGCCCTGGATCCTTTCCTCAATTATATTGGCCACGATATTCTGGCCGATCAATTCCGCAATCGCCGCGCCTATAAAAACCGTCGCCGTTCCCCACGTTACGCCCGTGAAGAGATCGACCAGAATCGACGCCGCGACCTTACAAAATGGATTGACGCTGATGTCGACTTGCGTGGGGTCGTTGTGAATCGATGGAAATACCCTGTTTTGCGTGCTGTCCACGGTGAGTTTCACTTGGGCCGTCTGCGTGACCGAAAATCCACCGCAAACAGGAAGATTGCCGTCGGCTTTCGCCAGGAAGCTCACGTAGCCGTCTTGCAGATCGATGTCGAGCTCTCGAAGAGTTGACACGACATCGGAAAATGGATCCGGCATGTGTTGGCGATTCGCTTCCACAGAGCCGTTGCCGCAGGAGGGCGGAACGCTGTTCGAAATCGCCAACTGTCCGTCGGGACTGTCGAGCCACGCGTTCAAACGATTTGCAGCTTCATTGCGGATGTCGTTGTCCGCGTCGGCCTGCACGCGGTCTTTGGCTCTCTGGAAATCGCCGGGCAAATCCGTGGGGTGCTTTGTCTCCTCGTCGGAAAAGTATGCGATCAGGCTTTTCCCAGCTTCCTGCGAGTAAAACTGGGTGCCCAGTTCCGCCCGGACTTGGGCGATATACTCGTCCTCTTTTTCCTGATAGACGAGTCCACGAATCACCTGTGTCTTGATCATGGGACACGCAACCGTTTGGTGAAACCCGGAAGCCGACATCAGAACGGCCACACGCCTGGCGGGTATGACACTAAAGAGTTCGTCGGTCACGTAAACAAACTCCGGACCAGTCTGGACAATATCGCTGTCTGTCTTCTGACCTAGATTCCCTCCAGTCGCAGCCGCCCGGTAGTACCCAAATATTCCAAGCGTGAACGGATCGACCCAGCATATTTCGGGAATTGCCGAAAGTTGGGTCGGGGATGTACTGTCCTGACCTGGCGCAACGGTGAACGGTAGCCGCGATCCAAGAGGAATCGGCTGAGACCGCACCCACGCCTGCAAAGCATCCGAGAGAGCCGCCGCGACAAGCGCCGACTTGCCGGCCCCAAATGTTCCGTCGATCGCGCTGGCCGTTGCCGCATCAAAATTAACTTTCGCAACCGCAAACGCGGTCTGTATCGTCGGAACAACGCCGTTGGGCGGGGCATTCTTGGTGGGATCCGGCACAATACCCGCACTGACTGCGATCGTCGCAGTCGCCGCCACATGCCGCACGCTCAGCGGTCCAAACGTTAGGCCGCCGTCCGAGAACTCGAGAATCAGCGCACACGCACTCGTTCCAGGCACGCTACCCAGCGACGCCTGGCAAAATACGCCGGCCATTCCGTTTCCAAGGATTGGGACCGACAACGGAACGTTGAGAGAGAATTTTCCCCCGAAGATGTAAACAGACGTTCCGTCAGGGAGCGGAACGGGTTGGGAGTTCGCGAAATCGGACACCGTGTCGATCGACAACTCCGCGACGATGTCAAAACCTGCCAAGTTCATCGTCATTATTCCCGCCAATCTATGGGTTTGATTTCTCGCTTCGGCTTGCGCCTGTGCTGGTGCCGCCCGCGCCCGAGCCAATGATACCGCCCGAGCCGGCTGGGGTTCCCCCGCCCGTTGCGCCAGTGTTGCCGCCGGCTCCGCTGAGCCCACTACTGCTGCCGCTGCACGCGGCCAGACAGAACGCCGCGATGCCAGCCACGCGCCCCGAGGATCGAATTCCAACGACCACTCTCGTCGACATCGGCATTTCCTCCGTGCGTTTGATTGTGAATGGCGCCCAAAGGATTCATTGGGGATGGAGCGAGGTGGGGAAAAGCCTCGTCCCTCTGCGCGTTACTAGGGTGGCGAGCTCCTGCCTGCGGGCGGGGTGTCGTGTGATACCTTGGCGTCGCAACCATCACCGGAGATTCCATGCACGCTGTCGCCATTTCAGGAAGTCCACGCAGGAACGGCAAGATCTCGGGCTTCAGGGTCCGAATTCTCATGGCTGCGCGACTCCTTGGTGGCGCCATGGCCCCGAGCCGGCCCTATTCGCGTCGATTCCTCGACGAGACGGCACCGGTAGAGATCCGGCCTGCATATTGGGCCGCTTCGCCGAAAGGATGAACCGCCCTTCGGAGAACGGGAGCTCTGTCCGCACGGCGCCGATGTACTCCTCGACGATCACGTGCGCGTTGGCCCCACCAGCTCCGAACGAGCTGAGCCCCGCCCGCCGCTTCACCGACGGCCCAACGCCGCTCGGGAGCTCCCAAGGCGCGATTCGTTGCTGGAGGAGGAAGGGCGAGCCATCCAAGGCGATCTTCGAGTTGGGAACCGCCGCGTGCAGCGTGGGCACGAGCACGCGCTCCCGTAGCTGCAGGGCGTAGATGGCGAAAGCGACTCGACTTGTGGCCGCCAGGTTGAAGCATAAGCGCTTCAAGCACAATTTTGCCTCATCCGGAAAAACGCCGATAGCGCCTCTTGTAAACTACGCCGCGCCGCACCCTCCTGCGTCACTCTACCCGAGGAGCCAATTATGTTCACAGCTGGTTGCGAAACCTTTTTCGACGATAGGAATCGTACTCATGGAGCTGTCGGCGGATAGGTCGTGCTGCCCTTCACCGTCAGTCAGTCGAGGTACCGGGCGGAGCATAAGGCGTACAAGCGCCCTTTTCTCTTCAGCGAATTGCATCCAACAAATGTCCGATAACAAGGATGAAATAGAGGAGGGTCTCGATATGGCCAATTACGTACCAAAACCGATTGCCACCGTCGAAGATTGGTTGGGAGTGTGGCTCAACCGGCCCCGATACCGAATCGACATAACACAGCCACCGAGCATTCCAGGAGATCGCGGAGACACTGTGCACCTCCAGATCGACGATCTCGGCGCCACAGGAGGCCCCGGTCCAAATGCGAAGGAATTGAAACGGCCTATATCGCCGCTCAGTATCACGACTGACCTAGACCTTGCAAAGTTCCGGTTTCGGTTCGCCGAGTCGGTCACGGTCATGAATACGATTACGCTTGATTCAGGTGTCGTCACTTTGACCCTGATGGTCGCACCACCCGATCAGAGCGGCTCCCATGGTCAAATCATTCGTTTCCACCGACAAATAGACGAGAGCGAATTTCTGGTTACGACGGTCGACCTGACCAAGGGGGACGTTCGCTAGACTGGGGTTGACCCAGCTGCGTGATGTTGAGTATTCCGAATCAATGGGTGGAGGGAAACGAATGCGAATTCGGTTCTTCTGAGTAAGTCCTCTTTTCAAGGACATGAGGTTCCGATGTCGTATCAATATTTTGATGGGTTTCCGATTGCTGGTAGCACGCAGGAATTCTTGGTGACGTTCGCGTCGGAGACGGACCTGGACGCGTTAGCACGCGCACAGGCAATTCTTGAAACCTGCGAAAGCGACCTGGATCAATTGCAGGTGTGGTTCAAGACCGACTTCCGAGCCGGCTCGCCCAATGGAATCTGGGTTCACGTCGACTCGATTGGCGGCGGTGCCAGCAACAATGGCTACGACAGTAGTCAATCCCCGCGAATCTTTGTGCTGGACACTGCGCAACCGGCTGTGCGGGATGAATTTGCGCGTTTTCTTTTCGTAGCCGAACTCGCCGAGGTCCTGATGGATTTCACCGGATACGGCTGGAATCGCAGCTTTAGCTCGGGCGAGGGGTTGTCGATCGTCATGGCGACGGAGTTGCACGGCTCCGGTTACTACGTAAGCAACAAGGGGCCGCGGATCCAAAATTGGCTGAATGCCAGTCCTCGCCCGAATTGGGTTTCAGTCACCGAGCAGAGCGACAAGGACTTCGTCTCCTTTAGCTGTGCGATTTTGTTTCTGTACTACTTGCGCTATCAACTTGGCATCGACTACTCGCAAATTATCCCGGCGGGCGGCGCGACTCTCGCTGACACGTACGTCAAATTCTTTCCGGGTGACCCGGGGAATGCCTTCGGTGGCTTCGCGACAACCGTGTCGGCGCACCTGCCGGTGGGCACGCCCGCTTTTCCTCCGCGCGACAATATCTTCCCGCTCGGCGATGCGGCGAATCGCAGTGTCTCAATCTACGCCGTCGACGTCTCCGCGAGCGCCGCCGGTGCCCCTTTGGGCGAACCTCCCATCGTGTTGAAGCCGGGGCCGTTGTGTCCCGCGAAGGCGTATACCTACAAGATCCAGCATTACGGGGTGGTTTCCATATACAGGGGGGAGGCCGCAGGCTTTGCGCAGGCGAGCTTTACTTGGCGGGTCGGCACGGGTGGCGCGGGTGGGACCACAGTACTCGGCGTGCGTGGTCAGATCGCGACCGCGAGGGTACCCGTTACCCTCACCGACACCGTACCTTTCGAAAGCGAACCACAATCATCGTTTCTAACTATCCAGTACAACATCGTAGATAGCGGGAACACGAGTCTACTGACCTTCAATAATGTGGACTACCCTGGCAACGTCATCATCGATGTATTCGTCGATGCGGTTGAAGCGTTGATTCCCAACGATCCGGTGACGACGGGATCTTCGGAGGCAGGTCTTAGCATTTTTGAGTATCTGTTTGATCCACCTTGGGATCAAGATGTGCGCAGGTGCAACCTCAAGGAGATTCTGCGAATCAGTCGGGATATCGCTGAAATATCCGACCAACTGACGATACTCAAGAATACGCCGGACCCATCACCCGGTCAGCTGAAGCGCCTCTCCCAAGTGTTGCGGCAGTACGAGACGAATCTTGAGGCGCTGACGCGCGGAAATCAGGGGATGACGCGGAGCATGTCGACAGTCATCGTGAGCGTCGCGAGTGCGAGCAACGATGCCGGAGCCGGGGCAGCGGTGCGCTTGTTGCGCGCGACGGGTGCGCCGTTTGTTGCTTACCCCACAGCGGCCCCCGCCGGCGGCTCGGCCGGCGCTCCGAGAGTGCTTGGCAAGCCTTCCACGGCGCCCGAGTGATAAGCTGCAGGCGGATCCCCGTAGAGGGGGGGAAGCCTCGGGTAGGCTGGCGCGCAGTTGACAGATGAGCGATTATCGGGCGTCCGGAAATGGCGGCTCATGCGGAAAAGACCGCCCTTGTTCCGCCTACCCTTCCATCCGCGTGAATCCGACAGCCGCTGATGAGCATCGCAGCCTCGACGTCTGCCGCGATCTTTTAAGAACTTGGTACATCACCGTGGCGAAAGAGCGCCTGGTGTCGTTTGAGGCTGGTCTTTCCCCCTCGGCCCGCCGTGATTCTGTCCCAGCTGTGTGCGCAGACCTTCCGCACAAACGTGTACGCAAGAGCGGCATGCCTAATATCATTGAGGGTTTGGTTGGCCAGGTGAGCCACGGCGGGTGATGCTTTGGCGATGCCAGACACGCCGATGGCCACGGCCTGGACACGCTGCACGTACGACTACCGTATTCGGGAGCAGGTGGTCAGGACCGGCACCAGATGCCTGCCCAAGCACATCAGGATCCCGCGCTCCACTGTTTCCACGTGGCGACGACGTGGTCAGCGGCCGGTCGTCACCATCGAACCTTTCGACCAGGACCGGCAGCAGTTGGTCGACACCATCGCGAAGCTTGATCGCCGAGTGCGCATCCTCGCCGCCGTTGTCCGAATTCTCCTTGCGCTGCTCCGCGCTTCCGGCTTCACCCTCGCTGGCGAGCGGCTGACCGAAGGTGCTGCCAAAGCCGGCATTCTGCGCGCCATCACCAGTGCAAAACCATTCCTCCCCCTGGCCATGATCTTGCGGATCGTGCATATCGAGCCCGGCCGATACCACCGATGGAACCGGGCCACCACGGCGGTCTGCGGGTTGGGCGATCGCTCCTCGTGCCCGAGAACCAGCCCCAGCCAACTCACGCCCGCCGAAGTGGCCGACATCAAGGACATGGTGTTGGCGCCCGAGAAACGACACATGTCTCTGCGCACACTGGCCGTCCATGCCCAGCGCATCGGCAAGGTCTTCGCCTCGGTCACCACCTGGGCCAAGCTCGTCCGAGCGCGGGGTTGGCGTCGGCCGCGGCAGCGCGTTCATCCGCCTAAACCCACCGTCGGCGTACGTGCGGCGGCACCCAACGAGATCTGGCACATCGATGTGAGTGTCCTGAAATTGCTCGACAGCACGAAGGCATATCTGCACGCCATCATCGACAACTATTCCAGGAAGATTCTCGCGTGGACAGTGGCCGAGCGGCTGGACCCCACGGCGAATTGCCAGCTTCTTCTCGCCGCTGCCAAGCACATGGTATTCGCCGGTCGGCCGCTTCTGTTCGCCGACTCTGGCATCGAGAACATCAACAGCGCGGTAGACGACACCCTGTTCAGTGCCTGCCTGGAGCGCGTCCTCGCACAAGTCGATGTTGCCTATTCCAACTCGATGATCGAGGCGTTCTGGCGTTCGCTGAAACACCAATGGCTCTACCTCAACTCCCTCGACTCGATTGAGCGGCTTCGCGTTCTCGTGGCGTTCTTCATCGAACAGCACAACACCCAGATGCCACATTCGGCCTTCGCCGGCCAGACGCCGGACGAGATGTACTTTGGCACGGCGGTCGACCTGCCGGCTCAACTGGCGGCGGCCCGGAGCAAGGCGCGGGAGGAGCGTCTCGCAGCGAACCGGGCGATGACTTGCGTCCAGTGCAGTGGCCAGCCAACCAGCTCTCCCGCATCGCAGATTCCTCCGTGATTTCAGCGCTGCCGCTGTTGCGTACGCTTTTCTACGGAAGGTCTGCGCACACAGCTGTGATATTACCGAGCGCATCGCGGACGAAGACGTAGGTCTCCTTGTGCTCGTTCCGCCAGGCGAGAAAAGCAACTGCCAATACCAGAGCAACGTTGAGACCGCTCGACATCAAAAGTTGCCGACCCTTGCTCGCAACCGCGGCGTTGGCGCGGCCCCAAGCAAGAATGAAGTGATCTTCTGCGCCGAGTTCGAGCAATGCATCTTGGGCCTCCACTTCTCGGCCGAGATTGGCGTCCTCCGCCTTACCATCGACGACGAAGGCAACTGGACGATTCTCCTGAAGCCGAGGCTTGGTGCATTCGGCACTCGCGCTGTCGTCGTCGGCTCCAAAGAATGCCTGCGGGTAGGCATCGATGACCGTGGCGTCTTCATCAACTTTCCTTGCCATCATTCACCACGCAGGTTCGCGACGTCGACTTGCTCGTCCCCAAGATGCGACGACGCCGCTTGTTCCCCGCCCGAACCCGACATGATTCGATCTGCCTCGGCACGGATGATGGCATCGTCGGCGCCTCGTCCGCCGTGCCCACTGCTGGGCGTCCCGCTGGCTGCCCGATAGCCGGCGGCTGCGGCTAAAGCAAAGGCGGCTCCTCCCCCGCCGCCACCACCGCCGGTTCCAAGCACCATGCCGAGAAACATCGGCGCCGCGCGGACCACGGCAAAGGCACAGAAGGGACCGAGCACGACAAACAGGAAATGCACGCTGATATCGGAACCGTCTCCGTACACGAGACCGCTGTCCGCCACCATGGTCGTCATCTGCGCCATGATGACGCCGGCGAACTGACAGGCGAGCCCGAGCAAGGGCATGTACAGAAGGCCGATGAAGAGAAACGCTTTGAGAAAGCCCCAGAAGTAGGCCTCGGTCTTCTCGTGTGCCGCGAACGCTACACAAAGAGGTCCCACGGCGACCAGGAGCATATTCATGCCGAGGCCCGTGAAGCCCTCCATCAGCATGAACACGGTAATCACCAGCCCGGCCACCACCGCGAACACCCAGCCAATACCGGTCAAGAGCGCGTCCACGACGTACTTTCCCAACTTGCCATACCAGGAGTCGTCGTCTTTGCCCGCCTTGGTGGCGGTCACTTCGGTGCCCTTGAGATCTTGGTTTTCCGCCTCGGCCTTCTTGATCGCTTCGATCGACGACATTTCCGAGTCCCAGACGGTCGCCCAGTTGCCGGCGAAGGTCGTCATGAACGTCGGCTGCAATTTCGCGACCGTGCCGGTCACGACGGTCTGGTAGCCCGCGAGGCCGCCAGCTACCAGAAGAATCCTCATCCAAAATTTTCCGTGCCACAGTCGGCACGAGCTGGGCGACAGAGCCAACTCTGCGGCCCCTTCCATCAGGTGAAACGCAAACAGTACCGCGAAGACGACAAGTCCTGCCTTGCCCGCCTGAGCTGATGCCGACTGGGCCGTGTTCACGACCGCATCGACAACGTGAGCTATTCCGAACGCTGCGTTTGCCATGTCGGGGACCTATTTCGTGATGGCCTGGCCGAGCGCTCTAATGCGCTGGCTGTTGCTGTCCACCCAACCACGGTCTCTGGTCTCGAGGTAGACCCGCTGAGCATCGTCTTGCCCGACCATGAACATAATCGCGCGTTGGTTGGCCATCTGTAACCCTTCTCCTTGGTGCTTCGCCTCAAGTGCCTGAATCTCTGCCTGCAAGCTCGCAATCTTCG